>OJSJ01000086.1_pt1 | contig 102940 bp, 97 predicted proteins | sample 1599381 | NCBI WGS metagenome assembly OJSJ01 (sample SAMN04168658, study PRJEB22393) | human gut metagenome | biome: human gut microbiome; feature: stool | host: Homo sapiens | collected 2014-03-24 | reverse complement strand
AAAAGATACAAAAAGAAATATATTTAGATTTTCAAGAATTATGTAAAAAACATGATATACCTTTTTTTGTTTCAGGAGGAACAGCTATAGGGACAATACGTCACAAGGGATTTATTCCTTGGGATGATGACATAGATGTATGTATGTTAAGAAATGATTATAATAAAGCTATTTATTATATACGGAAAGAGTTGTCTGATAAATATACAGTCTATGATTGCAAATCAAAAGATGGCTATGTTATGGCTTTTTCTAGATTATGTAGAAACGGGACAAAAATGCAAGAAGATGCAGATACGGACTCTAATTTTACAACGGGCATCTTTATAGATATGTTTGCGTATGATAAAACCACGTCTGATTCTAGACTTTTTAAAAGACAAATTAGAAGAACTTGGTTGATTGCTAGATTAATTGTTTTGAGTAAATATAAGAGACCAAAATTTCCAAACAACTTAAAGGGAATTAAGTTAAAAATAGCGAGAATAATATGTGTTTTCATACATTATATATTGAAAATACTCCATTTGAACAAAAGGGTACTTTATAAGATGTATCTTAAAGAAGCGACTAAATATAATGATTCGCAATATGAATTGTATACAGATTTTTCATATAGTCATCCTGAAAAAGTTTTGTGTACGTACGATATGATTTTTCCATTAAAAGAAATGCCATTTGAAGATATAACAGTGCAGATGCTGAATAATGCAGATAAGTATCTTACGTCTCAATATGGTGATTATATGAAAATCCCTCCGATAGAGAAAAGAATTACTCATAATCCGGGATATGTTGATTTTGGGGATGGCAATATTTATAGAAAAGAATCATAAACAAGTAAACAATAGAGGGTAATTATGAATATAGCTTATACGACAAATGAGTTGTTTGCAGCAAAAGTGGCGGCAAGTATATGTTCCGTTTTTGAAAACAATAAGGATATGGAAGAAATTGTAATCTATATTATTGGAGAGAGTTTGTCAGATAAAACGATAGAAAATTATGATAAACTTTCACGTAAATATAAACGGGACATTAGAATTATACAATTAGATGATATAAATAAATATCTGGATTTTGATTTTGACACAAGTGGGTGGAGTCAGATAATTGTTGCCAGACTTGCATTAGATCAAATGCTTCCGGAGGAAATAGAGAGGATATTATATTTAGATGGAGATACTATTAACATTGCGCCTTTAAATGAACTGTGGCATGCAGATATGCAAGGTGCTGTATTAGGGGCATGTATTGAAGCTACTGCAGATATGAAACGTAGAATTGCTCTGGGAATGGAGACTATTCCATATATCAATTCTGGAGTGCTGTTAATGGATCTTAAACAGTGGAGAGAGCAAAAGACAGGCAAGAGAATTTTGGAGTTTTATAAGGAGAATAATGGAAAACTGGTTTCGTGTGATCAGGACGCTATCAATGGTGCTTTGAAGGGGAATATATTCTATCTTAGCCCTAGGTATAATTTCTACAATATTTATTGGACATATCCATACAAGACATTGAAAAAAAGGATGAAAAATACATTCTATTATAGTAAGGCTGAAGTGAAAAGTGCAATAGATTCTCCTGCAATCATTCATTATCTTGGAGAAGAACGACCATGGAGAAAAGGGAATAGACATAAATATCGGGGTGAATATGAAAAATATTTGCAGAAAACTCCATGGAAAAATGAGAAAATGGAGGAAGGATGGAAACTGTATTTTGTTTTTTGGAACATATTTAATGTTTTAATACGTCCTTTCCCGGAACTTCGATATCAGATCATCAATCATTTAATCCCTGTTATGATGAAATGGAGAAGTAAACAGCTTAAGAAAAAGAAGGCAATTACGAAAGGGTAGAGAAAAATATGAAAAATCATACTTTTGTAGTTTGTGCATATAAAGAGAGCCTATATTTGGAAGAGTGTATTCAATCATTACGGGAACAGAAACTGAAGAGCAATATTATTGTTGTAACTTCAACACCTAACGAATATATCGAGCGTATTTCTGAAAAATATAAACTTCCGTATTATGTGAACACGGGGGAAAGCGGAATAACACAAGACTGGAATTTTGGCTATAAGTGTGCTATAAATAAATATCAGAGCCATTATATTACAATTGCTCATCAGGATGATATTTATGATAGGGATTATCTTTCTAAAATTATGGATCAAATGGGAAAGACTAAGCATCCTTTAATAGCATTTTGTGATTATTATGAAATTCGTGAGCAAAAAAAAATAGAGAAGAATACAGTGCTTAGAGTGAAGCGTCTTTTGCTATTTCCATTGCGGGTTGCCATACTGCAAAAATCAAGATGGGTACGTCGGCGAATTTTATCTTTGGGGTCGCCAATCTGTTGCCCATCTGTTACTTTTGCAGTGGACAATCTTCCGAAAGTAGTATTTCAAAATCATTTTCGGGCATGTGAAGACTGGGAAGCGTGGGAGTTAATATCTAAGTTGAGAGGGACTTTTGTTTATGTTCCACGAAAGTTAATGGGGCATCGTATTCATGAAGATTCTGAGACAACGGCAGCTATAGGGGACAACAAAAGAACCATGGAGGAATACCAGATGTTCTGCAAGTTTTGGCCAAGATGGATTGCAAAGGTGTTAGTAAAGCAGTATTCAAAAAGCCAAAAGTCCAATGAACTAAGTAAAATGTAGGAACGGATGAAATATGAAGAAACTAATTATAATACCAGCGTTTAATGAAGAAAGCAATATTGAAAAGACTGTAACAGCGATTCAGAAAACGGCAACAGACTTTGACTATGTGATTATTAATGATTGTTCTACTGACCGAACCAGGGAGATATGTGAGAAGAATAAATATAATATTGTCAACTTACCAATCAACCTCGGAATTGGAGGCGCAGTTCAAACAGGATATAAATATGCTTATCAACACAATTATGACGTTGCTGTGCAGGTAGACGGCGACGGTCAGCATGATCCGGAATTTTTGAATTTAATGGCAGATTACTTGATGGATAAACAGCTTGATATGGTAATTGGTTCCCGGTTTATAGAAAAACAGGGATTTCAGTCATCCAAAGCAAGAAGAGTAGGGATTATTTTCTTCTCCAAGTTGATAAAGTTACTTACAGGTAAACGAATAACAGACCCTACATCAGGACTCCGCATGGTGGGGAGAAACGTAATGGCACTTTTTGCGGTGGACTATCCAAGAGATTATCCGGAGCCGGAAAGTGTTGTGGCGGTTTTGCGTAGAAACATGAAAGTCGAAGAAATTCCTGTTATTATGCATGAGCGGATGGGAGGAGTTTCTTCTATTTCCTTGAAAAAATCTGTGTATTATATGGTAAAAGTAACATTAGCTATTTTAATTGAGAGAATCAGAAAGTATTAGAGGTAGATAAATGAATATCAGGATTCAAATAATAGTGGCTGTGATTGTTGTAATAGCACTTTGTGTTATTGTTAATATGATACGAAAAAAACGCCTTGAACTTCGCTATGCTCTTGCATGGTTAATTGTAGGTGTTGGAATTTTGATTTTGGACTGTTTTCCTAGCCTAATTGACTGGCTGGCGCATAAGTTAGGGATTGCAAGTCCCGTTAATATGTTGTTTTTCTTTGGCTTTTGTTTTTCGCTCATGATCATTTTTGTGTTGACAATTTCTATTTCCAGGATGTCAATACGGTTGAAACAGTTAGCGCAGGAACTGGCACTGTATGAGAAAAGTAATGACGATGCTCTGGCTGAAAGGAAAGAGAAAAAAAGTGATTAAGGGAGAAAGTTATATGAATACCATTTCCATACAGAAAAAATTTATATATCTTGCTATGATATTTGGAATTTTATTTGTCATGCTGCTTCCGCCGTTTCAAGGACCGGATGAAGATAGTCATTTTAAGAAGGCCTATGTTCTTGCGGCGGGCAATATTTTTCCTGATGTTCATGAAGGAAAAACAGGATATTACTTGCCTGCAGACATGATAGATTATATTTCAGAGCAATTAGAATTGAACGGAAAGCTAGATGAGAAGGTTTCTTACTCTGAAGTGATTATTGCTGAACAAGGCAACGCTTCCTATGGAGAGCAGAAGTTTGAACATTTTTCAACAGTTTCGTCTAATCCGCTTGCTCACGCTGTGCCGGCTTTAGGAATTGTGATAGGTAAGATTGTGGGAAAAATTGCAGGCATGAATCCTTCATATGTGTTTCTACTTTATTTTGCAAGGCTGGCAAGTCTTTTAGTTTATGTTGCTTTGGCCGCTGCCGCAATTAGAGTAACGCCTATTTTAAAGAGAACATTTTGTATGCTGGGGCTAATGCCAATGGCGTTATTTTTAGCTGGAGCTGTTTCATATGATATGCTTTTAAATGGCGCGGCGCTTTTGTTCGCAGGAATGTGTTTTAATTTGCTTTATAAACAAGAACAGATTATGAGTAGAAAATATGCAGTTGTTTTTGGGATTATTCTATTTTTGTTTTATGTCCTAAAGATTGTATATCTTCCTATTTTTGCCTTTCTGCTGATTATCTTGCTGAGAAATATAAGAAATGATAATAAGCAGAAAATCATAAAAAGTATTGTCTTTATGGGTGCAGTTAGTGTAGGGTTGGTGTTGATTACTTCCTATCTGCCGGCGATGTTCGCACCAGAAGTAGGAGCTTCGGGTGGAGGAGGATTATCCGCTTCACAGCAGCAGTTACAATATGTGATTTCCCATCCATTAGAGTATTTGAAAACATTTTTTAATACTTTGAGTATTAGCAGAAATTTTTATGTTTCTTCTACTGTGGGAATGTTTGGATTATTAGATACAAGGATTTTTTCTGTTTTCACTTATTTGTATCTATTCTTTTTGATTGCGGTGGGAATTTCTGAAATCAGTTTAGATAGAGTTGTGGTAAAATGGTATGATAGAGTTGTAATCTTAATAGCAACAGGAGCCTCCTTCTTTGGTATTTTTCTTGCTATGTACCTCAATTGGACCCCTTTGGTATATGGAGTGGGAGCTGATGTGATAGAAGGAGTGCAGGGAAGATATTTCCTCCCACTTTTTCCAGCATTTTTCCTTATTTTTGGAAATAAGAGGATAGCAGAGAGAAAGTGCTTGAGGAGAGTGGCAGAAAAGTGCTCTGAATATGGAGTGTTGGCAAGTATATTGATTTTGCAAGTATCAGTAGCAGCCATTTTATTAAGATTTTGGATTTAGAGGTTGATAGAGATGTTGAGACAAATAAGAGAAATGGCCCAGGCGGGAAGATATGATTTCTATTTATTGAGAAATTTTGGAGTAGACTCTGTAAAAAAGCAGAGGAAAATTCGAGCATACCATAAATGTCCGCCAAAGTGTGTAATGGACAATATGCATATAGTGCCACAAGAAATTTTGGAAAAGCAAAAAAATAAAAAATTTAAAGTCTCACCTAAGATTAGTATTATTACACCTTTATATAATACCCCAAAGCAATTTTTAGAAGAAATGCTGGATTCAGTACAAGAGCAGACCTATCCGAACTGGGAACTGTGCCTGGCAGACGGCAGTACTGATTCTTATGAATATGTGGGAAAAATATGTAAAGCGAGAGCGAAAAAAGATCACAGAATAGTTTATTGTAAACTGGAAAAGAATGAAGGTATTTCTGAAAATACAAATACCTGTATTAAAATGTCGACAGGTGAATTTATCGGTCTTTTGGATCATGATGACAGACTTCATCCCTCAGCCCTCTTTGAGGCTGTAAAAGCTATTAATAAAGAAAATGCAGATTTTATTTATACGGATGAAGTGAAGTTTGGAGAGAAGATAGAAACAATCAACAATCCAATTTTCTTTAACTTAAAACCTGGATTTAGTAAATATGACCTTCGAGCACATAACTATATTTGTCATTTTACTGTGTTTTCCAAACATCTTTTGGACGAGGGAGAATTATATCGTAAGGAATATGACGGAAGCCAGGATCATGATATGGTCTTGCGGATGACAGAAAAGGCCGAGCGAATTGTACATATACCTAAGGTATTGTATTATTGGCGTCTACATTCAAATTCAGTATCTATGGATCTTGATACTAAAGCTTATGCGATTGATGCGGCATTTAAAGCGGTAAAGTCACAGTTGGAAAGAAATCACATAAGTGGCAGTATAAGTAATACCAAACGTTTGAGAACGCTTTATCGAATCAAGTACGATATTATAGATCAGCCTAAAGTGTCTATTATTATCCATGGAACGGCAAATGGAGAAGATGTAGAAGAGGTGATAGATAGGCTGCTAAAAAATACGGACTATCGTCCTTTAGAAATTTTATATGCAAAAAAAGAGAATGTAGCTTTAGATTATGAAAATGTCTCTTTTGTAAATATGGGAGATATTTGTGAGATGAAGAAAACTGAAATATGGAATCATGGGGCAGAGCTTGCAACAGGAACTCATATTGTATTGCTGGACAGATCAGTTTGTCCTCTTTCGTCTGGATGGATAGAAGAGATGTTGATGTATAGTCAGAAAGAGGATGTTCATGCAGTAGCACCTAAAATTTTTTATAAGGATTGGTCTATTGCTTATGCAGGTGTTTCTTTACAGGAGGAATCAAAGACAAAAATTAGAATTTTGGGTCAGCATAATGTGAGAGGTGACGATGGATACGAAGCCCTACTGCGTCATGTACGTAAGACGGCATCGGCGTTTGCTGCATGTATGATGTTTTCTAAAAAGTGCTGGGAAGAAGTTGGCGGCTTTTCGGACCAATGCCCTGGGTATGAGGATATTGACTTTTGTGTAAAAGGATTGGAAGAAGAGAAATATAATATATGGACTTGTTTTGCGGTATTGTCATGTGAAAAGAAAGAAATCTGGGAAGAAAAGACGGATGAGCAGGCACAAATATTCGAAAACAGGCATAGAACAGCGATATGCAATGATGAGACGTTCCATCCGGGATGGGATATATTGCATCTGATTTAGGAGATATAAGATGGATGATATTAAAGTTTTAATGAAAAAGACGGCAAAGACACTGAAAGAGGAAGGCGTTGTCAGCTTTGCTAGAAAAGTAAAAAATTATGGAAAGGTTCCAGGTGATTTGCCAATAGAACCAGTATCACAAATTTATAAGGATGTTCTGTTTATTAACGGGTGTGGTGAAAGTGTGCCGCATCCAGCACGTTACCGTGTCAGTCATCAAAGAGAACAGCTGGAATCTCATAATATCTCTACAGACCAGGTTTTTTATGTACAGCTCCAACTGGATCAGGTAAGGTTTTATCGTACATTTATCTTCTTTCGGTGCCCCTATACGGATACAATAGGCGAATTTATCAAATTGGCAAAAAGTTTGAATAAAAGAGTTCTCTTTGATATTGATGATTTAGTAATTGATACAAAATATACGGATGATATCAAATATCTGCAGACACTTTCTAAAGAGGAGAAAGCTCTTTATGATGATGGAGTTATGAGGATGGGAAAAACACTGCAGTTATGTGATGGAGCGATTACAACGACAGAGAGATTGGCAAATGAATTGAAAAAATATGTTCCTGAGGTTTTTATTAATCGGAATACTGCATCAGAAGAAATGTGTGCGTTGTCAGAAGAGGCACTGAAATGTGTAAAAAGGAATTCGGAAAAAGTAAGGATTGGTTATTTTAGTGGAAGTTTGACTCATAATGATGATTTTCTACTGGTGCTGCCGGCGTTGGCAGAAGTTATGCGGGCGAATCCTAATGTAGAACTTCATATATGTGGTGAGTTGGATCTTCCGGAAGAGCTTGGAGGATTGGAAACTCAGGTTGTAACCCATCCCTTTGTAGATTGGAGAAGACTTCCACAGCTGATTGCAGAAGTAGATATTAATATTGCGCCTTTGGAGGAGGGGATTTTTAACGAAGCTAAATCAGAAAATAAGTGGGTAGAAGCTGCTTTGGTAAAAGTGCCGACAATAGCCAGCAATGTAGGGGCTTTTGCCCGGATAATTCAAAACGATATTACAGGGATTCTTTGTACAACAAAAGAAGAATGGAGAGAGCAGCTCGAAAGGCTTGTAGAAAATAAGGAAGAAAGGTCTCGTATTGCCGAGAGCGCCTATCAGTACTGCAAAAAAAATTGTGTAACAATTTATACCGGAAGCCCTCTTAGAAATTTTGTGTGTAAATATATGACACCCAATTATGCATTTGCTCTTCCCTCTTTAAATATCAGCGGGGGAATCATGGTTGCAATCAAGCATGCTATCATTTTGCAGGACCAGGGATATGATGTAATGCTTTTAAATGATAATGAAGCAACAGCGACCCCGTGGTGTGAATACGAAAATCATAAATTTCCAGTTTTAGGACAAGATATTGGGAAGTTTAATGGTCGGATAAATACCGCAATTGCAACTATGTGGACAACAATGGCTTTTGTAGAACGATATTATAATATCGAAAAACGTAAATATTTAGTACAGGGATATGAGACAGACTTTTATCCTAACGCTAACCCACTCCGTATACAGGCAAACCGGACGTATTTTCCGACACGAGAAATACAGTTTTTGACAATATCCAAGTGGTGTCAGAAGTGGCTGAAAGAAAGATACGGGCAGATTGCGGAGTATGCCCCTGATGGGCTGGATGTGGAAAGATATCAGTTTGTTGAAAGAAAAGATTCTGGAAAGTGTCGAATTTTAATAGAAGGAGATTGTGCAGTAGATTATAAAAATATTGATGAGGCTTTTATTATAACGAACTCCTTGGATAAAAGTAAATATGAAATATGGTATATGTCTTACAACGGAGAACCGAAAGAATGGTATCAGGTAGACAGATTCCTGCATAAAGTACCATATGAAGAGGTTCATCAGGTATATGAACAATGTGATATTCTGTTGAAGACAAGTATTTTGGAAAGTTTCTCCTATCCTCCATTGGAAATGATGGCGACAGGTGGATATGTAGTGGCTGTTCCTAATGGTGGGAATAGGGAATATTTAAAAAATGAAGAGAATTGTTTGTTGTATGAACAGGGAAATATAGAAGAAGCAAAACAGGCAATTGAACGTATTTGTCATGACAGGGAACTTCAAGAAACTTTGAAATTGAAAGGGAGAAAGACAGCTGAACAAAGAAGCTGGGATAATATTAGAAAAGACATATTGAGATTATATCAGTAATTGCTGTCGTTATAAAAATATGAACAATGAGAATATGGCTGTGAAGGTATTCCGTACTTTTAAGCGGGATGGTTTGCGGGGAATAAATGAAAAAATTAGAGAACATATATGCGTAAAAGAGGCGGATCTAAAAAAGGAGAGTTATAGAGATTTTCTTTTTGTTTACAGCAGTGACTGCAAATATGAGCAGAAGGAAAGAGAAATATTTGCTGGTCAGATGAAAATGCTTGAGTTGTTCAATTATTCAACCGAACTTATAGAAGAAAAAAGTTTTACAGAAGATCATCTTCGATACTTTAAAGTGTTTGTTTTAGGGAAATGCAGTGAAAAGAGAGAATTTGAAAATCTGTTTGATAAGATTAAGATATTAAATAAAAAGATTGTACTACTGGAAGAATTGTCAGATTTTCAGCTATATGAGGACGAGGCAGAATATCGGGATAAAAGTCTTTCCATTATGGCAAAAGCAAAAGATTTAATTCAGTATTATAAATCGGTATTGCCTCACAATATTGGCATTTTTTTGCCGGGGTTGGCTATTAGTGGGGGAATTAGAGTCGCTTTAAAACATGCCTGTATATTGCAGGAAAGTGGGAAGGATGTGACGTTGTTTACTTTGGACAGCCGTCAGAAGTGGTATGATGTTGATGGACATATTTTTTCAGTTATAAACTTAAAAGAGACTAATCTTTATGGCTGTATTGATCATGCTGTTGCAACTATGTGGACAACTGTTCCGGTAGTTGAACAATGTAGTACAGCTGTAAGGAAGAGTTATCTAGTACAAGGATTTGAAACAGATTTTTATTCGTCAGAAGATCCATTTTATGTAGATGCGAATAAAACTTATTCACCTCATATAAGTATGAAATTTTTTACAGTCTCAAAATGGTGTCAGAAATGGCTGGCGGAAGTATTTGGGCAGGAGACAGTTTACATTAGAAATGGGATTGAATTAGAGCAATTTAATGAAAAAAAACGAGAATTTTCCGGAAAAATAAGAATACTGATTGAGGGAGACTGCGAGGCAGAGTATAAAAATGTAGATGAAGCATTTCAAATAGTAAATGAGCTAGATTCACAAAAATATGAAATTTGGTATATGTCATATAATGGGAAATCAAAGCCACAATATCGAGTAGATAATTTTTTGCATAAAGTGCCTTATGAAAAGGTTGCAGAAGTATATCAGCAATGTCATATTTTACTGAAGACAAGCTTGTTGGAAAGTTTTTCCTATCCACCGTTGGAAATGATGGCTACAGGAGGTTATGTTGTGGCAGTTCCAAATGACGGAAATGCTGAGTATATGGTAGATGAATATAATTGTTTACTCTATTCGGCCGGAGATTTGGATAAGGCAAAAGAACAGATAGAAAGAATTTGTCAGGATGAAAATCTTAGAAAAAAATTGACTGAAAATGCACAAAAGACAGTAGCAGAACGAGACTGGAAGAATATTGAACCGGAAATCCTTGCATTTTATCAATAAGATAACAGGATTGAAAGGTTGTAAAAGCACTGAAGAAATGGTATACTTCTATTTTGTGTTAGTTGTTTATAAAATCGTGTGCGTTAGAAATAAACGGAGGACTAATAGTGTCAACTTATATACAAAATTTTCAAAAGTTCCGGCCGCTTTTAAGTGAGCTGATTGCAAGGGACATTAAAACAAAATATAGGAAATCCATACTGGGTGTACTCTGGACAATTCTTAATCCATTATTTATGATGATTGTACTCTCGGTGGTATTTTCAAATTTATTTAAATTTGATATCGAATATTTTCCTGTATATTTGTTGAGCGGGCAGTTGATTTTTAACTTTTTTTCGGAGTCGACAACGAATGCTATGGGTGCGATTATCGCCAATGGACCCTTGATTAAAAAAATATATGTTCCGAAATATATGTTTGTTATTTCGAGAATTTTTTCAAGTTCTATTAATTTGCTGGCATCCTTTACAGCTTTAATTTTTGTTATGCTCGCTATGAGGGTTGATTTGCATTATACAGTGCTTCTTGTGCCTATTCCGTTAATTTTTATTATATTTTTCTCTTTAGGGATAGGCTTGATTTTGTCAGCAATAGCAGTGAAATTCAGAGACATTGTACACTTATATTCTGTTTTTGTGACAGCATTGATGTATTTGACGCCTGTTATTTATCCAATGTCTATTCTTCCGGAATGGCTGGAAAAGATTGTATTGATAAATCCGATTACAAATATATTGATCATGTTCAGAGATGTTATGATGAATAATACTGTTCCGAATATTACATCTATTGTAATAGCGATTGTAGAAACTGCAATTGCATTGGCGTGTGGGCTATATGTGTTTTACAAAAGTCAGGATACCTTTATTCTGAATATTTAGAGGTGAATTATGGAAAGACAGGATATAATATGTGTAAATAACGTTTCCATGCAGTTCCGGCTTGCTTCGGAAAAGGTAGACAGCCTGAAGGAATATTTTGTTAAGACATTAAAAAATCAATTGTCTTTTGAAGCTTTCTGGGCACTGCAGGATGTATCCTTCAGTATACAGCGGGGGGATGCATTGGGACTGATCGGTTTGAATGGAAGTGGAAAAAGTACAATGCTGAAAATTATTGCCGGAGTATTAAAGCCTACAAAAGGAAGCGTTGCTGTATATGGAGATGTTGCGCCGTTAATTGAATTGGGAGCAGGTTTTGATTACGATCTGACAGCGGAAGAAAATGTCTATTTAAATGGGGCTCTCATGGGAAAATCCAGAGCAGAAATGGAAGAGCATTATCAGGAAATAGTAGAGTTTTCAGAACTCCACGACTTCATGAACGTGGCAGTGAAAAACTTTTCTTCTGGTATGATAGCAAGGCTTGCTTTTTCTATTGCTACGATTGGTATTCCGGACATTTTAATCTGTGATGAGGTGCTTTCTGTTGGTGATTTCCGTTTTCAGGAAAAGTGCCAAAAACGAATACAGAGAATGTTAGATGCTGGGACGACTCTTTTATTTGTTTCTCATAGCATTGATCAGGTAGAAAGCTTATGCAATAAAATTGCCTGGTTGGAAAAAGGACATTTGAAGATGTTTGGAGAAGCAAAGGAGATTGCGGAGATTTATAAAGGGGCTTATTAAGGAGCAGAGATAAAATATGAAAAGTAAAATAAAATGGCTGATTGCACTGATTATTCTTGTATTGCTTGCAGGCCTTTATTCTGTAGTAGATAAAAAAACTCCGATATATGATACAGAGATTGATAACAGTGAGTATTTTTCTGTGGATTTGAGAGAAGGTGACAGAATAAGTCAGTCTTTTCTTGCCCCGGAAGATACATTGGATGGGGTTATGATAAAAATGGCTGCTGTAGGCAACTTAGAGGGCACCATTTTGGAATACAATTTGTTTGAAAGCGGAGGAGAGACTGTCTTGGAAGGGGAAACTTCTCTTGGTGAATTGACAAGCGGCCGGTTTTTTCAAATTGATTTTGATCAATTAACTGGGTGCGAAAATCAAACATATGAGCTTCAGATTTTGGTGAAAGAGTGCGATGAAAATAGCAGTATTACCCTCTATTATACAGGTGGAAAGCAGCAGAATACAGAATGTATGATCGGTGATACCGCAGTAGATGGTACTTTGGTTTTAAGGACATTTACCCATCGATTTGATCTGGAAACATTTGTGGTGACTGTTTGCTTTCTGATCTATGTTATACTTTTTATGAGATGGTTGTCCAAGCTGTTTAAGTAATTGTGTGATATGAGGTAACGATGAAAAAACCAGGTTATTATTCTTCCGGAGAGTTTGCCCGCATGGCAGGCGTTACTCTAAGGACAATCCGTTATTATGATAAACAGAATATCTTAAAGCCCTCGCTTGTGACAGAAGCGGGGGCTCGTTTCTATACAGACGAAGATTTTGCACGGCTTCAGCAGATTCTTCTGCTGAAATATTTAGGCTTTTCTTTGGACGATATCCGGGAAATGACATTTGCAGATGCAGATTATCATTTTCTGTTGAACTCTTTAAATATTCAGCTGAAGTTGGTTCAGGATCGTATTGAGAAGATGCAGCTCATGGAGAGAGCGATTCAAGATACAGCAGAAGAGGTTCGTGCGACGCACACTGTAGACTGGAACAGGATGCTGAATCTGATCCACTTAACAGGCATGGAAGAAAGCCTGAAGAAGCAGTATCAGAATGCCTCAAATATTTCAGCCAGAATTAACCTGCATAGTCTGTATTCTCAAAATAGACAGGGATGGTTTCCTTGGATTTTTCAGCAGCTTGGTTTGGAACCTAAAATGAAGGTGTTGGAAATTGGCTGTGGGGATGGCGCGCTTTGGAAAAGTAATATGCAGAATATCCCGGATGAAATAGAAATTACTCTTTCGGATGTGTCGGAAGGTATGCTTCGTGATACGAGAAGAGAACTAGGCGGAGAAGGCCAAAGGTTCTCTTTTCACGCATTTGATTGCCATAAGATTCCTTATGAATCCGAAACTTTTGATGTTGTGATAGCAAATCATGTGCTTTTTTACTGCCAGGATATTCCAAAGGTATGCAGGGAAGTAAAGAGAGTTCTGAAGCAAGGGGGAGTTTTCGTCTGTAGCACATATGGAAATCAGCATATGAAAGAAGTGAGCCTTCTTGTACAGCAGTTTGATAATCGGATTGTTCTGTCGGCAGACAGGCTTTATGAAAGATTTGGTATGGAAAATGGCCGTGAAATCTTAGAAAAGTGTTTTCAAGAGGTAGAATGGCGATTATATGAAGATAGTCTTTTGGTAACAGAGGCGGAAGCTTTGATTTCTTATATTCTTTCCTGTCATGGAAATCAGGCACAGTATATCGGAGAGAGGTATACGGAGTTTCGTTCTTTTGTGAAAGAAAAGACAGAGAGTGGCTTTTATATAACGAAGGAAGCAGGGATTTTCTTGTGCGGGAAATAAGGTGCGATAAGTTTTCAATATGATAAAAAAGGCTTGAAAATTGTCCTTTTGGGCCCTTATACTTGGAGTAAGGGAAGTATGGGAAAGTAAAATATAAACGATGTACGGGAGATTGCTGTATGGGAGAGAAATTAGTTAGTGTATTAATGGTAAATTATAATCACGAGGATACGCTTGCTGAAACAATACAGAGTGTATTGAATCAGACTTATTCTAATTTTCAGTTTATTATTGTAGATGATGGTTCAACAGATAGGTCTTGTGAGATTATAGAAAGCTTTCAAGACGAAAGAATAGAATTATACAAAAGAGAAGAAAATGAGCATATTTGTGTTGCTACCAATTATGGATTTACCAAAGTGAAAGGAGACTATCTTGCCAGGATTGATAGCGATGATCTCTGGTATCCAGACAAATTGGAAAAGCAGCTTTTGTTTATGGAAGAACATCCAGAATGCAGCGTGTGTTTTACATGGTGTGACTTGATTGATGAATATGGAAATAATATTAATGAACTGGAGCCAAACCGTTTAAAGGTTTACGAGTCGGAAACCTTGGAACAGGCACAGTGGATGCGAAGATTTTATTTTTGGGGGAATTGCTTGGCACATCCGGCTGTACTGATGAAAAGAGAAGTACTCGAAAATATAGGACAGTTTACTCTTGCCTATAGGCAGCTTCATGATTTCGACTATTGGATACGTATTGCAAAGCATTATAAAATTTATGTAATTCAAGAAAGACTTATTGCTGTACGGCGTTTTATGAAAGAAGAGCAGAAATATAAAAATGCAAGTGCTGTATCAGAGAAGAATGATACAAGAGTATTTAATGAATTTATGGATATACGTGCGCATTTTTTTGAAGAAATATCTGACGAACTTTTTGTCGAAGGATTCCAAGAGGATTTTAGATGTAAAGATTCCTTTACCAGAGAAGAGTTAGAGTGCGAGAAAGCGTTTTTGCTGTGTAGTCCTCATAAAGGGTGGAATGGAATATCACCAGCAGGACTTGAAAAATTGGCACAGTTGTTGGAAGAGGAGAAAATGCGAATACTTTTAAGAGAAAAGTATCATTTTTCTGTGAAAGATTTATATAGTTTGACAGAAAAGCATTTATTCGCCGATTCTATTTTAGAAAGGAGGTATGAGGAAATAGAATATTGCAACCATCAGCTTGAGTTGGAAAAGCATCAGCTTCAGCAGGAGGTTGTAAATTGCCAAAATTTAATCTCGGAGTATGCTAATTCTACTAGTTGGAAAATAACAGAGCCATTGAGGAAAATGGGAAGCATTGCACGACGGATATGTAAAAAATAGAAATATATAGGATTAGGAAAAGTCAATGGGATATGATAATTCTATTGACTTTTTTGTTTGCTGGTAGTATTATAAAGAAAACGAGGCACGTGTCTCGTAAATGGGAGGCGATTATATGACACAGGAAGAGTTAGCAAGGAAAATCGGCGTTTCTCGGGCGACATTAGATCGTGTGATCAATAATCGCGAAGGAGTAAGTGCAAAAAAGAGGGAAGAGATACTGGCAGCTATTGAAGAGCTGGGGTATAAACCTAATATTAGTGGCAAAATGTTATCCAAGCAGAACAGGACATCAATTGGAGTTATCATAGGAACAGATAAAACTCCGAAAGATGGGCGCGTATTTGAAATTATATATAAGAGTATGCTGGAATGTTCCAGACATCTTGCGATGAGTGGAGTTCGGTTTATTTATCGTCAGATGGTTTCCGGGGAAGCAGAAGAACAAATCCAGATAATAGAGGAACTTGTAGCAGAGGGCGTGAGCGGAATTGCGTTTGCATTTCGGAAGCGGACAGAAAAGCTGTACGCGACTATTGCAAAATATCAAAGACAGGGGATTCAGTTTGTTCCCTATTTTAATACGCTGACGGATCCAAATGTTGATCTGAGGTTTCAGTGCCATTTGGACACAGATCAGGTTAAGGAAGGGCGGATTGCGGCAAGTCTTCTCGCAAAGTTTATGGGAGGCAAAGGGAAAGCGGCGTTAATCAGTGGTTTGGAAGAAAATTATGTTCATCAATTGAGAATAGAGTCTGCACGGCGATTACTGCAGGAAAATTTTTCGAATATAGAGGTTCTGCCTGTATATAAAAATTGTTATCCAGAAGCAGAAGCAGAAGCGATATGTAAGAGGATTCTGGATGAACACCCAGATTTGTCAGGCATGATTGTCAGCTGTGGTTTTTTTGGGACAATTACTTCTTATTTGAGGAAGAGAGGCTTGGAAAAGCAGGTCTCGGTTATTTTATTTGATATCACAAAACGGGCAAAGCAGGATCTCATGGAAGAAAAGTGCGATGCCATTATTGGGGTGGATTTAAAGCAGCTTGGCTACCGTACCATTAAAGTAATTTATGAACTCGTTTTTCGTAATGAGGTAGATAAGGAGAGTTGGGACATTCCCCTTCAGATTTTGTTAAAAGAGTCGTTGGAAGAGAAAAAGGCATAGAGACATTAAAATGATGCTTGCGGAAATGGCAAGCAATCATTTTTCCCTAAAACGAAGCACGTGACTCGTAAAATGAAATGTGAAGATTTGAGAAAGAATAAGGAAAAGGGGGAAAGGTATGAAAGAAAGTAACTATGAGTTGGAAATGAAAAATATCACAAAACGCTTTGGAGGAGTACTTGCTCTTTCGGATGTTTCTCTGACAGTTCGCCATGGTGAGATTCATGCGCTGATTGGTGAAAACGGTGCAGGGAAGTCTACCTTGATGAAGATTTTGGCAGGAGCCTGTAAAAAAGATAGTGGAACCATTTTGCTTAACGGGGAGCAGGTTAATATTGCAGCACCGAAGGACGCGAAACAACTGGGAATTGCTGTCATATATCAGGAATTTATGCTCGCACCGGATTTAAGTGTGGCAGAGAATATTTATCTTGATGAGTTGAGCTCTGGAAAACTATTTCTTCATTGGCGGGAAATGAGGCAGAATGCAAAAAAGTGGCTGGAGAAACTAGGGTTTGATGATATTGATCCGCGTACAAAAGTTCGCGATCTTAGTGTTGCCTATCAGCAGATTGCGGAAATATGTAAAAATTTGATGCATAATTCCAGGATTTTGGTTCTGGATGAACCAACGGCAGTGCTTACTATTACAGAAATTCAGAAACTGTTTCAGGTATTAAAGCAGCTTCGGAAAGAGGGAGTCAGTATCATCTATATTTCACATCGTTTAGATGAAATTTTTGAACTTTCTGACAGGATCACTGTTTTAAAAGATGGGAAGTATGTTGACACAGTGGATACATCCTCTATCTCAAAAGAACAGCTTGTAACAATGATGGTAGGAAGAGAAATCAGTCAGATGTTTCCAAAAAGAAATGCAAAGATAGGAGAAGAGGTTCTGCGAGTGAAAGGATTGTGCGCAGGAAAGACGGTTCAAAATGTAAGTTTTTATGTCCGTAGTGGTGAGATCCTGGGTTTTAGCGGATTGGTAGGATCCGGACGGACAGAAACTATGAGAGCGGTTTTTGGAGCGGATAAAAAGGATAGTGGGGAAATCACCTATTTGGGGGAACAAGTTACTTTTCGGGATTGCAGATCTGCTATTATTCATGGATTTGGCATGCTACCTGAAAACAGGAAAGAGCAGGGGCTGCTTTTGGATCAGTCTATTCGAATCAATTCCACATTGGCGGTGTTAAATAAAAAGATATCAAAAGCCGGGTTCATTCCCCACAGACAAGAAAAGAATTTTGTCAGAGAATTATTGGAAAGTATTTCCACCAAATATGGTAGTACAGAAGATAAGGTGAACAGCCTTTCCGGGGGAAATCAGCAGAAGGTGTCTCTGGCAAAATGGATCGCGGCAGATTGCCGCTGCATTGTTTTGGATGAACCAACTAGAGGGGTGGATGTAGGCGCGAAAGTTGAAATTTATGAACTGATTACGCAGATCGCAGAACAAGGTGTTGCTGTTATCATGATATCCTCTGAAATGCCGGAGATTATCGGATTATGTGACAGAGTTGTGGTCATGCGGCAGGGAAAAGTGACAGGAGAATTTTCAAAAGAAGATATTACAGAAAACAATCTGATAAAAGCGGCAATGGAGGTGTGAGTATATGCATAAAAAATTTCATTTTAAAGATTTTTTGCTCCAAAATAACACATATTTTATATTCTTAATTCTAATTGTGATATGTTCTGTGCTGTCAGATAGCTTTCTTTCTGTGATGAATATAAAAAATATTGCTCTGCAGCAAGCAGGTCCTGTCTGTATCGTTTTAGGTATGCTGTTTGTGATCTTTACCGGAGGAATTGATCTTTCAGTAGGATCATTGATGGCGTTGGGAGGAGCGACTGCCTGTTGGCTGATCGTAAACAGCGGGATGCATTTTATCCCGGCAGTAGGTATTGCTCTGGGAATTGGATTTTTAGGAGGTCTGTTGACTGGTGTTTTAGTGGCATATTGCAAATTTCAAGGGTTTGTAGCATCTCTTGCTGTAATGACAATAGCAAGAGGCCTGGCTTTGGTAGTGACAAATGGGAGCCCGATCCGTGTAGACAATGGCACTTTAAACTGTCTGGCGTCCCCACAGTATGGCTACCCCATGCTTCTGATCGCAATTTTTCTGATTATTCTTTTTATTATTATACAAAGATTTACATCCTATGGAAGAATCGTCATCGCCATAGGAAGCAATATGCAGGCAGTAGAACTGGCTGGAATCCGAGTAAAAAGATATTTGGCTTCTACTTATGTGATATCAGGTGTTTTGAGTGCCCTTTGCGGCTGTTTTGTAGCAGCACGTACTTCTACTGGGACGGGAACTATGGGAGAAGGACAGGAGCTGAATGCTATTGCAGCCTGTGTCATTGGCGGTGCAAGTCTGGCCGGAGGGCGAGGAGATGTGATCAAAGCCGTAATAGGAGCACTGATTTTGGCTAATATTGTCAATATTATGAATCTTTTGGCTGTACCGGCATATCCACAGGATATCATTAAAGGGCTGATTATTATTGCCGCTGTTTTGCTGCAGATTAGTACAGAAAGATCAACAAAAACAGATTAAAAGAGAACAAGGAAAGGAGAGGAAATGATTCTATGAGAGCTGCTGTGTTGGAAAAACCATATGTGCTTAGTTACAAAGATATACCTAAACCTGTTTCAGATGACGAATTTATGGTTATGGAAGTGAAAGCATGCGGCATCTGTGGGAGTGATCTCCGATATTACAAAGGAGAAAATCCATGGGCGCTCCATACACTGGGAAAAGAAATCCCCAACCCCCCGGGATTAGTATTGGGCCATGAATTTTCCGGTATTATCAGGGAAGTGGCTAATCCAAAATATCAGAATTGGATCGGAAAAAGGGCGGCGGTTCTTGCGTTTAAATCCTGTGGAGTCTGCGATCATTGCCGCAGTGGAAATTATCATTTGTGCCGGCATACTGTACATATCGGTCATGGAGCAGGGTGGGGAGAGATGAAATACTACCCGGGTGGAATGGCAGAGTTTTGTCAGGTGTGGAATACAAATGTTTGTGAGCTTCCGGATTCCATCTCATTCGAAGAGGCAGCTCTTCTGGATCCCCTGTCTGTAGCTGTCCATGCCATTCAGTTGTCTGGTCTTGAAATGGGAGATGATGTATTGATTCTGGGAACTGGTCCGATCGGGTTATGTATTGGACAGGCGGTTCGGGCATTTGGAGCAAACCAGGTTTTTTGTACAGATGTTGAAGAGTATTCACTAAAATTAGCAAGAGAGCTTGGAATTTCAGATGTGATACATATGAGAAAAGAAAGTCCGCTTCATGTGTTAAGGAGACATGGACTTGATAAGGTTCGGATTATTTTTGATACGGTAGGGACCTCGGATTCCCAGAAGCTGGCGCTGGGGCTTTTGAAAGAAAGCGGAACTTTAGTGGAGTTAGCAGTAAGTCCAATTGATCTTGAATATAAGCTTTTAGATATTGCCGGAGAACGGCGAATTATTTCATCGGCAAACAATCGGACTGAAGATTTCCTTGCAGGGATACAGCTGATTGAAAGAGGGGTTGTTCAGGCAGAAAAAATGATTTCTCATATTTTTAGTCTGCAGGATATTCAAAAGGGATTTGACTTGATGATGGAGAAAGAAAATGCTTCTGTTATGAAAATTGTAATATGCCCATAGAAAGGAGGGAGACAGGTGAAAGCAGTTGTTTTAAAAAGAGATGGGAAGATACATTTTATGGAAGTTCCCAGACCGGTGCCAGGGAAAGGCGAAGTACTTGTACAGGTAAAAGCCTGTGGAATCTGTGGAAGTGATCTTCGCTATTTACAGGGGGAGAATCCATGGTCAGAGCAGACACTTGGTATCAAAAATGAAAATCCGGACAATATTATCTTAGGGCATGAATTTGCAGGAGATGTGGTAGAGGCCGCTGCTCCAGAAGATAAGCACCTCATAGGGCAAAAAGTGGCAGTGATTTCATATAAGACCTGTGAGATATGTGATTTCTGCCGGCACGACCGGATGAATCTTTGCAAAAGCACTGCCCACATCGGCCATGGAGCCGGGTGGGACGATATGGAATACTATCCCGGAGGAATGGCGGAGTTTTGCCAGGTATGGAGCAGTAAAGTTTATCCGTTTCACTCTATTTCTTATGAAGAAGCCTCTACTTTGGATTTTTTGGCAGTGGCCCTGGCATCTGTACGTAAAATCCCTAAAATTTTCGCAGAGGATGCAGTAATCATTGGTGCCGGTCCGGTTGGACTGATGGCAGCACAGCTTTTGAAATTGAATGGGGCCAGGAAAGTCTTCTGTGTGGATGTATTGGAGTATTCTTTCCCAATTGCAGAAAAGATGGGTGCAGACATGTGTATTCTGGAAGATAAAGATACAGGAATGAAGATACAAGAGATGACGGATGGACAGGGAGTTGGTGTTGTGTTAGATACTGTAGGAGCGGTAGAATCGCAAAAACTGGCTTTTCAAGTGTGCAAGGCAAAGGGAACTATCGTTAATGTTGCTAGTAATGAAAACGTAGTCCGAATACCCATGACAGCTTTGTGCGGTGAAAGAAGCATTGTATCTGTCGCGAATGCAAAAGATGCATATTTCTATGACTGTCTGAAAATGCTGGAGGCGGGAAGAATTGACGTAAAACCTCTTCTCACAGACTGTTTACCATTAAGTCAGGTTCATCTTGCGTTTGAACGCCTGAAAAATCGTGAAGAAACGGGAGCGGTAAAAGTGATTTTGAGTCCATAGGAGGGAAAGAAAATGCAAATAATAGATACCCATATCCATTTGTATGATTTTGGAAAGGGTGACTTAGGACAGCCGGGAATGTCTCCGGCTGGGTATGGGAAGTCGCTTTATCATGGGGAAGAGAGGAGGATTGCGCCGCCTTCCTTTAGGGATTGTGTCAGTAGTGTAAAACTCCTTCTGGAGTATATGGACTGGTGTCACGTGGAAAAAGGGATAATTTTGTCAAATCCCTATTATGGTTATTTCAATGAGTATATTACAGAAGCGGTAAAAAAATATCCTGAACGTTTAAAGGGGGTGGCTCTGGTTGATGTATTGAAAGGGAAGACAGCAGCAGATGAATTAGAGAAAATATACCGGGATAGTGTTTTGTTTGGCATGGCCTTTGAGACTGAAAATACATTTTTCGAGAAACCATATATGCGGTTAAGTGATCCGCTTATAGAGCCGGTCTGGCAATGTATGGATGCATGGAAGCAGCCGGCATTTCTTCATATGTTTACAGAAGCGGATGTGGAGGATGTAGAAATATTATCAGAACGTTATCCGGATATCTCCTTTATTTTATGCCACATAGGAGCAGATGCGGCATGGGGTGTGAGTTCAAAACCGTATACGATTCTGAGGATATATGAGATGATATCGAAGCGGAAGAACGTGTTTGTAGATGTGTCCAGTATCCCTGATTATGGAAAGGAACGCTATCCATTTCCAACAGCAGTTCGGCGTATTCAGAATACCTGGAAAGCGATAGGAGGTGAAAAGATGCTGTGGGGTTCTGATTATCCGGGAATGCTTACACAGGCTACATATCATCAGCTGATTGATATGGTGATGGAAGAATGCAGAGAAATTCCTTATAAGGATAAAGAATGGATTATGGGAGAAAATGCAGAGCGTTTGTTTTTCAGAAAACATAAAGCGGGATATTAAAAAGAAAAAGGAAGAACAAAAGGAGGAACATTATGAAAAAACGATTCTTATCAACGGGGTTATGTCTGGCGATGACAGTATCATTATTATTTGGCTGCGGCAGTTCCGATTCTTCAGAGGAAGGGACCACAGATCAGGAGAAAGACTCGTATAAAGTCGGTTATGCGACAAAAACTTTGTCAGGAGGATACTTTGTAAAGCTGGATGAAGGGTTGAAAGCAGGATGCGAGGATCTTGGATGGGAATACATTTCTATGAATGCAGATCGTGATGCTGATACAGAAAGAGCAAACTTAGAGGCCATGGTTTCCCAGGGGTGTGATTTGATCTTCCTGAATTGTGTGGATCCGGATTCTGCCGTTGCGAACGTTCAGTACTGTGTTGATAACGGAGTTCCGGTGATTGCAGTGGATGGCGGATGTTCGGAGGATGCAGACCTGATCACAACCGTTTATTCTGATAATAAACAAAATGGGCGGGAAGTAGGACTTGCCTATGCAGAACACATGAAGGATACAGACATTAAGGCATTGATGATCAGCGGATCCAAGGGTGATGTTGCTGGATACGAGAGAAGGATGGGACTTTTTTGCGGCATTATCGAAGGGAAGTCAGGTATGAGCGAGGAGGATGCATGGAAAGCTGCAGATGCGATTGAACAGGAATTGATCGATAATGGAAAAGCACAGAACGAAGAAGCACATTTCTATGTGTTAGGACAGGGATGGTCTAACTGGTCTGAGGATGGAGGATTGCAGGCAGCAGAGGATTTGATTACTGCGAATACAGATATTACCACAATTTTAGGGGAAAACGATGATATGGTAATCGGGGCAGGAGTTGCTGTTGACAATGCCAATCTTGAGAATGTGGATCTGGTGGCTGCAGCAGATGGTTCACAAAGAGCGTATGATCTGATCAAAGAGGGAAAATATTTTGCTACAGGTGAAAACAGTCCCGTATTGGTAGGAAATCTGGCTCTTGATATTGCACAGCAGGTTTTGGTGGATGGCAAGACAAAAGAAGATTTTGAAAGAGTAACTATGACATCTGCAGTTGCTGTTACAAAGGATAATGTAGATGAAAGATATGATTACGGCTTTTAAATCATAATTTCGTAACAAATTCTTAATATTTTCAAAAAAAGCTTGAAGGTGACCTAAGGTCACCTTTTATAATGCATGTAGATGGAAATACTGAAAGAAAAGACAGCAATCAAAATTACATTTCAGGAGGATAAAAATGAAAGGTATTATTTTAGCAGGCGGTTCGGGCACACGGCTTTATCCATTAACAATGGTAACATCCAAACAGCTGTTGCCGATTTATGACAAACCGATGATCTATTATCCCATGTCGGTACTTATGAATGCGGGAATCCGGGATATTCTCATTATTTCTACACCGCAGGATACCCCCAGGTTCCAGGAGCTTTTAGGTGACGGCCATCAGTTTGGCGTGGAGCTTTCCTATGCGGTACAGCCAAGTCCGGACGGACTGGCACAGGCCTTTATTATCGGAGAAGAATTTGTGGGAGATGATACAGTTGCCATGGTTCTCGGAGATAATATTTTTGCAGGACATGGCCTGAAAAAAAGACTTCGCGCAGCTGTGGAAAATGCCCAGTCCGGAAAAGGAGCTACTGTGTTTGGGTACTATGTAGATGATCCGGAGCGTTTCGGTATTGTGGAATTTAATAAAGAGGGGAAAGCGGTTTCTATTGAGGAAAAACCGGAACACCCAAAGAGCAACTACTGTGTCACAGGTCTTTATTTCTATGACAATAAAGTTGTGGAGTATGCGAAAAATCTGAAGCCAAGCGCCAGAGGAGAGCTGGAGATCACTGATCTGAACCGGATTTATCTGGAAGAAGGAAAGTTAAATGTAGAACTTCTGGGACAGGGATTTACCTGGCTGGATACAGGAACACATGAGAGTCTTGTAGATGCCACTAATTTTGTAAAAACAATGGAAACCCATCAGCACAGAAAGATTGCCTGCCTGGAAGAGATCGCTTATTTGAATGGATGGATCTCCCAGGAAGAAGTGCTTAAAGTTTATGAAGTGCTGAAAAAGAATCAGTATGGGCAGTATTTAAAAGACGTTCTGGATGGAAAATATCAGGACGGATTATACTAAAAAAGAAAGCAGATAGGAGTAAGTATTATGAACATTATCGTTACCGGCGGAGCCGGCTTTATTGGAAGCAATTTTATTTTTCACATGTTAAACAAATACCCGGACTACCGGATCATTTGCCTGGATTGTCTGACCTATGCAGGAAACTTATCTACACTGGCGCCTGTTATGGATAATCCTAACTTCCGTTTTGTAAAGGAGAGTATTACAGACCGTGAAGCTGTCTATAAACTTTTTGAAGAGGAACATCCGGATATGGTGGTAAACTTTGCAGCAGAGAGCCATGTGGACCGCTCCATTGAAAACCCGGAAGTATTTCTTGACACAAATATTAAAGGAACTGCAGTTTTAATGGATGCCTGCAGAAAATATGGAATCCAGAGATATCATCAGGTATCTACAGATGAAGTTTACGGAGATCTGCCTCTGGACCGCCCGGATCTTTTCTTTACAGAGGAGACACCGATCCATACAAGCAGCCCGTACAGCTCTTCCAAAGCAGGCGCTGACCTTCTTGTACTGGCTTATCACAGGACATATGGACTTCCAGTTACTATCAGCAGATGTTCCAATAACTACGGGCCATATCATTTCCCGGAGAAACTGATTCCGCTTATGATCGCCAATGCGCTGAATGACAAGCCGCTTCCGGTTTATGGAAAAGGGGAAAATGTCCGCGACTGGCTTTATGTAGAAGATCACTGCAAAGCGATTGACCTGATCATTCACAAAGGCCGTGTGGGAGAAGTTTACAACATCGGTGGACATAATGAAATGAAAAATATTGATATCGTAAAGATTATCTGTAAAGAGCTTGGTAAGCCGGAAAGCCTGATCACTTATGTGGAGGACAGAAAAGGGCACGATATGCGTTACGCTATTGATCCGACCAAGATCCACAATGAGCTTGGATGGCTGCCGGAGACAAAGTTTGCAGATGGAATTAAGAAGACGATCCAGTGGTATCTGGACAACAAGGAGTGGTGGGAGACGATCATTTCCGGAGAGTATCAGAACTACTATGAGAAAATGTATGGAAACCGGAAGGAGATGGAATAATGAAGGTTCTTGTAACAGGTGTAGCAGGCCAGCTGGGCCACGATGTAATGAATGAGCTGGCGGGGCGCGGTTATGAGGGAATCGGATCAGATATCCAGGAAGTGTACAGCGGGATTCAGGACGGTACGGCCGTGACTTCTATGCCTTATGTGCCGATGGATATTACAGATGCAGACTGTGTAAAGCGCGTGATCTCGGAAGCTGCTCCGGATGCGGTCGTGCACTGCGCGGCGTGGACAGCAGTAGATCTTGCAGAAGAGGAAGAAAAGAAGCCGATCGTCCAGGCGGTAAATGTGGACGGCACAAGAAATATTGCCAAAGTCTGCAAAGAGCTGAACTGCAAAATGGTTTATTTAAGCACGGATTATGTGTTTGACGGACAGGGAGAGACGCCTTGGGATCCTGACTGCAAAGATTACAAGCCTCTCAATGTTTATGGGCAGACAAAACTGGAAGGGGAGCTGGCTGTTTCAGAGCTTCTTACAAAATATTTCATTGTACGAATTGCATGGGTATTTGGGAAAAATGGAAAGAATTTCATCAAGACCATGTTAAATGTGGGAAAGAATCATGATACCATTAAGGTAGTCAATGACCAGATCGGTACGCCGACTTACACTTTTGACCTGGCAAAGCTTCTTGTTGATATGATCGAGACAGAAAAATACGGTTATTATCATGCTACAAACGAGGGCGGCTATATCAGCTGGTATGATTTTACCAAAGAAATCTTCCGTCAGGCAGTAGAGATGGGCCATGAAGAGTACAGTGAGGACAAGGTGAAAGTCCTTCCGGTCACAACAGAGGAATATGGTGTATCCAAGGCGGCAAGGCCGTTTAACAGCAGGCTGGATAAGAGCAAGCTGACAGACAATGGATTCCATCTGCTTCCTACATGGCAGGATGCGCTGAACAGATATTTGAAGGAAATCGACTTCTAAGAAAGCGGTTTCGGTGAAAAAGAGAAGAGGAGAAGATCATAAATGGGACAGATCAAAGTAGAAAAGAACGCTGGCGGCATTGAGGGCCTGTGCGTGATCGAGCCGGCCGTTCATGGCGATGCCAGAGGCTATTTCATGGAGACATACAATCAAAGAGATATGGAAGAGGCGGGGCTTACCATGCAGTTTGTCCAGGACAATCAGTCCTGTTCTTCCAAAGGTGTTTTGAGAGGGCTTCATTTTCAGAAAGAATTTCCCCAGGGAAAACTTGTCAGAGTGATCAAGGGCGCTGTCTTTGATGTTGCGGTGGATTTAAGAAGCGACAGCAAAACGTATGGAAAATGGTTCGGCATCGAGCTGACAGAAGAAAATAAAAAACAGTTTTATATTCCGGAAGGCTTTGCCCATGGCTTCCTGGTATTGAGCGATGTGGCAGAATTTTGTTATAAATGTACAGATTTCTATCATCCGGGCGATGAGGGCGGACTTGCCTGGAACGATCCTGAGATCGGCATTACCTGGCCGTCTCTGGAAGGAGAGTATAAGGGAAGCGCTTCCGGGGAAGGTTATCATCTGGAAGATGGCACAAAGCTGAATTTAAGCGACAAGGATCAGCTCTGGAGGGGGCTTAAGGATACGTTCCACTTCTAGGAACAAAGAGAGTGAGGGCAGAAGCTAAGAGAGGCTTCTGCCTTTTTACTTTAATCAGGAAACGCTTGCGGAACTCTTTGCTCTTTATTGTGGCAGTTATGCGGTTTTTGTGGTAAAATGATATATAACCATGTGAAAGTGAAACAGAAAAGAAAAAGTGAGGATATAAATAGAAATATATGGAAACATATAAGATCAGCTGGATAAAATTTTTGAAAAAATTATCTCCCTACAATATAAAAAAGGGGATTCTGTATTTTAAGCATTTTGGACCGAAGGAATTTTGGGTCAGACTGACGGAGCGGTTTCAGACAGATGATGTGGATTATGAGGAGTGGTATCGTAATCACAGACCGTCAGAAGAAGAACTGGAGAGGCAGCGGAAGGAAAAGTTTGACTACATGCCGCTGATCAGTGTTTTAGTACCTGTATATAATACGCCGGAAAGCTTTTTAAAACAGATGATCCAGTCTGTGAGAGCACAGACCTATGGAAATTGGGAGCTCTGTATTGCTAATGCGAATCCGGGAAACAAAGAGGTAGGAGATATCTTAAGAATTGCATCAGAAAAGGATCAAAGGATCCGGGTGACCGATGTTCCGGAAAATGAGGGGATTGCGCAGAATACAAATGCAGCCCTGAAGATCGCCTCCGGAGAATATGTGGGACTTCTTGACCATGATGATCTTTTGACAAAAGACGCCCTCTATGAGGTGGTAAAAGCGCTTAATCAGCAGGAAAGGCCGGAGATGCTCTACTCTGATGAAGATAAGGTGACAACAGATCTTACCGAACATTTTCAGCCTTATATGAAACCGGATTTCAATCTGGATCTTTTGAGATCCAATAATTATATCTGTCACTTCTTTGTGGCAAAGAAATCGCTGATCGAAGATGTGGGAGCCTTCCAGGGGGAATTTAACGGAGCACAGGACTATGATCTGATCCTGCGCTGCAGTGAAAAAGCAGCGGGGATTGCTCATATTCCAAGGATCCTCTATCACTGGAGAGTGCATAAGGCTTCCACAGCGGATAACCCGGCAAGTAAAATTTATGCATTTGATGCGGGAAAGCGTGCCATCGAGGAGCATCTTAAGCGGTGCGGCCAGGACGGAGAAGTTTCCCATGCGAAGGATCTGGGATATTACAGAGTCAAATATAAGGTGAAAGGCAGTCCTCTTGTTTCTATTATCATCCCTAACAAGGATGAAGTGGAAAGCCTGGACAAATGCCTCCAGTCCATAGAAAAATCAACCTATAAAAATTACGAGATCATTGTTGTGGAAAACAACAGTGTAAAGGACGAAACCTTTGCCTATTACAAAAAAATTGAGGCAAAAGGTGTAAAGGTTGTATATTGGGAAAAAGGATTTAACTATTCCGCTATCAATAATTACGGAGCCAGTTATGCGAAAGGAGACTATCTTCTTCTTCTCAATAATGATGTGGAAGTGATCACCCCTGACTGGCTGGAGGAAATGCTGGGCAACTGCCAGAGAAAAGAAGTGGGAATCGTCGGCGTGAAATTATACTATCCGGACGATACGGTACAGCATGCCGGAATTATTGTGGGAATCGGCGGGATTGCCGGCAATATTTTTGTAGGTCTCCCGAGACGGTATACAGGCTATTTCCATAAGGCTTCCGTTCAGCAGGATCTCTCTGCAGTCACAGCGGCCTGCATGATGGTAAAGCGGTCTGTCTATGAGGCTGTAAAGGGACTGGATGAGAAGCTTCAGGTTGCCTTCAATGATGTGGATTTCTGCCTCCGGGTGAGAAAAGCAGGATATCTGGTTGTGTATAACCCCTATGCGGAATTGTATCATTATGAATCAAAGACAAGAGGTTCGGAAGACACCAAGGAGAAAGTGCGCAGATTTCAAAGTGAAATTGAATATATGCGAAGCCATCACCTGGATATACTGAAGAACGGAGATCCAATGTATAACAGAAATCTGACGCTGACAAAATGGGATTATTCCCTGAAAAACAATCAAAAAGGATAAAACTATGTGTAAAGTGACAGTTGTAATACCAAACTATAAAGGTGAAAAATATCTGCTTCCCTGTCTGAAGTCCGTGTATGAGATGACAGGGATACCGGTACATGTCATTGTTGTGGATAATGGATCCTCAGACAGCAGCATTGAGACGGCGAAAGAGCGTTATCCGCAGACGGAGTTTATCTGTTTTTCGAAGAACTATGGCTTCTGCCGTGCGGTCAATGCGGGGATTAAAGCAAGCCGTACGCCCTATGTCATCCTTTTGAATAATGATACAAAAGTAAGAGAAGGGTTTGTGGAAAATCTGCTTCACAGAATAGAGGAAAATGAAAGATATTTTTCGGTGGAAGCGAAAATGCTGCAGTATCAGGATCCGGGTAAAATGGACAGCGCCGGAACCTTTTACAATGCTCTTGGATGGGCTTTTGCCAGAGGACGGGACGGAGATGCACAGAAATATGACAGGCCCTGCAGCGTATTTGCCGCCTGCGCAGGCGCTGCCGTATACCGCCGGGATGTGTTCGAAAAGATCGGATATTTTGACGAAAGGCATTTCGCTTATCTGGAGGATATTGATGTGGGCTACCGGGCAAGGATATATGGCTATGTGAATCTCTATGAACCGACAGCGGAAGTCATCCATGTAGGAAGCGCTTCCAGCGGTTCCCGGTACAATGTTTTTAAGACAAAGTATTCTTCCAGAAATAATGTTTATCTTATTTATAAGAACATGCCATTTTTGCAGATCCTTTTGAACAGTCCCTTCCTTTTGGTCGGATTTTCGGTAAAAACGGTATTTTTCTTCCGGAAAGGTCTGGGAAAGGAATATGTAAAGGGGCTGGTTTCCGGTGCGAAAATGTGCCGGAAGGAAAATAAAGTGCCTTTTCAAAAGGAAAATTTGCAAAATTATCTCCTGATACAGGCTGAATTATGGAGAAATCTTTTCCGAAAGCGATCATAGCGTGAATGAAGGTTAATGAAGTCTTAAGATTGTTTTTCTTGCCCTCGATGGAAAAGTATTGTATCATAATAAAAGTGTTTCTATAGCGTTGGTATGTACTGACGCTTTTATTTAAGTAAAAACGCCTGTTACCATGGAGAAGATATATGCGAGAAGAGAAAAGAATAAAGAGAAGAGAAAAGGAACTGCAGAAAAGAAAACGAAAGAGAAGAAGGAAAAGACGTGTGGCAGTTCTTGTGATAGAGCTGGTTATTCTGTGTGTGCTCGGAGTGGTAGCCTTTGGCATGTTCAAACTGGATAAGTTGAATCATACTGTATTTAATGAAGACAGTATTTTGAATAATGGGGTCAACCAGGAAGGGTTTAAAAATATTGCACTGTTTGGAACAGACAACAGGGCGGGAGAGACGTCCGGAGTAAGAAGCGACTGTATTATTGTGGCCAGTATCAATACGAATACAAAGGAAGTAAAAATGCTTTCTGTGTACCGAGATACTATGCTTCAGCAGGCTGACGGGACATATGATAAAGCCAATTCTGCTTATGCTACAGGCGGTGCAGAGGCTGCTATCAATATGCTGAATAAAAATCTGGATCTGGATATTACAGATTATGTCACAGTAAATTTCCTTGCATTGGCAGATGCAGTAGATTTATTGGGTGGAATTGAATTGGATCTGACAGAAGAAGAAGTTGTCCATATGAATAATTACTGTGTGGAAACTTCAGAAATTACCGGGAAGGATTATGAAAGAATTGAGCCGGAGGTTGCCGGTACTTACCAGCTGAATGGTGTACAGGCAGTTTCCTATGCCAGAATCCGTTATACAGCCGGAGGGGATTTTGAACGTACTTCCCGTCAGAGGCTTGTGATTGAAAAACTGGTGGAAAAAGCGAAAAGCGCTGATCTGGGAACCATTAATAAAGTGATCGATGCTGTCTTTCCGGAAATATCAACAAGTTTTTCTTCCACAGAGATCATTGGACTTGCGGCTGATGTATTCAATTATGAGCTGGGAGAGAACAGCGGATTCCCGTTTACACCGGAGACTCCGGAATCCATTCCGGGATATTCGGGGTCCTATGTAGTGGCTGCAGGTTTGGCGGATAATGTAAGGCAGGCCCATGAGTTCCTTTTTGGTGATGAAGATTATGAACCGACAGAAGTTGTTCAGGGAATCAGCGATGAACTTTCTGAAATGACAGGGATATATCCGCAGGCAGATGAGGAGCAGACGGAGGATACACAAAATGAAACCGGAAGTGAATAGGCGGATCGTAGATGTAATTATACCGGTGTATAAACCGGAAAAAGATTTTTATAAGCTGGTGGAAAGACTGGAGAAACAGACAGTTCCCATAAGGCATATCCACATTATGCACACGGTAGATGGTATGGATTTGTCAGAATTAGCCGGGAAGTATGAGAATCTTCTGCTTACAGAGGTACAGCCGGAGAAGTTTGATCATGGGGGAACAAGAGATCAGGCTGCCCGTATGTCGGATGCGGATATTCTTGTGTTTTTTACACAGGATGCTCTGCCAAAGGGAAGAGATTTGATTGAAAATCTGATAAAGCCCCTTGAAAATGATAGGACGGCAGTCTCTTTTGCACGGCAGCTGCCAAGAGAGGACTGTGCCATTATTGAACGGTATGTAAGGAAATTTAATTATCCGGAGAAAAGCCGGATAAAATCAGAAGAGGATCTGCAGGAACTGGGAATAAAAACTTTTTTTTCTTCTAATGTCTGTGCAGCATACAACAGAAGGATTTATCTTAAAGTAGGAGGATTTGAAAAACAGACTATTTTAAATGAGGATATGCTGTTTGCCGCCAGATGTATCAAACAGGGCTACAGCGTTTCTTATACGGCGGAAGCAAAGGTGATCCATTCCCATAACTACACACATCTGCAGCAGTTCAGGAGAAATTTTGATGTGGCGGTTTCACAGGCACAGCATCCGGAAATTTTCAGCGGCATAAAGTCGGAAAAGGAAGGGATACGGCTGGTAAAGAGCGGAGCGGCATACCTTCTGCGAACCGGCAGGCCTTTTAAAGTAGTTTCACTGTTCTGGGGGAGCGCAGTAAAATATGCAGGATTTTTTATGGGGAAGCATTACCGGAGTCTTCCTAAAAGGCTGGTTCTTTGCTGTACCATGTTTCCGGCATACTGGAAGCGGGTAATGTGAAAAAAGAGGGGTAAAATATTGAAAAAAAGCATAAAGTAATGTATTATGTTGTTTGAAATGTTTGAATCGCGGAAGGAAACTGTACCAAAGAAAGGATGTTACCATGGCAGGTAGAGGGCGAAAAAGAGGCCGGCGTAAGCGCCACAGTTTTGCAGCGTGGTCGCTTGGAAAAAAAATAGGAGTCATTTTTGGCGGAGTCGCATTTGCGGTGCTTTCGACAGCGGCAGTGCTGCTGGCTGGAAAGATGAGCAAGATTGAAACAACCAAAATTGACACAGATCAGTTGAATATATCTTCAGAAGTGGAGCATGAGGAGGGATATACGAATATCGCTCTTTTTGGTCTGGATTCCAGAGAAAACAGTCTTGGAAAGGGAAATCGGAGCGATACGATTATGATCGCAAGTCTTAATAATGAAACGAAAGAGGTAAAGCTGGTCTCCATATACCGGGATACGCTGCTCCAACTGGATGACGGAAGTTATAATAAGGCTAATTCTGCTTATTCATTCTATGGACCGGAAGGGGCCATTTCCATGATCAATAAAAATCTGGATATGAATATTGAAAAGTATGTTACGGTCAATTTCAATGCACTGGTAGATGTGATCGATGCAGTAGGAGGCTTGGATATAGAAATGACGGAAGAGGAAGTTGTCCATATGAACAATTATTGTGTGGAAACTTCTGAAGTAACTGGGAAAAGTTACACAAAAATCGAGCCTGAGGTTGCGGGAACCTATCATTTAAATGGGGTGCAGGCCGTTTCTTACTCCAGAATCCGTTATACAGCCGGCGGAGATTTTGAACGGGCCTCCAGACAGCGGCATGTGCTGGAGCTGATTGCCAACGAAGCGCAGTCCATGAGTCTTGGGACCATTAATAAGATTATTGATAAAGTTTTTCCGCAGGTTTCCACTAATTTTACTTTAACAGAAATGGTGAGTTATGCGAAAGACTTTGCGGAATATACACTAGGAGACTCTTTGGGCTTCCCGTCAAAGAATACGACAGATATGCTGAATGAAGTGGGAAGTGTTGTCATTCCGGATACACTTTCGACAAATGTGCAGGAGGTTCATCAATTCTTGTTTGGCAATGATGGATACACAGTCTCCAGTACAGTTCAGGATATTGAGTATGGAATTTCAGAGAGAGTATCCAGCTCGTCTTATGACAGTTCAGGAGAGACCTGGGAAGATGACAGCGGGGAGACCTATGATGACAGTTATGATACGGGATATGATTCCTCCTATTACGATGATGGAACGGATGATTCCAGCTGGGATAGCAGTGGAACTGGAGACGGCGGATATACAGATACGGGGACATCGGATGGATGGACCGATTCCGGCACTGATTCCGGAACCGATTACGGAGATGGATCAACTGACGGAGGATATGTAGACGACAGCGGAGGCGGCAGCGAATATTCTGGTACGGAATAAATAATGCATAAGAGAGGTAATGGTATGAAATTGGTAAAAAAAATGACGGCAGTCATCATAGCGCTGTGTATGACTGTTATGGTTCTGCCTTTCAGCGTAAATGCAGCTGAACCGCAGCTTCGATTTTCAGATCCTACTACTACACAGGGGGCGACTTTTGATGTGGAGGCGACCTTCTATGCAGATGCAGGAATCGGTGATGTCAATGCAACTCTGACCTATGATGCGGCGGCATTGAAATTTATCAGCGGAGATGGAGCAACAGCCAGCAACGGACAAATCCAGCTGACCGGAAACGGCGGCGGAAGTACAGAGATGAAATGGACGCTTCAGTTCCAGGCACTGGCAGTTCAGACTACAAGCATCACGATTGCTTCAGTAAGCGCTTCTTCTACTGATGGGACATCGTTTCAGGTAGCACAGGGGAGCTCCACTATCACAATTGGCGAAGGGGATCCTTCTCTGATCGACAGCACAGATTCTTCAGGAGAAACAGGTGCTGCATCCGGCGTTCAGGTAGATGTTGACGGGCAGACATACAGCGTGGTGGACTTTTCTGATATTTTAATCCCTACGGGATTTACCAAGACAGAAATGACCTTTGAAGGCCAGACATGCCCGGCAGCGCTGCAGGAGAGCAGCGGAAAATATGCGGTTTATCTTTCCGATTCGGCGGGAGAAGAGAATTTCTTTCTCTATGACCCGGACGGAGGAACCTTCTCTCCTTTTGAACAGATTGAGGTTTCACAGGACAGATATATTATTCCTCTGACAGAGGAGGTTGGAAGTCAGCTGCCAAGCAATCTTCAGGAAACGACTTTTACAGTCAATGGCAAAGATTTTCCGGCATGGCAGAATGTAGATTCGACGGACTATTATGTATTGTATGCACTGAACAGTGACGGGGAGAAAGGCTTCTATCAGTATGATTCCATAGATGACACTTATCAGAGATATACCCCGGATACCTCCTCACAGGAAGAGGAGAACGAATCTTCTTCTCTGCTGGGGGGACTGATCGATACATTACGGGATAATCTGGACAGATTCCTTGTGGGGACCTGGGTATTATTCCTGATCTTCCTCATTATTATCATTATACTTGCAATCAAGCTTCGGCATCGTAATCTGGAACTTGACGATCTCTATGATGAGTATGATATTGATGTAGATGAAGAGGAAGATAAGAAGGCCTCGAAGAAAGCTGCAAAAGATAAGAAGGCTCCGGCAGCGAAAAAGGAAAAAGCGTCAAAAGCTAAGGCGGCAGTAATGGAAGACGATGATTTCGACGATGACCTTGACGATTATGATGACGGCTTTGAATATGAAGATGACGACTTTGATGATTACGAAGACGACGGAGAAGATTTTGAAGAGGATGATTTCTCGGCCAATGATGATTTCGAAGATTTTGAAGAAGACGATGATGATGTTTTCCGCGTACAGTCCCGTGAGTCGGTTGAAGACGATATAGATGACCTTGATGCTCTTCTGGAGGCAAGAGTTCGTGAGCCGGCTAAAAGACCGCCGCGTACGCCAAAGAAGAGAAGTCATGCTGAGGAAGACGATACCTTTAAAATGGATATTATCGATCTTGATTAAAAGAAGAAAAGGGAAGGTGCAGTTGCTGCAGCTTCCTTTTTTCTTGTCTAATAGGAAATTTCTTTGTCTTTACATGCAGATGCAAATTTGATACAATACAATTTGATAGTGCAAAAAAAACGGATGTTTGTACAAAGAGAAAGTAAAGGAGATAAATTATGTGTGGAATAGTTGGATATATTGGAAAGCTGCAGGCAGCACCTATTCTCTTGGATGGTTTGGAAAAGCTGGAATACCGGGGATATGACTCTGCCGGGATTGCGGTCTATGACGGAAAGGAAATCAACATGCTGAAAGCTCAGGGACGCCTGAAGGTGTTGAATGAGATCAGCCATGGGGGAGAGAAACTTCCCGGAACCCTTGGAATCGGGCATACGCGCTGGGCCACTCATGGGGCTCCGTCCGATATCAATGCGCATCCACATTTTAATGCAGATAAAAGTATCGTTGTTGTTCACAACGGAATTATTGAAAATTATTTGAAATTGAAGAAAAAACTGGAAAAAAGGGGATATAAATTTGTCTCTGAAACGGATACTGAGATTATAGTACATCTTCTGGACTATTATTATGACGGGAATCCTCTCCGGGCGATTACAAAAGTTATGCATCGTATGGAAGGATCTTATGCACTGGGAATTATTTTCAGCGACCATCCGGAAGAATTGTATGCGGTGCGTAAAGACAGCCCTTTGATCGTAGGTCATACAGATGGAGGAAGCATTATTGCGTCTGACGTACCTGCAGTACTGAAATACACGAGAGATGTTGTATTTATAGAAAATGAAGAGATCGTGCGGCTGACAGAAGAAAGCATGGAGTTTTTCAATGTAGATGAGGAACCTATTGAGAAGACGGCAACTCATATTGACTGGGATGTGAATGCGGCAGAAAAAGGCGGATATGAGCACTTTATGCTGAAAGAAATGTATGAGCAGCCAAAAGCGATCATGGATACATTTTCACCCAGACTTAAAAACGGAAATATTGTGATCGAAGAGCTGGGAATGTCAGAGGAAGATATCAGAAGTATCCGCAAGATCATGATTGTGGCCTGCGGAAGCGCTTACCATACGGGTATGACAAGCAAGTATGTCTTTGAAGGTCTGGCAAGGATACCGGTAGAAGTAGATCTGGCTTCTGAATTTAGATACAGAAATCCAATCCTGGATGAAGGAACGCTTCTCATTGTAGTGAGTCAGTCGGGTGAGACAGCAGATACTCTTGCGGCTCTTCGGGAAGCAAAAGATAAAGGTGTCAGAGTTCTTGGAATTGTCAACGTAGTGGGAAGCTCTATTGCAAGGGAGGCAGATAATGTAATGTATACATGGGCCGGACCGGAAATAGCGGTCGCTACTACAAAGGCTTATTCTGCACAGTTGATCTCTTTGTATCTGCTTGCAATGAAGTTTGCTCATGTCAGAGGAGAATTAAGCGACAAAGGTCTGGCAGATATGATAGAAGAGCTGAAGGAGCTGCCGACACAGGTGGAGATGCTTCTCAATAACAAAAACAAAATACAGAAGTTTGCAAACCGTTACCTTGCAGCCAAGAGCATTTTCTTTATCGGAAGAGGAATCGATTATGCAATTTCCCTGGAAGGGTCTCTGAAGCTGAAGGAGGTTTCCTATATTCATTCAGAAGCGTATGCGGCCGGAGAACTGAAGCACGGAACCATTTCTCTGATCGAAGAAGGTACTCTGGTATGTTCTGTCCTTACACAGGAAGAGTTGTACAAAAAGACGATCAGCAATATGGTAGAAGTAAAGACAAGAGGAGCATTTGTGATGGCGGTCACAAATGTGGACAATACGGAAGTGGAAAAGGCAGCAGATTATGTGATCTATCTTCCGAAAACCAATAAATATTTTACCAACTCCCTGGCAATCATTCCTCTGCAGCTTTTCGGATACTATGTTGCCGTAGGCAGAGGATGCGATGTGGATAAACCGAGAAATCTGGCAAAATCTGTCACTGTAGAATAAAAGGAGCTGAAAAGATGAAATATGACTATCTGATAGTGGGAGCGGGACTGTTTGGAGCAGTATTTGCCCACGAGGCGGGGAAAAAAGGGAAAAAGTGCCTGGTGGTGGATCGGAGAAATCATATTGGGGGAAATATTTATACAGAAGAAATAGAAGGCATCCAGGTTCATCGGTATGGGGCTCATATTTTCCATACTTCAAACAAGGAAGTGTGGGAGTATGTGAACCGGTTCGCAGAATTTAATCATTATATCAATTCGCCTATTGCTGTTTATAAAGATGAACTGTATAATCTTCCTTTTAATATGAACACTTTCAGTAAGATGTGGAATATAAAAACCCCCGCAGAGGCGAAGGAGATCATTGACAGGCAGATTGCAGATCTTGGAATTACAGAGCCGGCCAATTTGGAAGAACAGGCGCTGTCTCTTGTGGGGCGTGATGTTTATGAGAAACTGATAAAAGGGTACACAGAAAAACAATGGGGACGAAAGTGTACAGAGCTTCCGGCCTTTATTATCCGCCGTCTGCCCCTTCGTTTTACGTATGACAATAACTATTTTAACGATCGGTATCAGGGAATCCCTATCGGCGGCTATACCGCGATTATTAAGAAGCTTCTGGAACAGGCAGATGTAAAACTTGGGACCGATTATCTGAAGGAGCGGGAAACATACAAAGATATGGCGGACCGTATTGTTTTTACCGGTATGATAGATGAATATTTTGATTATATACTGGGAGCGTTGGAATACAGGAGCGTCCGTTTTGAGACAGAGGTTTTGGACTGCCCTAACTACCAGGGCAATGCGGTGGTAAATTATACGGAAAGGGAAGTTCCCTATACAAGAATCATCGAGCATAAACATTTTGAGTTCGGCACTTCGGATAAGACTGTGATTTCCAGAGAATATTCATCAGAATGGAAGGTGGGGGACGAGCCTTATTATCCGGTCAATGATGAGCGGAACAGCAGTCTGTATGAGAAATATAAGGAGCTGGCGGAAAAAGAGAAACGAGTAGTTTTTGGCGGCCGGCTGGGCGCTTACAAGTACTATGATATGGATAAAGTGATTCTGGCAGCGCTTGAATTAGCTGAAAAAGAATTGAATTAGAACAGCGCCGGTATACAAAGAAATGCGACTGAATCCGTGAAAATTCTTTTGTATACTGACGCTTTCAACATTTTTTAATTGATTTATCACAATTTATACACAATTATAAGTTAGACTACAATCATAGAAACAAAAGAAAGACATGAAAGGAGTCTTAACTATGAGTAATGAGTATAATTATTACAATCCTAATCCAGAGGATTTCGATCATAATAATATTTTTGATGAACAGCCAAAACAGGAGAAACCAAAAAAGCCAAAAAAGAAAATGACAAAATGGGCGGGGATTGTCGGCTTGGCCCTTGTGTTTGGAATTGTTGCAAGTGCTGCCTTCCAGGCAAGCAATGTGGTATTTGACAGGGTGACAGGAAATGATACAAAGACAGTGAAGCAGTCTTCCACATCAGGGAACACGCAGCTGACACAGACTGCCAGCACAGTGACGTCGGATGTTTCAAAGATTGCGGAATCAGCTATGCCGTCCATCGTGTCCATTACAAATATGAGCGTACAGGAAGTGCAGAATTTCTTCGGACAGACACAGCAGGAAGAGAGCACAAGCCTTGGATCCGGTATTATCATTGACCAGAATGACTCGGAGCTTTTGATCGTAACGAACAATCATGTGGTAGAAGGTGCAGATACGCTGACAGTTACATTTGTGGATAATGAAAGTGTAGAGGCTAATATCAAAGGAACAGATGCTACACGGGATCTGGCGGTAGTAGCAGTACCGGTGGATTCTATTAAGGATTCCACAATGGATGAGATCAGTATTGCATCTCTTGGAGATTCTGATGAACTTCAGGTAGGCGAACCTGCCATTGCGATTGGGAATGCACTTGGATATGGACAGTCTGTAACAACCGGTATCATTTCTGCAACAGAGAGGGAGCTGGATGGATTTGACGGAAAACTGATCCAGACAGATGCAGCGATCAATCCTGGAAACAGTGGAGGAGCGCTGCTTAACGCGAATGGACAGGTGGTTGGTATTAATACGGCCAAGATCAATTCCAGTGTTGCGGAAGGTATGGGATATGCAATCCCGATCAGTGACGCAAGCGACATTATTACTTCACTTATGAATCAGGAGACAAAGACAAAAGTTTCTGAAAAAGAGCAGGGCTATCTTGGAATTACCGGAGTGGATGTATCAGATGACAGCTCTGAAATGTATAATATGCCTACAGGCGTATATATCAGGGAGGTATCTAAAGGCAGCGGAGCAGAGCAGGCAGGCCTTGCACAGGGGAATATTATAACAGCTATCAACGGAACAACTGTTGACAGCATGTCTACTTTAAAGGAACAGCTTACTTACTATAAAGTTGGCGAAACTGTGGAATTGACAGTACAGGTTGCATCGGACAACGGTTCCTACAAGGAACATACAGTGTCAGTAACACTGGGAAAAGCAAGCGAATAAAAACAAAAGTGCGGCGGTAAAATCCACCGCACTTCTTTTTATTATCAGAGATATGTGGTATAATGTCCATGTAGGCAATGAGCCGTGCAAAAATGCGGGAAACTCAAACGCCTGCTGGCAGGCGGTTTGAGGTTTTCGCATTTTTATAGGGCGAAAGCCCGTGAGCGAGAACCCGAAGGGTTCGAGCTTGGCAGGGCGAATGAGATCTGAGTTTGCCGAAAAGGGGCGAAGCCCGTGAGCGAGAACCCGAAGGGTTCGAGCTTGGGAGGGCGAATGAGGCTTGCAAGGCTACTTAAAAAGGAGGAAAAGGATGTACGCTTTTGAGGACATTAGAAAAACGGACAGCGAAATAGCAGATGCTATTGTAAAGGAGATGGAAAGACAGGATTCCCATTTGGAACTGATTGCTTCCGAAAACTGGGTAAGCAAGGCAGTTATGGCGGCTATGGGAAGTCCCTTGACAAATAAATATGCAGAAGGATATCCGGGAAGAAGGTATTATGGCGGTTGTGATTACGTTGATGTAGTAGAGAATCTGGCAAGGGAGAGAGCAAAGAAACTTTTTGGATGCGAGTATGTCAATGTGCAGCCTCATTCAGGAGCACAGGCAAATATGGCAGTTTTCTTTGCCATGCTGAAACCGGGGGACAAGATTCTTGGAATGAATCTGGATCAGGGAGGGCATCTGACCCATGGATCACCGGTGAATTTCTCGGGAAATTATTTTCAGACCTCCTTTTACGGAGTAAATGAGGAAGGTTTTATTGATTATGAAGAGGTGCGCCGTATTGCTTTAGAGGAAAGGCCGAAACTGATCATTGCAGGGGCAAGCGCCTATGCAAGAAAAATCGATTTCAAGAAATTCCGCGAGATTGCTGATGAGGCAGGTTCCTACCTTATGGTAGACATGGCTCATATTGCAGGACTTGTAGCGGCAGGCCTTCATCAAAGCCCGATTCCGTATGCAGATGTTGTGACAACTACAACACATAAGACTCTGAGGGGACCGAGGGGAGGCATGATCCTTTGCAACCAGGAAGCAGCGGACAAATTTAATTTTAATAAAGCAGTATTCCCTGGTATACAGGGAGGCCCGCTGGAGCATGTGATTGCCGGAAAAGCAGTCTGTTTTAAAGAAGCGCTTCAGCCTGAATTTCGCGAATATCAGGAACAGATTGTAAAGAATGCCCAGGCATTGGCCCGGGCTTTGATGGAAAGAGGAGTAAAACTGGTATCAGGAGGCACAGACAACCATTTGATGCTGGTTGATCTAAGCCAGGAAGAGGTAACAGGAAAAGAACTGGAAAAACGTCTGGATGCTGCTCATATTACATGTAATAAAAATACAATTCCAAACGATGCCAGAGGACCGATGGTGACAAGCGGAGTGAGGCTTGGAACACCCGCAGTTACCACTCGCGGATTAAAGGAAGAGGATATGGAGCACATTGCAGAAGCTATTTCTCTTGTGATTAAAAGTGAGGATAATATTGGAAAGGCACAGGAAATCGTAGCGCAGCTTACAAAGAAATACCCGCTGATCTAACAAAAAAGTACAGGCCTGAAATAGAGGAGGAAGGCGAAAGAATGAAAACAAAACACAGAAATGATGAAGAATACAGAAAACTGATGAATCGTCTGAACCGCGTGGAAGGCCAGGTTCGGGGAGTAAAAAAAATGCTGGAAGAAGAGCAGTACTGTGTTGATATTCTCACACAGGTGTCTGCAATTCAGGCGGCGCTTAATTCTTTTAATAAAGAGCTTTTATCCAGCCATATACATTCCTGTGTGGTAAGTGAAATACAGAACGGAAATACAGAAGTGGTAGATGAATTGTGTGAATCTATCAAAAAGCTTATGAAATAGTGTGCTATCAGTAAAGGGCAGTCTCCCGGAGCAAGGGGACTGCCTTTTGTAGTATGATGCCAATCACATTTTTATTCCAATCCCATACAATAATATTGCAGATTGTTATGGAAGGAGTAATGACACATGCAGAATTACCGGTATCAGTCCCAGGACTGCAGGAGAGGACAGCAAAGAAGCTTTTCTGCTCAGGGAATGCAGAGACAAAGTTCGTGCTGCGCAGAAAGAAAAGAAGTAGCCGGTCTTTCAGACCTGGCCCTTGCCATGGCGTATGTACCATGGCAGGAGTGGCGTGAAATATACGATCTGGAGAAGGGATTTTGCTGCGGCACGATTTTTCGCGAGCTGCATAAACCATTTTTAGGAGCAGGAGGGAGAAGATAATGGCAGATAACAGGCCCTGCAGGAGAGACCTGCTTCAATGGATCAATGTAGTTAGTTTCGCCGTAGATGATGTAAAGCTTTTTCTGGATACCCATCCCTGTAATTCCCAGGCTCTCGCCTTTTTTGAGGAATGTCAGGAACAAAGAAACCGGGCATTGAAAGAGTATGCCAGGTATTACGGACCTCTGACTGTGGATACGGCAGATCTGTCTCAGACAGACAGGTGGAACTGGATCAATGAGCCATGGCCATGGCAGGAAGGGGGATGTTAATTTATGTGGAATTATGAAAAAAGATTGCAGTATCCTGTGAAAATCACTCAGACAAATCCCAAAATAGCACAGGTGATCATCAGTCAGTTCGGAGGCCCTGACGGAGAACTCGGAGCTTCGATGCGCTACCTTGCCCAGAGGTATACTATGCCTTACAAAGAAGTGACAGGAATACTCACAGATATCGGAACAGAAGAATTGGCACATCTTGAGATGATCTGTGCAATTGTCTACCAGCTTACGAAAAACCTGACGCCGGAAGAGATTGAGAAATCCGGATTTGATAAATATTATGTGGATCATACTCTGGCACTCTGGCCGCAGTCGGCAGGAGGAGTGCCATGGAGCGCGACTACATTCCAGTCCAAAGGAGACCCTGTTACAGACCTTCATGAAGATATGGCGGCAGAGCAGAAGGCAAGAACGACTTATGACAATATTCTAAGACTTGTGAAGGATCCGGAAGTGGCAGATCCTATCCGTTTCCTGCGGGAAAGGGAGATTGTGCATTACCAGAGATTCGGCGAGAGTCTGCGCATTGTGCAGGATCATCTTGACAGTAAAAACTTTTATGCTTTTAACCCGGAATTTGATATGGGGAGATGTACGAAATAATATAAAGATAAACGCGGCTGGATACTTATGAAAAATTCCTCATTGTCATTCCAGACATATGCCGTTATAATAATAGCGATTGGAGTGTAAATAAATGGAGAATAAAAATACGAAAGTAACACAGATTCCGAAAAGAGGCCGCGGTGAGCACAGAGGCCGGTCAGCGCAGGCCAGAGAGAGTATGGGGGCAAGAATGAAAAGCGGTATGAAATATTTTGACTACAGCCTTGTGGCGGTTATTGTATTTCTTATATGCTTTGGTCTGGTCATGCTCTACAGTGCCAGCGCTTACTCGGCAGAAGTCAATTATTCGGGGGACAGTATGCATTATTTTAAAAGGCAGCTGTTTTTCTGTATCGTGGGAGGCGCGGGAGCATATGTCGTATCGCTGTGGGATTATCATAGAGTTGCCAAGCATGCGAAAAAAATCTTTTTCTTTTCTATTTTCCTGATGGCTCTTGTAAAGACGCCGCTTGGAGTGGAAGTAAACGGGGCGACAAGATGGATTGCCCTTCCGTTTGGACAGCAGCTTCAGCCTGCCGAGGTGACGAAAATAGCTGTCATTGTTTTTGTCCCGGTCGTTATATGCCAGATGGGGAAAGAGATCCGGACTCTGGCAGGAGTGATTCGGGCAATCAGCTGGGGATTGCTGGCAGCAGGCTGTGTATATTTTCTGACAGAAAATTTGAGTACAGCAGTTATCGTGCTGGGAATTACCTGTATGATGGTCTTTATTGTTCATCCCAAGACAGCTCCGTTTATTGCCCTGGTTGTTCTGGGAATCATTGCTCTTGTAGTGGGGGCGACCATCCTGGGAAGTATGATACAGGCGGGTGATCTGGGAGATAATTTCCGGCTTCGGCGTATCATTGTATGGCTGGACCCGGAAAAACATGCTTCTGATTATGGCTATCAGGTCGTACAGGGGCTTTATGCTATTGGTTCCGGCGGCTTTTTTGGGAAAGGTCTTGGAAACAGTACGCAGAAGCGACTGATACCAGAAGTGCAAAATGACATGATCCTTTCGGTTATCTGCGAGGAGCTGGGAGTGTTTGGGGCCATTATGGTCCTGGTTCTGTTTGGCCTTTTGCTGTACAGGCTTATGGTAATTGCACAGAATGCTCCGGATATGTATGGAGCTTTAATTGCCAGCGGTATCTTTTCCCACATTGCGCTTCAGGTATTTCTGAATGTTGCGGTTGTAATTAATTTGATCCCCAATACCGGAATTACGCTGCCATTCATCAGCTATGGAGGGACATCATTACTTTTTCTGATGTTGGAAATGGGTGTCGCGCTTGGAATTTCAAGAAAAATAAAGATGCAATGATAGAAAAGCCTTTTCAATCTTCCTATTATATGCTATGATATATAAGTGGTTTTTGAAACTACATACACTAGAAGTCAATGACGTTAATGCTAGATATTGAAGATAGAAATGTAGGAGGATGGAAGGAAGATGAGCTATAAAATAATCGTGGACAGCTGCGGAGAGCTGACAAAAGAAATGAAAGAGTCGGAGGTTTTTGAAACAGCGTCTTTGAGTATAGACATAGATGGCCATCATATTGTGGATGATGAATCTTTTGACCAGAAAGAATTTTTAAAAATCGTGGCGGAAAGTCCCAATTGCCCGAAATCGTCCTGTCCGTCACCGGAAGCTTATATGGAAGGATACCACTGCGAGGCGGAAAGGGTCTATGCAGTGACTCTGTCAGCAGAACTCAGTGGATCTTATAACAGTGCAGTGCTTGGAAAGAATCTTTATCATGAAGAGTATGGAGAGAAGGATATCTATGTTTTTAATTCGCGTTCTGCATCTGTGGGAGAAACCCTTATTGCTTTGAAAATCGAAGAATGTGAGAAGAAAAATTTGAGCTTTCACGAAGTCGTCCGGCAAGTGGAGGAATATATTGAAGAACAAAATACGTATTTTGTTCTGGAAACTCTGGAAACATTGAGAAAAAACGGACGTTTGACGGGGCTGAAGGCAATTGTGGCAACGGCGCTGAATATAAAACCGGTAATGGGAGCTACACCACAGGGAGTAATCTGCCAGCTTGGACAGGCAAGGGGCATAAAGAAAGCTCTGGTGAAAATGGTGGATGAAGTTGTGAAAGATGTGAAAAGGCCCGAGGAGAAGACGCTTGCCATCAGTCATTGCAACTGCCTGGAGAGAGCGGAAGCGGTGAAGAGGATGATTCTGGAGAAGATTTCACCGAAAAAGGTCATTATTCTGGATACAGCCGGAATCAGCAGTATGTATGCGGCAGACGGCGGTATAATCGTAGTTGTATAATCCCTGCCTTTGTGATATAATGTTATCCAGTTGACAAAGGAGTACAAAGATATGAGTCAGGAAAAAGTAGATAAATATAAAAAGGAAAAGGCGAACCGTAAGCAGATCATGCAGAAACAGAAAGTGCGTCACCTGCTAAGGCGCTGCATAGTGGCAGTATTGGGATTGGCTCTGGTGTGCTGGATTGGTTATTCGGCATATGGCGTGTATGAGGACAGCAGACCGCAGGAGAGTGCGGAAGTTGATTATTCAGCCATCACTGACTATGAAACAAATCTGAACGGAACAGAATAGATGCTCATAAAAGTAAATTGTGAGACAAAGAACAGGAATTTTTGCCTGTTCTTTTTTTGTTGCACAGGAAAACTGGGTTCCCATCACATTTTATTAAGGAATTTTTAGAAAAAAGGGCTTGAAATCAATAGTAAAGTGGTTTACAATGGTTTCAAGTGGTAGAAAGTGGCGAAAAGTGGTATAAAGTGGTGCGAAAGTGGCAGACCGCTTTGAAAGAAGGTGAGTTCTAATGTTGAAAGGAGAATACAGTCACAATATCGATCCCAAAGGAAGGCTGATTATTCCGGCTAAATTCCGTGACGATTTAGGGGAGCATTTCGTCATAACAAAAGGGATGGAAAATTGCCTGTATGTATATCCGGAAAACGAATGGAACGCCTTTGAAGAAAAACTGAACGCCTTACCAACGACCACAGATAAAAAAGCCAGAGCTTTTGCATATTTCTTTCAGGGAAGTGCAACAGACGGCGACCTTGATAAGCAAGGTAGAACACTGATTCCATCTGTTCTTAGAGAATACGCTAAACTTGGAAAAGAAGTTGTGTTTATCGGTATGGGGAAGCGTGCCGAGATCTGGGACAAGGCCAGATGGGATGAAAAGAATGCTGAAGTGGAGCTTTCTATCGAAGATATTGCATCAGATATGGAAGCAAACGGATTCAGTATCTAAGAGGGAGAAGATATGGGATTCAGTCACAAATCAGTATTGCTTGAAGAAACTGTAAATGGACTTAACATCAAGCCGGACGGCATATATGTAGACGGAACGCTTGGTGGAGGCGGACATGCATATGAAATATGCAGGCGTCTCGGAAACAAGGGGAGTATTGTAGGAATAGACCAGGATGAAGCCGCCGTGGAAGCGGCAGGCATCCGCTTAAAAGACTTCGGGGAGAAAGTTACAATAGTCAGGAGCAACTATTGTGATATGAAGTCGCAGCTCCAAAAGTTAGGCATTGACAAGGTCGATGGGATCGTGCTTGATCTGGGCGTATCTTCCTATCAATTGGATACGGCAGAGCGGGGATTCTCCTATCGCGAAGATGCACCTCTGGATATGAGAATGGACAGGCGTCAGAAAATGACGGCCAGAGACATCGTCAATGACTATAGTGAGATGGATCTTTATCGCGTGATCCGTGACTACGGGGAGGACAAGTTTGCAAAAAACATTGCCAGGCATATTGTGGCGGAACGCGCGAAAAGACCCATTGAAACAACCGGACAGCTGGTGGAGATCATCAGACATGCCATACCGATGAAATATCAGAAAAAGTCAGGGCATCCGGCAAAGAGAACCTTTCAGGCAATTCGTATTGAGTTGAACAGAGAGCTGGAGGTTTTAAGAAATTCACTGGATGATATGATCGCTTTGCTGAATCCGGGAGGAAGATTGTGTATCATTACGTTTCATTCACTGGAAGACAGGATTGTAAAGAGTGCATTTAAAAAGAATGAGGATCCATGTACCTGTCCCAAGGATTTTCCGGTGTGTGTGTGCGGAAAAGTTTCAAAAGGGAGTATTGTTACAAAAAAACCGATTTTGCCAGGTGAGGAGGAAATGGAGGAGAACAGCCGCTCTAAGAGCGCAAAACTCCGCATTTTTGAACGAAACTAAAAAAACGGCAGAAACGGAAATAGAAGGAGTATAAAAAAGAAAGGGGACGATGAAGATGGCAGCAGGAAGAACTTCAAAGAGGCAGACAGCAGCATACAGCAGAAGAAGCAATCCCCAATCTATGTATGTATATGGGAATGCAGTTCCAAAGCCGGAGTATACCCCGGAGAGGGAACCGGAAAAACGCAGGAGAGATCCGCAGCATACAAAAAGAAGCCGTCAGATTCGTCAAAACCAGAGGAAGGCTTTAAAAGTCAACAAGGGTTATGTTATTTTTCTTACGGTAGCAGCTGTACTTGCGCTGGTAATCTGCGTGAATTATGTGAGACTTCAGTCACAGATTACGAGCCGCTCCAGGAACATTACTGCAATGCAGGAAGAACTGGCGGATATGAAAGAGGAAAATACAACAAAGTATAATACGATCATGGATTCTGTCAACCTGGAAGAGGTGCGCGATAAAGCTGTCAATGAGTTGGGCATGGTGTATGCCGATAAAGATCAGATTGTAGAATATGATAATCCGAATGGAGACTATGTAAAGCAGTATGAGGAGATACCGGATGACGGAATGCTTGCAAGCTCCAAGGATGTACAGAATTAAGGTGGGAATATGACAAAAAAAACTATGCATCGTTTGAGAAAAAAATTCCCTAAATTTATGCAGAAAAAGCTAGTCATCCTCTATTTGGGGATTATACTAGCTTTTGTTTTTCTAATAGGAAGAATTACCTATATTAATGCATCTGACGGGGAAGAATATACGAAAATTGTTCTGGACCAGCAGCAGTATGACAGCAGGGTCATTCCCTATAAGCGGGGAGATATTGTAGACCGGAACGGCACAAAAATTGCCACCAGTGAAAGAGTGTACAATGTCATACTGGATGTGAAGACTATGCTGAGTGATGAAGATTATGTGGAACCTACAAAGCAGGTCCTGAAAGACTGCTTTGGGATAGAGGAAGAGGAAGTAGATACTCTGATCGAAGAGTCGCCTGACAGCAGATACAGCGTGCTGAAAAAGGGAATTGACTATAATACGGCCAAAGAATTTGAAGCCATTGATGAAGATGATGAAAATTATCCGGATGTAAAAGGAATATGGCTGGAATCAGATTATGTGCGCACTTATCCCTATAATACGCTTGCGAGTGATGTTATTGGATTTACAGTAGACGGAAACGTGGGAAACGGAGGCATAGAAGGCTACTATAATACGATACTAAACGGGACAGATGGAAGAGAATATGGTTATCTTGATGGCGGGACTTCTGTAGAACAGACTGTAAAAGAACCAATTAATGGGAAAACAGTGGTTTCTACGATTGATGTACAGGTGCAGAGTATTGTAGAAAAATATATCAAACAATTCAACGATGAAAGAAAGAATAATGCAACTGCCGGCGAGGGAAGCAAAAATACAGCTGTCATGATCATGAATCCGCAAAATGGAGAGATCCTTGCCGAAGCCAGCTATCCGAATTATGATCTGAATAATCCCAGAGACCTGTCAAGCTACTATACACAGGAACAGCTGGATGCCATGTCGGATGAAGAACAGCTGGATGCCTTAAACTCTCTGTGGAAAAATTTTTGTGTCAGCGATACTTACGAGCCTGGGTCGACGATAAAACCTTTTACTGTAGCAGCAGCTTTAGAGACAGGGGCACTGAACGGGGATGAAACCTTTTACTGTGAAGGAAGCCTGCATATTGGAGGATATGACATTCATTGTATCAATCGGGAGGGACACGGAACACAAACCTTGAAAGAAGCGGTGGAAAATTCCTGCAATGTGGCCCTTATGCAGATTGGAGAAAAAATCGGCGCCGAGGATTTCATTAAATATCAGCATATATTTGGATTCGGAGAGCTGACGGGGATCGATCTTCCCGGCGAAGCCACTACAGAGGGGCTTTTATATACAGTAGATAACATGGATGAAACCAGTCTTGCGACCAACGCATTTGGTCAGAACTTTAATGTAACAATGACACAGATGCTGGCAGGTTTTTGTTCGCTTATTAACGGCGGAGAATACTATGAGCCTCACATTGTAAAACAGATACAGGATGAAAATGGAAATGTAGTGGAAAATGAAGAGCCGGTTCTTGTAAAACGAACAATTTCGGAAGAGACAAGTACTCTCGTAAAAGATTATATGAGGGGAGTTGTTCAGAATGGAAGCGGTAAGCTGGCGGATCTGGAAGGCTATGAAGTAGGAGGAAAGACTGGTACAGCAGAGAAACTTCCAAGATCAGAAGGAAAGAACCTGGTATCTTTTATTGGATATGCACCCCAGGAAAATCCGGAGATTGCAATTTATGTTGTGATTGATGAGCCAAATGAGTACGACCAGGCCCAGAGTTCTCTGGCGGTGCAGATGGCAAGTGATATTATGAAAGAAATTTTCCCGTATCTGGGGATCTCCAAGACATCTGAAACAGCGGACGATACGGCAACGCAATAATATGAATAACCTCACAAAAGCAGTAATAAAGTATAAAAAGGCTTTTGTGAGGTTTTTTTGTGCGTAGTAAGACATATAATAAGAAGAAAATCCTGATCGTTTTTCTGTGCGCAGTTTTTATCATTCTGTTTTTGATGGGGAGACTTGTCTACCTGATGGTATTTGACGCCGAATATTATCAGGAGAAAGCGGAAGCCCTCCATGAAAGAGAAAGGGAAATTAAGGCGGCAAGAGGAGAGATCATAGATGCTTCGGGAAATATTCTTGCGACAAACCGCACGGTGTGTACGATTTCTGTGATCCATAGTCAGGTAACAGATCCTGAAGAGGTGATCACGGCTCTTTCCCAGGCTTTGGATATGGAAGAGGCCTCTGTGCGTGAGAAGGTGGAGAAGGTTTCAGCTCTGGAAAGGATTAAGACAAATGTGGATAAAGAAATCGGTGACCGGATTCGGGAGATGAATCTTAATGGTGTAAAAGTGGATGAGGACTTTAAACGTTATTATCCCTATGATGAGCTTGCATCTACAGTGCTGGGATTTACCGGGGGAGATAACCAGGGGATTATCGGCCTGGAGGTAAAATATGAAGAATACCTGAAAGGACAGAACGGGCGGATACTGACTACTACAGATGCAAGAGGCATAGAGCTTAAAGGAGTGGCAGAAGATCGGGTGGAGCCGGTTCCCGGGAATACCCTCCGGATCACATTGGACTATAATGTACAGATGTATGCACAGCAGATGGCGGAAAAGGTGATGGAAGAGAAACAGGCCGATGCAGTATCCGTTCTTCTTATGAATCCACAGAATGGGGAGATCATTGCAATGGTAAATGTTCCGGAATTTAATCTCAATGATCCCTTCACCTTAAATACAGGAGAAGATACATCGGGACTTTCAGAAGAGGAAAAACAGGATAAACTGAATCAAATGTGGAGAAACCGCTGTATCAATGATACCTATGAACCCGGGTCGACTTTTAAGATCATTACAGCCTCTGCCTGTCTGGAGGAGGGAGTTGTTTCCCTGGACGATACGTTTCAATGTCCGGGATACCGGATTGTGGAAGACAGGAAGATCCGGTGTCATAAAGTGGGGGGACACGGACAGGAGACATTTGTGGAAGGAGTGCAAAATTCCTGCAATCCTGTATTTATGGATATCGGTCTTAGATTAGGAGCAGATAAATTTTATGATTATTATGAAAAGTTTGGTCTTCTGAATTTGACTGGAGTAGATCTTCCGGGAGAGGCGGGGACGATCATGCATAAAAAGGAAGATATTGGAACGGTGGAGCTGGCAACGATGACGTTCGGGCAGTCCTTTCAGATTACGCCTATTCAGCTTGCCTCCACAGTAAGTTCCATCATTAACGGCGGAGTGAGGGTAACGCCTCACATTGGGAAAAGCGTGATCTCTTCAGATGGGAAAACAGAGGAAGTTTTAGGAGCTGAAAAGGGGGACAGAATCCTTTCAGAAAAAGTTTCTGGTCAGATGAGGGAGCTTTTGGAGGGAGTCGTACGGGAAGGATCCGGGAAGAACGGAGCGGTGGAGGGTTACCGTATCGGAGGAAAGACAGCTACGTCGCAGACTCTTCCGAGAAGCGCAAACAAATATATATCCTCATTTCTGGGCTTTGCACCGGCTGACAACCCGCAGATACTGGGAATGTGTATTATTTATAATCCCCAGGGAATTTATTATGGAGGTACGATCGCCGCACCGGTAATGCGGGAGATTTTTGAAAATGTACTTCCCTATCTTGGCATTGAAAAAGAATAAGAAATGAAGTATACTGTTTTAAGCTGAATAACAAAAGAGATAAGAGGTGTATCTATGGATTATACAATTTTTATTCCGGTATTGATATCATTTGCATTGAGCGTTGTAATGGGACCGGTGATCATCCCCATTCTTCGCAGACTGAAAATGGGACAGACAGAAAGAGAAGAAGGAGTAAAATCTCATCTGAAAAAGGCGGGAACGCCTACCATGGGCGGGGTAATCATTCTTATTGCTGTTGTGGTGACCTCCGTATTTTACATTGGAGATTATCCCAATATTATCCCGATTCTTTTTGTTACACTGGGATTCGGACTGATCGGTTTTCTGGATGACTATTTGAAAGTAGTGCTGAAGCGTTCCGACGGATTGTTCCCGAAACAGAAAATGGCTCTTCAGATCCTTGTGACGGCAGTATTTGCCTTTTATATGGTGAAATTTACAGATGTTTCTCTCGCCATGTTGATCCCTTTTTCAGGGGGAAGATATCTGGATATCGGATGGCTTGCGATCCCGCTCCTTTTTGTGGCGGTGATCGGAACAGTAAACGGAGTCAATTTTACTGATGGGCTGGATGGGCTGGCTTCCAGTGTTACGGTGCTTGTAGCTACCTTTTTTACAGTGGTGGCAGTGGGAACCGAGAGTGGAATTGAGCCTATTACCTGTGCGGTAGTCGGGGCTCTGATGGGATTCCTTCTTTTCAATGTATATCCCGCAAGTGTATTCATGGGAGATACAGGGTCGCTGGCTCTGGGAGGTTTTGTGGCTTCCACGGCCTATATGCTGCAGATGCCGATTTTTATTGTGATCGTGGGGCTTATCTATCTGGTAGAAGTACTGTCTGTTATGATACAGGTTACATACTTTAAAAAGACAGGCGGCAAAAGGTTCTTCAAGATGGCTCCGATCCATCATCATTTTGAACTGTGCGGCTGGTCAGAGACAAAGGTAGTAGCGGTCTTTTCGATTATTACAGCCATTCTGTGTCTGATTGCACTGATGGCTATGTAAGGAGGACAAATAATGGGAAAAACGGTACTGGTATTCGGACTTGGGATCAGCGGGATCGGAGCAGCGAAGCTTTTAGAAAAGCGAGGAGCTGATGTGATCTTATATGACGGCAATGAAAAACTCAATAAGGAAGCAACACTTAAAAAGATGGGAGAAGGCACAAAGGCACGGATTATTACCGGTTCTCTTCCGGAGGAAGTGATGGATGAACTGGATCTTGTGGTCATCAGTCCCGGAGTGCCGACGGATCTTCCAGTTGTTCAGAAAATGAGAGAGAAAAAGATTGAGATCATGGGGGAAATTGAGCTTGCCTATCTGTGCGGAAAAGGAGAAGTCCTTGCCATTACAGGGACAAATGGCAAGACTACCACAACTGCTCTGTTGGGAGAGATTATGAAAAATGCTTCAGACAGTGCATTTGTAGTGGGAAATATTGGAAATCCCTATACGACTGTAGCAGAAGATACCAGGGAAGATTCTGTCATTGTGGCAGAGATGAGCAGTTTTCAGCTGGAGACAATTCACACATTCCGCCCCAGAGTATCGGCCATTTTGAATTTGACGCCGGACCATTTAGACAGGCATCATACCATGGAGGCATATATTCAGGCAAAGATGAATATTGCCTCGAACCAGACGGAAGAAGATTTTTGCATCTTAAACTATGAGGATGAAGTACTTCGCAGATTTGCTGCTGAAGTGAAGGCGAAAGTTTTATTTTTCTCCAGTGCTCATAAGATGGAGAGAGGCATTTATCTGGATAACGGGAATATAATTTATAAGAACCCGGATGACGGAAACGCCGAAGGAACGCTGATCTGTAACGTAGATGAACTGAAACTCCTTGGTGTTCACAATTATGAGAATGTCATGGCGGCATCGGCTATGGCCGCTGTGTATGGTGTGTCCCTTGATATTATAAGAAAGACGCTTCGGGAGTTTGCAGGCGTGGCCCATAGAATAGAATTTGTAGCGGAAAAAGATGGAGTTGCCTATTACAATGATTCCAAAGGAACGAATCCGGATGCAGCCATCAAAGGAATCCAGGCAATGAGGCGCCCTACTGTTTTGATCGGAGGAGGCTATGATAAAAATTCAACTTACAAAGAATGGATAGAAAGCTTTGACGGCAAGGTCAAACTTCTGGTCCTTCTTGGGGCTACAAGGGAAAAGATTGCAGAAGAGGCCAGAGAGTGCGGCTTTACAGATATTGCTTTTGCCGATACATTTGAGGAGGCTGTCCTTACTTCCGTAAAGGCGGCGCAGCCGGGAGACGCAGTACTGCTGTCGCCGGCATGTGCAAGTTGGGGAATGTTTAAGAACTATGAGGAACGAGGAGATAAGTTCAAAGAGATTGTAAATTCCCTATAAGGAGAGAACAAGATTGCCAGATTCAGTTAAAAAAAGAAAGTATGACTATACACTTCTTACGGCGCTGTTTTTGCTGCTGCTTATCGGACTTGTGATCCTGTACAGCACCAGTGCCTACAATGGAGAGGTAAAGTTTCATGATTCCTTTTACTATCTGAAGAAGCAGGTGTTTGCCACCAGTCTGGGCATTGCAGGTATGTTTCTGATGGCGCAGATTGATTACCGGATATTGCGGAAATTTGCAGTGCCGGCCTATCTTGCAGCAGTGCTTTTGTCTGTTGCAGTGCTTTTGGTGGGAGATGAGTATAATGGGTCCAAAAGATGGTTGTCTTTGGGCCCTTTTTCTTTTCAGCCCTCTGAATTTGCGAAAATAGCAGTCATTCTTTTTCTTGCTGCTGTCGTGACAAAGAATGCAGACAAAATGGGGCAGATGAGAACGCTTCTGAAGATCATGCTCAGTGTTCTTCCTATTGCAGGTCTGGTAGGCGCCAGCAATTTGAGTACAGCCATTATTATTCTCGGAATTGCGGTTACTCTTGTCTTTACGGCAAGTCCCAAATACGGGCAGTTTATCTGGATGGGAGTGATAGGCTGCGGATTTATGGCAGTATTTCTTGCGTTGGAGAGCTACCGGCTGGAGCGGCTGGCAATCTGGAGAAATCCGGAGGCATACGAGAAGGGATATCAGACCCTTCAGGGGCTGTACGCCATAGGATCAGGCGGACTCTTTGGGAGAGGACTGGGGGAGAGCGTACAGAAGCTGGGCTTTGTTCCGGAGGCTCAAAATGATATGATATTTTCCATCATCTGTGAGGAGCTTGGCCTTTTTGGAGCAGGATTTATTCTCCTTCTTTTCCTGATTCTGATCTGGCGTTTCTTTCGGATCGCATCCCATGCGGAAGATCTTTTCGGAGCGTTGATTGCAGCCGGAGCTATGGCTCATATGATGATCCAGGTGATTTTGAATATTGCTGTTGTGACAAATACCATTCCAAATACAGGTATTACACTTCCCTTTATCAGCTACGGAGGAACATCGGTTGTGTTCCTTTTGATGGAAATGGGGGTTGTGCTAAGTGTGTCATCTCTGGTAAAATAATAGCATTGGTTTACAAGGAGGATGCTTTTTGTGGAACGAAAGAGAAAAAGCGGACATAAAAAATCTCATAAAATATATGCATTTGTTGTAATCCTGCTGGGACTGGCAATTATTGCCCTGGCTGTGCTGCTGCTGTTCTATGTGCAGCGGATCGAGGTGAAGGGGAACGAATACACATCCAGTGAGGAGATTGTTAATGTAGTAGAGGAGGATCAGGGATCTTTTAACTCCATTTACCTTTTATGGAAATATCATTTTACCGATTATAAAAAGCCGGACAGCATCCAGGATATGCAAGTGAGCCTGAAAGCGCCGTGGATCGTGCAGGTGAAAGTAAAAGAAAAGCCGATCCTCGGGTATGCTGTGGCAGAAAAATCCTACCTGTATTTTGACAGCAGCGGAGAAGTGGTGTTGGAAAGCTCCACATTACTTGAAGGAGTCCCGGCAGTGGAAGGGCTTGAAGTGGGAGATGCCTCTGTAGGAGATTCCCTGAGCAAGGGAAAGGAGCGGCTGTTCAAAGAGCTGACGGAGCTGAAAGAGGATATGGAGAAATTTGAATTGTCATCGGATAGAATTGTCTGTGACGGGAAACAGATTTACACATATTTTGGAGATGTTTGTGTGGCGCTGGGCAGCAGCATCACTACGGAAAAAGTATCACAGATATCACCGATCCTGGAAAAGCTGGGCGGCCAGAAAGGGACGCTGCATTTAGAATATTTTGCGGATGAGAACGATGTGATAACATTCGATAAAGACGAGCTGCCTGAAGCGACGCAGGAATCTACGGATGGACAGACCGGGGAGACCGCGGAAGAAAATCAATAAAAATGGGCTAAAATCCATAAAAATAGAGAAAATTCTATTGATATTTTGCACAAAAGCTTATATTATATACTATATATGGCGGACTCCGAGTCTGCCGTTTATGGGATGTATAATTATATAATAAGGATAGAACAAAGGAGGAGAAACCCTTGCTAGAAATTAAAACAAACGAATCAGAAGCAGCGGCAAAGATAATTGTTGTGGGAGTCGGCGGAGGCGGAAATAACGCTGTAAACCGAATGATTGATGAACAGATTGCCGGTGTTGAATTTATTGCAATCAATACAGATAAACAGGCCCTTCAGTTATGTAAGGCGCCGACCCTTATGCAGATAGGGGACAAGATCACAAAAGGACTTGGTGCGGGAGCACGTCCTGAAATCGGTGAGAAAGCAGCAGAAGAAAGCGCTGAGGAAATTTCAGCTGCATTAAAGGGAGCAGACATGGTCTTTGTAACCTGCGGTATGGGAGGCGGAACCGGAACCGGTGCGACTCCTGTTGTTGCGCGCATTGCAAAAGAACAGGGAGCGTTGACAGTAGGTGTTGTTACAAAACCCTTCCGTTTTGAATCCAAGACAAGGATGAATAATGCGCTGGCTGGAATTGAAAAATTAAAAGAAAGCGTTGACACTTTGATTGTTATTCCGAATGATAAACTGTTGGAAGTGGTTGACAGAAGAACAACTATGCCGGAAGCTCTGAAAAAAGCGGACGAGGTTCTGCAGCAGGGTATTCAGGGTATCACAGACCTGATCAATGTACCGTCTCTTATCAACCTTGACTTTGCAGATGTGCAGACAGTCATGACAGATAAGGGAATTGCGCATATCGGTATTGGACAGGGCCGCGGCGATGATAAAGCGCTGGAGGCTGTAAAGCAGGCGGTTGCAAGTCCGCTGCTTGAGACAACAATTGCAGGGGCATCTCATGTTATTATCAATGTATCCGGTGATATTACTCTTATGGACGCATCGGATGCGGCAGAATTTGTACAGGAACTGGCAGGAGAAGATGCAAATATCATCTTCGGTGCTATGTATGATGATTCCAGAGCAGATGAAGCTACTATTACTGTAATTGCTACGGGATTACATAATGTGGGCGGCACATCTTCAAAATTAAAATCAAGACTGGAAGGCGTACAGCGTTCCGGTATGGTTCCGCCGGCAAGCAGTTATGATAAACAGCTTCATTCCAATCATACCAGCCACAGCCCGAAAGTTGATTTGGGAGCGGCTCCGACGACAAACGGTGGTACAAGCCTGAAGCGTCCAGTTGGAGGTACAACTCCGACTCTGGATACACCAAGGACACCGACCAGCAAAGTGAAGGAGCAGTCTATCAAGATTCCGGATTTCTTTAAAAAGTAAATAACGATTCAGGCAACAGACAGCAGTCATGACAGATTGTGGATTTTTTCGACCACAGTTGACATGGCTGCTTTTTTTGTCGAAAAAATCTGTTTTCCTTCTAACAGTATCTGACAAATTCTGAACCCTTCTTTTCTTTATAATTAATCCTGCCCAGATGAGGGCGCAGGCTTTCAGGCCGCCCTATGCCGGAAGTGCAAAAGAGAAAGAAGGTGGAACGTGTATTATGAACTGTATATAGACATACTGTTTCTCGTCAACTTTATGATGGACTACATATTGCTCCTGTTGATAAAAAAGATATTGAAATGCACTGCCACGCTTGGAAATATCTCACTGGGAGCATTGACAGGAGCGCTTCTTACCTGTCTGGTAGTCGCGCTTCCTATTCCCTGGCCACTTTTGAAAATTCTTCTGTTTCATGGCGTTGTGAATATCCTGATGCTGAAAATTGCTTTACACCTCAAATGGGACAAAAAACTGTGGAAAGCGCTTTTTCTTCTGTACATCACAAGTTTTTTGCTGGGAGGGATTTTGGAGCATGTACGTCAGTATGTGGAGATCGGAAGTCTTTTTTTTGTACTGGCAGTAGGATGCTATTACATCTCATCGGGAATATGGAAGATTTTGGATCTGATTTTCAAGACCGGGCAGTGCCGGTGTGATGTGGAACTATATGTAAATGGACGGTGTGTGACAGTGCCGGCTCTGATAGATACCGGAAACACACTGCGGGATCAACTGACGGGAAAGCCGGTAAACATCATAGAGAGCCAGACGGCAGAAGAACTGTTTGGTAAGGAAATCCCGGAAGGAATCCGATATATTTCCTATCACACGATAGGCAGGAAAAACGCTGTTATGCCTGTTGCCGTTCTGGATAGCCTGCGCATTGCCGGAGAAAATGAGAAATGGGTGGATAAGCCGATGGTAGGGATCAGTGAAGAGAAAATATCTTCAGATGGAGAATACAGGATGATCATAAATCCTGATACATAGATTGGAGGAAACGAAACATGATGATAAAAATAGCTGTGCCAAATCAATTTAAACTGAAAGTAATGCCGAATTTCCGTACGTTCTTTTTCCCGGATAAAAAAGACGTACACTATATCGGAGGATCCGATATTCTTCCTGCTCCGCTGGAAGTGGAAGAGGAAAGCCGCGCGATCGCAATGCTGGGAACAGAGGAAGACAAAAGCGCCCGCAAAATATTGATTGAACATAACCTCAGGCTGGTAGTGTATATTGCAAAAAAGTTTGACAATACAGGCGTTGGAGTGGAGGATCTGATATCGGTCGGGACGATTGGGCTGATCAAGGCAATTAATACATTTGATCCGGGAAAAAATATCAAACTGGCCACCTATGCATCCAGATGTATTGAAAATGAGATCTTAATGTATCTTAGAAGAAATAACAAGACACGCATGGAGGTTTCGATTGACGAGCCTTTAAATGTGGACTGGGATGGAAATGAGCTCCTTTTGTCGGATATTCTCGGAACAGAGGAGGACACCATATATCGGGACCTGGAACAGGAAGTAGAGAAAAAACTTCTTGTGAAAGCTCTCGGGAGGCTGTCCGGCCGGGAGCAGACGATCATAAAAATGAGATTTGGTATCGGTATGCCGGATGGGGAAGAGAAGACACAGAAAGAAGTGGCAGATATGCTGGGGATTTCTCAGTCTTACATCTCCAGGCTGGAGAAGAAAATTATGCAGCGGCTGCGAAGGGAGATGGTAAAATATTCATAGTCACTTTCTGAAAAAGGTGTTACAATGAAAAGAAAAAGGGGTTGGTGATATGCGTCTGAGCTTTATTGGAGCTGCCCATGAAGTGACCGGAAGTTGTCATCTTCTGGAAGCATGCGGAAAAAATATATTGATTGACTGTGGGATGGAGCAGGGACCGGATCTTTATGAGAATCAGAAACTGCCTGTCAGTGCCGGGGATGTGGACTATGTCCTTCTGACCCATGCCCATATTGACCATTCCGGAAACCTGCCGCTTTTATGCAAACAAGGCTTTCAAGGAGACATTGTAACCACGTTTGCTACTGCAGATCTGTGCAGCATTATGCTTCGTGACAGCGCCCATATTCAGGAATTTGAGGCGGAATGGAGAAACCGCAAGGCCAAAAGGAGCGGGGAAGAGCCTTACGAACCTGTTTATACAATGGCGGATGCAGATATGGCCATCTCTCTTTTGGCCCCTTGCGATTACGGGCAGAAGATCGATCTGTGTCCGGGCGTTCAGGTATGTTTCAACGATATGGGACATCTGCTTGGTTCAGCCAGTATAGAAGTGTGGGTGACCGAAGAAAATGTTACGAAAAAAATCGTATTTTCCGGTGATGTAGGCAACATTAATCAGCCTATTATCCGGGATCCCCAGCCAGTGAAAGAGGCAGACTATGTAGTGATCGAATCCACTTACGGCGACCGGACCCACGGGGAGGAGATTCCGGATTATGTGGGAGAATTTACAAGGATCCTGAAAGAAACCTTTGATAAAGGCGGAAATGTGGTTATTCCATCTTTTGCTGTGGGGCGTACACAGGAACTGTTATATTTTATCCGTGAGATCAAAGAGAAAAGGCTTCTCCCGGAATATCAGAACTTTGAAGTCTATGTGGACAGTCCTCTTGCAATCGAGGCAACTTCAGTGTTTAACAAAAATGTAAAATCCTGTTTTGATGAGGAAGCGATGGCGCTGGTGGAACAGGGGATCAACCCCCTTATTTTCCCGGGATTGAAAACAACCATCACAACAGAGGAATCCAAACAGATTAATCTGAATGAACGTCCGAAAGTGATACTCTCTGCCTCTGGTATGTGCGAAGCAGGACGGATCCGCCATCATCTGAAGCATAATCTGTGGAGAGAGGAATGTACCATCTGCTTCGTGGGTTACCAGGCAGTCGGCACGCTGGGAAGAAAGCTGCTGGAAGGAGCAGAGAGTGTGAAACTGTTCGGTGAAAACATTACAGTTAATGCAAGGATTGAGTCTATAAAAGGGATCAGCGGACATGCGGACAGAAACGGACTCTTAAACTGGCTGAAAGGTTTTGAGAAGAAACCGGATCGTGTCATTGTGGTTCATGGCGAAGATACAGTGACGGATGCTTTTGCAGAAACGGTAGAAAAGGAGATCGGCTGTCCGGCATTTGCCCCATACTCAGGCGGATGTGTTGATCTGATGGAAAACAGAATCGTGACTGCCGGCATAAAGATTCCGAAGAAATCTGCAGAGAAGCCGGCAAGAGTCAGAGCGCAGAATGCGTTTGACAGAGCGGTTGCGGCAGCAAAACGTCTGGTGGAAGTTGTAATGAAAAACGAAGGACTCTCCAACAAGGATCTTGCAAAGCTGGAATCTCAGATTCAGAATCTGGCGGACAAATGGGAACCATAGCAGTCTCTTGTGCAATAATGTGAAAAAGTGAAGAAAAAGTTTTGGCCCTTGTCAAGGGCTAAAACTTTTTTTATTTCCAGCTGCTACAGTATAAGGAAAAGACATAATGAGAAAAATCTTATTGTACGTAATCAAATGACGGCAGATACGTTCAATAAGGAGGATTCAGATTATGGCACAGGGTAAGGTTGAAATATGCGGCGTAAATACAGCGAAGCTTCCGCTCCTTACAGAGGAGGAAAAAGAAGATTTGCTGGCGCGCATGAAAGAAGGGGATGAAGCGGCAAAGGAGGAATATATCAAAGGAAATCTGCGGCTTGTGTTAAGTGTGATCAAACGTTTTTCGGGAAGCAATGAAAATCCGGATGACCTTTTCCAGATTGGATGCATTGGACTGATCAAAGCAATTAATAATTTCAATACAGAACTTGATGTTAAATTTTCTACTTATGCAGTGCCGATGATCATTGGAGAGATCCGGCGGTATATGAGGGATAATAATTCGATCCGTGTCAGCAGATCCTTGAGAGATACGGCATACAAAGCGATTTACGCGAAAGAACACTACATGCGGGAGAACCTGAAGGAACCAACGGTACAGGAAATCGCTGATGAGATTGGAATTTCCAAAGAAGATATTGTGTTTGCGCTGGACGCGATACAGGTACCTATGAGTCTGCAGGAGCCTGTTTACAACGATGGAGGAGACGCCCTGTATGTCATGGATCAGATCAGCGATAAGAAGAACAGAGAAGAGAAGTGGATTGAAGATCTTTCTTTAGAAGCTGCTATGGACCGCCTGACAAGCCGGGAGAGATATATTATCCGTCTGCGTTTCTTTGAAGGGAAGACACAGATGGAAGTGGCAGAAGAGATAGAAATTTCACAGGCACAGGTCAGCAGGCTGGAAAAGCATGCTTTGAAAGTAATGCGGCAGTATTTGAGTGCATAACAAATCTGAAAATATGAGAAAAAATATTCCCGCCGGCTGGATAAAAGCATAAAAACAGAGCGGGAATGTTTTTTCCTTCAGGGCATTGAAATTTTGGGCGCTTCATACTATGATAGATGAAGAAGAAAGGAGCAACATATTATGAGAGGCTGTATTTTTGACTTGGATGGAACATTGACAGATAGCCTGGATTCCCTGACTTATTCAGTAAACCTGACATTGGAAGAGATGGGGCTGCCTCGAATTACGGAAGAACAATGCAGGCTGTTTGTAGGAAACGGTGCCAGATATTTGATGGAAAAAGCATTGAAAGCCTCCGGAGATGCTAATTTAAGCCGTATTGAAGAAGGAATGGCGGTATATGGAAGAATATTCAGTGCGAACTGTACATATCATGTAACACCGTACAAAGGGATCTTAGAACTTCTGGAACAGCTTAAAGTGCGGGAAATCAAACTGGCAGTGCTTTCCAATAAACCTCACGGGCAGACGGTGGACGTAGTAAAACAGATATTTGGAGAGAATGTGTTCGACTATGTGCAGGGACAGTGTGAGAACCTTGCCAGGAAGCCGGATCCTTCCGGAGTATGGAAGCTTCTTGAGGAGATGGGGATATCACGGGAGGAATGTCTGTATGTCGGGGATTCGGAAGTGGATGTGAAAACCGCAGAGGCGGCCGGCGTTCAGGAAATTGCAGTGACCTGGGGATTTCGTGACCGGGTATCGCTGGAGAAGGCGGGGGCTATGACTTTGATAGACAGCCCGAGGGAACTGCTTGCATATGTATAGGGCACAACGCCGGGAGATCCCGTCAGGAAAAAGCATGCAATAAAAGAGGGAGGACAAAGCAATGTATGAGTATGATGAGGAATGTTTACAGGTGTTTTTGGAAAATCAAAGCCAGCTTTTTGATGAGCCGGTAGCAGAGACACCGGAAGAAGCAGAGGCATTTCTGGAGGAATGTATGGCGGTAGTAGTGGACAGCATTGAAGAAGTAGCTGCATTCTTTCGGGAAGAGGGCATCGACATGGAGGATATGTCTATGGAAGAGTTGGAAGAGGCTTCCGAAGTGTTCGCCCTCCCAAGCGGTAAGTATCTGATCGTAGAAGGTTAGCGCCGGTGCGCGAAGTCTTCCGGCAGGAGGCGTACCCACTTAGATACAAAGATGTCGCTGAAGCGGCTGTACTTGATAAAGGAGTTCCGTTTGCGGAACTCCTTTTTATACACATGCCCTTCGTTTTTGGGTGATGTTATTCGATTTCGGCATTTTTCAGTGCATTTTTAATGGCGTCTATGATGATCTGTGAGGTGTATGCGGAATCTTCGGAATATTGGATGTTTTCCAGAGACTGTGTCTCACAGATCTGCTGGGCTATATCTTCCATGGCCGGCTGAACAAGCGGAAACATGGCATCTACTGTCTCATCCATATTGGAAAAACGGATGGAATCAATCTGAGATTCGTCGACGGACACCTCTACTTCCAGTTCCGTATTGTTTAAAGTGAAAGAAGAAGTGTATACTCCTTCTTTGTATTTTTTTTCGGGAGTTTCGTTTTTGCTGTGTCCGGGAAGAAACATAAATACAAGAAGAAGGATCAGAACGATAGCCAATACAGCAAAAACGGCGGTGTATATGATCTCTTTCATATGTAGCACAAAAATTTTAGTTTTGGAACTCATAAAGGCCTCCTGTGTCTGAATGTGTATTTGTACTCTATATAATATATGAGCGAAAGCAGAGAAATATTCCGGCAGGATGGGTTTTGCGTGACAAATCTGCCGGCTTCCTGTAGAATGGAAAAGTAAGAAATGAGGTGGAAGAACAAATGTTTATTATTGCAGGGCTTGGAAATCCCGGTCTGCCCTATGAGGGTACCAGACATAATGTTGGATTTGATGTCATAGATGCTATTGCGGACGAATATAATATTTCCGTGGATTACCGGAAAAACCGCGCCTTGATCGGAAAAGGGATCATCGAAGGACAAAAGGTGATTCTGGCAAAACCCCAGACTTATATGAATTTAAGCGGAGAGAGCATCAGAGGACTTGCAGATTATTATAAGATTGACGAGGAGGCAGAGCTGATCGTCATATATGATGATGTGAGCCTTGACGTAGGACAGCTTCGTATAAGAAAAAAAGGAAGCGCGGGAGGACATAACGGAATAAAAAGCATTATTTCTCATCTTGGAACAGATGTCTTTCTAAGAATTAAGGTAGGCGTCGGTGAAAAGCCGAAGAAATATGACTTGGCGGATTATGTGCTGGGGCATTTCTCCAAAGAGGAAAGGCAGCAGATGGAAGAGGGATATCACTGTGCAGTCAAGGCTGTGGAAATGATGGTATCCGGGGAGATCGAGGCGGCAATGAATGAATTTAACCGCAAAGCAAAGAAAGATGCTGCCCGGTCCGGTGAGGAGACAAAAAGATCATAAGAATAGGAGAGAAAGGATTATGGAAGCCTTGACAGGGCCCCTGCATGAACTGGCGGAATTTGAAGAAATATGGAAACAGAGAGAGAAAGAACCGGGAATGCTGCAGATATCGGGCTGCGTCAATTCTCAGAAAACTCATCTGATGTATGCGCTTGGCGATGGCTGTGATTATAAAGTCATCGCTTGTTCCAGTGAATCAAAGGCAAAGCAGATTTATGAGGAATACCGGTTCCTGGATGGAAACATATATCTGTATCCGGCAAAGGATTTTCTTTTTTACCAGGCGGATATCCGCAGTAAGGAGCTGATGCGCCAGCGAATGACAGTGATACAGGCAATCCTGGAACAGAAGAACATTACGGTTGTAACCAGTTTTGACGGATTTATGGACGTTCTGCAGTCAAGAGAAGTTATACAGGGAAAAGTACTGGAGATTAAAAACGGCGAAATCATAGATTTTCCGGAGATTCAAAAGGATCTTGCGGCTAATGGATACGACAGGGAAGAGCAGGTGGAAGGCCCCGGACAGTTTGCAGTGAGAGGGGGGATCCTGGATATTTATCCGCTGACAGAGGAGCTTCCGGTCCGGATTGAACTGTGGGATGATGAAGTAGATTCTATTCGGACCTTTGATGTGGAAAGTCAGCGTTCCATTGAAAATCTGGAATCTGTCTGTATTTATCCAACAGAAGATATGGAAAAGGAGACAGCCGAAAGTGTATCTTTTCTGGATTATTTCCCAAAAAAGGGAACGTTGATTTTTCTGGACGAGCCGGCCAGACTTTTGGAAAAAGGGAAAGCAGTAGAAGAGGAGTTCGTAGAAGCACAGGCGAAACGACTGGAGAGCGGGTATGAGGTCAGCGACAGGGAGATGCAGCTTTACCATACTGAAAAAATTACGGAAAAAATAAACCGCCGCTGCAGTATCGGTTTCTGTTCTCTTGATACAAAGTGTCCTCAGTTTAAGGTACGGGCTAAATATCATATACAGACAAAAGGGATCAATCCCTACAATAACAGTTTTGAAATGCTGACAAGAGATCTGAAGAGACTGAAAAGGGAAGGGTACAAAGTTGTGCTTCTTTCCGGTTCCAGAACACGGGCGAAACGTCTTGCCGAGGATCTGCGTGATTATAACTTAAGCAGCTTTTACAGTGATGAAATGGATCGGCAGGTGCTTCCGGGGGAAATCATGACAGCTTACGGCCATGTGGCGGAAGGCTATGAATACCCTATGCTGAAATTTCAGGTCATTTCCGAGACGGATATTTTTGGAAAGGTCAGAAAGAAAAAGAAAAGAAAATCCTATGAAGGACGGAAGATCCAAAGTTTTTCAGAGCTTAAGCCAGGAGATTATGTTGTCCATGAGAATCATGGACTTGGAATTTATCAGGGAATTGAAAAGATTGTGGTAGATAAAGTAGCCAAGGATTATATGAAGATTTCCTATGCAAAGGGAGGCAATCTTTATATTCCGGCTACCCAGCTTGATCTGATCCAGAAATATGCCAGTGCAGATGCCAAGAAGCCGAAACTGAATCGCCTTGGTACTCAGGAGTGGACCAAGACAAAAACAAGAGTCCGGGGAGCGGTAAGAGAAATTGCAAGAGATTTGGTGCAGCTGTATGCGGCAAGACAGGAAAAGGAGGGCTATGTTTACGGAGAAGATACCGTCTGGCAAAAAGAATTTGAGGAGATGTTCCCTTTTGAAGAGACAGAAGATCAGCTTCTGGCTATTGAGGCGGTAAAAAAAGACATGGAAAGCCATAAGATCATGGACCGTCTGATCTGTGGAGATGTAGGATACGGGAAAACCGAAATCGCTATTCGTGCCGCCTTCAAAGCTGTACAGGAAAATAAACAGGTTGTCTATCTGGTGCCGACAACGATTCTTGCACAGCAGCATTATAATACGTTTTTGCAGAGGATGAAAGAATTTCCGGTCCGTGTAGATCTCATGTGCCGTTTCCGAACTCCGGCTCAGCAGAAAAAAACCATAGAAGATACGAAAAGAGGACTTGTTGACATTGTGATCGGTACTCACAGGGTTCTGAGCGACGATTTAAAATACAAGGATCTGGGACTTCTGATTATTGATGAGGAACAAAGATTCGGCGTACAACATAAGGAAAAGATTAAAAAGCTGAAAGAAAATGTGGATGTTCTGACTTTGACGGCAACGCCGATTCCCCGTACTCTCCATATGAGCCTCATCGGAATCCGGGATATGAGCGTTCTGGAGGAAGCTCCGCAGGAGAGAATGCCTATACAGACCTATGTCATGGAATACAATGAAGAAATGATACGGGAGGCCATAGAGAGGGAATGTGCCCGGCAAGGGCAGGTATACTATGTCTACAACCGCGTGGAAGATATTGCCGAGGTGACGGCAAGAATACAAAGGCTTGTGCCGGAAGTTTCCGTTGCTTTTGCTCACGGGCAGATGAGGGAACATGAACTGGAAAAGATCATGTATGCTTTTATTAACCGGGAGATTGATGTTCTTGTCTCTACAACAATTATTGAAACGGGACTTGATATTTCCAATGTCAATACGATGATCATCCATGATGCTGACAGGCTGGGACTTTCCCAGCTGTACCAGCTTCGTGGCAGAGTCGGGCGTTCCAATCGGATGGCTTATGCTTTCCTCCTTTACCGGAAAGACAAAATGCTCAAAGAAGTGGCCGAGAAGCGATTGTCCGCTATCCGGGAGTTTACGGACCTTGGATCCGGATTCCGGATTGCCATGCGGGATTTGGAAATCCGGGGTGCCGGAAATCTTCTGGGAGCAGAACAGCACGGTCACATGGAAGCGGTAGGATATGATCTCTATTGTAAAATGTTGAATGAAGCAGTGAAACATTTGAAAGGAGAGATGGAGGAAGAGACTTACACAACGACGATAGATCTCAATGTGGATGCCTATATTCCGGAATCCTACATTCCCAATGAATATCAGAAGCTGGATGTTTATAAGAGGATCGCTGCTATTGAGAATGAAGAAGAGATGGAAGACATGTTGGAAGAACTGATCGACCGGTTTGGAGATATACCAAAAAAGGTGCAGCAGCTTCTTAAGATCGCAAATCTGAAAGCGATGGCTCACCAGGTTTACGTTACAGCAGTAGAACAAAAGGGAGAGCAGTATATTTTTACGATGTACGAGAAGGCCAGGGTAAACCCGGCCAGGATTCCGGCTATGCTGGAAAGCTATAAGGGAAGTCTCGTTTTCCGGGCGGAAGAAACACCGTGTTTTATTTATCAGAAAAAAGGCTTTAATAAGAAGGAGAAAGACGAAGATATTCTGGAAGTAGTGAAAAATGTGTTAATTTCCATGCAAGGATTGCTTGAATAGAAGAAAAACGGTATAATGACAGAGTCAGCAATACGAAGGAGGGTGTAAAAACCATGAAAAAAAGAGCAGTTATCTGTCTGCTGGCAGGGGTGCTGGCGGCGGCATCTCTGTCCGGCTGCGGAAGTTTTGACGGCAGTGATGTGGTAGTGACTGTAGATGATAAAGAGATCACGGCAGATCTTGCCAATTTTCTGGCGCGGTACACACAGGCGCAGTATGAGACATATTATGCAGGGTATTTGGGCGATGATATGTGGAACAGCGAGGGATCTTCAGATGGGGAATCCTATGAGGATACAGTGAAGGATTCTGTTCTGGAATCTTTAGAGAATATGTATCTGATGGAAGCTCATATGGGAGATTATGATATTGCTTTGACGGAGGAGGAAGAAAATTCCATCAAAGAGGCGGCAAAGCAGTTCGATGAAAACAACGGTCTTGAAGAGAAGGAAAAAGTATCGGGAAATACAGATACCGTAGAGCGTATACTGGAGCTTATGACGATCCAGAAGAAAGTGCAGGATGCAGTGATGGCAGGGGCGGATACAGAAGTTTCTGATGAAGAGGCAGCTCAGAAGAAAATGCAGTATGTGACGTTCAGTTTTACCACAACAGATGAAGAAGGAAATTCCAGCGAGATGACGGATGAGGAGAAGGCAGAATTGAAAACACAGGCAGAGGAATTTGCAGCAGGAGCAGCAGGCGCCTCAGATTTTTCTGCTTATGCGTCACAGCAGGGATATGAAGCTGTGGAAGGAACTTTTGATTCAGAATCTACCGGATATCCGGAAGAGCTGGTGGCTGAAATGGATAAGCTGGAGGAAGGCGGTACTACAGGAGTAGTGGAGAGTACAGGAGGCTATTATGTGGCCAGAGTGACCAGCCTTTTTGACCGGGAAGCCACAGATACGAAGAAGACAGAAATTGTGCAGGAGCGGCAGCAGAAGCTTTTGGACGATACCATATCGGAATGGCGGGATGACGCCAAGATTGATGTTAATAACCGCGTTTGGGATAAGGTAGACTTCAATAAATTGAGTGTGACAATGAAGCAGGACGAGACAGATCCGTATGCAGACGAAGTGCAGACAGACGATCAGGCAGAGGAAACAGAATAGTTAAAAACATAACAGGGGACGTAGTAAAATTGAACTTCAATGTCATTAAGTTTAGAAAATGAGTCCTCAAAAGAAAGACAGTGTTGGTATCCTAATCTACGCTGTCTTTCTTTTATGCAGACCGATAAAGCAGACCGCTGTCTGCTTCAAATTCCTGTTCCGTATTTTCCCCTTTTATGCTATCCTATAAGTGAAATAGATCACTGCTTTTGGGGAAGGTGTTCTGGGAAAACTTCTTTCCCTTCTTATTGGGACTTTATATTTAAGCAGTAATATTTCAACATCTGGCGGCGCTGTCCCATTTGGACAGCGCCATGATTTTAAGCAGATATCTACTGCTGTACTCAGGCTGATCTGATAATCATATTTCCAGGATGTTTTTTGGGGAAGCGAGATGTGAAACAGGATGCTTTTACAATAATTGAACAGGATGACTTTTGCATACAGTTCCTGCAGGACATACTCTATTCTTTTTGAATGAAGCGCACTGGCCCCAAGATTATATTTTAGCTGGGAAAATGCTGTCTCTATCATCCAACGCATACGGTAGAGTTCCTGAAGCATTCCAACGGGCATTTCTTCTTTGGACAGGTTCGTAAAGAGGATCTCGGAAAGATCTTCGCTTACTTTCAACTTTATCACTCGTAGTTTCATCGGATATTCCGTTTGCTCTTCCGTAAAAAAGTCAAACTTTGCACCGGATCGGATCCGTTTGTAGAATTCCGGCTGTTCTTTGGTGCCACGGCAGTGTTTTTTACAGATAACGACAGGATATTCCACATCGAATTGTTCCTGATCGGGAATGGCTAAACTGGAAAGGATCCCCCTGTCTCCCTGCCGTCCCCGGATCACAAAATTCCATCCTTTTTCCAAGATATGTGCAAAGGTATTATAACTTTCATATCCCCGGTCGGCAGTAAGGATGACTTTGCCGGAAATTTCCGTTTGTGCCAGCATGGTAATAAGGGCGGAATGTTCATCTTTTTCATGGACAGGCTGAAACAGGACCTGATCAAAAATACCGCTGTTTAGATGGTATAAAGCGTTTAGATGGATTGCGTTTTTCCCTTTTTGTGTGTTAGGGATCTTTCGATGGCAGAGAGGTTCTTTTTTATTTTCCGGGAAGGAGAGCTCTGAACCGTCAGCAGCAAGAAGATGATAGCCATGGAAGTTGGAATGTTTGGGGAGAGAGGCCGTAAAAACAGAAAAGAGTACTTTCATAGTATTGGGCTTGAGTTTGCCGCGCTGTTGCAGCATGGCGGAAGAGGTGGGAAGATCCGGGCGATAGGAGAAAAAGTCCAAAAGTTCCTTATCCAAAGACTTAGCGCCTAAAGAAAGAAGGAAACGTAAGGTATCAAAAAAGGAAATTTTTCTGGAACGGGAAAAATCTTTTCCGGGACGTTTTACATAAGAATCAGAGTTGCGGGACATTTTTTTCATCATATGCAATAATTTGTGTTTTGTAATAAGAGAATAATCAGCCATTTGAAACCTCCAAAAAAAAGAATATATTCAAATGGCTTCGCCTCAGATTTTGTATGATTTGTCAAGTGTTTTTTATAAAAAAGCATGGAATTTTTCGTTCCATGCTTTTTTGAATCCTAATTTCTAAACTTAATGACATTGAAATTGAACTTTACTACGTCCCCTGTTATGTTTTTAACTATTTGATATAGCTTCCAACCAGTTCATTTACCAGCTTTCCGTCAGCCTTTCCTTTTACTTTGGGCATAAGGGTTTTCATGATCTTGCCTTTATCAGAGGAGGCGGGAGTTTCGATTCCAAGCTCTTTTAGAGTTGCAGTGATAATGCCGCGAATCTCATCTTCGCCCATCATGACAGGCGCATATTGTTCCAGGACAGCCAGTCTGTTTTTGCATTCTTCGATGATTTCCGTGCGGTCAGCCGGTGTCATTTCAAGAGTTTCCTTTGTCTGTTTGATCTCCTTCATAACAACCTGAATTTCTTCTTCCTCAGTCAGATCGGCCCGTTTGTCGATTGCTTTATTTTTTAAAGCGGCAAGGAGCATGGACAGAGTTTCTTTTGTCGCCTTGTCACCGGCCTTCATTGCCTGTACCATGGCGCTTCTTACTTCATCAATTTTGCTCATGATGATATTCCTCCTAGAAAATTTTTTCTTTTATTATAACGAAGAGTACCCCTTCTTTACAAGGGCATATTGAAAAGGGGTGGGAGGTGAATTGACGGAAACACAGGAAATCTGATACAATAACTGGCAGAATATTTTAGATAAAAAGTGCAGGGAGAGCAAATGTTTGGATATATAAGAATTTATGAGCCGGAGCTCAAAATGAAGGACTTCAGAAGATATAAAGCATATTACTGCGGACTGTGTCAGGAACTGAAAAAGAAATATGGAGCTATGGGGCAGATGACGCTTACATATGATATGACTTTTGTGCTGATCTTTTTGCATTCCCTGTATGAGAGTCCGAATATTCAGGAAGAGCATCGCTGTAAAGTACATCCGGTCAAAAGGCAGAGAATGCTTTTGAATGAAATGACAGGATACTGTGCAGATATGAATATTTTGATGTCTTACTATCATTTGAAAGACGATTGGGAAGATGACAGAAAGAAAAAAAGTCTGATTGGAACAAAACTGCTGCAGTCCAAAAAGGAAAAACTCTCTCATATTTATGAGAGACAGAGCCGTGTCTTTGAAAAAGAATTGAAAGAACTTTCAGCCCTGGAAAGAGAGAACAGCGCTGATATTGACAGAACGGCAGGATGTTTCGGCCGTATGATGGGAGAGATGCTGGCTGTCCGGGAAGATGTATGGGCAGAAACATTGAGGAGAATGGGATTTTATTTGGGGAAATTTATTTATATCATGGATGCCTATGAGGATTTGAAGGAGGATCAAAGAGCCGGCAGATACAACCCATTGAAACAACTTTCAGAAAAGGAAGATTATGAGGAGAGGATGAGGGACATCCTGTGTATGATGATGGGCGAGTGCAGTGCGGAATTTGAAAAACTTCCTTGTTTATTAGATATAGACATTTTAAGAAATATTTTGTATGATGGAGTATGGAATCGTTATCGAAGTATACAAGAGAAAGAAAAAGAAACCGATAGAAGAGAGGACGAAAAAAACAATGACGAAAAATCCATATGATGTTCTGGGGGTTTCTCCCAATGCATCTGATGATGAGGTAAAAAGAGCTTACAGGGATTTGAGCAGAAAGTACCATCCGGATGCCAATGTAGACAATCCGCTGGCAGATCTTGCGGAAGAAAAGTTCAAGGAAATACAGGAAGCATACGATGAGATTATGCGCCAGAGGTCAACAGGCGGAGGACAGACATCCAATTCTTATAATTATGGAAGATATCAGCAACAGTCATCCGGCGATCAGGATGTGGAGATGCAGGCGGTCATTAATTTTATCAATAACAGGAGATATCAGGAAGCGCTGAATCTTTTGAATCGTATGCCAAACCGGACTTCTATGTGGTATTATGCAAGCGCCTTTGCCAATGCAGGAATTGGAAATAATATTGTCGCAAGAGATCATGCGGCTCAGGCAGTCAATATGGAACCGAATAATGTACAGTACAGGCAGCTTCTGAATCAGATCGAATTTAACAGCCGAAGGTATCAGAGTAATCCTTACGGCGGATATGGAATGGGAGGAGGAAGCTGCGGAACAGGAAATATGTGCTGCGATCTTTGTATTGCAGACCAGTGCTGCGAATGTATGGGAGGAGACCTTTGTCAATGCATGTAAAGACGAAGATGATGGCGTTTGGAGGACTGCTGCTTGCGTTATGTGTTCTTTGCATGGCGCTGGGCAGTGTGTTTGAAACAGGGACACTGTTTTTTCTGGCAGCAGGATCCTATTTTGTCGGAATTGTGATCCGTGAGATGGGCATGAAAATGGGAGTTGCCTTTTATCTGGCGGCAGTGCTGCTGGGAGTGATTTTGGCGCCGAATAAATTTTATGTGCTTACTTTTGCCGCCATGGGATTTTATATTACTGCGGTGGAAGGGATGTGGAGACTTCTTGCAAAAGGCCCGGGAAAAGTTCAAAGAAGAGGGATTTTTTTTGGAATGAAATTTGTTTTGTTTAATCTAATGTACATTCCTCTTGTGGTATTTTTTCAGGAGATTTTGTTTTCACAGAAGCTATCCGGAGGGATGGCGGCAGCAGTGCTGATTGGAGGTCAGATCCTGCTGTGGATATATGACAATGCGTATGAGTATTTTCAGGGACATGTATGGCCCGGATTCAGAGGCAGACTTTTTAAAATAAAAGATTAGAAAAGGCAGATGGAAGAGTATAATTTCCTCTATTTTACAGATACTACCGTTATCTACAAAAAGCAAGATAAATGGAAAGAATGTAAAATGGAGGAAATTTTATTATGAAGGCAACGGGGATTGTAAGGCGGATCGATGATCTGGGACGGGTGGTCATTCCAAAAGAGATCAGGAGGACCTTGAGAATCCGGGAAGGAGATCCGCTGGAAATATTTACTGACCGGGAAGGAGAGATTATCCTGAAAAAGTATTCTCCCATCGGGGAACTGTCGGCGTTTGCCGCACAGTATGCAGACAGTCTGGCGCAGACCTCAGAGAGGCTGGTCTGTATCTGCGATATGGATCAGATAGTGGCGGCTTCCGGAAGCGGGAAAAAAGATTTTCAGGAGAAATTCATTACCAAAGCACTGGAAAAGGCTCTGGAAGGGCGCCGTGATGTCTTTGCGTCGCAGGGAGACAAAGGATTTATAAAAATTACGGAGGAACACAGCGGATACAGCCAGGAAGTAATTTCTCCCATTCTTGCCGAGGGAGATGTCATTGGAGGCGTGATCCTTTTAGAGGCAGACGACAGAAAAAAAATGAACGATACAGAAATGAAACTGGCTGCCTGTGGTGCGGGATTTCTGGGCCGTCAGATGGAGCAGTAAAAAAATCCATATCCTACTCATAAACGCCCTGGTCTTTTCATATCAATTAGATAGGAAATGACTGGACAAGGAGAAAAGGATATGGATAGGAAGATGGGGAAAGAAACAAAAATATTGTGGGTGTTAAAGGCACTTTTGATTTCGTACATTGTAACAGGAGTGCTCCTTGTGGGGCTGGCCTTTTTGCTGTATAAGCTTGATCTGGGGGAGCAGGCAGTATCGGCAGGCATTGTTGCTATCTACATTGCAGCGACTCTGGTAGGAGGGATCGTGATCGGAAAAACAGCCAAAGTAAGGCGGTTTGTATGGGGTCTGGCAATAGGAATCCTGTATTTTCTGCTCCTTGTATTCATTACTTTGGGAGTGTACAGAAGCCTTGACGGCAGCGGAATACACATGGTGACAACCTTTCTTCTGTGTGCGGGAGGAGGCATGATTGGGGGAATGATTTCCTAAAAAAGTGCTTCCAAAAAGCAGGGGCATGTGCTATAATAGCATAAGTTAAAGTAAGAGAAGGAGGCTGCAAGGATGAAACACATAAAAACATTAAACACACAGACCTTAAACAATACAATGAAAAAAGGTGGATGTGGGGAATGTCAGACATCCTGTCAATCCGCTTGTAAAACTTCCTGCACAGTAGGAAATCAGACATGCGAACAGAAGAAATAGGAATCTGATGAACAGAAAAGATCAATAATAAGGTAATTTTTGTATCGTATAGGAACCCAGGTTCCTATACGATACATTTTGTGCTTTTTTAGAGGAATTTTAGCGACAGAAAGGGGTACGAAAGGTGATACATCAGTACCGTAACAATGGATATAATATTGTCCTGGATGTGTACAGCGGAGCCGTTCATCTTGTGGACGATCTGTGTTACCGGATGCTGGAGCTTTTGCAGGAAGGAAAAGAAGATCCTACCATCGAAAGTCTGGAACAGCCGGAGACAAAAGAAATGCTCCTTGAGCGAATGCAGGATACATATAAAAAGGAAGATATAGAAGATGCGCTGGATGACATTAAAGAGCTTACCCGGGAAGGACGGCTTTTTACAGAGGATGTCTATGAGGCTTATGTGGGGGAAGTGAAGAAGAGAAAGACGGTTGTCAAAGCACTCTGTCTTCATATTGCCCATGACTGTAATCTTGCCTGTAAATACTGCTTTGCGGAAGAGGGAGAATATCATGGCCGAAGGGCGCTGATGAGCTATGAAGTGGGCCGCAAAGCGCTGGATTTTCTGATACAAAATTCCGGCAGCAGGAGGAACCTGGAAGTGGATTTCTTTGGCGGAGAGCCACTGATGAACTGGCAGGTAGTGAAAGATCTGGTGGCATACGGCAGGGAACAGGAAAAGATCCATGATAAACATTTCCGCTTTACTGTAACAACCAACGGTGTGCTCCTGAATGATGAGATACAGGAGTTTATCAATAAAGAGATGGACAATGTGGTGCTGAGCCTGGACGGAAGAAAGGAAATTAACGATCAGATGAGACCTTTCCGGAACGGCAAGGGAAGCTATGACCTGATCGTGCCGAAGTTCCAGAAACTTGCTGAGAGCAGAAACCAGGAGAAATATTATATCAGAGGAACTTTTACAAGAAATAATCTGGATTTTTCCAATGATATTCTTCACTTTGCAGATCTTGGCTTTAAACAGATGTCTATCGAGCCGGTAGTGGGAGAGGAATCTGATCCCTATGCGATCCGCGAAGAGGATATCCCGAAGATCTGTGAGGAATATGATAAGCTTGCTAAAATAATGATAGAAAGAGAGAAGGAAGGAAAGGGCTTTCATTTTTTCCATTTTATGATCGATCTGGAAGGAGGTCCCTGCATTTCCAAACGTTTGTCCGGCTGCGGGTCCGGGACGGAATATCTGGCAGTGACTCCCTGGGGAGATTTGTACCCCTGTCATCAATTTGTTGGAAAAGAAGAATTTTTGATGGGCAATGTGGATGAAGGCATCACAAAGCCGGAGATTGCCGAGGAATTTCGCGGATGCAGCGTCTACTCCAAGGAAAAATGCAAAGATTGTTTTGCAAAATTTTACTGCAGCGGCGGCTGTATGGCTAACTCTTATAATTTCCATGGAACCATCCATGATGCTTATGATATCGGCTGTGAAATGCAGAGGAAGCGTGTGGAATGCGCGATTATGATGAAGGCGGCAATGGCGCAAATAGAAGAAGAAGGAGTGTAGGCGATGAACAAGAAGAAGGGCATAATAAGCCTGATCGTAACAGCAGCGCTGCTGGTGCTTCTTGCCTTTACCTGTTTCAAAGGCTTTGGCGAGCTGGGAACAGGGGCAACCAGAAATATTACATTGGGCCTGGACCTGGCCGGAGGTGTCAGTATTACTTACCAGGTAAAAGACGAGAATCCTACCAGCGAGGAAATGAGCGATACGATCTACAAGCTGCAGCGGCGTGTAGAACAGTACAGTACGGAGGCCAGTGTCTATCAGGAAGGCGACGACCGGATCAATATTGAAATTCCAGGCGTAACTGACGCAAATACGATCCTGGATGAACTCGGTAAGCCGGGTTCTCTGGAATTTCAGACAATGGATGGGGAGACGGTTATCACAGGATCAGATGTAGAAACGGCTTCTGTCCAGTCCGGGCAGAACAGTACAACCGGAGCCACTGAGTATTCGGTAGAACTGGATCTGACCGAAGAAGGAACGGATAAATTTGCAGAAGCTACCAGTGCCAATGTAGGAAGCCAGATTGCAATTATTTATGACGGGGAAACGATCAGTGCGCCGACAGTACAGCAGGCAATCACTGGAGGACAGGCTTATATTACAGGAAACTTTACTTATGAAGAAGCAGAAAATCTCGCCTCTACTATCCGTATCGGAGGGCTGCAGCTTGAGCTGGAAGAGCTGCGTTCCAATGTGGTGGGAGCACAGCTTGGAGAACAGGCGATCAGTACAAGTCTGATGGCCGGAGCGATCGGTCTTGGTCTTGTATTCCTTTTTATGTGCTTTGTATATCTTTTGCCGGGACTTGCTTCCAGCCTTGCGCTTCTGATTTATACAGGGCTTGTTCTGGTAATTTTAAATGCATTTAATGTGACCCTTACTCTGCCCGGAATTGCAGGTATCATCCTGAGTATCGGTATGGCGGTGGATGCTAATGTCATCATTTTTGCACGTGTAAAAGAAGAGATGACAAAAGGCAAGAGTGTACGAAACGCATTGAAAGCCGGATTCCACAAGGCGATGTCAGCTATTGTGGATGGAAACGTGACAACTTTGATCGCGGCAGTCGTATTGTGGTTCCTTGGAAGCGGAAGCGTAAAAGGATTTGCACAGACTCTGGGAATCGGTATTGTTGTTTCCATGTTTACAGCGCTCGTCATTACAAGAATGATCGTCTTTGCATTTTATGCGGTAGGACTTAAAAATGAAAAACTTTACTACCGTCCGAGAAAAGAAAGAGAACCCATTAATTTTGTGGGGAAGAAAGCGATATTTTTTACAATCTCTCTTGTAGTTATTATTGCAGGCGCCGCATATATGGGTATCAATTCCGCCAGAGGAAATGGAGCCATGGCTTATAGCCTGGAGTTTGAGGGCGGTACTTCAACCAATGTGACATTTAATGAAGACTATACGATCGATGAGATCGACTCCCAGATTGTTCCGGTTGTGGAAGAAGTAACGGGAGACAAAAACGTACAGACACAGAAGGTTGCAGATACCAATCAGGTTATCATCAAGACTGTAACACTGGATCTGGATACACGTGAGGAATTGAATCAGGCTCTTGTAGACCAGTTCCAGGTAGACGAAAGCAAGATCACATCAGAAAACATCAGTTCCACTGTCAGCAGCGAGATGCGGCAAGACGCAGTGGTTGCGGTGATCGTGGCGACGGTATTTATGCTGCTTTACATCTGGTTCCGGTTTAAAGATATCCGGTTTGCCACCAGTGCGGTTCTGGCGCTCCTGCATGACGTTCTGGTTGTTATTGTGTTCTATGCAGCAGCGAGAATATCTGTCGGAAATACCTTTATTGCCTGCCTTCTGACAATTTTCGGATACTCGATCAATGCGACTATTGTCATTTTTGACCGTATCCGTGAGGAGCTTAAGCTGCAGACAAAAACGACAGATCTTGCATATCTGGTCAATAAGAGTATCACACAGACACTTACCAGAAGTATTTATACTTCTTTGACTACTTTCATGACAATTGCAGTGCTGTATGTGCTTGGTGTCAGCTCCATCAAGGAGTTTGCACTGCCGTTGATGGTTGGTATCGTATGCGGGGCCTATTCTTCCGTATGTATCACAGGGGCTCTGTGGTATGTAATGAAAACGAAGATCGGCGGAAAGAAGGCGGAAGAAGCGAAGGCCGGAAAGAAAGGAAAAAAGAAAAAATAGAACAGAAGAAGGGGGGTGCAGTTTCGGCGCACTCCTCTTTTGCATAGTAAGGAAGAAAAAAGATGGAGCGTTGGGTTTTACTTAGAAAGGGAGCAGATTTTAAAAGTATCAGCAGAAAATTCCATATCAGTCCCTATCTGGCAGTACTTGTAAGAAACCGGGGAATTATCGGAGATCAGGCAATACAGGATTATCTCTATGGAACGATTGCCGATCTGTATGACGGGATGCTGATGAAAGATATGGACAAAGCGGTAGAGATTCTTTTGGAAAAGATCCGGGAGGGAGCCAGAATCCGTATCATCGGGGATTATGATATTGATGGAGTAAATGCGACTTATATATTGATGGAAGGCCTGCGGGGACTTGGGGCAGTAGTAGACATTGATATTCCGGACCGCATGACGGATGGTTACGGGATCAATCAAAATCTCATTGACCGGGCAAAAGAAGCCGGGGCAGACACGATCATAACCTGTGACAATGGAATTGCAGCAGCGGAGGAGATTGCCTATGGAAAGAGCCTTGGGATGACCATTGTTGTGACAGATCATCACGAGATTCCCTACCGGGAGGAAAATGGGGAGAAAAAGTATGTCCTTCCTCCGGCTGATGCAGTGGTGGACCCTAAGAGAGCGGACTGCCTCTATCCCTTCAAGGGGCTGTGCGGAGCGGCTGTTGCCTATAAACTGATGGAAGCTTTGTATGAAGCTTCGGGGAAAGATTCAGCAGATATCGATTATCTGATGGAAGAAGTGGCGATTGCAACAGTGGGAGATGTGATGGATCTTACAGGGGAGAATCGGATCTTTGTCAGGCAGGGACTGGAAATGCTGCAGTCTACTTCTAATCTGGGACTGAAAGCTCTTATGGAATGTACAAAGATCGATCCTGCCAGAATCAGCAGCTATCATATCGGCTTTGTCATGGGACCCTGCATGAATGCAAGTGGAAGGCTGGATACGGCCAAAAGAGCGCTGGAGCTTCTGGATGCCGGAACAAAGGCGGAAGCGGATATTCTGGCAGGAGATCTGAAAGCGTTGAATGACAGCAGGAAAGATATGACAGAGGACGCAGTAAAGCAGGCCATGGAACTGGTAGAACAAACAGCAGCAGGGCGGGACAAAGTACTTGTCCTTTATCTGCCAAAGTGCCATGAAAGTCTGGCCGGGATTGTGGCGGGGCGTATCAGGGAATATTATTATAAGCCGGTTTTTGTACTGACAGATTCAGGAGAGGAAGTAAAAGGTTCCGGACGTTCCATCGAAGCCTATCATATGTATGAAGAGCTGAATAAGTGCAGCGCTCTTCTGACGCGGTTCGGAGGTCATAAACTGGCAGCAGGACTGTCTCTTCCAAGAAAAAATGTAGAGCGGTTCCGTCAGGGAATCAATGCAGTCTGTACTTTGAAAGAGGAGGACATGCAGGAAAAGGTATCTATTGATATGGAGCTTCCTTTCGCACAGGTGACAGAAGAGTTTATAAAGGAACTGGAGCTGTTGGAGCCTTTTGGAAAAGGGAATCCGAAACCGGTTTTTGCGCAAAGACAAGTGGAAGTTCTCGCAGCTCGTCTGATCGGAAAGAAGAGAAACATGCTGCGGATGCAGGTGAGGGACAGCTATGGTACTTCTATGGAGGCAGTATATTTTGGAGATGCTTCGGCTTACTTGGATGAAGTGGAACGGCATTATGGAGCGGAAGTAAAGAAGAATTTTTTTGCCGGGGCCTGTCAGAGGATACGTATGTCCGTTACTTATTATCCGGGTATCAATGAATATATGGGAGAGAAGAGGGTACAGATTACGCTGACCCATTATCAGATCACGTAAGGCCCATTATCAGATCACGTAAGGCTTACTCTTGCCAATAAAGGGGAATTAATGCTATACTAAAATATAGTGTTAACTTCGGAAATATATGATAGGAGGGCTTGACAATGAAGCCGATAGAAGAATATGTAACAAGTATTCCGGATTTTCCGGAAGAGGGGATTATTTTCAGAGATGTGACCAGTGTGCTGCAAGATGCGGACGGGCTGCACCTTGCAGTGGATCTGATGCAGGAGAAACTGGAAGGGATAGATTTTGACGTTGTTGTAGGACCAGAGTCCAGAGGCTTTATTTTCGGAGTCCCCATTGCTTATAATCTGAGAAAACCGTTTATTCCGGTTCGTAAAAAAGGAAGGCTTCCAAGAGAGACAGTTTCCATTGAATACGAGTTGGAATATGGAACGGCATCTATTGAAATGCACCGTGACTCTATAAAGCCGGGAGAAAAGGTTGTGATCATCGACGACCTGATGGCCACCGGAGGAACGACAGAAGCAATCGTGAAGCTGGTGGAAGGCCTTGGAGGAGAGGTAGTAAAGATAGTATTTCTTATGGAACTGGCTGGACTGAAAGGCCGGGACAGGCTGGGTGATTATGATCTGGACTCTGTCATTATTTATCCGGGTAAATAAGAATTGTTTGTAGAGTGTGAAAGAGAAGGAAGAGAAAGGAGGGAATTGATATGGCGGGGATCACGACATATGAATCTGACAGCCGTAACCGGATAGCACCGGAATCCATTATGGAAAATCAGATGCTGGGACTGGAGATCGTTGACGGACATGCAGTAAAAGCACCTGCTGATTACCAGGATCCGGATGAGCTTTATCGAATGCTGATCGGACGGATACGCAAATATCATCCTTCTACAGATGTGTCTATGGTGGAAAAGGCATATCGGATTGCGAAGAATGCTCATGAGGGACAGTGCAGGAAATCTGGTGAGCCATATATCATTCATCCTCTGTGGGTTGCGATCATCCTTGCAGATCTGGAGATGGACAAGGAGACGATTGTGGCAGGGATGCTCCATGATGTGGTGGAAGATACTGTCATGACGGAAGAAGGGATCAAGGAAGAATTTGGAGAAGAGGTGGCTCTTCTTGTTGACGGTGTGACGAAGTTGGGACAGCTGTCCTATTCATCGGATAAACTGGAAGTTCAGGCGGAAAATTTAAGAAAAATGTTCCTGGCTATGGCAAAGGATATCCGTGTCATCATCATAAAATTGGCAGACAGGCTGCATAATATGCGAACACTGCAGTTTATGCGTCCGGAGAAGCAGAAAGAAAAGGCAAAAGAGACTATGGACATCTATGCTCCGATCGCACAGAGACTTGGTATTTCCAAGATCAAGACGGAGCTGGATGACCTTGCGCTGAAATATTCGCAGCCGGAAGTCTTCTATGACCTTGTGGATCAGATCAACGCCCGCAAAACAGAGCGGGAAGAGTTTGTGCAGCAGATTGTAGAGGAAGTGTCGCAGCACATTAAAAATGCAGGCATCAAAGCTGAGATCAATGGAAGAGTAAAGCATTTTTTCAGTATCTATAAAAAGATGGTCAACCAGGATAAGACGGTGGATCAGATCTATGATCTTTTCGCGGTGCGCATTATTGTAGATTCCGTCAAGGACTGCTATGCGGCTCTTGGCGTGATCCATGAGATGTATACGCCCATACCGGGAAGGTTTAAGGATTATATCGCCATGCCTAAGGCAAATATGTATCAGTCCCTCCATACGACATTGATGAGTTCTGTGGGACAGCCCTTTGAAATACAGATCCGTACCCAGGAGATGCATAAAACAGCGGAATATGGTATTGCCGCTCATTGGAAATACAAGGAATCAAACGACGGAAAGAAGAATGTCAAGGCCCAGGAAGAGGAAAAGCTGAACTGGTTAAGACAGATCCTGGAATGGCAGAGAGATATGTCCGACAACCGGGAGTTCTTAAGTATGCTCAAAGGAGATCTGGATCTCTTTGCAGAAGATGTATACTGCTTTACTCCAAACGGGGATGTAAAGAGCCTGCCCAACGGATCGACGCCGGTGGATTTTGCCTATGCCATCCACAGCGCGGTGGGAAATAAGATGGTAGGCGCCAGGGTCAACGGGAAGCTGGTAAATATTGATTATAAGATTCAAAACGGAGACCGTATTGAAATTCTGACTTCTCAGAACTCCAGAGGACCAAGCAGAGACTGGCTCAATATTGTCAAAAGTACCCAGGCGAAGAATAAGATCAACCAGTGGTTCAAAAAAGAGTTTAAAGAAGAGAATATTATCCGCGGAAAAGAGATGGTGGCCGCTTACTGCAAGGCAAAAACCATTACTTTAAGCGATATCATGAAACCGAAATACCAGGAAGTTGTGCAGAAAAAGTACGGATTTCGGGATTGGGATTCGGTTCTTGCTGCCATCGGCCACGGAGGTTTGAAAGAAGGGCAGGTTGTAAACCGTCTTGTAGAGGAATATGGAAAAGAACATAAGCAGGAGATTACAGACGAGGTTGTTCTTGAAAAAGTGGCAGAGGCTGCGAAAAACAAAGTGCATATTGCCAAATCAAAGAGCGGAATCGTAGTAAAAGGAATTGACGATATGGCAGTGCGTTTTTCCAGATGCTGCAATCCGGTTCCGGGAGACGAGATTGTTGGCTTTGTGACCCGGGGAAGGGGGCTTTCCATTCACCGGACGGATTGTGTCAACATGCTTCATCTTACAGAAGCAGAAAGAGCCCGGCTCATCGATGCAGAGTGGGAGAGCGATGTGGCAGAGAAAGCCGGCGGTCAGTATTTGGCGGAAATTAAAATGTATGCTCATGACAGACAGGGACTTTTGATGGAAATGTCTAAAATTTTTACAGAGTGCAAAATAGATGTAAAATCTATGAATGTACGGACCAGCAAACAGGGAACGGCGACTATTGAGGCCGGATTTATCGTCCATGGACGGGAGGAGCTATCTTTGGTTGTGAAAAAATTAAGACAGCTGGAAGGCGTTATAGACATTGAGCGTGCAGTGGGATAGAAAATAAGATATGAGGTGAAAACAGCATGAAGATAGAAAAATTTGTCACGGGAATTATCAGTACTAATTGCTATGTCGTTTCCAATGAAGAGACAAAAGAGGCCGTCATTGTCGACCCGGCTGCATGCCCGCCTTCCATCCTCAATTATATAAAAGAGGAAGAACTGAAAGTAACGGCCATTTTACTGACGCATGGCCATTTTGACCATACGATGGGAATCGGAGGCTTTCTTGAAAAGTTTCCTGTGCCGGTTTATGTGCATGAGAAGGAAGAAGACACCCTGAAGGATCCGGCGCTGAACCTCTCCGGGATTTATACAGCAGGATTCACTTTTTCCGATGTTACCTATATCAGGGACAATCAGGTGTTATCCCTTGCCGGATATGACTTCCTTGTACTCCATACGCCGGGCCATACACCTGGAGGAGTATGTTATTATGTGGAAAAAGAAAAAGTGCTGTTCAGTGGGGATACTCTGTTTCAGGGCTCTGTGGGAAGAACCGACTTCCCCAACAGCAGCATGTCAGATTTAGTTCGCGGGATCCGGGAGAAGATTTTCACTTTGCCGGACGATGTGAAAGTGTATCCGGGACATATGGGCGAGACTATGATCGGTTACGAAAGAGAACATAATCCGTTTGTTTAACGCAACTTGGGACGTAACAAACTTTAAAAGTGTTACGTCCCAAACTGCGTTAATCCCTGGGTAAAATTGCGAAATACCCCGGGTAAAACTGCGAAGGTGAAGGAAAGGCTGTAAATATTATGATTTTTTTGAGCTGTAAGGAAGATTTATATGCATACAATGCCTACCATCTGGTGAAGGCTTTTTTTCCGGAGGAGGAAGTGCATCAGACAGTGGATCAGGGGCTTGGGGAGACGCTCCGCATGAAGTTTCCGGATGGGCAGATTCTGACGGTTGAGGAGTGTGAGCTGTCTGGAATCGAGGATCGGAAGCAGAGAAAATATATGGTGGATGTGAAGCTCTACAAAGCCTGCCAAAGCTATACGAAGCGGGAACTGGCCTGGGGTATCCTGACAGGGGTGCGCCCTACAAAGCTTGCCATGCAGAAGCTGGAGGAAGGCATGGATGAGGAGGCATTTGTGGACTGGTTTACAAAAGACTCTTTTGTGACGCCCCAAAAGGCCAGACTTGCCTATGAGATTGCTGGACGTGAAAAACAGATCTTAAGCGGCCTGGACTGCCGGGATGGTTACAGCCTTTATGTAGGTATTCCTTTTTGCCCTTCGGTATGCAGCTACTGTTCCTTCAGTTCCGGCTCTGTCGATGCGTGGAAAGATCATATAGAAGCTTATGTGGATGCCCTGTTGAAGGAGCTGTCCTACATTGGGGAGAGGGCAAAAGAAAAAAATAAGAAACTGAACACGATCTATATTGGAGGAGGAACGCCGACTACTTTAAGCGAGGAGCAGCTGGACCGCCTGCTCACTCACATTGACCGGACGTTTTCACGGGAATTTCTCCTGGAATACACGGTGGAAGCCGGCCGGCCGGACAGTATTACGGAAGGGAAATTAAAGGTTTTAAGGCAGCATGAAATTACACGAATTTCCATCAATCCCCAGACGATGCAGCAAAAAACTCTGGATCTGATCGGGCGGAAACATACGGTGGAGGACATCCGGGAGACATACGCTCTTGCAAGAGAGCTGGGATTCGATAATATCAATATGGATCTGATCGCAGGGCTTCCCGGGGAGCGGGCGGAAGATATGAAAAATACGCTGTCCCAAATCTGTGAAATGGCCCCGGACAGCTTGACTGTCCACGCTCTTGCCATTAAGCGGGCGGCAAAAATGGGTCAGGAAAAGACAACTACGGGAACCATCGCTTCTTTGGAACATGCGCCGGTGAAAATGGGTGAGGAACTTCCCAAAATGATCGAGGAAGCTTATGAAGCTGCCGCAAAGATGGATCTTGTGCCCTATTATTTGTACCGTCAGAAAAATATTGCCGGTAATTTTGAAAATGTTGGCTATGCAAAGGTTGACAAAGCGGGAATATACAATATACTTATTATGGAAGAAAAGCAGTCGATTATTGCAGCCGGAGCAGGGGCTTCTACAAAGATTCTTCTGGATGAGCCGATTATTGTTCCGGGAAGCAGGAATCAGAGAAAGACTACATTGATGCGGGTGGAAAATGTAAAAAATATCAAGGATTACATTGGACGTATTGATGAAATGATAGAACGAAAAGGAGAATGGCTATGGCGCTGAAGAAAAAACCGGTCACGGGAATGAAAGATATCCTTCCCAGAGAAATGGAAATCAGAGATTACGTGATCCAGATGATCAAAGACACCTATAAAACCTACGGATTCATGTCTATGGAAACTCCCTGCGTGGAGCACATTGAAAATCTGTGCAGCAAACAGGGCGGAGACAATGAAAAACTTATTTTCAAAATTTTGAAACGCGGGGAAAAGCTGAAAATTGCCGAGGCAACAGAGGAAGCGGATGTGGTGGACGGAGGTCTGCGCTATGATCTGACTGTGCCTCTTGCAAGATATTACTCCAATCATTCTAATGATCTGCCGTCTCCTTTTAAAGCGCTGCAGATCGGAAATGTATGGCGGGCGGACCGTCCGCAGAAAGGACGTTTCCGTCAGTTTATTCAGTGTGACATCGATATTCTTGGAGAGCCGGGCAACCTGGCAGAGATCGAACTGATCCTTGCCACTACAGCGATGCTTGGCAAAATGGGCTTCCGGAATTTTACCGTATGCATCAATGACCGCAATATCCTCAAAGCCATGGCCGCTTACAGCGGATTCGCGGAAAAGGACTTTGATGATGTATTTATCATTCTGGATAAGATGGACAAGATCGGTCCGGAAGCTGTGGCAGAAGAGCTGATGGAACTTGGATATGCAAAAGAAAATGTAGATACTTATCTTAAGCTCTTTGAAGAGACTCCTAAAGATGCAGGCGGTATCCGTTTCCTGAAGGAAAAGCTGGGAGATTTCCTCAAAGCAGAGACAGCAGACAGCATGGAAATGATCATGTCCAGCGTCGAGGCTGCAAAAGAAGCTGATTTTAAGATAAAATTCACTCCGACTATGGTGCGGGGACAGTCCTACTATACAGGAACGATTTTTGAAGTTGTGATGGACGACTTCGGCGGTTCCGTTGCCGGAGGAGGACGCTATGATAAGATGATCGGGAAATTTACCGGCCAGGATACGCCGGCCTGCGGATTTTCAATCGGTTTTGAGAGAATTGTTATGCTTCTTCTGGAAAACGGATATGAAGTGCCCAGAAAAGGCGAGAAAAAGGCTTATCTTATGGAAAAAAACATGCCGAAAGAAGGCGTGCTGAAAGTGCTGGGACTTGCCAAGAAGGACAGAGAAGAAGGAAAACAGGTTCTGGTAGCGAATATGAAGAAAAATAAAAAATTTCAAAAGGAACAGCTTATGGGAGACGGATATGAGACGATCATAGATTGTTATGCAGATTCCGTGGACAAGCTGTAACAGGAGGAGAGAGAAACAATGGCAGAATCAATGCAGGGTTTAAAAAGAACCCACCGTTGTGGGGAACTGTCTGCAGCACAGATCGGTGAGAAAGTTACCGTGATGGGATGGGTGCAGAAGAACAGAAATAAAGGGGGACTGGTCTTTGTTGATGTGCGGGATCGTTCCGGAATCATTCAGGCTGTTTTTGAAGAAGGAAAAACAGAGGCGGCGCTTTTGGAAAAGGCAGCAAAGCTTCGTGCAGAATATGTAGTGGCAATTGTGGGAACAGTAGAGAAACGCTCCGGCGCTGTCAATGAAAATATTTCCACCGGAGAGATTGAGATCATCCCGGAAGAACTGCGTATTTTATCAGAAGCGGAAACACCTCCGTTTCAGGTAGAAGAAAATTCCAAAACAAAGGAAGAAGTGCGCTTGAAATACCGCTATCTGGACCTTAGAAGACCGGATATGCAGAGGAACCTGCTTATGAGAAGCCAGGTGGCTACACTGACAAGACAGTTTCTGGCAGAGGAAGGTTTTCTGGAGATAGAGACGCCTGTTCTTGTGGGAAGCACGCCGGAAGGAGCCAGGGATTATCTTGTGCCGAGCCGTATCCATCATGGACATTTTTATGCGCTTCCACAGTCTCCGCAGCTTTTTAAGCAGCTTTTGATGTGCTCCGGATGCGACCGTTATTTCCAACTTGCAAAATGTTTCCGTGATGAAGATCTGCGTGCGGATCGCCAGCCGGAATTTACCCAGATCGACATGGAGCTTTCCTTTGTGGACGTGGATGATGTGATCGATGTCAATGAGAGGCTTCTGAAGAAACTTTTCCATGAAGTGCTGGGTGTGGAGGTGTCTCTTCCAATCCCGCGGATGACCTGGCAGGAGGCTATGGACCGCTTCGGTTCCGATAAGCCGGATATCCGTTTTGGTATGGAGCTTCATGATGTGACAGAAGTTGTCAAAGACTGTGAGTTTGTTGTATTTAAAGGGGCTATTGAAAACGGCGGAACTGTCCGGGGAATCAACGCCAAAGGGCAGGGCGCAATGCCGAGAAAGAAAATTGACAAGCTGGTGGATTTTGCAAAAGATTTCGGTGCAAAAGGCCTTGCTTATATTGCTATCCAGGAGGATGGAACGGTAAAATCCTCTTTTGCGAAATTTATGAAAGAAGAAGAAATGACAGCCCTTATTCAGGCAATGGAGGGAGAGAACGGAGACCTTCTTTTGTTTGCAGCTGATAAAAATAAAGTTGTCTGGGATGTTCTTGGAAATCTCCGACTTGAGCTGGCGCGCCAGATGGAACTGCTGGATAAAAACGAGTATAAATTTATCTGGATCACAGAATTTCCGCTTCTTGAGTGGAGTGAAGAGCAGAACCGTTATACGGCAATGCACCATCCATTTACAATGCCTATGGAAGAAGATCTGCAGTATATTGATACAGATCCGGGAAGAGTCCGTGCAAAGGCTTATGACATTGTTCTGAACGGAAACGAGATCGGCGGAGGAAGCGTCCGTATCTTTAATCAGGAAATACAGAGCAAAATGTTCGAGGTGCTGGGCTTTACGCCCGAACAGGCCGAGGAGCAGTTCGGATTCCTTTTGAATGCGTTTAAATACGGAGTGCCGCCTCATGCAGGACTGGCATATGGTCTGGACCGTCTTGTCATGCTGATGGCAAAAGAGGACAGTATCCGTGATGTGATCGCCTTCCCTAAGGTGAAAGATGCATCAGATCTTATGACAGAAGCGCCTACGCCGGTAGACCAAAAACAGCTGGATGAACTGGGACTTCAGATTGTAAGAGAAGAAAAGAAAGAAATCCAGGAATAGAAGCCTGTTTTGGCAGGCGCCGAATAGAAAACGGCGTCTGCCAGGACTGTAAAAAGCAGGGAAAAAATAAATAAAAAAGTTTGAAAAAAGTGTTGACAAACAAAACATCATATAGTATATTATTTATTGTTCTGATGAACACGAACTACAAGATATGCGACAGTGGCTCAGTTGGTAGAGTACGACCTTGCCAAGGTCGGGGTCGCGGGTTCGAGCCCCGTCTGTCGCTCTGAAGAATAGCTATTGAAATGATTGTCTGGTGAGATAATGATTTTGATAGCTATTTTGCATTATTAAAAAAATACAACTTTTTTCGTATCTTCTCATAATGAATAATCGCTAATGCGTCGGTGGTAGGAAAGCGGACAAGAAAGTAATCAACTTTTGCACAAACTTGAATTACTTCAAATCAAAGAGAGAATTTTCATAATCCTTTACATAGTATCGTATATTTTTACGACCTTTTTGAATAATAGTATGTCCTTCTGCTTCTAATTTCTCTTTCTGTGCTTCAATACCATTTGGATATTTAGCATTTAGTTCTCCGTTTGCTTTCAATGTTCTCCAATAAGGTGTTTCATCTTCTAAACGCTGATAACTCGCCCATGCAACAATAGAAACAAAAATTCCTGCTGTAATTGGCTCTGTAAAATCAGCACCACTCAATTCTGCAAAGTATTTCCGTATTTCCCCAACGGTAATTATTTTACCATACGGAATTTTTTTCATTACTTTGTCATAGTCGATTGGTGGTGCAAAATACATTTTATTTCCACCATATTTTTCAATGCTTTTCTTGTCTGTAATGATTTGAAATTTTGGCATATCCTTATTATCGTGCAGCATAGCATTAAAATCTTTTTTATTTTCGTTTGCCATTTTGCCACCTCCCACTTTAAGGATAGACTGTTTGTTATTCCTATGCAATGAGGCTGTTTGAAAAAAATTGATAATTTATCTGTACCAACATTATATCACGCTCTTCTAAGCGTTGCCATTCTGTTTCGCTGCATAGAAAAAGACACTCTGTTTCAAGTGCCGTTCTTCCATAATTTTGTATAACTTTCTATTGAATAGAGGAAAATTTATTTATAGTAAGCTAAGTTGCAGACCGGACGTTGAGGTAATCAAAAAGGGGTTCCAGATAAGCTCTGTCTGTCCAGTCACAGCTTTTACCATCCGCTTCCAGGAAAGCTTCCATCCATGGTTCCAATGTCTCTGGTTTGCTTTTCTGAAGCGATTTTTTTAACATTCTGCACAGAGTTCTGTCCTTAAAGCTCATGACGGATTCATCGTATGCTCCCCGCCCATAAAACATGGTGACAGAAAAGGAGAGATCCTTTAAATTTTGTTTTTTAAGTTCTTCAAATGTTTTGGGATAAAAAGGACTTGCGCCGACGGCAAAGATAACCACATTTTTATCCGAAAGAAAACGCTGGTTCCGCCGGATATCTTTCATAACGGATATCCCTCCTGCATATATGCCGCCTGCCGCAATAATAAAATCATAATGCTCCGCCTGATGAAAAGGAAAATTTCCTATTTCGAAGACGTCACAGGCCAGTTCCTCTTTTAACATATCAGCATACTTTTTGGTTGAACCATATTTAGAACGATACAATACTAAAATTCTGCTCATACTTAGTTCTCCTTTTTTCCTGTTTTTGATTCCAGATTTTCAATCCCTTTGTAGAGTTTCATCATTAACCGGAAGAGTTGTGCGATCTCTTCTTCAGAGTAGACTTCAAAAAGAAAGCGCAGATCCTCTTGATATGTAGTAAATACATTTTCAAAATAGTCATTTAGTTTGCTTGTAGGGTAAATGCTGGAAGCACGTGCATCCTGCCGACAGGGGGCGATTGTAACGAATCCCTTCTTTTCCAGTGCGAGGGCAAGCTTTTTGATATTCTGTCTGGAACAGCCAAGGAGGCGTCCAAGCTGGGTGAAAGTAGGATGATCCTTCGATTGCCTTACCATAGTCAGGAGCATGAACTGCTTCAGGGACAGTTCCGGGATGGTGTTGTCAAATATGGTCTGCAGTCTGTTTTCAGCGATGAACAGCGTACTGAACAGTGCTTTGCATTGATTTTCTGTTGAATCAGAAAATTTTTGAATGAGATCATTGATTTCCATACGTCCTCCGTTGAGTGGATAGGAAGAAAATCCTATCTAAAATAGTAACTTGTTACTAATATGATAGCAACTAGTTACGTATTTGTCAATAAAGGAAAACAGAAGAATAGATTTGTTAATGATTTATTTATTCTGGAAGAACCATAGTAACTGTGCTATACTTTACGACATGAAACGGAGGGAGCATATGACAGAACGAAAGATAATCAAGGCAGGGCTGCTTGGCCTTGGAACAGTAGGAACCGGTGTCTACAAACTTGCCAAGAGACAGAAGGAAGAAATAGAGAAAAAAACAGGTGTTTCTTTGCAGATTGAGGGTATCCTTGTACATAATATTGAAAAGAAGAGAGAAGGAGTGGATCCAAGTCTTCTGACAGATAATTACAGAGATCTTACTGGAAATGAGGAAATCTCAGTTATCATTGAGGTGATGGGAGGCATTGAGCCGGCGAAAACCATTATTCTGGAGGCGATGCGCGCAGGCAAAAGCGTAGTGACAGCCAATAAGGATCTGGTAGCGGTTCACGGAGCACAGTTATATGAAACAGCGGCGGAAAACGGAGTGGATTTTCTTTTTGAGGCAGCTGTGGCAGGAGGGATTCCCATTATCCGTCCTCTCAAACAGTGTCTGGCCGGAAACGAAATATCCGATGCAGTGGGAATTGTCAACGGAACGACCAACTATATTCTCACACGCATGTTTGAAGATAATATGGAATTTCAGGAAGCCTTGGATCAGGCAACAGAGCTTGGCTATGCGGAGGCGGATCCCACAGCGGATATTCAGGGCCTGGATGCAGGAAGAAAGATAGCCATCCTTGCCTCTACAGCCTTTCACTCCAGAGTTGTGTTTGATGATGTATACACAGAAGGAATTACCAAAATCACTGCAAGAGATATCCGGTATGCAAAAGAATTTGACAGTGTTATTAAATTGCTGGGCATTGCCCGGCAGAGGGACGGACAGATTGAAGCGGCCGTGTATCCCATGTTGATTTCCAAAGATCATCCGCTTGCCACAGTAAGGGATTCTTTTAATGCAGTGTTTGTGCATGGAGATGCGGTAGATGATGTGATGTTCTACGGACGGGGAGCAGGCGAATTTCCCACAGCCAGCGCTGTCATGGGAGATGTGATCGATGTAATACGCAATATGCAGTACGGCTGCACAGGGCGGATCGGCTGTACCTGTTACCGCACAACTCCTGTGAAAAATCCGGGAGATATCAAAAATAAGTTTTTCATCCGAATGCAGGTGGTAAATAAGCCGGGTGTACTGGCTGCCATTGCAGGAGAACTGGCTACTCATAAGGTGAGCATTTCCAAGGTGGTGCAGAAGGTAATTAAAAGCGGAATGGCTGAACTTGTTATAGGAACAGAAGAGGTAAAAGAGTACCATATGGCAGATGCGCTGAATGATCTGAAAAAGCTTGATGTGGTACATGAAATCAGCAGCGTAATCCGTGAATATTAGGAAAGCATTGTTTCATGGCAAGAAGTGTGCTAGAATAAAACAAAATCATCATAGTATTTGGATGAACACAAACAAAAAAGGAAGAGCAGAGTAGGAATGTGTGCGTTAAGTGCCGGCTGGACGGGGAGTTGCCAGCGGGACGAAAAGCAAGAAGCTTGCGGTACATGTTCCGCATCCCGCTGCTACACATAGACAGAAATACCTGCTTATGGGTAGCTGAAAGGACTACTGCGAAAAGGAGGTATTTTTTATGAAAAAAACAAAAAAATTATTTGCAGATTCACTTCATGAATTTCAGGATGTCAGAAAACTTGCGGTTATGGCAATGCTGCTTGCGCTGGCGGTTGTGTTGGGATTTTATGCTACGATTCAGATTGGGGATTTTTTGAGGATTGGATTTGCATTTATCCCAAATGAATTGACGGGAATGTTGTTTGGACCGGTAGCGGGAGGATTTATGGGAGCGATCGCCGATATTGCTAAATACGCAGTAAAACCCATCGGAGCATTTTTCCCGGGATTTACGATCAGCGGCTTGCTGGCCGGCCTGATCTATGGCGTTGTGCTCTATAAAAAGCCGGTGAGCCTGAAGAGGATTATTGTGGCAAACACACTTGTGACAGTTTTTGTGAATCTGCTTTTAAATACGTACTGGCTTACGATTCTTTATGGAAATGCCTTTGCAGTACTGCTCCCGGCCAGAATTATAAAAGAAGCGATTCTGCTTCCGATAGATATTGTGTTGTTTTTTACAGTTGCCAGAGTGCTTGGAAGGACGCAGATATTTTCTGTATTTGCCAGACCAGCCAGATAAGAAAGGATGATATGATGCAGGAGCGGCTCCCTATCGGTTTTTTGTTCAAACAGATCAATAATGTATATGAAAAAGATTTTAATAACAGGCTGCGTACGCTGGGAATAACAGCCTCCCAATGTGCAGTGCTGGATTATCTGTTTCACAGCAGAAAAGAAGAGATCAACCAAAAGGATGTGGAAAAGGCATTGAGCCTGAAAAATCCTACGGTGACAGGGTTGCTGAAAAGGCTGGACGAAAAAGGATTTATACTGATCGTCCCCAGCACGAAAGATAAGCGATGTAAAAACATTTATCTGACGGAGAAGGCCTATGATATTCAGAAAAGAATGGAGGCGGACCGCAAAAAGATCGATAAAGAGCTTACGATCGGAATGACAAAAAAGGAAGTCCAGGCTTTGCAGAAGATGTTAAGCCGGGTACTGTATAATGTATCAGAACCATAGAAATATAACAAAGAAGGCGTCGGATGTTCCGATGCCTTCTTTTTGAAATTGATAAAAGTTATCAAAAAATGTATTGATAATTTGAGTAGGATATGCTATATTGTTAAAAGTAAATGATAATCAATTTCAAAATACGGAGGAATTTATGCCGATAGAAGTGGTTTCTTACCTTTTGTCAGATGGAGATAAAGTGAGGCGGATACAGTCACAGCTTGTTCTGCAGTGTGCCCCTTTCCTGAAAGGAATTAAGCTTGCAGCGATTACGAACATGGCGCCGGATGCCTGTGAAATGCTGGAGAGGATATTGGAGGGATCCGGTATTTCCTTTCGTATCCTCGCTTCCGGGAAGAACCGCTGTCTTGTGTTCTTGTACCGGGAAGAAGCGTTTGCCAGATATATACGGACCGGGAAAATAAGAAGGTTTCTTTCTTCTTACGGATACAGAGGGTATATGGTAAAAGAAACGCTGGATCGTTTGTCGGAACGGATCGGCATGTACTCCAGAGAGGATATTTCCTTTCCGCATGAGATTGGAGTGTTTCTTGACTATCCGCTTCGGGATGTAGAAGGCTTCATTCAAAACGGAGGAAAGGATTATCTGTTGTCCGGGTACTGGAAAGTATATCATAATCCGGAGCGGGCAAGAAAACAGTTTCAGGCATACGACAGAGCCAGGAACGAGGCGGTAAAAGAGCTGCTGGCCGGAAAGCGATTTACGGAAATTGTGGCATGGGCGGCTTAAAATGTCAGTTTATTGATTTTTACATGATAGGAGGATGCAGGTATGAGTATTGCAGTTGTGTATTGGAGCGGAACAGGAAACACACAGGCTATGGCGGAGGCTGTCGTGAAAGGGATCGTAGAGGGAGGAGCAGAAGCGGAGCTTCTTTCAGTAGATCAGGCGGATGCGTCAGAAATTGCCAGAGGGGATGTATTTGCTCTCGGATGCCCCTCCATGGGTGCGGAAGAACTGGAAGAGTCGGAGATGGAGCCTTTCGTACAGGAATTGGAAGGGAAGGTGAGCGGAAAGAACATTCTTTTATTTGGTTCGTACGGATGGGGAGACGGAGAGTGGATGCGCACCTGGGAAGAGCGCATGAAAGCGGAAGGAGCTGTGTTGATCGGAGGATCGGGAGTGATTGCCAACGAGGCCCCGGATGAAGAGGCGCTGAATGCATGTGAAAAGGCAGGGAAAGCATTGGCGGAAGCGGCGAAATAGGATAGGAAAAGAGGATTCGGACAGAAAGGAGATTATGACATGAGTATTGTGATTATTGGCGGAAATGAACGGATGGAATGTCAATATAAGCAAATCTGTAAAAAATATAATTGCAAGGCAAAAGTATTTACGAGAATGGCAGGAAATTTAAAAACACAGATTGGGCGTCCGGATCTTATCATCCTTTTCACCTCTACGGTGGCCCATAAGATGGTACACTGTGCTCTGAAAGAGGCGGAGCGTTATGATGTACGGGTGGAGCGTTCCCACAGCAGCAGCGCAAATGCACTGGATGGCATTCTAAGAGAGTGTTGTAATTAATCTGTGAAAGGATGGAATTGCTGTTTCAAAAAGAGTATTTTCGGCAGGACAGGGAGGATTCCCTGTCCTGTTTGGACTTAAGAAATCGCTATTTCTATCTGCCGGGTTTTCCTTGAACCATGAGACGGAAACTGATATAATATTTCTATGTGGAAAATAAGCAGAAAGAAGGATAAAAGATTGAAGAAAAAGCCGGAATTTCGGTTCGCTTTCCCGGAAGATACGGGGAAGATTTTATTTTTTATAAAGAATCTTGCCAGATATGAAAAGTTGGAAGACGAGGTGGTGGCGACAGAGGAACTTCTCAGAGAGTGGATCTTTGAAAAGAAGAAAGCAGAGGTTCTTTTTGCGTTGGAAGATGGAAAAGAAGTAGGGTTTGCTCTGTTTTTTTACAACTTTTCCACATTTCTTGGCAGAGCCGGAATCTATTTGGAAGATCTGTTTGTTCTTCCGGAATATCGCGGCAGAGGCTATGGAAAAGGGCTTCTTAGAGAGCTGGCCCGGATTGCGGTAAAGCAGAGATGCGGCCGCCTGGAATGGTCCTGCCTGGACTGGAACCGGCCAAGTATTGAGTTTTATTTATCTCTTCATGCACAGCCGATGAAGGGGTGGACAGTTTACCGCCTGACAGGTAACAGCCTGAAAAATATGGCAGGATCAGACGAGGAGGAAATGCAATGAGTTATGCGGATAAAATCTTTATTCAGATGTGCCGGGATATTATAGATAATGGGACAAGTACAGAGGGAGAAAAGGTGCGCCCGGTGTGGGAGGACGGCACCCCTGCCTATACGATTAAAAAATTCGGGGTTGTGAACCGTTACAATCTGGCGGAAGAGTTTCCGGCCCTGACACTTAGAAGGACGGCGATAAAGAGCTGTACAGATGAGCTTTTGTGGATCTGGCAGAAAAAATCAAATAATATTCATGACCTGAAGTCCCATATCTGGGACAGCTGGGCAGATGAAAGCGGATCCATCGGAAAAGCATACGGTTATCAGATGCAGGTGAAGCATCAGTACAAAGAAGGAATGATGGATCAGGTGGACCGGGTGATCTTTGATCTGAAAAATAATCCTTACAGCAGAAGAATTATGACGAATATTTATGTTCATCAGGATCTTCATGAGATGGCGCTGTATCCCTGTGCCTACAGCATGACATTTAATGTGACAAAGGAAAAAGGGAGTGAAAAGCTGACGCTCAATGGTATTTTAAATCAGAGATCCCAGGATGTCCTGGCGGCAAACAATTGGAACGTATGTCAGTATGCCGTACTGCTCCATATGCTGGCACAGGTGTGTGACATGAAAGTGGGCGAATTTGTTCATGTGATCGCCGATGCCCATATCTACGACCGGCATATTCCGATGATCGAAGAACTGATCCAAAGGGAGCCTCTTCCGGCGCCGAAATTCTGGCTGAATCCGGAAGTGAAGGACTTTTATGATTTTACGCCGGACGATGTGAAACTGCTTGATTATGAGACTCATGAACAGATAAAAAATATACCGGTAGCTATATAAATTTTTCGGGAATATAAGGGAGAATAAGATGAATTTAATCGTGAATGTAGATAAAAACTGGGCGATCGGAAAGGGAAATAAACTTTTGGTAAGCATTCCCCAGGATATGAAATTCTTTCGGGAAACAACGACAGGAAAGGTTGTTGTGATGGGGCGCAAGACACTGGAGAGCTTTCCGGGAGGTCAGCCTTTGAAAAACCGGACAAATATTGTACTGACATCGGATAAAAGTTACAAGGCAGCCGGAGCTGTTTTGGTGCATTCCATGGAAGAACTTATGGAAGAGTTGAAAAAATACAGCCAGGAAGACATCTATGTCATAGGCGGAGAGAGTATTTACCGCAGTCTTCTGCCCTATTGCAGCAAGGCATATATAACAAAAACGGAACATGCCTATGATGCGGATACGTGGTTCCCTGACCTGGATGCGGATCCACAGTGGAAGATGACAAAGATCAGTGAGGAACAGACTTATTTTGATCTGGAATATTATTTCACGGTCTATGAAAGGATATCCTAAGAGCAATGAGAATATTGAATATCACAGCCCAGAAGCCGGACAGTACAGGGAGCGGTATCTACCTGTCAGAGCTTGTGAGGGAATTGGAAAAGGAAGGGCATACACAGGCGGTAATTGCCGGTGTATACCCGGAAGATGAGATCCTTCTTCCGCCGGATGTAGAACGGTTTTTTGTGTATTTTCATACAGAAGAGCTGCCTTTTGCCATTGCCGGGATGTCCGATGAGATGCCTTATGAAAGCACGGTGTATCGCACTATGACAGAAGAGATGACAGAACAGTTTATGACAGCGTTCCGAAAGAAGATCAAAGAGGCTGTCGTTAAATTTCGCCCGGATCTGATCTTGAGCCATCATCTTTATCTTGTCACAGCCATTGCAAAGGAATGTGCCGGCAGTATTCCGGTTTATGGATTCTGTCATAATACCGACTTGCGGCAAATGAGAAGCCATGGCCTGCAGAGGAGCTATATCAGAGAGCATATAGCTGCCCTTGACAGGATCTATGCCCTTCACGATGAACAGAAACAGGAAATTCTGGAGCTGTTTCCTGTGGAGGAAAGCAGGATTTATCTTTCCGGTATCGGGTATAATGCTGAAATTTTCTGTGAAGCATCATCCCGCAAGGCTTCCCCAGGGGAAGCGAGGGAGGTGAAAGAAGGTATACAGATTATTTTTGCAGGCAAAATCACACAGAGCAAGGGAGCGGCAAGTTTGATAAGAAGCATGGATTATCTGGCAAAGAAGATGCAGGAAGATCCGGCTTTGAGGGATAAGGCCGGTTCCATCAGGCTGTTCCTTGCGGGAGGAAGCGGAAACCGGGAGGAGTATGCCGGGATTCGTAAGATTGCAGAAGCTTCCCCCATTCCGGTTGATTTCCTGGGGCGACTGCCGCAAAAAGAACTGGCGGACAGATATCGGGAATCTGATGTGTTTGTCCTGCCTTCCTTTGGTGAGGGGCTGCCTCTTACTTTGATTGAAGCACTTGCATGTGGGGACAGGGCCGTAGTGACAGACCTGCCGGGGATCCGTCCCTTCCTTACCAGTTCAGTTCCCGATGCACCGGTCTTTTATGTGAAAGCGCCAAAGGCGGCGGAAAAGGGAGCGGAAAGCGGGAGACAGGATCCAAAAGAGCTGAAACAGTTTGAACAGGAGCTGGCAGATCAGATTGCAGCGGCAATCGCAGTGGGCAGACAGCCATGCCCTGATCTTTCTGAAATTTCATGGAAAGCTGTGTGTAAAAGAGTGTTATGCCCGGGAAAAGAGAGATTAGAAAACGGATAACATAAGGAGGGGTATTGTGTTTATCGATTTGCATATGCATGAGATGCGAAATTCGGGGGACAGTTATCTTACGTTGGAAGAAATCGTTGAAATTGCAAAGAAAAAAGGATTGGATGCTATATGTATCACTGACCATGATAATATGGATATTCGTTCTTTTGCAAAAGAATATTCAGCAAAAACAGGGTATCCCATCTTTGTGGGAATTGAATTTTACTCTCTTCAGGGAGATATTATCGCCTATGGGATCGAGGATTACCCAAGAGAGCGCATTAGCGCGCAGGAATTTATTGATTTTGTCAGAGAACAGGGAGGAGTCTGCTACAGCGCACATCCTTTTCGGAATAACCGGAGGGGAATGGAGGAACATCTTGATGAGGTGACAGGGCTTTCGGGAATTGAAGTGCTCAACGGAAGTACACACAGAGAGGCTTGCATGAAAGCCGCAGAATATGCGAAAAAGCTGGATCTGATTCCGGTGGGGGCCAGTGATTGCCATGTCCCGGAAAAAGTAGGAGTGTGTGCAACCTATTTTCCAATGGAAATACAGTCAGAAACAGATCTGGTCCGGGCTTTTCGCAGCGGCGGTATGAAGCCCGCTTATTATAAAGATGGAGCCTATCATATTGTGGAGATTGACGATATGGATGCATTTCCCCGGGAGGAGTGGATTTCTTCTAGGAAAAATAAAGAAAGAGGATAAATTTGCAACCTTGACAATTCCGGAAGGTATCCATTATAATATCACTAATTTACCAGATTTTATAATTTAAAATCAAAGAAAGAATTTATGGGAAAAATGCTATGACAAGGAGGAGTACATAGACACCGGATGCCAAGAGAGAAGATGGATGGTGAAAATCTTCGTGAAGGGTTTGTGGAAGTAGCCTTCGAGCAGTGGACCGAACAGAGGGAAAACATTTCCTTTTTAGTAAGCTCCAACGTATTTCCGGCGTTAGCGGAAGCAGTATCGGAGAAATTCCCGTACTGACAGAGTGCAGAGACATTGTTTCTGAATTTAGGTGGTAACACGGATGAAAGATTCGCCCTAAGCTTTTTGGCTTAGGGTTTTTCTTTGTTCGTTCCTAATAATCAAAAGGAGGTAACAGTATGAAAAAAATATCTGGAAACAAATTACTGGTAAAGGCCTTGAGAGAAGAAGGAGTGGATACAATTTTTGGCTATCCCGGAGCCTGTACAATTGATATCAGCGACGAGCTGTATAAGCAGGATTATACGAAAGTTATTTTGCCAAGACAGGAAGTGGCCCTGGTCCATGAGGCAGATGCCTATGCAAGGACAACCGGAAAAGTAGGAGTATGCCTTGTTACAAGCGGACCGGGAGCTACCAATCTGGTTACAGGGCTTGCGACTGCTAATTATGACAGTGTGCCATTGGTGTGTTTTACAGGACAGGTGGCAAAACATCTGATTGGAAACGATGCTTTTCAGGAGGTAGATATTGTAGGGATTACAAGAAGCATCACAAAATACGGAGTGACAGTCAGGAACAGAGAAGATCTTGGAAGGATTATTAGGGAAGCCTTTTATATTGCACGGACGGGGCGTCCCGGGCCGGTGCTCATTGATCTTCCTAAAGATGTGATGGGAGAACTGGGAAGTGCAGAATATCCGTCTGAAGTAAATATCAGAGGATATAAGCCAAATACTCATGTACACATCGGGCAGCTTAAGCGGGCGATTAAAATGCTTGGCAAAGCAAAGAATCCGCTGTTCCTTGCGGGAGGAGGCGTTAATATCGCCCATGCACAGGAACTGTTTACGAAACTCGTGGAGAAGACAAATGTTCCTGTTGTAACAACCGTTATGGGGCGCGGAGCGGTTCCTACAGATCATCCGCTTTTTATCGGAAACCTTGGTATGCATGGGGCGTACGCAGCAAATATGGCGGTAAACAACTGTGATCTTTTGTTTTCCATTGGTACCAGATTCAATGACCGCATTACCGGGAAACTGCATTCTTTTGCACCTTGCGCGAAGATCGTCCATATTGATATTGATACCTCTGCTATTTCAAGAAATGTGCAGGTCGATGTGCCGATTGTTGCCGATGCTCATGAAGCAATTGAAAAAATGCTGGAATATGTGGAAGTCTGCGAGACAAAAAGCTGGCTGGAGCAGATTGCTGATTGGAAGGCAGAGCATCCTCTCGTGATGAAGAAACGCCCGATCATGACTCCTAAAGATATTATTGATGAAATCAATGAAAGTTTTGAGGAAGCCATTGTCGTGACAGACGTAGGGCAGCATCAGATGTTTACGGCACAGTTCCTGGAACTGAAACCGGGAAAGCAGCTTATCATGTCCGGCGGACTTGGTACAATGGGATATGGCCTGCCGGGGGCTATCGGCGCCAAGATTGGAAATCCGGATAAGCCGGTTATCTCCATTTCCGGAGATGGGGGAATGCAGATGAATATACAGGAGCTTGCCACAGCAGTGCTGGAGGAGCTTCCGATCATCAGCTGCATTTTCAATAATAGCGTACTTGGGATGGTACGTCAGTGGCAGAAGCTCTTTTACGGCAAACGGTATTCTATGACCTGCCTGCGGTCAGGAGCAGCCTGCAGAGGTAAATGCGGCGAGGTAGAGTGTCCTCCTTATACGCCTGACTTTGTGAAACTGGCGGAAAGCTATGGAGCAAAAGGCATCCGTGTAACGAAAAAGGAAGAGATAAAACCGGCCTTTGAAGAGGCAAAGAAGAGCAAAGTGCCTGTTGTGATTGAATTTCTGATCGATCCGGAAGATCTGGTATATCCTATGATCCAGCCGGGCGGAACATTGGAAGATATGATCATGGATTGTTAAGAGAAAGGAGAGAAAAGAATGAACAGTACAATGAAAAAAAGATGGATATCCCTGTATGTGGAGAACCAGGTAGGCGTTCTCTCCAAAATTTCCGGACTTTTTTCCGGGAAATCTTATAACCTTGACAGCCTTACTGTCGGGACAACAGAAGATCCGACGGTGTCCCGCATGACGATTGCCACAGTCAGCGATGATGAGACATTTGAACAGATCAAAAAGCAGCTGAACCGTCTGGTAGAAGTGATCAAGGTCATTGATTTTACCGATATTTTTGTACGTATGAAGGAAATCCTTTATATTAAGGTAAAAAACTGTACTTCTGAGGATAAGATTGAGGCCTTTCAGATTGCAGAGACTTTCAAGGCAAAAGTCATTGACTACGGAAAAGACAGCCTTCTTTTAGAGTTCGTCCAGACCGCGACAAAGAATGACGCAGTTATCAAACTGATGAAGGAAGAATTTAAGAGTATTGAAGTAGTGCGGGGTGGAAGCGTAGGAATCGAATCCATCAGTATGATGGAGCGCTAAGTTACTATTCACAGCTGATAATATGCCCGGCAAAAAAACAGAGTGCACTCTTGAATTTTGTATATGACAGTATTATAATGAAAAAAGATTAATAAAAGAAGGAACGGAGGAATTATCCATGGAAAAGAAAAATATTGACTGGTCAAATCTGGGATTTGCCTATATGCAGACAGATATGCGATATGTCTCCAACTATAAGGACGGGGCATGGGACGAAGGGGCTTTAACCTCCGATGCAAATATTGTACTGAATGAGTGTGCCTGCGTGCTTCAGTATGCACAGACATGTTTTGAAGGCTTGAAGGCATACACGACAGAGGATGGACATATTGTAACATTTCGTCCGGATCTGAATGCCAAGAGAATGGCTGATTCCGCAGCACGTCTGGAGATGCCGGTATTTCCGGAAGATCGTTTTGTGGAGGCGGTTCATAAAGTAGTGGAAGCCAATGCAGCATACGTTCCGCCGTATGGTTCCGGGGCAACGTTATATATTCGTCCATATATGTTCGGATCCAATGCGGTCATCGGCGTAAAGCCGGCAGACGAATATCAGTTCCGCGTATTTACTACTCCGGTAGGACCATATTTCAAGGGAGGCGCAAAACCGATCACCATCCGCGTATGCGATTACGACCGTGCAGCGCCTCATGGAACCGGACATGTAAAGGCAGGACTGAACTATGCTATGAGCCTTTATGCTATTGTTGACGCACATCAGAAAGGCTATGATGAAAACATGTATCTGGATGCAGCTACAAGGACTAAGGTGGAAGAAACAGGCGGAGCTAACTTTATCTTTATTACAAAAGATAATACGGTAGTTACACCTAAGTCCGGCACAATTCTGCCGTCCATCACAAGACGTTCTCTTCTCTATGTAGCGGAGAAATATCTGGGACTTAAGACAGAAGAAAGAGAAGTTTATCTGGATGAGGTAAAAGATTTTGCCGAATGCGGTCTGTGCGGAACGGCAGCAGTTATTTCCCCGGTAGGAAAGATTGTGGATCACGATAAAGAGATCTGCTTCCCAAGCGGAATGGAAAAGATGGGACCGACCATCCAGAAGCTTTACGATACACTCACCGGAATCCAGATGGGGCATATCGAAGCTCCGGAAGGCTGGATCCATACAATCTGCTAATGGAAAGCTATACCGGATTCGCGGAAGTCTATGATACATTTATGGATAATGTTCCCTACAGGGAGTGGGCGCAGTATATAAGAAAGCTTCTGGAAAGAGAAGAAATTGACAGAGGTCTTGTTCTGGATCTTGGATGCGGCACCGGAAGCATGACGGAAGAATTGGCATCATACGGTTATGATATGATCGGTGTGGACAACTCTGAAGAAATGCTTGAGATTGCCATGAATAAGAAGGAAAAGAGCGGCCATGACATCCTCTACCTTCTCCAGGACATGCGCCAGTTTGAACTGTACGGGACCGTAAAGGCTATTGTCAGTGTCTGTGACTGTATCAATTACATAACAGAGGAAGATGAGCTGGAGCAGATTTTCAGATTAGTCAACAATTATCTGGATCCCGGAGGAATTTTTATCTTTGATTTCAATACAGAGTATAAATACAAAGAGATTCTTAGGGATGAGACGATTGCGGAAGAGCGGGAAGAGTGCAGCTTTATCTGGGAAAACTATTATGATGAAGCAGAAGGACTGAATGAATATGCACTGACTTTGTTTGTGCAGGAGAAGGGCGATCTTTACCGGAAATATCAGGAAATTCATCTGCAAAGAGCGTATACTCTGGAAGAGATGAAGGCACGGATCGAAAAAAGCGGTATGAAGTTCGTGGCTGCCTATGACTCCTACACGGAGCAGGCACCTACCAAAGAAAGCGAAAGAATATGTATGATGGCAAGAGAGTGCGGAAAATAGGCCGCACTCTTTTTGTCGTATGACGGGCATGCCGTCAGTCTGTGGTGAAAGTCCACAAGGGGCGTAGTTGCC
>OJSJ01000010.1_pt1 | contig 223933 bp, 227 predicted proteins | sample 1599381 | NCBI WGS metagenome assembly OJSJ01 (sample SAMN04168658, study PRJEB22393) | human gut metagenome | biome: human gut microbiome; feature: stool | host: Homo sapiens | collected 2014-03-24 | reverse complement strand
CCTCTGGTGTACCGGTTGTCACGCCAGTGGCATCGCCGGGTAGCTATGTGGGGAAGAGATAACCGCTGAAAGCATCTAAGCGGGAAACTTGCCTGAAGATAAGTCTTCCTGGAGGCTAGACCTCCCTAAAGAGTCGTTCGAGACCAGGACGTTGATAGGATGGGTGTGTAAGTGCTGTGAGGCACTCAGCTAACCATTACTAATTGCTCGTGAAGCTTGATCCTATAACCGTGAAGCTTTTTTGACTGAATGTCGTCAAGAGAATTTCTGAGTCAATGAATCACAGCTCAGCTTTGTTTCTGACCAAGTAAAGAATTCGCTGCTCGCGCAGCAAAGCCTTTGCCTGATGACCATAGAGAGGTGGTCCCACTCCTTCCCATTCCGAACAGGACAGTGAAACACCTTATCGCCGATGATAGTTGGTTGTATTTCCAGTGAAAGTAGGACATCGTCAGGCTCACCATTCCAAAAACCCCGGTTTCGAAAGAGACCGGGGTTTTTGTTTTTCAACGCCTGAAGGATTTCGGCCCCGCGGATGCGCAACGGCCCGCAGACGGGGCCTGCGGGCCGGGACCTCAGGAAGTGTCTCAGACGCCTTCAGAGGCCCTTGGGGAGCCTCAGATGACTTCCCAGTGGTGGTGCACGCCTGCGGCCTGGCAGACGTTCAGAATGGCCGCCATTTCGCCGTCGGAGATCTCGACGCCGTTGGCAAGCCTGTCGGCCATGCGGAGGCGTTCGGGTTCGCCCGGCGTGAGCACGGGGTTGTTGACGGGGTCGGGAGCCGGAGAGCTCTTGACGTAGTCGACCATCGCATCGAATTCGGCCTTCATCCAGTCGAGGTTGCCGAGCACGGACGGATCGATCATGAAGGCCGTCATGTTGTTGACGATGCTGCCGTCGCGCTCGTGGCCCGGCTGGATGGTCTCGCCGTGCGCGAGGAGGCCTGCAAGCAGCTCGCAGGCCATGGCGAGGCCCGAGCCCTTGTGCTTGGCGAACGCCATCAGGGCACCCTTCTCGCCTTCCTGCCACATCGGTGTGGGGTCGTTGGTGGGATGACCGTCGACGTCGAGCACCACGGGTTCGTCGAACTTCTTGCCGGCGAGATAGGCGACGCGGGTCTTGCCCATCGCCACGATCGACGTGGCGAAGTCCAGGATGAACGGACCGTGCGCGTCGGTGCCGGGCATCGCCACGCACATGGGATTTGTGCCGAAGCGGGCCTTGGAGCCGTTGAACGGCGCGACGAGCGGAAAGAAGTGGTTGACGTTCACGAAGTGGATCGAGACCATGCCTGCGGCGGCAGCCTGCTCGCCGTAGGTGCCGATGCGGCCGAGATGGCAGCTGCGACCGATCGTGTACATGCAGATGCCGTGCTTCTTCGCGCGCTCGATGGCCATGTCGGTCGCCTCGCGGCCGATGCGCTGGCCGTAGCCTCGGCAACCGTCGAGCTGGAGCACGGGGCCCGTGTCCTTGATGACGTTGAGCGGGGCGTTGGGAATGAGCTTGCCTTCGTTGAGGTACTGGGCGTACATGGCGATCATGCCCACGCCGTGGCTGTCGTGGCCGCGAAGGTTCGCGCCGATCATGTGTTCGGCGACGACGCGGGCTTCGTCCTCGCTGCTGCCGGTGGCCTCGAGGAAGTCACGGGCAAGGCTCTCAAGTTTTGCTGCTGGGTAGCGCATGGCTGTTGTCCTTTATATGAAAGTCGGTTCGAAATCCGCAGGATTCCGATTCCTACATTCTAGGACGACGGGAGGGTGGCGGACATCAGGCTCATGACCTAGTCCTCGAGGCGCTTCGCAAGAAAGCGGGTTCAAAAAAGGGGGCCGCGGACGCATGCGAGCGTCGACGCGGCCCAAGACCCGGCTCTTTCGGTCCACCTGTACCGGAAGAGCCAAATCGGGGAGGGAAGACAGACAGAAAGGTTTCTCTCCACCGGGACGATCCGGATAACCCAATCCGATTCGCCGAAGTCAACGATACATGCCACAAGGCGCTGCCTCAATGGGTAAAGTGCTTAGACGAGAAGGGGAAACGCGGGAATCGTGACGCGCGGCAAAGTGGGCAGGGAAAAGTGCCTAGTGGTTCCGGACTAATGCGAAATCCAAGCCCGAAGGCGGAGGCGTGCGGCGCATTGCAGGGACGAAAAAAAAAGCGGCGCCTTCTTGCGAAAGCGCCGCTTTTCGAATTCGTGGCTCCCCGAGCTGGGCTCGAACCAGCGACCTGCGGATTAACAGTCCGTCGCTCTACCGACTGAGCTATCGGGGAATCAAGGACACGAAGTATATCGGAGACTTTGAGTCTTTGGCAAGAGAATTTCTTGAAAATACCATAAACACGGTATGCCTCGTGCCGATTTTTTTCTTCTTATCTTACTCCTGCAATCGCTTTGGCGACGTAGGTTACATTTTCAGTGTTGAGGCCGGCGATGCAAATGCGGCCGTTGGCCACGCCGTAGACGCCGTACTTCTCACGCAGTGCGAGCATCTGTTCGGCGTTGAGGCCTGTGAACGAGAACATGCCCGCCTGACGGACGGCGAAGGAGAGGTCGGCGCCGACGGCCTCGCCCGCGGCGACCAGGCTCTCGCGCATGGAGCGGATGCGGGTGCGCATGCCGGTCACCTCATCCTCCCATACGGCGTAGAGCTCTTCGTCGTTGAGGACTTCGTTGACGATAGCGGCGCCGTGCGTGGCAGGGTTGGAGTATTCGGCGCGGACGATGGCCTTGATGATGGAGGTGACCACTGTGGCTTCGTCTGCGTTGGGAGTGACGACATGCAGACCGCCCGCACGTTCGCCGTAGAGGCCGAAGTTCTTCGAGCAGGAGGAACTGACCATGAAGGAGACGCCGGCGGCGCACAGGGCGCGGACGGCGGCTGCGTCGTCGTCAAGGCCGGAGCCGAAGCCCTGATAGGCGATGTCGAGGAAGGGAAGCAGGTCGCGTTCCTGAATGATCCTCGTGACCTCGGCCCACTGCTCGGCGTTGAGGTCGTAGCCGGTCGGGTTGTGGCAGCAGGCGTGCAGAAGCACGACCGTGCCGGCCTCGAGGCCCTCGAGACAGGCCTTCATGGCTTCGAAGTCGACGCCGTTCTTCTCCTTGTTGAGGTAGGGGTAGCGGTCGACCTTGAGGCCTGCGTGCTCAAAAAGCGTGATGTGGTTGCCCCAGGTGGGGTTGGAGACGACGGCCTTCGTGAGGCCGAGGTATTCGTGCGCGAACACTGCGCCTAGACGGAGCGCGCCCGTGCCGCCGAGAGACTGGATGGTGGCGATGCGGCCCGAGAGGACGGCTTCGTTCGTGGCGCCGAAGACGAGCTTCTGGATGGCGGCGCAGTAGGCGGGAAGGCCCGACATCGGGATGTAGCCGTGCGGAGCGCCGCGTTGGGCGAGGCGCTGTTCGGCCGCGCCGACGGCCTTCATGAGCGGAAGCCTGCCTTCGTTGTCGAGGTAGATGCCGACGCCGAGGTTGACCTTCGTGTCGCGGGGATCGTTCTTGTAGAGTTCAACGAGGCCGAGAATGGGATCGTCAGGACGGGGTTCAAGGGAAGCAAAGTATTCGCGAGTCATTTTGTGTGGAGCCCGTGTTGAAAAAGAAGCTCCATTCACTATAACCAACCGAGGGACCGCCCGTCGGCTCGGCGGGCGGCTCTCTGAGGGTATTTCGAGATTGGTCAGATGCCATAAGGACTATGAGGTACTGCGTGTTCGCTTCAAAACAGCATACAATCGACTGTCTAACCATCTCAGATCCCTGACCGAGGTTTCCAGTGGCACAGATCGTCCGATATCCCGACTCGCCCTTCATCCTTCACCAGCCCTTTCCGCCGGCGGGCGATCAGCCCTCGGCCATCGAGGCGCTCTCCGAGGGGCTTGAGGACGGCGTCATGTTCCAGACGCTGCTCGGCGTGACGGGTTCGGGCAAGACCTACACGATGGCGAACGTCATCGCGAGGCTCGGCGTCCCCGCCCTCATCATGGCGCCCAACAAGACGCTCGCCGCGCAGACCTACGCTGAAATGCGCGACTTCTTCCCTGAGAACGCCGTGGAGTACTTCGTCTCCTACTACGACTTCTACCAGCCCGAGGCCTACGTCCCCGCACGCGACCTCTTCATCGAGAAGGACGCGGCCGTCAACGAGCACATCGAGCAGATGCGTCTTGCCGCCACCAAGTCCATTCTCGAGCGCCGCGACACGATCATCGTCGCCACCGTCTCGGCGATCTACGGCATCGGCAAGCCCGAGAGCTACACCGAGATGAGGCTCATCCTTCGCGAGGGCGACAGGAAGGACCAGCGCCGGCTCATCACGCAGCTCGTCAAGATGCAGTACCGCCGCACCGACACGGACTTCGTGCGCGGCACTTTCCGCGTTCGCGGCGACACGATCGACGTCTTCCCCGCAGAACATGCCGAGAGCGCCGTACGCATCGAGCTCTTCGACGACGAAGTCGAGGCCGTGCATCTCTTCGATCCGCTCACCGGCCGCATCGAGCAGAAGGTGCCCCGCTTCGTCGTGTACCCCGCAAGCCACTACGTCACGCCCCGCGAGGAGGTCATACGTGCCATGACGGGCATCAAGGTCGAGCTCAAGGAGCGTCTCGCCGAGCTCTATGCCGACGGGCGCATCGTAGAGGCGCAGCGTCTGCAGCAGCGCACGATGTTCGATCTGGAGATGCTCGATCAGGTGGGCTTCTGCAAGGGCATTGAAAACTACTCCCGCCACCTCACGGGCCTTGCGCCCGGCGAGGCGCCGCCCTGTCTCATCGACTACCTCCCGTCCGACAGCATCATGTTCTTCGACGAGAGCCACGTGATGATGGGACAGCTCGGCGGCATGTACCGCGGCGACCGCGCGCGCAAGGAGACGCTCGTCAACTACGGCTTCCGTCTTCCGTCCGCGCTCGACAACCGCCCGCTCCGCTTCGACGAGTTCGAGCGCAAGATGCGCCGCAGCGTCTTCGTCTCGGCGACGCCCGCAGCCTACGAGCTCGAGAAGAGTTCGGGCGAGGTGGTTGAGCAGGTCGTGCGTCCGACGGGCCTCGTCGACCCTAGGGTCGAGGTGCGTCCCGCCGTCACCCAGGTCGATGACCTGCTCTCCGAGATCACGCTCACCGTGAAGAAGGAGGAGCGCGTGCTCGTGACGACGCTCACAAAGCGCATGGCCGAGGACCTCACGGACTTCCTTTCCGAGCACGGCGTGCGCGTGAGGTACCTCCACTCTGACATCGATACCGTCGAGCGCGTCGAGATCATCCGCGACCTGCGCGCGGGCAGGTTCGACGTGCTCGTGGGCATCAACCTGCTTCGTGAGGGCCTCGACATTCCCGAGGTCTCGCTCGTCGCCATTCTCGACGCGGACAAGGAGGGCTTCCTGCGCAGCGAGCGCTCGCTCATCCAGACGATCGGCCGAGCCGCTCGAAACCTCAACGGCAGGGCGATCCTCTATGCCGACCGCATGACCGACTCGATGGAGCGCGCGCTTGCCGAGACGGGCCGCCGCCGCGAGAAACAGCTCGCCTACAACGCCGAGCACGGCATCGTGCCGCGCGGCGTCAAGAAGGAGATCCGCGACATCATCGACGGCGTCTACAGGGGCCCCGACGTCGCGAAGCCCGCCTCGAGGCGCGTCGAGGAGACCGACTTCGGAGCGCTCGACGAGAAGAGCCTCAGCGCAAGGCTCAAGGAGCTCGAAGCCCGCATGATGGACTTCGCGCGAAACCTCGACTTCGAGAAGGCCGCTCAGGTGCGCGAGGAGATCAAGCACCTGAGGGAGCAGGCGTTCGGAGCATCCGCTGAAGCCTGAGCGAACGGCTCGGGAAGAGGCCTTAGCGGCTTTCCCCGCAAAATTTGTTCAGGTTGCATACGCCTCTGCGGCAATGAAGGCGGGATGACGGGTGAAATTGAGACTAGGCAGAACACGCCTTCTGCAGTAGCATATGCACGTTGGTTTGGAAAACCTGCCCCCTCCCGAGTACGGACGGGGCACTGCAGAATTTCGGAAAACTAGAAAGTGATTAAGGTTCTTTTTGTGTGCACGGGCAACATCTGCCGCAGTCCGACCGCCGAGGCGATCTTCCGCAAGAAGGTCGCGGAGGCCAAGCTTGATGACGTGATTTTTTCGGACAGCGCGGCCACGAGCGGACATCATGTCGGCGAAACGCCCGACGTGAGGGCTCAGCTTGCCTGCCGCAAGCGCGGTCTCGACATCAAGGAGCACCGTGCGCGTGAGATTGCGCCCGAGGATTTCGCGAAGTTCGACCTCATCCTCGTGATGGACTGGGAGAATCTCACCGATCTGCAGCACCGCTCTCCTCCGCAGTTCAAGCACAAGATCCATCTGCTGATGCGCTACGCCAACGACTATGACGCCGCCGTCGTGCCGGATCCGTACTACGGCCTCAACGAGGGCTTCAATCAGGTGCTCGACTACTGCACCGACGCCTGCGGCGGCCTGCTCGAGACGCTCGAGCGCAAGGCCCGCATGATGCAGAAGAGCCTTCAGGCCACGAAGGCCGCCGGCTGATCCTCAGGACGGCCCGTGCATTGAAAAGCCCGCTCCCGCGGGCTTTTCGCGTTGATGGGGGGCTTTCTGGCGTGTAAGTTTTGTCCTCCTTTTTGCGTAGACTCAATAATTGACTTGATTAGTCGGGTATTCTTCGCTAATATCCGACCAACTTGGTCGGGATTCGGTCACTCCCCCGTGATTTCCCGTCATTCAACCCCCGTCAAATTGGAGCTGCATCTTGAAGCTGACGACCAAAGGACGATTTGCCGTCACGGCCATGGTGGACCTGGCCCTGCATGAAGAGGAGGCCCCCATCTCCCTCACGCAGATTTCCGAACGCCAGCAGATCTCCGTGGCCTATCTCGAGCAGATCTTCTGCAAGCTCCGCCGTGCAGGGCTCGTTGCGAGCGTTCGCGGTCCGGGCGGCGGGTACCGTCTCGGCGCTCCGGCGGGCGACATTACCGCCGCCGCGATCATCGAGGCGATGGACGAGGACATCGACGCCACGCAGTGCCGCGGCGACGGCAGCTGCCTTGGCGGCGCCGCCTGCCTCACGCACCATCTGTGGGAGGACCTCAACCGGACCACGAGAAAATTTCTGGAGGGCGTGACGCTCGCCGGCATGGTCGAGGCTCACGCAGCCCGCCACGGCAAGCAGGTCGTGTCCGCCGTCATTCCGGTGCGAAAGCACGCCTGAGGCGCCGCCTTTCAGCCGAAGCACAAAAGAGCCCCCTCTAAACCTACAAGCATCGCCGGCACCGACGATCCGTTCCCAAAAAGGATTCATGATGAAGCTGCCCGTTTACCTTGACTACTCCGCGACGACGCCCTGCGACCCCCGCGTGGTCGACAAGATGGTTCCGTATCTCTACGAGAAGTTCGGCAATCCCGCCAGTCACAGCCACAGCTACGGCTGGGAGGCCGAGAAGGCCGTTGAAGAGGCTCGCGGTCACGTTGCCGCCCTCATTGGCGCCGATCCCCGCGAGATCGTCTGGACGTCCGGCGCAACGGAGAGCGACAATCTCGCCATCAAGGGCGCCGCGCACTTCTACAAGGACAAGGGCCGTCACCTCATCACGGTGAAGACCGAGCACAAGGCCGTGCTCGACTCTATGCGCCATCTTGAGGGCGAGGGCTACGAGGTGACCTACCTCGACGTCAAGGAGGACGGCCTCATCGACATGGACGCCTTCCGTGCGGCCATCCGTCCCGACACGATCCTCGTCTCCGTGATGGCGATCAACAACGAGATCGGCGTCATTCAGGACCTCGAGACGATCAGCGCGATCTGCCACGAGCACGGCATCATCTTCCACTGCGACGCCACGCAGGCCGCCGGCAAGATGGACCTCAACGTCGACCGCCTCAAGGTCGACCTGATGAGCCTCTCCGGCCACAAGGTCTACGGCCCGAAGGGCATCGGCGCCCTCTACGTGCGCCGCAAGCCCCGGGTGCGCATCGAATGCCAGATTCACGGCGGCGGCCATGAGCGCGGCATGCGCTCGGGCACTCTTGCCACCCACCAGATCGTCGGCATGGGCGAGGCCTATCGTCTTGCCAAGGAGGAGATGGAGACGGAGATGCCGCGTCTTGCGCGCCTTCGCGACCGCCTCTGGGACGGCATCCGCAACAACATTCCCGAGGTCTACCTCAACGGCAGCATGGAGCACCGCTCCCCGCACAACCTCAACGTGAGCTTCGCGTTCATTGAAGGCGAAAGCCTGATGATGGCCATGAAGGACATCGCCGTCTCGTCCGGCTCCGCCTGCACGTCCGCCTCGCTCGAGCCCTCCTACGTGCTCCGAGCGCTCGGCCGCGACGATGAGCTCGCCCACAGCTCGATCCGCTTCACGCTCGGCCGCTTCACGACCGAGGAGGAGATCGACTACGTGATCAAAACCCTCGTCGAAGGCGTCACCCGCCTGCGCGAGATGAGCCCGCTCTGGGAAATGCACCAGCAGGGCGTCGACCTCAATCAGGTTCAGTGGTCCGAACACTGATCCCACGGAACCCGCACAGAACACAACACTGACCGGAGAGGCGCGCGAGCGCCCTCCGACGGAGATACAAGACATGGCATACAGCGAAAAACTCATGGACCACTACGAGCATCCGCGCAACGTCGGCACGCTCGACGTCAAGGATGACAATGTCGGCACCGGCATGGTCGGCGCCCCCGCCTGCGGCGACGTGATGCGCCTTCAGATCAAGGTGAACGACGAGGGCGTGATTGAGGACGCCAAGTTCAAGACCTACGGCTGCGGCTCCGCCATCGCCTCCTCCTCTCTCGTGACAGAGTGGGTCAAGGGCAAGACGCTCGACGAGGCCGGCCAGCTCACCAACGCCGCCATCGCCGAAGAACTCGCGCTTCCGCCCGTGAAGATCCACTGCTCGATCCTCGCCGAGGACGCAATCAAGGCGGCCATCAACGACTACCGCAACAAGCAGTCCAAGGAGTGATGAATCATGGCAGTTACGCTGACTGAAGCCGCCGCGAAGCACGTCCAGAAGTTCCTCACCCGGCGCGGAAAGGGCGTCGGCCTGCGCCTCGGCGTCAAGACCTCGGGCTGCTCGGGCATGGCCTACAAGCTCGAGTTCGCCGATGAGGTCAACTCCGACGACCAGGTCTGGGAAAGCTTCGGCGTCAAGGTGATCGTCGACGAGAAGAGCCTTCCGTACCTTGACGGCACCGAGCTTGACTACACCCGCGAAGGACTCCAGGAGGGTTTCAAGTTCCACAACCCGAATGAAAAGAGTCGCTGCGGCTGCGGCGAGTCCTTCCACGTTTGATGGATCATCGGGGATCCGCACGAAAGGCGGGTCCCCTTTTGGGCAGGAAAAGCAAGAAAAGGACAGGAAGAACCGACGATGGCGCAGATGAGTCCATTCCAGCTGTTCGGCATGAAGCCCGCCTTCATGATCGACGAAGCTAAGCTTGAGGCGGCCTATCAGGCCGCCATGATGAAGGTGCATCCCGACCGCTTTGCGGACAGGCCCGCCGCCGAAAGGCGCGTGGCCGAGCAGTGGAGCACCCGCATCAACGAAGCGTTCAAGCTCCTCAAGAGCCCCGTGAAGCGCGCGGCCTGGCTCTGCGAGAACGCAGGCCGTCCGATCGAGGCTGAAACCAACACCCGCATGCCCGCCGACTTCCTCATGACGCAGATCATGTGGCGCGAAGCCCTCGAGTCGGGCGACGCAGGCGCGGCGGACGCCGTCCGCGCCGAGGCAGGCGGGGTGCGTGCGGACGTCGTTCGCGGGCTTGCCGAAGCCATTGACGAAAAGGCCGACTGGGCCGCCGCCGTTGATCTCACGCGCCGCCTGATGTTCATCGACCGCTTCCTTGAGGAAGCGGCGCGCGACTCCAAATAAAAAGAGAAGGTCCCCTCATGGCTTTATTTCAGATTGCAGAACCCGGCCTTTCCGCCGCCCCGCACGAACACCGCCTTGCGGTCGGCATCGACCTAGGCACCACGAACTCCTTGGTGGCAAGCGTCATCAGCGGCTCCACGGAGGTGATCCTCGATGAAGGGGGCGCTGCCATCCTGCCCTCCGTCGTTCACTACGCCGCCGACGGCACAGTGACGGTCGGCGCGGTCGCACTGCGCGACGCCAGCCGCGATCCCAAGAACACCATTTCCTCCGCCAAGCGCCTCATCGGCCGCACGATGAAGGATCTGGCCGACGTCCACAATCTGCCGTACGACCTCGTCGACGATCCGTCGATGGTCCGCATCGCCACGTCCGCAGGCGTCAAGTCTCCCGTCGAGGTGAGTGCCGAAATCCTCCGCTCTCTTGCAAAGCGCGCCGAGGACCGTCTCGGCGGCGATTTGACGGGCGCCGTGATCACGGTCCCCGCCTACTTCGACGATGCGCAGCGCCAGGCGACGAAGGACGCCGCGCGTCTTGCGAACCTCACGGTTCTGCGCCTTCTCAACGAGCCGACGGCGGCTGCGCTCGCCTACGGCCTCGACAATGGTGCCGAGGGTACCTACATGGTCTACGATCTCGGCGGCGGCACGTTCGACGTCTCGCTTCTCAAGCTCACGCGCGGAGTCTTCGAAGTTCTCGCTACGGGCGGCAATTCGGCGCTGGGCGGCGACGACTTCGACCACCGCGTCCTCTGTCACGTCACGGAGAGCTTCCGCGGCGGCAATCCCAAGGCCCGCTTCACGGTTGACGGCAAGCCTGCCGACACGCTTCCCGGCCACATCCTCTCCGCCGCCGAAAAGCGCCGTCTGATGGCGCTCTCGCGCGCCGCGAAGGAGGCCCTCACGAAGGACGAGTCGACCTGCATCCACTTTGCGTTCGACAACGGCGACGAGGTCGAGCTTGATCTCACGCGCGAGGAATTTGATGCAATGACCTGCCACCTCGTCAGGAAGACGATCGATACGGTCGAGGCCGTTCTGCGCGACGCTTCCGCCGGCGTTTCCGACGTCCGCGGCGTGGTGCTCGTCGGTGGCGCGACGCGCATGCCCTGCGTCCGCACGGCCGTCGAGAAGTTCTTCGGCTTCGCCCCGCTCGACGACATAGATCCTGACAAGGTCGTGGCGATCGGCGCCGCGATGCAAGCCAACAAGCTTGCAGGCAACACCTCGGGCGACGACGACTGGCTGCTGCTCGACGTCACGCCGCTTTCGCTCGGTCTCGAGACCATGGGCGGCCTTGTTGAAAAGGTCATTCCGCGCAACAGTGCGATTCCCGTGGCGCTTGCCCAGGACTTCACGACCTTCCGCGACGGCCAGACGGCCATGGCGATCCACGTCGTTCAGGGCGAGCGCGAGCTCGTCGACGCCTGCCGTTCGCTCGCCCGCTTCGAGCTTCGCGGCATTCCGCCGATGGCTGCGGGCGCCGCCCGCATCCGCGTGACCTTCCAGGTCGACGCCGATGGCCTTCTCTCCGTCTCCGCACGCGAAATGACGACGGGCGTCGAGGCTTCGATCCAGGTCAAGCCGAGCTACGGTCTTTCCGACGACGACATTGTCCGCATGCTGCAGGACGGCAACGGCAGCGCCGAAGAGGACATGCGCGCCCGCGAGCTTCGTGAGCAGCAGGTCGAGGCCCGCCGGCTTCTCGAGTCCACGCATTCCGCACTCGCCTCCGACGGCGACCTGCTTGACGATGCCGAGCGCGCCGAGGTCGACGCGCTTGTCGAACGCCTCACCGCGCTCGTCATCTCCGATGACGTCGAGGCGGTCAAGGCGGGCATCGAGGCCCTTACGAAGGGCACCGAGACTCTGGCCGAGCGCCGCATGGACCGTTCGATCCGCGAAGCCCTCTCGGGCATGAGTGTCGACGACGAGATGTTCGACGAGAAGCCCGAAGACGAATCCAAGAACCATTGACGATTCACTAGAACATTCACTGGAAAGGGTGATGAAATGCCGAAAGTGACAGTGCTCCCCCACGAAACGCTTTGCCCGGAAGGCCTCGTCTTTGAGGCTGCTACGGGTGAGAACCTGGCCCGCGCGCTCCTTGCGCACGGCGTCAAGATCGAGCATGCGTGCGAATTCTCGTGCGCCTGCGCCACCTGCCACGTGATCATCCGCGAAGGCTTCGACTCCCTCGAGGAGCCCGACGACAACGAGCTTGATCATCTCGACACCGCTTGGGGCGCCAGCGTGCTCTCCCGTCTCTCCTGCCAGACGAAGGTTGGCGAGGGCGACATCACGGTCGAAATCCCGAAGTACAGCCGCAACCACGCACGCGAGGAGTAAGCCATGTCTCTCAAGTGGACGGACGCCCAGGCGATTGCCGAGGAACTCTATGACGCGGATCCCGATCTTGATCCGCTCACGCTCTCCTTTGTGAAGCTCCACGACATGATCTGCGCGCTGCCTGACTTCGACGACGATCCCGAAGCCTCCAATGAAAAGATCCTCGAGGGGATCCTCATGAAGTGGCTCGACGAGCGCGATTGAGCGCAGGCGGTGTTCTGGCAAAGCAAAACGGCGGTCTCCCGATGGGAGGACCGCCGTTTTTGTCCGTGCGGCAGGCGCGGCGTCCGTCTCAGAGGGCGCTGACCTTGACGAGCGAGTCCGCAAGCGCGCGGGCGTCTTCGGCCGTGCGGGTGAGCGGAACGTTGGGAAGGAATCCGAGTCCTTCAACCTTCTCATGGAAGGTTTCGTGTCCCTCGTCCGTGCAGGCGGACTGGTTGATGCGCGCATCGGCCATGATGACGCCGATGCCTGCGGCGCGAAGGGCATCGCCCGTGTAAGGCTCGTCCCAGAGGACGAGCAGGGGGCGGTCGGCCTTGAGCGACTCGGCCTTCAGGTCGTCAGGGGCGCCTGCGAAGCTACAGGAGAGGCCTGCGGCCCTGAGGCCTTCGCCGAAGGCCGTCCAGCGGGCGGCCTCGGGCGTGACGATGAGAATCTGCATGAGGAGGCCTCTTTCAGTGATGACCGCCGCCGCAGGAGTGGTTCGGCGAGAAGCGCGGCAGTTCGCCCGCGATGTGGGCGGCCACGGCTTTTTCAACCGTTTCGATGCCGGCGGCGTAGTAGACGTCGACGCCTTCCTGCAGGAAGCCCATGAGCGGGCGCATGCCCATGCCGCCAGCAAGCAGGACGGTGACGCCGCGGTCGGCGAGGTAATTCACGGGGGCGAGGCAGCCGCCGTGCTCGTGGGCGCAGGACGGGATGACTTCGGACTTCACGACGGCACCGTCCTCAACGTCGACGAGCGTGTAGCAGTCGCAGTGGCCGAAATGGGCGCCGACCTGGGCTTCGAGGCCGCCGGGAAGAACGGACGGAATGGCGATTTTCATGATGCTTTCTCCTTGATGGGAATGATTCTGCTTCGGCGGCCTCCGCGCACGAGCGCGAGCAGGCGGTCGGCAAAGTTTTGGAAGTGGCCGTCGAGCTCCGACGGCGTCTCGCCGACGGCTTCGCCGCGGCTCATGGCCTCGGTGAAGACGGGCGTGAACGGAAGGGTGCCGAGGACTTCGGCGCCTGCGTCGCGGGCGGCCTGCATGGCGGCCTCCGTCGCTTCGGCGCTGAGGTCGGCCTTGTTGACGATGACGGCTATCGGCAGCCTGAAGCGGCGTGCAAGTTCGGCAAGTCTCTTGAAGTCGGCGATGCCCGAGGCGCCCGCCTCGATGACCGCGCAGACGAGGCCTGCGCCCGAGAGCGAGCTGATGACGGGGCAGCCGATGCCGGGCGTGCCGTCCGAGAGGATGATTTCGGCGCCGTCCGCCTGGGCCGCCTTGGCTGCCTCCTGCTTGAGGAGCAGGATGAGGCGGCCGGAGTTTTCGGCCCCGGGCGTCAGTTCGGCGTGGATCATCGTGCCGAAGCGCGTGCGGCTGCGGTAGTACTCGCCGCAGTGTCTGGGCACGAAGTCGAAGGCCAGCTCGGGGCAGAGCTTCACGCAGACGGCGCAGCCTTCGCAGAGCTGCTCGATGACAGGGTATTCGCAAGGAGCCGCCTGCTTGATCGCGTCGAACCTGCAGAAGGCAAGGCACTGGGCGCAGTCGATGCAGTTGTCGGAGTTGAAGACGGCGAGATGCCCGCTCACGAAGTCGGCGCGCATCTCGGTCTCGGGCTTGAGAAGAATGTGAAGGTCGGGGGCGTCGACGTCATAGTCGCAGACGACGATCTTCTCGCGGGCGCTCATGGCGCGCGCAAGCGCTGCGGTGACGCTGGTCTTGCCTGCGCCGCCCTTGCCGCTCAGTACGACGATCTCATGCATGACGGCCTCCCTCGAAAAGGGTGCTGAGGGTGCGAGCGGCTTCGGACAGGCACTCGCGCCAATCCTCGGAGTCGAGCATCGGATGGCGTCCTGCGGCAGCGCGTGCGGCGGCCTCGCGATCAAAGGGCAGGCGGGCCGCGACGGGCAGGCCTTTTTCCCCGCAGAAGGCGATGAGCTCCGCTTCACAAGCGGTGGCGGAAGGCTGGCCGCTTCGGTTGATGACAGCGGCCATGGGCTTGCCCAGACTTTCGAAGGCGCGCAGCGCGAGCTTGAAGTCGTGTACGCCGAAAGGCGTCGGATCGATGACGAGCACGACGGCGTCCGCGGAGGCCGCCGCCGTCATGACGGGACAGGAGACGCCGGGCGGGGCGTCGATGAGGAGGTCGGCCTTCTCACGCGCGGCGCAGGCCGAGGCCTTGCGCAGAAGTGCCCTGATGAGGGGAGGCGTCATCGCCTCGCCCACGCGCGAGCGGCCCTCGAGGAAGATGCGTCCGTCCTCAAGCGCGCCGAAACCGATGCGGCCGAGCTCGCGTTCGCCCGTCACGATGGCGTGCGGGGCGCAGACGGCCGTGCAGCCGCCGCACCCGTGGCACATATCGGAGAACGGCATGATGCGGCCGCCGAGCTTCTTGATGGCATTGAACTGGCAGATCGACGTGCATTCGCCGCAGAGGTCGCAGGCGTCCGTAACACGCACGGGTACCTCGAGCCCCACGGGCGTTTCCTCGGCGAACGCGTGCGGGAGGTAGAGCCCGAGGTCGGGCGCCTCGACGTCGGCGTCGGCGAGGACGGCGGGATTCGGCCAGAAGGCGGCGATGCCCGCAGTGACGGTGGTCTTGCCCGCACCGCCCTTGCCGCTGGCAAAGAGAATTCGCATCAGGCTTCCTTGTTCGAGGGAAGAATGACGGTGAGCTCGCCCGCCTCGAAGGCGCGGACGACTTCGCCCACCGTGCGGTTGTCGACGTCCTGGACGGTGCCGATGCCGATCGCCTGCAGCGCATCGAAGGCCTTGGGACCGATGTAGCCGCTCAGCGCGACCGTGGCGCCTGCGTTCGAGACGGTCTCGACGGCGATGAGGCCCGCGCCCTGTGCGGCGGTCTGGCCCGCACCATTTTCGATGTATTCGACGGCCTTCGTCTCCGTGTCGTAGATGATGAAGCCGGCGGCGCGGCCGAAGCGAGGGTCGACGTCGTCCTCAAGCGTGGGGCCTTCGGCGGAAATGGCGATCTTCATGGCGGGATGCTCCTTGAGCAGCTCGCCGGATTCGCGACGGCACGAGTTCGTGCCGCCCGTGACGACGAGCGGAATGTTGTTGACGAGACTCAGGGCCACCTTCTTCCTCGCAGAGGCGAGGACGCGGCCGAAAGTGTGGCGCGAGACGCCCATGCCCGAGCTTGCCTCGGATTGGGAGAGCCCTTCAAGGTCGGCCAGACGCAGCGCCTCAAGCTCCTCGAACTTGAGGCTGACGCGCTCGGCTGAGGCGGGAAGCTTCCCTGAGGGCTTGAAGTAGACGGTGCGCATCGGCATGTCGACGATGCGGCTGCGCGTAGGACGGCTCATGTTCAGGTCTCACTAGGTAATGCTCAAATGAGCATAACTCCAAAAAGGGGTTGATGTCAAGCAAAGACGACTGCAATCTTGACTTTATAAGTCGACATATTCAATTCGGGCGCGAAAGGGCGGCGTTCGGAAACGTCGGCGGAGGACGTGAAAGTCAGTCGGCGTGAAGGAGGTGCTCGAGGATGAGTCGGGCGGCCTCGGGCATGATGCGTCCTTCCTCGATCATGGAGAGGACTTCTTCGGTGTTGAAGACGGCGAAGCCCGCGGCCTCGCCGTCGAGGTTGACGGGGGCGTCGCAGGGGGAGAGCCTGAGGATGAAGCCTGCGGTGCTCTCCTGCATGCGGCCTTCGGGAACGTCGTGAAGGACCTGCCAGGAGAGGTGTGCGGGGGAGTGAAGGCGGGAGAATTCGGGGTCGAGCCCCGCCTCCTCATGGAGTTCGCGCAGCATGGCTTCGGCGGGTGTTTCGCCTGAGGAGACGAGGCCTGCGGCGAGATTGTCCCAGAGGCCGGGACCGATTGACTTGGAGAGGCTTCTCTGCTGAAGGAGCAGGCGGCCGTCGGGTGCGAGGGCGAGAAGCCTCACGACGACGGTGGCGAGTCCGAGTGCGCGGAAGACCGAGCGTTCGGCGCGGGCGACGATGCGGCCGCGGGCATCTCTCACGTCGAGGAGCTCGAAGGGGCGCTTCTGGGTGAGGCCGTGGTGTGCAAGTCCGGCCGTCAGGGCCGCAAACGCGGGCTCGAGGCCTTCGGGCGCGAAAAGCTCGAAGACGCGCGGGCGCACCTCGGGTGCGAGGGCCCGAAGTTCGGGATCCGTGCGCAGGGCGTGCATGACGTCTTCGCGCAGGCTTCCGAGCTCGAGTCCTCGAGCGACGAAAGCCCCGAGGGACTCGGGGCTTTCGGTCTGCATCCGGGTGCGAAGCTCCGCGAGGAGTTCCGCAGCCCGGCTGCGTCGGATCGAGTCGAGTCGATCCATGGGCTTCTTAGTTGCCCGATTCCGGACGCATGTGCGGGAAGAGCAGCACGTCGCGGATCGTCGGGGCGTCGGTGAGGAGCATGATGAAGCGGTCGATGCCGACGCCGCAGCCGGCGGTCGGGGGCAGGCCGTACTCGAGGGCGCGGATGTAGTCGGCGTCGTAGTACATGGCTTCGTCGTCACCGTGGCTCTTCGCATCGGCTTGGGCCTTGAAGCGGGCGGCCTGATCGTCCGGGTCGTTGAGCTCGGAGAAGCCGTTGCCGAGTTCGCGGCCGGCGATGAAGAGCTCGAAGCGTTCCGTCACGTCGTGGTTGGCGTCGGAGGCGCGGGCGAGCGGGGAGATCTCCGTCGGATAGTCGATGATGAAGGTCGGCTGGATGAGCTTGGCTTCGGTCGTCTCCTCGAAGAGGGCCATCTGCAGGGCGCCGAGGCCGACGTAGTCGGGCTGCGGCTCGCCGAGACGGACGAGTTCGGCGCGCAGGAAGGCTTCGTCGGCGAGCTGTTCGGTCGTGTAGTCGGGCGAGTACTTGAGGATGGCTTCAACCGGGGTGAGGCGGTCGAAGGGCTTCTCGAGGTCGATCTCATGCCCCTGGTAGGGCAGGATGGCGGAGCCGGTGGCTTCGCGGGCGGCCGTGCGGAGAAGGTCTTCCGTGAACTGCATCTGGTCGCGGTACGTCCAGTACGTGCAGTAGAACTCCATCATCGTGAACTCGGGGTTGTGACGGACGGAGACGCCTTCGTTGCGGAAGTTGCGGTTGATTTCGAAGACGCGCTCGAAGCCGCCCACGACGAGGCGCTTCAGATAGAGTTCCGGCGCGATGCGCAGGTACATGTCCATGTCGAGCGCATTGTGGTGCGTGATGAACGGCTTGGCGTTGGCGCCGCCCGGAATCGGGTGGAGCATCGGCGTCTCGACCTCGAGGAAGCGGTGCGCGAGCATGAAGCTGCGGATCGCGGCGATGGCCTTGGAGCGGACGAGGAAGCGGTTGCGGGAGTCCTCGTTCATGATGAGGTCGACGTAGCGCTGGCGGTAGCACATTTCGGTGTCGACGAGACCCTTGTGCTTGTCGGGCAGCGGACGGATGTTCTTCGTCATGAGGCGAAGCTCATGGGCACGGATGGAGAGTTCGCCGGTCTTCGTGCGGAAGAGCGTGCCCTTGACGGCGACGATGTCGCCGAGGTCGAACGTCTTCCAGGCGGCATAGGCTTCTTCGCCGATGTCGCCCTTCGTGATGAAGTACTGCATGTCGCCCGTGAAGTCGCGGACGGTCGCGAAGCTCGCCTTGCCCATGATGCGCTTGAGCATCATGCGGCCGGAGCAGGCCACTTCGGGCTTGAGCTCCTCGAGCTCTTCGGCGGTGGCGTCCTGGTACTTGGCGCGGATGTCGCCGAAGAGGTCCGTGCGAACGAAGTCGTTCGGATAGGCGACGCCGGCTTCGCGCAGGGCGGCGAGTTTGGCGCGGCGCTCGGCGATGATGTGGTTTTCTTCTTCCGCCAACTGCTGGGCGGTTTCCTGGTTCTGAGTCTGTTCGGACATTTTGTGTTCCTGTGGTGAGGCCGCGGCGGACGTGCCGTCGCGGCCTTCCTAGAAGCGGATCGTGTCTCAGGCGGCGGCGACGCCGTTCTTCAGAGACGCTTCGATGAACTGGTCGAGATCGCCGTCAAGCACGGCGCCCGTGTTGCCGGTTTCGACGTTCGTGCGGAGGTCCTTCACGCGGGACTGGTCGAGCACGTAGCTGCGGATCTGGTGACCCCAGCCGATGTCGGACTTGCTCTCCTCGAGCTTCGTCTGCTCTTCCATGCGCTTGCGCATCTCAAGCTCGTAGAGCTTGGCCTTGAGCTGCTGCATGGCCTTCTCGCGGTTGCGGTGCTGGGAGCGGTCGTCCTGACAGATCGTGATGATGCCCGTCGGAATATGGTGGATTCGGACGGCGGACTCCGTCTTCTGAATGTGCTGACCGCCGGCGCCCGATGCACGGAAGACGTCCACGGAGAGGTCGGCGGGGTTGATCTCGATTTCGATCGAGTCGTCGACTTCAGGGTAGACGTACACGGACGTGAAGGACGTGTGGCGGCGGGCGTTCGAGTCGAACGGGCTCTTGCGCACAAGGCGGTGGATGCCGGTTTCGGTGCGAAGCGTGCCGTAGGCCCATTCGCCCTCGATGTAGAGCGTGCAGGACTTGATGCCGGCGACTTCGCCCGGGCTTTCTTCTTCAAGGGTGACCTTGAAGCCCTTGCGTTCGGCGTAGCGCATGTACATGCGTTCGAGCATGCTCGCCCAGTCCTGGGCCTCGGTGCCGCCTGCGCCTGCCTGGATTTCCAGGTAGCAGTTGGCTGAGTCCATCGGCTGGTTGAACATGCGCTTGAATTCGAGCTGAGCAACCTCCTTCTCGATTTCCTCGACGTCCTGGCCCACGGCTTCAACCGTGTCCCAGTCTTCTTCGGCCATCGAGAGTTCGAAAAGCTCGGCAGCATCGTTGATGCCCGAGGTGAGCTTGTTGAAGCTGCCGACGATGTCGTCGAGGAGCTTCTTTTCCTTGCTCACTTCCTGAGCATGCTTGGGATCGTTCCAGAGATCCGGGTTCTCAACCTCGCGGTTGACTTCTTCGAGACGGCGCGCTTTGCGATCGACGTCAAAGATACCCCCGAAGTTCGGTCAGACGGCGCGTAAGGTCGTCCGTAAGGTTCTGGATCTGGTTGATGCGTTCGACTTCCATCATGTAACTCTGCTTTTTGTAGGGGTGGAAAAGGAATGGCCGCACCCGATCAGGGCGTTCGCTGGAGGCGAAGCGCGGAGTGCGGCTGAAGAATCAATCAATTATAAGGCGAAAGCGCCTGCGGTTTTTGCCGCAGGCGCCCTCAAAAGTGCACGAAAGCCTTGGAAAATCAAAGCTCTGCGGCCTCGATGACGAGCTGCACGCTCCTTCTGCCCATGAACTCGTTGATGTTCGGGCGATAGGCGAGGCGCACCATGCCGGGGAGCGTCTCCGTGTGGCGGAAGAAGATCGCGTCGAAGCGCTGGCCGCCGAGTTCGAGGATGAGCTTGGTGTGGGCGTCCTTCACGAGGCTCTGGCGCACGACGCGGAACTCGTTCGCAAAGACGGGCGCGTCGAAGCCCTGGCCCCAGATCTGGCTGTCGATCGCCTGCACGAGGCGCTCGGTGATCTCGTCGGGGGCGAGGCCGCCGTCCGTGTAGATCACGCGCTCGAAGACGGAGGCGTCGACCATGCTCCTGACGGCCTTCTCGAAGGCGTCGCGGAAGGCGGGCAGGTCGTCCTCGCTCCTGAGCGTGAGGCCTGCGGCCATGGCGTGGCCGCCGAAGCGGAGGACGGCGCCGGGCAGGGCCTTCGAGACGAGGTCGAGCGCGTCGCGCAGGTGTACGCCCGCGATCGAGCGGCCCGAACCCTTCAGCGCGCCGTCGTCCGTGGGCGCGAAGACGATCGTCGGACGGTTGACCTTTTCCTTGAGGCGGGAGGCGACGAGGCCCACGACGCCCTCGTTGAAGCGGCCGTCGTAGAGCGTGAGCGTCGCAAGGCTGTCGACGTTGCAGCACGAGAGCGCGGTCTCGGCCGCCTGCTGCATCTCCGTCTCGAGCTCCTGACGGGCGGCGTTGAAGTCGTTGAGGCTGCGTGCATAGTCGAGCGCGACGACGGGATCATCGGCAAGGAGGCACTCGATGCCGTTTTCCATCGTGTCGAGACGACCCGCCGCGTTGATGCGGGGCCCGAGCGCAAAGCCGAAGTCGCGCACGCCCGCGGCCTCGGGCTTCTTGCCCGCGACGGCGAAGAGCGCGCTGATGCCTGCGTGCGTGCGGCCGAGCCTGATGCGGTTGAGGCCCTGGGCGACGAGGATGCGGTTGTTCTTGTCGAGCTTCACGACGTCGGCGACGGTGCCGAGTGCGACGAGGTCGACGAGGGCGTCGAGCCTGGGCTGGGTCTGCTGCGTGTAGACGCCTCGCTCGCGAAGCAGCGCCCTGAGGGCGAGGAGCACGTAGTACATGACGCCCACGCCCGCAAGGGCCTTCGAGGGGAAGGCCGAGTCCGCGAGGTTCGGGTTCACGATGCAGACGGCGGGCGGAAGCTCGGCGCCGGGCAGATGGTGGTCGGTGACGATGACGTCGATGCCGAGCTCCGCGGCATGGCGCACGGCTTCGGCGGAGGAGACACCGTTGTCGACGGTGAGGAGCACGTCGGGGCGCGGCGTGCGTGCGGCGAGCAGGTCGACCACGGCGCAGGAGAGGCCGTAGCCGTGATGGACGCGGTGCGGCACGAAGTAGTCGGCCTTCACGCCCATCATGCCGAGTCCTCGGATCGCCACGGCGCAGGCGGTGGCGCCGTCGCAGTCGTAGTCGGCGACGACGGTCACGCGTTCTCCGCGCTCACGCGCGAGCGCAAGGCGTTCGGCGGCCTCGCGGGTGCCCTCGAGCATGGCGGGCGGCAGCATCGACTTCCAGTCCTGGGCGAGCTCGGAGGCGTCCCTGATGCCGCGTGCGGAAAGCGCACGTGCGACGGGCGGCAGGTAGCCCTCTTCATGGAGGCGTCGCGCGGCCTCAAGATCGAATTCACGGTTGAGGATGCGGGTCATTGCACGGCTCCTTCATAGCGGTCGGGGCACCAGGCGGCGGGTTCGACGGAGGACTTCCTGCGGAAGAGCCTCTCCATGAGGCCGGCTTCGGCGGGGGCGAGCGTGGCGGCGCCCGTCTCGCCGAAGGCGACGACGAGGACGTCGTCGGCTTCGAATCTCTTTGCGTCCTCCCTGTAGGAGGCGGCCTTGCGGGCGACCTCGGGCAACGCGCGGGCCCAGGCCTCCCAGTCGCGTGCGAGCCAGGCGGGGTAGAGGTCCTCGATCACGGCGACGACGTCGCCGTGGGGCGCCTCGGGCCAGCGGCCCGTGTCCCTGCCGATGCGTTCGATGAGGATGCCTGCGGCATTGGCCCAGCCGCGGACGGCGGCGTCGTCGGAGGCGACGCTGCGGATGAGCGTGGGCGGGAAGAAGAGCTCCTCGTGTCCGCCGCCCGAAATCCAGAGGGCGTCGACGGCGTGCCTGCCTGCGGCGCGGCGGGCGGCGTTGACGGGATGGTCGGCGAGAATGGCGCGGACCTCCCTGAGGAGCCCCTTCACCTCTTCGGCGGCTTCGCCCTCGACGGGCGCCTCGTCCAGCATGAGGCCCGGGAGCGCCATGGCGGGCGCCGTGGTGACGGCCCAGTCCTCGCGACGCGTCAGGAACCAGCTCGTGTCCCAGATCTGAACGCGAAGGCCCGCCTTCAGGAAGACGGGCTCGATGGCGAACGTGAGCTCCATGAATTCGCGCTCCTCGAGTTCGGGGCGTTCGGCGAGAACGTGGCCGTTTTCGAGCGAGAGCGGCGTGAGGCACCAGAGTTCGGGCGCCTGCTCGCGGCCTCCGAGGGAGAGCCAGCGCCAGGGCGCCTCATGGGGCGTGGAATTGCGGCGCGTGATCACGCGCCAGAGCCAGGAAAGGTGCGGGGCGCGGCGGTAGCAGCCTGCGTCGAGCACCTGTGCGACGACCTGTCCCGCGCCTTCGCCGAGGCTCGAGAGCGCACGTGCGGACGCCTCGGGGAGCGAGGACAGGATGCGCTGCGCCTCGCCTTCTGGCAGGCGGGCGCCGGGAATGAGAATGAAAGCTTTCGACATAGTTTGAGCATTGTAACGGGAGGAGGACAGGCTAGAATGGAAACCTTCCCAACTCCTCACCTTGTCAGCCCGTGAAAATTCCGTTTGAACTGACCATCGGCCTCACCTACACGCGAGCAGGACGCAGGGGACGCCGCAAGGACCGCTTCCTTTCGTTCATCTCCGGCATGTCCGTCGCATCGATCGCGCTCGGCGTGGCCGCGCTCATCATCGTGCTCTCCGTCATGAACGGCTTCCAGAAGGAGGTCCGCGACCGCATGCTCGGCGTCATCCCGCACATCGAGATCACAAACGGCATGGGTCCCATGACCGACTGGAGGAGCGTCGCCGCCGACGTCATGAAGAATCCCGAGGTGGTTGCGGCCGCGCCCTACGTGCAGGGACAGGGCCTGCTCAACTCGGGCAGCGTCGTTCGCGGCGCGATGGTCAAGGGCATCGATCCCGAGACGGAACCCGGCGTGAGCGACATCTCGCAGCACCTTGAGCGCGTCGAATCGCTCGACGTCCTCAAGCCCGGCAGCTTCGGCATCCTGCTCGGACGCGACCTCGCCCATGCGCTGCGCGTGCGTCCCGGCGACCGCGTCTCGATGATGGTGCCGCAGGGCAGCGTCACGCCCGCGGGCCTCGTGCCCCGCATGAAGCAGTTCACGGTGCTCGGCTACCTGTCTTCTGGCCACTATGAATATGACAGCACGATGGCGCTCGTCAACATGCAGGACGCCGCCGCGCTCTTCCGCACGGGCGGTCCCCAGGGCCTTCGCGTGCGCGTCACCGACATGGATCTTGCGCCCTCCGTCGCCCGCTCGCTCGCCAGGACGCTGCCGCCCGGCGCCTACGCCTCCGACTGGTCGAGGCAGAACCGCACCTGGTTCGCGGCCGTTCAGGTCGAGAAGCGCATGATGGGCATCATTCTCTTCCTGATCGTCCTCGTGGGCGCCTTCGGGCTCGTCTCCTCGCTCGTGATGACCGTCAAGGAGAAGCAGGCCGACATCGCCATCCTCAGGACGCTCGGTGCGAGCGAGGGCGCGATCATGCGCATCTTCGTCATCCAGGGCACGATCGTCGGCATCGTCGGCGTGGCCTTCGGCGTCGCATCGGGCCTGCTCGTCGCCGAGAACGTCGGCGCGATCGTGAGCACGATCGAGGGGATCTTCAATGTCGAGTTCCTCCCGAAGTCGATCTACTTCATCTCCGACATGCCGTCCGATCCGAGGATGTCCGACATCATTCCGATCGCGCTCTTCTCCTTCCTGCTGAGCCTCGCGGCCACGCTCTATCCGAGCTGGCGCGCGGCCCGCACCCAGCCTGCGGAGGCACTTCGCTATGAATAAGGAACTTGCCGTCGAGGTCGCGGGCCTCGTCAAGGTCTATCACGACGGCGACCATCCCGTCCCCGTCCTCTCCGACGTCACCTTCAGCGTGGCCCGCGGGGAGACCGTCGCGATCCTCGGCTCGTCGGGCTCGGGCAAGTCGACCCTGCTGCACGCCGTGGGCGGGCTCGACACGATCGATTCGGGAGAGGTTCGCGTGGCGGGCACGAGCCTCTCGGGGCTTTCCCAGAAGGCGCTCGGCGAGCTTCGCAACCGCTCGCTTGGCTTCGTCTACCAGTTTCACCACCTCCTGCCCGAGTTCACGGCGCTCGACAACGTCGCGATGCCGCTCTGGATCCGCAGGGAGGATCAGGAGGCCTCGAGAGAGGAGGCCCGCAGGATGCTCGAGGCCGTGGGTCTCAGCCACCGCCTGCAGCACCTGCCCTCGCAGCTCTCGGGCGGCGAGCGCCAGCGCGTCGCCATTGCACGCGCCATCGTCACGAAGCCCGTCTGCATTCTCGCCGACGAGCCGACGGGCAACCTCGACAAGGCGACCGCCCAGGGCGTCTTCGACATCTTCCTCAAGCTCGCGCGCGACGAGGGCACGGCCATCGTGATCGTCACGCACGACGAAGGACTTGCGGCCCGCTGCGACCGCATCCTCAGGCTCGACGCGGGCGTCATCAGGGAGGCCTGACCTTGCAGGGACTCGTCGACACACACTGCCATCTGCAGGCGCCGGCCTTCGAGGCCGATCTTGTGGAGGTGGTCGCGCGCGCCCGCGCTGCAGGCGTTGCGGACATGGTGGTGTGTGCGGGCGGCTCCGACGACTGGGAGAGGACCGCCTGTGTCGCCCGTGAGCACGGGCTTGCTTACATGCTCGGCATTCATCCGCTCCTCGTTCCCAAGGCGCATGAGGAAGACCTCGAGAGGCTCTCGGCACTCGCCGAGGCATCGATGGCCGATCCGCACTTCATCGGGATCGGCGAGATCGGACTTGAGGGGCTCGTCATGACGATCGACGCACGTCAGGAGCACTTCTTCAGGGAGCAACTCAGGATTGCGGCCCGCCTCGACCTGCCGTGCTCCATTCACGTGCGAAAGAGCGCCTCGAGGCTTCTCTACCATCTGAGGCGCATCCGCGTCACGGGCGTCGTCCATGCGTTCAACGGCTCGGATGCCGAGCGGGACGCTTTCCTTGCGCTCGGCCTCAAGCTCGGGTTCGGCGGCGCCGCCACCTACGAGGGGAGCCTGAGGATCAGGCGGCATCTCGCCGAGGTGCCTGCGGACGCCTTCGTGCTCGAGAGCGATGCGCCCGACATGCCCTCGTCGGCCCGAAGGGACTCCGGAGACCTGAGGTCGGAGCCCGCCGACGTCGCCCAGACGGCTTCGCTTGCCGCCCGGCTTCGCGGCGTCACTAAGGATGAACTCTTATTTCAGTCAATCCAAACCACACAAGCCGCGTTTAAGCGGCTCAAGCTGCGCCAACTTCGTTAAGATGGATTCAGTACCCCAAAATTGGAGGCGAATCGCTCATGAAAACGAAGGACATACTCGTCTCGATCATCGGGCTCGACGAGCCCGGCATCGTGGCCGCGACGGCGGAGACGCTGACAAGACTCGGCTGCAACATCGAGCAGATGACTCAGACGACCCTCAGGGATCAGTTCACGGCCGTGTACCTCGTGAACAAGCCCGAGGACATTGAAAACAAGAACATCCGGCTGGAGATCCAGACCGCCTACGATGCGAAGAAATTTCATCTGACGGTTTCGATCCGCGACGTGGAGACGGCCGAAGGCAAGGCCGCCGCAGGCGAGCCCTTCATCGTCAGCATCTGGGGCCACGACCGCAATGACATCATCGCCACCTTCGCCCGCATCTTCGCGGAACAGCGCATCAACGTCGAGGGCCTCAAGGCCTTCCGCATCGAGGACGACCAGAGCCTTCAGGTCTTCGAGGTCGTCATCCCCGAGCAGGTCGACACCCGCTCCCTGCACCGCATCATGGGCGAGCGCGCCAAGCGCATGGGGCTGAGGCTCTCCATGCAGCACGCTGCCATTTTCGAAGCCATTCACCGCGTCCGTGTGGTTTGAGACGAAAGGAAAGCTAAAACATGTTGACTGATTCTGAAGTCCTTGCGACTTTGTCCATGCTTCGTTCTGAACACCTCGATGTCAGAACCGTCACGATGGGTATCTCGCTCTTCGACTGCGCGGCCCCCGACTTCGACACGTTCGCCTACAAGGTCCGCAGCAAGATCCTCAGGAACGCCGAGAAGCTCGTTGAAACCTGCGACATCGTCGGCGACCGCTACGGCATTCCCGTCGTCAACAAGCGAATTTCGGTGAGCCCGATGGCCACCGTCTGCGCGGGCTTCACGCGCGACCAGATGGTCGAGGCGTGCCGCGTGCTCGACGACTGCGCCAAGGACGTGGGCGTCGACTTCATCGGCGGCTTCGGTGCGCTCGTTGAAAAGGGCATGACGCCCGGAGAACGCAACCTCATCGACGCGCTTCCCGAGGCCCTTGCCACCACGGACCGCATCTGTTCCTCGATCAACGTGGGCTCGACCAAGGCCGGCATCAACATGGACGCCGTGAAGCTCATGGGCGAGCGCATCCTCGACGTGGCCGCGGCCACGGCCGACCGTGACGCCATCGGCTGCGCCAAGCTCGTCGTCTTCTGCAACATTCCGCAGGACGTGCCGTTCATGGCGGGCGCCTACCTCGGCGTGGGCGAGCCCGACGTCGTGATCAACGTGGGCGTCTCGGGTCCAGGCGTCGTCAAGAAGGCGCTTGACCGCGCCTTCGAGGCCAAGGGCGACTATCTCACGATCACGGACGCCGCCGAGGTCATCAAGCACACGGCCTACAAGGTCACCCGCGTGGGCGAGATCATCGGCAACGAGGTCGCCCAGCGCCTGAACCTGCCGTTCGGCGTGGCCGACCTCTCCCTGGCGCCGACGCCCGCCGTGGGCGACAGCGTGGGCGAGATCTTCCAGACGATGGGCCTCTCCTCGATCGGCGCTCCCGGCACGACGGCCATTCTGGCCATGCTCAACGACGCCGTGAAGAAGGGCGGCGTCTTCGCCTCCTCGCATGTGGGCGGCCTTTCGGGCGCCTTCATCCCCGTCTCCGAGGACAGCGCCATCGAGGCCGCGGCCCGCAGCGGCGCCCTCACGATGGAGAAGCTTGAGGCGATGACGAGCGTCTGCTCCGTCGGTCTCGACATGATCGCCATCCCCGGCGACACGTCCGCGGCCACGATCTCCGGCATGATCGCCGACGAAATGGCCATCGGCATGATCAACTCCAAGACCACCGCCGTGCGCATCATTCCCGTGCCCGGCAAGGGCGTCGGCGAAAAGGCCGTCTTCGGCGGCCTGCTCGGCGAAGCTGCGATCATCCGCGTGCCCGGCGGCGACTCGACGGGCTTCGTGAAGCTCGGCGGCCGCATCCCCGCGCCGATCCACTCCCTCAAGAACTGATCGGCTGAACCTGTCCGGGTCGCGGCGGACACTCCGTCCGCCTGTCGCGACGACCATTCACGGCGCCGTCCTCCTGTTTTGGAGGCGGCGCCTTTTTTTTGCTAGAAGAGAGGGTAAATACTGGTTTTGGTGGAAATTGTGCAGGGAGTGCGATACGCTATGTGGTGAGTTTCGCATGAGTACCGATATGATAAGTGGTATTGATACTGCGTGTATGATGGAAACGCGTGTGCCACAATCGTTTCGGGAATGAAGCCTTGGGGTTTGCCGTTTGTTTTTCCTATATGTCCGTACGAGCGGAACGAAGCCCGACAACGCAACCTTAAGGATGCTCCCTCATGAAAGCCAGCACCCCCATCGTCCCTTCTCTGGGCCTCAACGCCGTCCGCCTCTCACTCCTTTCCGGTGCCGTCACCGCTGCCCTTGGCGCCCCCGCAATGGCGCAGGAGAGCATGGAAATCGAGCTCGATCCCTTCGAGCATACCGTCTTCGTTCCGGGTGAGGACACGCGCGACGTTCTTGTGACGGGCGTGAGGACCGCAACGATCACGGCGGGCTTCAACAACGTCCTGATCGCCCCTCGTGTCGAGCAGGAAACGACCTTCAGGCTTCAGGGCTTCGGCGTCTCGAACGCCCTCACGGGCGTCTCGCTGGTCCTTCCCGCCGGCAAGGGTCCCGTGAACGTGCTGGCTTCGGGCGGCACAACGACCATCGTGATGGACACGTCGAACCTGCCTGAGGATGATGGTCAGGACGGCGGCTCTGGCAACGAAAATCCCGACGAAGACCTCGGTGATCTGGGTGGATTTCGTCTGCTTTCCGACGAGAATCAGGCTGATTATTCGGACGGTCAGTTCAAGGCGGGGGCGAAGCTTGTGCATGCGTTCGCAAACGGCGGGCGCGCCGCGCTTGAAACGGTGGGCAGGAACCCTCAGGACGTGCTTGTCATTGCAGGGCATCTCCACGTCACGCCAGATGTGCAGATGAGCTTCGGCGTCGAGGGCTCCGAAGAGACGAATGCCAACTTCCATCTGGGACCGTCGGCGGGCGTCGTGATCAACAAGTCGTGGTTCATGGGACTCGCCGAGGACAAGGGGGCGATCACGTTCGGCAAGGGGACGAAGGCCGTCTTTGAGAAGGGGGCCGTCTTCATCATCACGGACGGCATGGACGACCTGCGCGAACCTGAAGAGTTTGAGGCGGACGACGAGGCGCAGGAAGTGCCTGTGGAAGAGCGCCTCGTCTTTAAGGCGGTCGCGGGATCGGAGGTCACGGGCGTGGAGCACCTCGAGGGTTTTCTGACCAAGGATGGGCAGGTGTGCTCGATGAAGTTCGAGCAGACGGAGGACGGTTGGAGGGTCGTTGAGCGGGAGTGGCGCTACGAGGGGCCACTTGAGGAGGTCGTGAACGCACTGGGCGTCGAAGCCATGAAGGCCGATGCGCCTAAGGCGCTGCGCAAGGAGTTCCTCAGGAGGCAGAGCCCGAGTGAATTCGGCAAGACCATCAACTGGATGACCGAACTGATGGTGGGGGCGGGCACTTCGACGGAGATGATCAGGACGGCGGAGAACGTCGTCGAGCTCACGTCAAGGGCTGCAGTCGCCTTCGAGGACGACCAGGCCGTCAGGGTGTCCGCGAGAACAGGCTCGAGCAGGGGGCGCTTCAAGAGCGTCGATGGCAGTACAGGAGGATTCGCCGAGTGGTCGAGGGACGTGACGGGGCTTGACCTCGAGGTGCATCTCAGGCACCTCACCAGATTCGGCGGGCTGGTAGTCTCCTATGCCGACGCGGACGTCGGAAGCTCTCGACGTCAGTCAGGAGTCGAACATCGCTTCCCTGGCCGTCTACTACGGCGAATCAAGCGACAGGTTTGCGGTGACGGGCTACGGGATGTTCTCGGGCGCCAACGACAAGGTCCGCGTCATCTCGACGGGCGACATGCTCACCACGGGCGATCCGTCCCGCCGGGCCATGACGGCGGGCGTCGCGGGAAGCTTCTATCCCGACTGGGGCGGCTACAAGGACGTCAACTTCACGGGCGCCGTCTCCCTGACGAATTATCTTAAGTCGACATATGGGATCGCCTTTGACGGTGAGCGTGTCATGGACGTGGAGGAGGAGAGCAGGTGGGTGGGCACGCTGCAGCTGCAGGCGGGTTGGCACAGGCTCTTCCGTCCGGCGTCCTCGTCCTGGATCAAGGCCGACGTCACGCTCGGGGGACGCGTGCGCGCGGGCGACCTTGAGGTCAGGCAGACGGTGAGCGCGGGAGGCGCCTCCTCAAGCATCGGGCACGAGGACCTGACGCGCGGCGAGATCTTCGGCGACGCCGCCCTCAAGGTGCGTCTGCGCGACAGCGTGGCGGGGCTGCATGTCGGCGGCTCCACTGGGCCCGACGGCTCGCGTTCGTGGACAGGCGGCGTGTCGTTCGACTACCAGTTCTAGGCGGGGTCTGCGCCCGTCGTCGGAAGGCGTCGGGCGTCGCGGGTCTGCCTATCCGACAGATGATCCTCTAAAATGAAAGATGCAGGCGTGTGCCCTGCGGGAAGTCCGCGGGACGTCCGCCTGCATGACTGTTGAAGCCCTCCGCTGCTGGGAAAGAGGCCTGCGGAGGCGCCTGGAGGAGATAAAACAGAAATGTCGGAAACGCCTGCCTTGGTCGTGGACGTCTCGCTTGCACGCAGCATGGTCGAGCCGCTCTATCGCGACCTTACCCTTCCGACCGGTGAGAACGTCATGCAGCATGCCGACGGCATCGCAAGCATTCTCAGAGAGGTCAGGGACGATTCGGAACTCATCAGCGCAGCCTATCTTTTCTGCGTGCCTTCCGTGATCCAGAATTCCGGCGAATGGATCGAAAAGAGCTTCGGTCCCGCCGTCAACGGGCTCGTGCAGGAGCTCGGACAAGTGAACGAACTTTCCCGCCGCGCCCGTTCCGAAAACGAGGAGGCGAACACGCGTCATCAGGTGGAGGCCATGCGCCGCATGTTCCTCTCGATGTGCAAGGACCTGCGCGTCGTCCTTCTCAAGCTCGCGAGCCGCCTGCAGACGCTGCGCTGGTTCGCCGCCTCGAAGCGCGAGGGCGCCGAGAAGTTCGGCGCCGAGACGCTCGACCTTTACGCACCGCTGGCCAACCGCCTCGGCATCTGGCAGCTCAAGTGGGAGCTCGAGGACCTGTCGCTGCGCTTCACGCGCCCGTCCGAATACCGTGAGATCGCACAGCAGCTCGACGAATCGCGCGAGCAGCGCATCGAGTTCATGCAGAGCGCCGTGCTGCGCATCCGCGGACTTCTTGAGGAGAACGGCATCAAGGCCGAAGTCTCGGGACGTCCGAAGCACATCTATTCGATCTGGAAGAAGATGCAGCGCAAGCACCTGCGCTTTGATCAGCTCTTCGACGTGCGAGCCGTGCGCATCATTGTCGACACGGTCGAGCGCTGCTACCAGGTGCTCTCCATCGTGCACGAGAACTTCCCCGTGATTTCGAAGGAGTACGACGACTACATCGCCAAGCCCAAGCCCAACGGCTACCAGTCGCTTCACACGGTCGTGACCGACAAGGCGGGCCGTCCGCTCGAGATCCAGATCCGCACCCGCGCCATGCATGAGTTCGCAGAGCTCGGCGTGGCCGCGCACTGGCGCTACAAGGAGGCAGGCAACTCCAACGGCGCGACGAGCGCCGAGGAGCAGCGCGTCGCCTGGCTTCGCCAGCTGCTCGCCTGGGGCAGCGACATGCAGAACCAGGGCCAGCCCGAGGGCGAGGCCGTGCTCGACGATCACATCTATGCGCTCACGCCGCAGGGCCGCGTGGTCGAGCTGCCCCGCGGGGGCACGCCCGTCGACTTCGCCTATGCCGTGCACACGCAGCTCGGCCACCGCACCAAGGGCGCGAAGGTCGACGGCGTGCTCGTGCCGCTCAACACCAAGCTCGAGACGGGCCAGACCGTCGAGATCATCGCCGCCAAGGTGGGACAGCCGTCCCGCGACTGGCTCTCCGCCGAGAAGGGCTTTGCGGCCAGTCCGCGCACCCGCAACAAGGTTCGCCAGTGGTTCAACGCCCAGCAGACTGCGGAGCTCACCGCCCAGGGCCGCGAGAAGATCGACAAGGAGCTTGCGCGCCTCGGCAAGACTGCGGTCAAGCTCGAGGATCTCGCCAAGCGCCTCGGCTATGAGGGCGTCGACGAGCTCTGCCTTGCATACGGCAAGGAGGAGATCACGCAGACGGCGCTCGCCACCGCCGTGCAGCCGCCCAAGCCCGCCGCGCCCGAGTCCGACGAGGTCCTCATCCGCCAGTCCCGCAACACGGGCAAGAGCGACGTGCTCGTCGTGGGCGTCGATTCGCTTCTCACGCAGCTCGCCCGCTGCTGCCATCCCGTGCCGCCCGACGAGATCGTCGGCTACGTCACCCGCGGCCGCGGCGTGACGATCCACCGCGCCGACTGCCCGAACATCCGCAACATGTCCGAGCAGGACCACGGCCGCCTCATCGAGGTGAGCTGGGGCAGGGGAGGCGACGGCGTCTTCCCCGCCGAGGTCTTCGTCGTCGCGACCGACCGTCCCGGCCTCATCAGGGACATCTCGGAAATCTTCATGAAGGCCAAGCAGAACCTCGTGGGCATGAATTCCCAGAAGGTGAAGACCGACGTCCACATGCGCTTCACGGTCGAGATTCCCTCGGCTTCGAGCCTGACGTCCACGCTCACGACCATTCGCGAGCTCAAGGGCGTCCTGTCGGCACGCCGCTGCTGATTTTGCAGGCCTCCTGAGGCTAGGTTACAAATAAAATACCGTAAAAACGGTAGGCGAGAAATTTCGGCTTCTCGCCTTTTTTTGTTGTGCGACAGGGTCTTTCGAGTTTTTAGGTGCGGAGCGTCGAAAAATTATTTTTCGATGGTCTTGCTTTTTCAAAAATCTCAGGCATAATTTCGTTCTCACACGGCAGGCACGTAGCTCAGTTGGTTAGAGCATCACCTTGACATGGTGGGGGTCGTTGGTTCGAATCCAATCGTGCCTACCAGAATTTTATTTGGGATTTTGTTGAACGATGTGTTCTTCGCAGACTTTTCGCACAACAACACCCTCTCTTTGAAAAAATTGAGGGCGTGAGCGAAACGTTGTCCAACAAAATGTCCAAGGCAAAGAAGTGCGGCTCATGTCCGCACTTTTTTTTCGCCTGTAGAAAACGAGGTTAAAAATGGTTGCAATTACCCTTCCGGACGGCTCCAAGCGCGAATTCGCCGCCGCCGTCACCGTTGCCGATGTCGCCGCCGACATCGGTGCCGGTCTGGCCAAGGCCGCTCTCGCCGGCCGCGTCGACGGCAAGCTCGTCGACCTCTCCCATGTGATCGACAAGGACGCTCAGGTCGCCATCATCACGGGCCGCGACGCCGAAGGTGTTGAAATCATCCGTCACTCGACCGCCCATCTGATGGCGCAGGCCGTGAAGGAGCTTTACCCGGAAGCCCAGGTCACGATCGGGCCGGCCATTGAAAACGGCTTCTACTACGACTTCTCCTACAGCCGTCCGTTCACCCCCGAGGACCTCAAGGCCATCGAGGAGCGCATGGACGAGATCGTCAAGCGCAACATCAAGATCGAACGCATCGAGATGTCCCGCGACGAAGCCGTGAAGTTCTTCACGGATCTCGGCGAAAAGTACAAGGCCGAACTCATTGAAGCCATCCCGCAGGGTGAAACGATCTCGCTCTACCGTCAGGGCGACTTCACCGACCTCTGCCGCGGCCCCCATGTGCCGTCCACGGGCGCCCTCAAGGTGCACCGTCTGATGAAGGTTGCCGGCGCCTACTGGCGCGGCGACTCCAAGAACGAGATGCTCCAGCGCATTTACGGCACCGCCTGGGCCACGAAGGACGACCTCAAGGCCTATCTGACGATGCTTGAGGAAGCCGAAAAGCGCGACCACCGTCGCCTCGGCCGCGAGCTCGACCTCTTCCACCTCCAGGACGAGGCCCCGGGCATGATCTTCTGGCATCCGAAGGGATGGGCCCTCTGGCAGGTGATCGAGCAGTACATGCGCCGCATCTACCAGGACAACGGCTACGGCGAAGTCAAGGCTCCGCAGCTTCTCGACCGCTCGCTCTGGGAACGTTCCGGTCACTGGGCCAAGTATCGTGACAACATGTTCACGACCGAGTCCGAGAACCGCTACTACGCCCTCAAGCCGATGAACTGCCCGGGCCACATCCAGATCTTCAACTGCGCGCTGCGCAGCTACCGTGATCTGCCGTTCCGCCTCGGCGAATTCGGCCAGTGCCACCGCAACGAACCCTCCGGCTCGCTCCATGGCATGATGCGTGTTCGCGGCTTCACCCAGGACGACGGCCACATCTTCTGCACGGAAGACCAGATTCTCGCCGAATGCGAAGCCTTCACGAAGCTCGTCAAGGACGTCTACCAGGACTTCGGCTTCACCGAGATCGCCTACAAGGTCGCCACGCGCCCCGAAATGCGCATCGGTGAGGACGCCGTCTGGGACAAGGCCGAGCATGCCCTGATGCAGAGTCTTGACGCTCTCGGCATCAAGTATGAAGTTCTTGAGGGTGAAGGCGCCTTCTACGGTCCCAAGATCGAATATCATCTTAAGGACTGCCTCGGTCGCTCTTGGCAGTGCGGCACCATCCAGGTGGACTTCCAGATGCCGGGCCGCCTCGGCGCCGAGTACGTCGCCGAAGACAACTCGCGCAAGGTTCCCGTCATGCTTCACCGCGCCATCCTCGGTTCTCTCGAACGCTGGATCGGCATGCTGATCGAAGAATACGCCGGCGCCTTCCCGACCTGGCTCGCCCCGGTCCAGTGCGCGGTCGCCTGCATCACGGACGCCCAGAAGGACTACGCCGACGAAGTCGCCGCCAAGCTTCACGCTGCCCGCATCCGCGTGCAGTCTGATTTGCGCAGCGAAAAGATTAACTATAAAATCCGCGAATTGAGCCTGCAGAAGATTCCGTACATTCTCGTCGTGGGCGAGAAGGAAAAGCAGGCCGGTTGCGTGGCGGTTCGCGCCCGCGGTGGCAAGGACCTCGGCTCGATCAAGCTCGATGACTTCATCGCGATGATCAAGCAGGAGGACGAAGCCCGCTCGCCCTTTGCGCACTAACCGCAAAACTAACGATTTAGGAGATTGTCATAGCACAAGATCGCAAGCATCGGATCAACGGTGAGATCCGAGTTCCTGAGGTCCGACTGACCGGCGTCGATGGCGCCCAGATCGGCATTGTCCGCACTGCGGAAGCCCTGCGCATGGCTGAGGACGCCGACGTTGACCTCGTTGAGATCGCGCCGAACGCCCAGCCGCCGGTCTGCCGCCTGATGGACTACGGCAAGTTCCGTTATCAGGAACAGAAGAAGGCTCAGGAAGCCAAGGCCAAGCAGAAGGTGATTCAGGTCAAGGAAGTGAAGTTCCGCCCGGTGACGGACGAAAACGACTTCCAAACGAAGCTCCGCTCCCTGGTGCGATTCCTCAATGACGGCGACAAGGCCAAGGTCACGCTGCGCTACCGCGGCCGTGAAATGGCTCACCAGCAGTTCGGCATGGAGCTGATGGACCGCATCCGCACGGAGCTCGCCGAAGTGGCTCAGGTTGAACATCAGCCCAAGCTCGAAGGCCGCCAGATGATCATGGTGCTGGCTCCTAAAAAGAAAAAGTGATTTTTTCACACACTGCCTCAAAATTGAGGTAGAATTCTGTCTTTCCCAAAAAACGGGCCGCAAGTCGGTCCGTTTTTTGGATAACAAGTGAGCCTCGGGCTTGAGAAAGTTCCCGTCGTCTGGATGGGGCGCCTGTGGTTCATCAAATAAAGAGGTAACGGCAAATGCCGAAGATGAAGACTAAGCGCGCTGCCGCCAAGCGTTTCAAGCCGCGCGCCAGTGGCTCGATCAAGCGTGCCCACGCTACGAAGCGTCATATCCTTACGAAGCGTACGACGAAGAACAAGCGCCAGCTCCGCGGCATGGTCGATATCCATGAATCCGATATCGCTTCCGTGCGTCGCATGCTGCCTTACGCCTAATTAAAGGAGATATAGAAGATGCCCCGAGTTAAGCGTGGTGTGACGGCTCGTGCCCGTCATAAGAAAGTTTTCGCCCTTTCCAAGGGCTTCAGCCTCCGCCGCAACAACGTCTACCGTGTTGCTAAGCAGGCTGTCATGCGCGCCGGTCAGTATGCCTATCGTGACCGCCGTGACAAGAAGGGTACGTTCCGCCGTCTGTGGATCGCCCGTATCAATGCCGGCGCTCGCGCCAACGGCATGACCTACTCCGTGTTCATGAACGGCCTCAAGAAGGCCGGCATCGGTCTCGACCGCAAGGTCCTTTCCGACATGGCCATCTTCGACAAGGAAGGCTTCGCCTCCCTCGTCAACCAGGTCAAGGGTGCCTAATTCGAAGCATGTCCGGACGGACGGTTTGCACTGAATCGTCTTGCTTTCATCCGGAAGCTTTGAGAAGAAGAGACTCGGTATTCGCTGGGTCTCTTTTTTTTGCCATCGAAGAGCAGGGCCTGAAGAAAGGCGCGAGCGTTGTCTTCCGTGCTCCCGTTTTCTTTACTCCTAATTTCTGAAGCCCCTAGCCTGAATCCTGAAAGTTGATGCTCTGAAGAGGTAGTCATGGCATCAACTTTCCGTGGGGCAATCTCTGGTCCACCCACTCTTGTCAAGCAAGATGTTAAGGTTTCTACGCTGCAGGCGGTGCGGGAGCGGCAATGCGCTCTCTTAGAGTATGATTCTTTGTTCTTGGGAGATTCACCAGTCTTCCTTTTTCATTAACTACGACCTGATTGCAATGGACCAGCATTGCCTTTACTTCTGAAGCTTCCGCCAAGGCCCCGGAATGGGATGCTTCCTACCCCGTCGTTGTTGCAGGCGGTGGCGCTACCGGCTGCATGGCCGCCATTGAAGCCGCCAAGCAGGGCAAGAAGGTTCTTCTTCTGCAGGCCGTCACCATGCTCGGCGGCAGCTCTGCCATCAGTTCCGGTTGGATCCGCGCATGCGGCACAAAGTGGCACGACGCCCGCGGCATCAAGGACACCGTAGCCGCCTACGCCGAAGACATCATGACCTATGGCAATGGAACTCGTGATGCCGATAAGGCCCGCATGATCGCCGAGCTTTCCGGCCCCTTCGTGAATTACCTTGCCTCCATTGGCGTCGAATTCACGAATGAGGAAGACCGTGCCAACGACGGTGAAAAACTTCGCATCGTCAAGACCAACGGTGGCGGCGGTGCTCTTATGAACAAGCTTGCTCAGGCCGTGCAGGCTGAAAAGAACATCACGGTCGTCACGAACGCCGAACTGACGGATGTTCTTCTTGATGCCAAGAAAGAGAAGGTCATCGGATGCGTCTATACGCGTCGCAAGAAGACCGTTCATGTTCAGACGCCGGCCGTCGTTCTTGCGACCGGCGGCTTTGGTCGCAATCAGAACTACGTTGAAAAGTTCGCCAATGAATGGAAGAAGACTGGCCGCGTGATGGATACGCATCACAACGGCGACGGCCTTCGCATTGCTACGGATCTCGGCGCCGGCGCCGCCAACCTCAACATCGGCATGGTCTGCCCGACGCTCGAAGTCACGAAGAACATCTTTTACTCGAGCGCTCCGCTCCTCAATGGCGCCATCTTCGTGAACGAGCAGGGCCGCCGCTTCGTCAACGAGTACGTGATTTACACCGATACGCCCCGCGCCATGCTCAAGCAGAAGACCACTTGGGAAATTGTGACGCCTGAAATGCATCCCACGGTTGAGCGCATGATCAAGGCCGGCGTCACCACGAAGTGCGAATCCTACGAAGATCTCGCCAAGGTGATCGGCTGCCCGGCTTCCAATCTCAAGGAAGACATTGAGAATTTAATGCGGTCACGCGTACTGAACCTGCCAAGCGCAAGGATGACTTCGGCCGAAAGGTCTACGGCGTTGAGCTGAAGTTCCCGATGTACATCCTGCAGGTCACACCGGTTCTGATCGAGACGGTCGGCGGCTTCACGATCAATGCGAAGTCTGAAGTGACGACGCTTCTTGGCAAGCCGATTGCCAGGGGCCTCTTTGGCGCCGGTTCCGCCGCCTTCGGCGAACACTTCGGCTGCGGCTATCGTTCCGGTGAAGCTTATGTCTATGCCGGCACCACCGGCATGACGGCCGGTCGCGAAGCAGCCAAGCTTTCCGCCTAAGCGCTGATTGTTTAAGCAAGGGGCTGAGATCTGTTTTGGACGTATAGGTCATTAACAGGTCTCAGTCCTCTGGAGAAAACGGAGCCAATAACGGGTCTAGAAGGAGCCAGAAGGTGAAGCCATTATGCGCTGTCCCATTTTGGTAGAAAGGTTGTCCCCTTTTCTTGGTTCTGTGCAACATGCAGGCGCTCGCCGTCGAGGTGTTCGACAGAGAGAATCGGCTAGGTGTTGGACTCGTGGGTCTTGATGTTGAATTTGCCGAAGGTTTTGAAGGGTTCCCTTAAGGAAGCTCTTCAAAACTCTCTGTTGCTAAGCCGAATGAAACAAAAATGTTCCGTTCGGTTTTTCCGTACAGCCTCAAAAAATGCTGTTTTTCGCCCTAGAAATAGTAAAATTCTATAGTGTAAGTTCGTTAAATTTGGCGTAACTATGGAAGAGTTATTCGATGGTCAACTGAGCTTTGCAGACATTGATGCTGAAAAGTTCCTACAGGTTCGTCGGGCTCATGCTGATCGCCGGGTGAATGCCATGGATCGGCTGACTGATGACGTAATCAACGAATTGATCCAACTATGCCTGCCACACTACCACATCAAAGCTGGCGAGACGGTTCAACAAGGAAGGCCGTATACACGCCTTGAAACGATGGTTCGTGTTCACCTGCTTCAGGTCTCTCTCAATCTGTCTGATCCGGAGATGGAGTCATATTTGGCGAGCGACATGGTGGCTCGCAGCTTCTGCCGCGTGTCCAGCACACGTCTGTTCATCTCAGATTCGACGATACTGCGCTTCAGGCATTTCATTGAACAATATGGGTTGGCTCAAAAATTCTTCGAGCGCACGGTAAAACTGGCCGTAGAGGCCGGAGCTTGTTCTTTTGAAATGGTTGCCGCTGACGGCACTTTTATCGAAGCGCCGTCGTCAATCAAGAACAAGGCTCACGCCCGAGATCCTGAGATGGCTTCAGGCAAGAAGGCCAACACCTGGCATTTCGGGATGAAGGAGCATATTGCCGCGTGTTCTGAATCGGGGATCATCTACGGCACGGTCGCTGCACCGGCTAACGAACATGACATTACTCATCTAGGCGACCTTCTGAAGGGGCTTGAGAAGATGGTCTTCCTTGATTCCGGCTACATCGGTTGTGCCAAGCGCACTGAAATTCAGGCGATTCCTTTCAAGGATGTGTCCTGGTACATCGCAGCCAAGCCGAGTGCATGGAAGAAGGAATTATCAATCAGTGAGAATTTCGGAGGCGAACTTGGTCAAGCGCTCGTCGAATGCGTGAACGTAAGACGGCATTTGGAGCATGCGAAAGCATCGGTGCGATGCTCGATTGAGTGGAGCTTCCTCTGGCTGAAGAGGATTTATGGCTATGCCAAGGTTCGTTATCGCGGATTGGCGAAAAATCACAGTCGAGCGCAAACGTTGTTTGCACTATACAACTGCTACCGCTTGCGCAAATGGTGTGCTCCGCCCAAGCTGCCTTGCTGATCAACCCTGAGACTCTGGTTCGCGCTTCGTCTCGAGCGCCATAGGGGCGAGCTGACTCTTGAAGATGGAATTTGCCTAATTTGCAGGAAAATATCGAGTTATTTCATCAACATTCGGAAAAATCGAACGCCTAACGTTCATGAGAACTTTCGACGCTTTTCAGCGTCTGGTCTGGAGTCCTCAATTTAAACAACTGCTTCCCCCATCGCTCAGAGATGGGGGGGGAAAGAGCTTCCTTAACGATGAATTCGAGGAATCATCGCCATTCTCAAAAGTCACCGTAATTGAAGATTGGCAATCGAAGAACGAAAGTTAGGATTGTGATGGTTCTCTTCTTCAAGGAGACGGAAGAATGTTTGATGTATTGCTAAAGAACGCACATGTTGTCGATCCCCTCAATGGGATCAATGGCGTCAATGATGTAGCTATCGTTGATGGCAGAATTGCAGGCGTTGACCGCAATCTCGGTGACTCCGCAAAAGAGGTCATTGACCTTTCCGGATTGGTCCTGCAGCCTGGCATCATCGACAGCCATGTTCATCTTGGAACGATGTGGGGATCTCCTTTTGGTCCCAAAATGCTGGCTATGAATGGCGTTACGACCTGTCTGGATATGGCTGGTCCGCTTGACGACATTCTCAAGAATGTTCCTGAGTACGGCGCAGGCATTAATATGGCCATTCTTCAGTTTGCCTCGCCTCCCTTTACGTTCAAGACCAATGCGCCTTCACAGCAAGAGATGGTGGATTTGATTGATGCGTCTTTGGAAGGAGGCGCTTTAGGAGTCAAACTGCTTGGCGGGCATTACCCTCTAACCCCTGACGTATCGTCAACCTTGATCAAGACGGCACTTGACAGGCGCGCCTATGTTGCCTGGCATGCCGGTACCAGCGAACATGGTTCAAATCTTGAAGGCATGATAGAAGCTGTTCAGATGGCAGATGGCTATCCTCTTCATTTGGCTCATATCAATGCATATTGTCGTGGTGCCATCAAAAATGACATTGAAGAAGCCAACATAGCAATCGACCTTCTGAAGCAGAATCCCAACATTTTCTGTGAAAGCTACATCTCTCCTAAGAATGGAACTCGTCTGACGTGTGACGACCAGGGCAGAATTCAATCAAAGGTTACCGGCAACTGTTTGCGTCATTTTGGGTTTAGCGAGGATCGCGACGGCGTTCGAAAAGCCTTGCTGGCAGGTAAAGCCTTCGTTGTCTATGATGCAGGCGGTTATTCAGATCTGTGTACGGGTGAGGATGCGCTCAAGCGTTGGGAGGCTGCTGGCAGTGATGTGGGCGGAAGCTTTAACATCAATCCCCCGATTCCTCGTATTTTGCTTGCTCAGGCAAAACGTGATGATGGCAGCTTCGTAGTTGATGCAATTTCGACTGATGGCGGCTGCATTCCGCGTAATGTGATCATTTCGCAGGGGCTTTCTCTCGTTAAACTCGATGTGTTGACATTGAGCGAATTTGCACAGAAGACGTCGCTCAATCCAGCACGAATGCTTCGTTTGACCAATAAGGGTCATTTGTCAGTCGGAGCAGATGCCGACATTACCGTCTATGACTATGCTACGCAAACGCCGAAGGCCTCTTTTGTAGCGGGTAAGAAAGTGCTGTGGAACGGTCAGGTTGTTGCTAAGGGAGCCACGGTAATTTGCACGGAACGCGGTGTTCATGCAATTGAAGCACTTGGCATGAAAGCGATTGTTGTAGATCCCGGTCGTCAGATCGAACGAGCTAAAGCTATGTAGTCGTTCAATCTAATGTCAGAATTGAAGCGACCGCCGATGAAAATCGACGGTCGTTTTTTTCAATCAGTAGGCTCTGAAAATGCTGCGTATTGCAGTTTCATCGTTTCCAAGCCGGTTGAGAGCCAGCTGCAACAAGATTCTAGCTTTTTGCGGAGAGAGAGAGCCGGCAGGAATAAAGCCTTCATCCTGCCATCGGGGACGTCCATTAAATACACAACCTGCCCCCGTCCTCGAAGCTCTCACAACAATACATCCGTTCGCTGCGGCTTGACTCAACACTTCTTCAACCTTGGGAGAAATCGATCCGTGACCACAGCCGGCATAGACAATGCCGGAAACTCCCCTGTTCACACAGGTCTGAATTAAAAAGCCGTCATCATCAGCGTGTCCTATGATGATTTCAACTCTAGGCAGCTTTGCAGATTTTTCAAAGTCTCTCAAGGAAAATTGACTGCAAATGGTATGAGGTCGTGTTGTTTGCGCAAAAAATTCCAACTGATCTCCAAGGATCATTCCTAACATGCCAAACTCGCGTGCTTTGAATGTATCAAGAGACGTGGTGTGACTCATGGTTACGTCTCTGGCACCAATGATGACGCCATTCATTACCACAAGCACTCCTCTTGAACGTGCTTCAGGAGTGCCGGCAACTTTTACGGCGTTGTAGAGATTGATGGGGCCGTCAGATGAAAGAGCAGTGGCCGGGCGCATGGCACCTGTCAAAACCACTGGTTTGGAAGTTTTCAGCACCATGTTGAGGAAAAATGCCGTCTCCTCCATCGTGTCCGTACCATGGGTAATAACGATGCCAGCGACATCATGACGACGAGCCGCTTCTTCAATGGTTTTTGCCAGCGATATCCAAATCTCAGAAGTCATGGAGCTCGACGGAAGGTTGCAAAAGGTTGTCGTTTCAATATCTGCGATTTGATTGATGCTCGGAGCTTCTCGCAAAACCTCTTCAACCTGCAGGCCTTCCGTACTGTAGGTCAGCATGTCCGTATCTCTAGTAGCTGAACTAAAAATCGAACCGCCGGTAGCAAACATTAAAATTTTGGGTTTTGTCATTGTGCGTTATTCCTATGCTTAGGAAGCTCTTCAAAAGTACCCTGAACAATCGTTTGCATAGAAATTTAGCCTGTTTAATATACAAAAGTTCTCGGGGCGCAAAGTTAAAGAGGGCTTTTGAAGAGCTTCCCTTATCTTGGGTCAAGGCTCGCATCTCACGAAGGAAATCGAATGCGCGAGCGTCAATTGCTAGAAGAGTCATTGTTCATCAATTCGCTAGCCAGCCATGGAGCAATGGCAAGGATATTCGGCAAAAGTTTTTGCCTATAAATTCGTTGAACAATATCGACCAACAGATTCATTTCATTCATGAACTCACCTTCTCGACTCATCAGAAAGACGTCACGCGTCAAAGCCGGTTGAGGCATGGGGCGGAGAGCAATCTCATCGAGCATGTGTCGAGTGTGTAGAACAGACGTGGGTCTTACAACTGCCCACCCCAGTCTTTCTCTAACAAGAGCCATGACAAGATTTGCAGAGTCTGCCGAGATGCGATCCGGGAAAGAAAGGTTGTTTGTACGGAAATACAGATCGTTGAGCAATCCCGGGGTTGTGTCACGCGAATAGGCGATATGTGGAAGACCGCTCATGGCTAAGCGTTCCCAAGTCCAATCCTTGCACTGATCACTGATCATTTGCGGCATGGCTAGTATTGAAGTTTCGGTAAAGAGCTTCCTGCGGCTGATTTTTTCATTTTCCACAGTTTGAACTGCTGTAATGATCAGATCAGTTTTTCGTTCCTTAAGCCGTTGTAAAAGGACCTCGGAAGGCGCGGATGACAGCAGCAATCTGGACACATCCGGCAATGTTTCTTTGGCAATTTCTACGCCAAGGATGTCGCCTAGGGGATCTGTTATCCCGATATGCAAAACCGGCTTAATGAAACTTGCAGCCTGCATTTGCGTCATGAACTGAGCAAAGTCACCCGTCATGTTTCTCAAATATTGTTCGAGCAGAGCGGCTTCGGCTGTTAGAGTCAGCGGGCGGCAGTCACGGATAAACAAAGTAAACCCAAGGTCGGTTTCAAAATTTTGAATGGCTTTTGAAACTGCGGACTGAGTCAAACCGAGTGCTCTGGCTACCTGCGAAAAGTTTCGCATCTCGCAGCACATAAGAAAGATCTGAGGATTCTTGCTGAGTAGCGATTTGTGTAAAACAGCTTGCATGGTTGCTCGAGATAGAGAAGATCACAAACAGTCTATCGGCAAACAACAACCAATGCTAAGCGATCTTCCTTTTCGAGCCGCGTCATGAATTTTTGGAATGCTTCACCTAATCCAGAATTCGGAACCCTTGTAGTGGTGCCGAAGTCTATCAATACTGATCATGTTCGGGCGCGTGCCCACATACCTCATTCCCATAAGAACAGGAGATTCAATCATGGCAATTACCGGATGGTTGGCTATATTGGTCGTAGCAGGCATGATCTACCTACTGGCGAAGCAGTATGAGACGCGTATGGTGCTCTTCGGAGCGGGTTTCATCTTGTGTTGTTTGTCGCTAAGTCCGATGGCTGGGCTGGATGCATTTGCGAAGACGATGACCAACGCGGCTCTGATTACCGCCATTTGTGCGGCAACCGGCTTTGCATACTGCGTGACGTATACAGAGTGCGATCGCTCTCTGGTCTACTACCTATCTCGTCCTATTCGTCATTTGGGGCTGTTCTTAATCCCAATGACTACAATTATTACATTCTTTATCAATGTTGCCATTCCGTCCGCCGTTGGCGTAGGCGCGTGGTTGGTACGACGCTCATTCCATTGATGCTCAGAGCCGGCATTCATCCGGCAGCCGCAGCAGCGGCGGTATTGGCAGGTACGACGGGTTCCTTGCTCTCGCCGGGGCTTTCTCATAATGCCTACGTATCCGAGATGGCAAGCATGTCGATCATGGATTTGATTCAGTACCACTCGTCGTTCTCTCTTATGATCGGCGCGGTTGGTGCAATCGGTGTCACTGTCATGGCTTTTGTCTTCGGTGACCATAAGGCCGAAAAAAGCGAGCAGGAGCATGCCGACGATGGTTTCGTACCCAATCCGATTCGTGCAGTTGTCCCCCTCATTCCGATTCTGCTGATGTTGGTTTTCACCTTCTTCCTGCCTACGATTCCTATGGGCGTGGCTCAGGCAATGATTATCGGCACGATTGTTTGCCTTATTGTGTCAAGGCCTGATCCGCAGCTTTTCTCCAAAAAGTTTTTCCAGGGCATGGGAGATAGTTACGGTGAAATTATGGGCATCATCATCGCTGCCGGTGTTTTGGCGGCTGGCCTCAAGGCTTCCGGCTTGATTGACGGCTTGATTGCTCTAATGGTGCAGTCCAATGAAATTGCTCAGTGGGGTGGTTCGATCGGTCCGTTTGTTCTTTCCGTCATCATGGGTAGCGGTGACGCTGGTGCCATGGCCTTTAATGGCACTGTCACCCCGCATGCTCAGGAATTCGGCATGCAGGTCCACAGTCTTGGTTCTCTCGCCTTCCTCGCCGGTGCTGCCGGTCGTACGGCATCTCCGATTGCAGGTATCACGATCCTTGTTGCTGGCCTTGCTCATGTCAATCCGTTTGAAGTAGCCAAGCGCACTGCTTTGCCGATGTTGGTAGCAGTTATTCTTCTGGCCATTTTCATGCGTTAATTCTTTAGACATAAGGCGAACGACGGTCAATGCGAACAGAGACCGTCGTTCGAGATTCTCATGAAGACGAAAATACTTGTACTTGCAACAGGCGGGACTATCGTCAGTTCCGGCGCTTCTCGTACTCAAATGACTGGGTACAGCTTGCAGGGGTTGCGTGTAGACGACATCGTAGAGGCTGTTCCTAACCTGGATAACATTGCCGATATTGAGGTTCATACCGTTTGCAATATTCCTTCAAGCGCGATCAATGCACCCATATGGCTGAATTTGGCTAGAGCCATCGAAGACGCAGCTCAACGTGAAGACATTCAAGGAATAGTGGTGACACATGGTACGGACACCATGGAGGAGACTGCATTTTTCTTGAATTTGGTGCTCAAGACCAAGAAGCCGGTTGTTTTAACGGGCGCAATGCGCCCGGCTACTGCTTTGTCAGCAGATGGCCCTTTGAACCTGTTTAACGCAGTTGCTGTCGCAGCTGATCCTCAAGCCCAGGAGAAGGGTGTCTTGATTGTGATGAATGGCATTATTGGAGGTGCGAGAGATACAAGCAAAACGAACACGACGGCTGTGGAAACCTTCAAAGGTCTTGACTTTGGAAGCATGGGATATGTGATTGGTGGTGAAGTTTGCTTCGTTACGGCCAGTCTGAGACCTCATACTGAGAAAACTGAGTTTTTCCTTTCAGATTTCGCTAAGGATGACTTGCCCAAAGTTCTGCTGAATACTGCTTATGCGGGTGAGGATGGCTTAGCCATACAAGCCGCGATGGATGCTGGTTATGCAGGTATCGTCTATGCAGGTTGCGGACATGGAACGATATCCGTCAATGTCGAACCCCTTTTGATGGAAGCGGTAAAAAGGGATATGCTCGTCGTTCGCGCTTCGAGAACCCCTTCCGGTCCGGTACTAAATGGCTTGGCTCATTGGCAGGATGCGGGTTTTATACCTGCAGGTACGCTGTCTCCCCAAAAAGCACGAATCTTATTGCAGCTTGTCATCAATAAATACGGGCAAGATCGAGCTTCTGCGGTGAAGGCTTTCAAAACGTACTAAGCTCACTTACGTAAAACCATTCTCTCCCTTCGGGGAATGAAGCCCTGGCGATTCCGAGTCAGGGCTTTTTCGCCCATTTTCCGTCCTTCGAGGACTCCGAGGCCGCAGCGCTTTCCCGTGAAAGCCTGCGGTCTGTCGCTTTTGAGCAAAAAAATGGACATGATGACAAACCGTTCATCACCCTCTATGATGAAAAATTAGGAGCAGGTGCATCGCCAAACATTCAGATCAGCTCATGAAGAGATACGGGTGCGACGCAGATCTCGGTGTGGTGATGAGGGCTTGGTTCCTGCGAATCTTTCATGATGCGACTTCGGGCCGCAGGGGGGCGTGCTTTGCTCTCATCTTTTTCATGAAAAAAGAGGCCGAAAGGCACCAGAATTTTCCCTAGGGCGTTGTGCCTAGACGGAGGGGTGTCTGTTCTCGTCAAAGTGACGAAAACGACTGCGCCTGCGGTGGGGTTCGTCGAAGCTCCTGCCGAAGTCTTGTCCGGGCGTCGGGGCGTCTAGTACAAACGCCCGAGGCAGTCCGAAAGTCGGCGCAGGTATACTGCGATGCGTGGTAAACCCCGACAACGGATCACCGCCGTCGCTGGGGCGCCTTTCGCAGAAGAACGATTCAATCGTCTTTCACTTCAACCCTCCCTCCGAAAAAGGACAAGACTCATGGCGGATCCCAAGACTCAGACTGCCTGCGAGGAGAATCCGAAGGTGGGCTTCGGCGCGTACATCGCGCTCGCGCTTGCCATCATCATCTTCTCCGGCGTCTTCTACAAGATGCCCGACGCCTACAAGTGGCTCGGCGCCTTCGACTACACGACCCTCATCGGCAAGTACGGCACCATCGCCGGCACGGCCAGCAACTTTCAGGGCTCCGGCGGCTTCAGCGCCCGCGCGGGCTTCCTCTTCTCCCTCAATCTGTTCCCCGGTGTCATGCTCGCCATGGGCCTCATTGAGGTGCTCTCCTTCTACGGCGCTCTGCGTGCCGCTCAGGTCATCCTGACGCCGCTCCTCAAGCCGATCCTCGGCGTGCCGGGCTACACGGGCCTTGCCCTCATCACCGACCTTCAGTCCACCGACGGCGGCGCCGCCATCACGCGCGCCCTGCACGACGAAGGCCGCATCACGACGAAGAACCTCGTGACGATCTGCGCCTGGCAGTATACGGGCGCGGGCTGCGTGTCCAACTACTACTCCACCGTCTCCGGTCTCTTCACGCTCTTCACCGTGAAGGTCTGGATCCCGATGGCCCTCATTCTGGTCCTCAAGTTCGTGGGCGGCGCTCTGATCCGCACCATCCTCAGCACCGTTTATCGCAAGGACTTCGAAAATGACTAATCACTCCACCACCTCGAAGAATCCCTTCGACATCTTCATCGTCGGCCTGCGCAAGGGTCTCGACATCGGTCTCTACAGCCTGCTGCCGAACGTGCTGATGGCCTTCGTGCTCACGTACATGCTGAATCTCTTCGGCGTCATGAAGTTCCTCGGCGACACCTGCGGCGGCGTGATGGGCGCCTTCGACCTTCCGGGCGAGGCCATCACGGTGCTTCTCGCCACGTGGCTCTCCTGCGGCGCCGGTGTCGGCGTTGCCGCCAGCCTGGCCGCTGCCGGCCAGCTCAACGCCCATGACGTGACGATTCTCGCGCCGGCCTTCATTCTGATGGCCTCCCAGATCCAGTACATGGGCCGTCTTCTCGGCGTGGCCAACTGCCCGAAGAAGTACTGGCCGCTGCTCATGTTCAACAGCGTCTTCATGGCCTGCCTTGGCATGATCGTGATGCGCTTCGTCGCCTGACCGCGTCCCTGAGCAATCACAACCCGAAAGCCGACGGCTTTAGCCGCCGGCTTTCGCGCTTTCCGGTTCTTCAAAATTTTGGGAATGCAGACAAGTCGTTGTAAAATAAGATTTTTCGTCGGTCCTCTCTTGCGATGGGAGCCTCTTGCGAAAAGAAGCCGGAGACCATTCGGGCCTTTTTTCGCAACAGGCTGTCGCAGCAGGCATCCTCCGCGTCAGGCGTTACCCTCGGATGAGGATGCGCGGCCGCCATGGACCGGACGGGTGATCCCGCCCGGTTTTACAACATCAAAGTCGAGATCAGTGAACATGCAGGATCTTTCCGAACTCATCGAGTCCGCGCGTCAGGACTTCGCTCAGGCAGAGCAGCCCGCTGCCCTGGAAGACGCCAAGGCCAAGTACATCGGCAAAAGCGGCGCCGTGACGGCTCTCATGAAGAGCCTCGGCCAGCTCGCGCCCGAAGAGCGCCGCGCCCGCGGTCAGGAAATCAACAAGGCCAAGGCCGCTATCGAAGCCGCGCTCAACGCCCGCCGCGAACAGCTCGCTCAGGCCGCCATGCAGGCCAAGCTCGCCAGCGAAGCGATCGACGTGACCCTTCCGGGCCGCGTCCGCACCGAAGGCGGCATCCACCCCGTCATGCGCACATGGATGCGCATCGAGGAGATCTTCCGCTCCATCGGCTTCGACGTTGCCGACGGTCCCGAAATCGAAAGCGACTGGTTCAGCTTCACGGCCCTCAACAACCCGCCCAACCATCCCGCCCGCTCCATGCAGGACACGTTCTACGTGGACCGCTGCGACGAGGAAGGCCGCCAGCTGCCGCTGCGTCCGCACACCTCTCCGATGCAGGTTCGCTACGCCCGCACGCATGAGGCTCCGATCAAGATCATCGCCCCGGGCCGCACCTACCGCGTCGACTCCGACGCTACGCACTCCCCGATGTTCCATCAGGTCGAAGGCTTGTGGATCGGTGACGACGTGAGCTTCACCGACCTCAAGGGCGTCTACAGCGACTTCCTGCGCCGCTTTTTCGAGACGGATGACCTCGTCGTTCGCTTCCGTCCGTCCTACTTCCCGTTCACCGAGCCGTCCGTTGAAGTTGACATGATGTTCACGAGCGGCCCGCGCAAGGGCAAGTGGCTCGAGATCTCGGGCGCCGGCGAAGTGCACCCGAACGTCGTGCGCAACTTCGGCCTCGATCCTGAAAAGCACATCGGCTTCGCGTTCGGCTCCGGCCTCGAGCGCCTCACGATGCTCCGCTACGGCATCGACGACCTGCGCCTCTTCTTCGAAGGCGACCTGCGCTTCCTGCGTCAGTTCAACTAACCGGGCCAACCATCGAAAGGAATTACTGAAATGCTGTTTACAGAAGAGTGGCTGCGTCAATATTGCAATCCGCAGCTCAGCACCGAAGAGCTTGCCGAAACGCTCACGATGGCCGGCCTTGAAGTCGAGGAGGTCACGAGCGTGGCTCCCGCCTTCACGGGCGTAGTCGTCGCCGAGGTCCTCACCTGCCGCGATCATGAGAACTCCGACCATCTGCACGTCTGCGAAGTGAATGCCGGCACGGGCGAAACGCTCCAGATCGTCTGCGGCGCCCCGAACGTGCGCGCCGGCATCAAGGTCGCCTGCGCCACGATCGGCGCCGTCCTGCCGGGCGACTTCAAGATCAAGAAGTCCAAGCTGCGCGGCGTCGTGTCCATGGGCATGCTCTGCTCCGCCCGCGAACTCGGCATCAGCGAAGAGCACAACGGCATCTGGATTCTTCCGGAAGACGCGCCGATCGGCACGGACATCCGCGAGTACGCCAGGCTCGACGACTCCAAGATCGAGATCAAGCTCACGCCGAACCGCGGCGACGCGCTCTCCGTTACGGGAGTCGCCCGCGATCTCCATGCCGTGACCGGCGCTCCGCTCGTCATGCCCGCCATGGATCCGGTGCCCGCCACGTGCGAATGCGTCAAGCCCGTCGTGATCGAAGCCCCCGACCTCTGCGGCCGCTTCACGGGCCGCGTGATCCGCAACCTCAATCCCGCCGCCGAGACGCCGCAGTGGATGCGCGACCGCCTCGAGCGCGCCGGCATGCGCCACATCTCCGCGCTCGTCGACATCTCGAACTACGTCATGCTCGAGCTCGGCCGTCCGACGCACTTCTTCGACCTCGCCAAGCTTGAAGGCGACCGCATCACCGTGCGCTGGGCCCGCGAAGGCGAAAGCCTGAAGCTGCTCAACGAGCAGACGGTCGAACTCACGCCCTACTACGGCGTGGTCTGCGACGGCGACACGCCGTCGTGCATCGCCGGCATCATGGGCGGCGAAAAGAGCTCCGTCTCCGAAACGACGACCGACCTCTTCATCGAGGCCGCCTTCTGGCAGCAGCTCGCCATCCAGGGCCGCTGCCGCAAGCTCAACTTCTCGACGGACGCCGCCTACCGCTTCGAGCGCGGCGTCGACTTCGGCACGAACGCCCAGCACATGGAATACGTCACGCGCCTCGTCCTCGAGATCTGCGGCACGTCCGAAACCCGCGTGGGCCCGGTCGACGACCAGATCGTCAACCTCCCCGAAAGGAAGCCCGTCACGATGCGTGTCGCCCGCTGCCTGAAGGTGGTCGGCATGGACATCCCCGTCGAGGCCATGCACAACACGTTCACGCGCCTCGGCTTCGAATACACGTTCGACGGCGAGGTCTTCACGGTTCAGGCTCCGTCGCACCGCTTCGACATCGAGATCGAGGAGGACCTCATCGAGGAGGTTGCCCGTCTCTACGGCTACGAAAAGCTTCCCGACCGTCCGCCGCTCGCCCGCATTGCGATGAAGTCTCCGAAGGAGGCCTCCCGCACGGGTCACGCGCTTCGCCGTGAAATGGCCGTCCTCGGCTATCAGGAGCTCATCAACTTCTCGTTCGTGCCCGAAGCCTGGGAAAAGGACTTCGCCGGCAACGACGCGCCGATTCGCCTGCTCAACCCGATCGCGAGCCAGCTTTCCGTCATGCGCACGCAGCTCGTGGGCGGTCTCGTCGACATCCTGAAGTACAACCTCAACCGCAAGGCCGAACGAGTCCGCGTCTTCGAGCTCGGCCGCGTGTTCTTCCCGGATCCCGCCGTGCTTGACGGTCCGTGGTCCGTCAAGGGCGTGCGCCAACCGTCCCACATCGCAGGCCTCGCCTACGGCACGGCCAGCGACGTTCAGTGGGGCATCGAAGCCCGCCGCGTCGACTTCTACGACGTCAAGGGCGACGTCGAGCGCCTCGTCGCTCCGCTCAAGGCCCGCTTCGTGAAGGAGGTCTTCCCCGCCCTTCATCCGGGTCGCAGCGCCGCCATCTACGTCGGCGAAAAGCGCGTCGGCTTCATCGGCGAACTTCATCCGAAGCTCGTGCACGAATACGGCCTGCCCAATGCGCCGGTCGTCTTCGAGCTTGAGGTCGAGCCGCTTCTCACGCTCGAGCTGCCGCGCTACACGCCCGTGAGCAAGTTCCAGCCGATGCGCCGCGACGTCGCCGTCGTGGTACCTGCCGACTTTGAAGTGCAGGTTCTCATGGACGCCGTCAACGACGCCCGCGTCTCCGACGCCCGTCTCGGCGCGCTCGTCTCTTTCGGTCTCTTCGACCTCTATCGTCCGAAGACCGACGAGGGCGATGCCGAGAAGTCGCTTGCCTTTGCCGTCGAGCTCAACTCGACGGGCGAGGAGGCCCTTACGGACGCAGAGGCTGATGCAACGATGCAGGCCCTCGTCGAGGTGCTCGAACGTGCCGGTGCACGCCTTCGCGCTTGATCAACGTCTTCATCCTGCGATCTGCGCCCTCTCCGTGAGGGCGCAGGTCGAGAATCCTTATGAAATCCTTCACTGAATCTGGTGTCCTCTTCCCCGACGACTGGGAGAACGAGCCCGAAGAGCCCGCGGTTCCGCCGCCCGCCCCCGAGCCCAAGCCCGAGCGCAAGGTGCGTGACACGGCCGCAAGGCCCGCCCCGAAGCTCGCGTCCGAGGACGAAGACCTGGACTACGGCACGCCCTGCTTCAAGAGGGCGGACCTGGTCGATCTGCTCTGCGAGGAGCACGGGTTCGATGTCGCCGAGAGCCGCGCCTTCGTGGCGGAGTTCTTCGACATGATCTTCGACCATCTCGTGCAGGGACATATGGTCAAGCTCTCGGGACTGGGCAGGTTCTCCGTGCGCTACAAGGCGCCGAGACCCGCCCGGAACCCCTGGACGGGCGAAACGGTCATGCTCGAGGAGCGTACGGTGGTCTGCTACCAGTCCTCCGACACTCTCAACACTCGCGTCACTGCGAAGCTTCGTGAGAAGAAGAAGGGCTGAAAACGCCTGCAAAAAGGCAGGGCTATCACGTAAATATGGTATTTGAAGAAATGCTCTTGCTTTTTTCGGCAAGCTAGGATAAACTTCAAATCCTTCGGGGCGTAGCGCAGCCTGGTAGCGCACTTGCATGGGGTGCAAGGGGTCGCGAGTTCGAATCCCGCCGCCCCGACCAAATCCAGGAAAAGAGGTTGTTCAGAAATGAACAGCCTCTTTTTTTCATCCGTACCTAGCGCCCGGGGGCCTCCGGTCGTTTCGAGCCGTAAGGTTCCCTTGAGGTTCGCGGTCTAACATTCATGATGCAGGCGTCCGCACGCGGCGGGCGCCTTTCGATTCCACGACCCAAGGAGAGACGTCATGACGCCGCAGGAAGCCGTCAGTGCATTTTTCAACACCATGAGGAGCGAGACCGATCAGGCGGGTCTCATGTACTCGCAGTTCGCCGTCGTTCAGGCGCTCGATTACGTCATCGACCGCTGGGAGGATCTCAACCCGCTCGCCCGCGACAAGGCGGGGAACCGCACTCGAGAATGGCTCGAGCACCTTGAGACGGTCTTCGGCGGCATGAGCACCGAGGAGCTCTGCGCGCACAAGTTCGACTTCTCCGCCGAGCTTCGCGACATCGCCGACCGCGGCTTCACCGAGGACCGCGTGATCCCCGACTACAGGGGCGACAACTTCCAGCGCGTCGCACAGGCCCGCGCCATTCTCGCCGACGGCATCTACGGCTCCGTCGACGGCATCGGCGCGCACATCAGGGACCAGGGCTGCCCCTACGCACTCCACGCCACGAGCCTTGAAATCGTCCGTCGCCTCGCTCGCATCGACGTCGAGCGCTTCGGTGAGGACAACTGCCCCGGCCAACTGAAGATGCTCGAGACGATCGAGTCGCTGCGCGGCTGATTTGCATAAGTCGACATATGCGCGTCCGAACTTCGGACGCGTACCCGAAGTCCCGTCCGGCGTCCGCCTGCGGGACTTTTGCGTTTGAGCCTTCATGCCCCTTCTTGCGCTTTCATCGGGCAGGCTTTGCTAAGATCGAAGGATGCCGCCTGCGCACGCCGCAGCCGGCGCTCAGAAAAAGAGGAGAGGATAGTGCGTACTGCATTCAAACTTCTGCCGGTCGTCGCCGGCATCTTCGCCGCGGCCTTTGCCGCTCCGTCCCACGCCGTCGGCGGCCCGAGCGGCCTCAAGGTGGGCTATGCCGTGCAGGGCACGCTCGGCGAGACGATCGTGAATCCCTACGGGTTTGCGCCCCTCACTGCCGTCATCAGGAACGGTGGCTACGTCCTCAAGCATGCGACCGTGCGCATCGTCCCGAAGGAGGGTGGCCAGGAGATCAAGTACGACGTTGGCCCGCAGACCCTGCGCACGCACGGCGGCATTCCCGTCTTCGGCCTCTACGCGGGCTGGCGCAATACGGTCGAGGTGACCTATACGCGCGTCTTTCAGGGCGAGGAGAAGACCGTGACGGAAAGCTACGTGATCAACACGCAGCCTGCCTGGCTTGAAACGACGGGAAATCCCGCGATTGCCCAGAACTTCATGACGGCCAAGGTGACGACGCCCGCGCCCAAGGAATTCTCAGATCGCCTCTACTTCATCAACAATCTCGGCGCAGCCGATGTGCGCGCGAGTCGCGCGGTCTGGAACAATCCCGTGGGCGGCGCCCTGCAGTGGAACAATCCGCCGCGAAACGCGATTCTCGACACGAAGGGCGAGATCCGCTGGTACATGAAGGCCGACCGCATCTATGATCCCGAGTCGCTCTACGACGCGGGCATCATGATGGGCTTCCATCAGAACGCCGACGGCGCGCTCTCCTGGGGCTACGGCCAGCACTATGCGAAGTACGATCTGCTCGGCCGCAAGGTCTTCAACCGCCGCCTGCCCGCCAACTACGCCGACTTCAGCCACGCGATGATGCCCGCTGAAAACGGCGGCTACTTCCTGCGCGTCGCTTCGCCCGACCTCAGGCGCGCCGACGACACGCGCGTGCGCACGGTCCGCGACGTGATCATCGAGGTCGACGCCTCGGGCGAGGTCGTCGACGAATGGCGCCTCTTCGAGATTCTTGATCCGAACCGCAACATCGTCCTCAAGTCGATTGACCAGGGCGCCGTCTGCCTCAACATCGACACGTCGCAGTCGGGCAAGACGCTTTCCGCCGAGCAGCTCGCCAAGCTCGAGGCCCAGCACGCCTTCGGTGACATCGCGGGCACGGGTGCGGGCCGCAACTGGGCCCACGTCAACTCAGTCGACCACGACCCCGTCGACGACTCGATCATCCTCTCCTCCCGCCACCAGTCCGCCGTCGTCAAGATCGGCCGTGACAAGCAGGTGAAGTGGATCCTCGCCGCCCCGAACGGCTGGCGCGACGGTCTGAAGGACAAGGTCCTCACGCCTGTCGGCAAGGACGGCAGGCCCCTCTCGTGCCGCATCGGCAAGTGCGAGGGCGGCTTCGACTGGACCTGGACGCAGCACACTGCCTGGAAGATCGATGAGCTGAGCAAGGGCGACATTGTCTACGTCTCCGTCTTTGACAACGGCGACGGCCGCGCCTTCGTGCAGCCCGAGGACCAGAACGAGAAGTACAGCCGTGCCGTCGTCTACAAGATCGACCAGAAGGCTATGACCGTCGAGCAGGTCTGGGAGTACGGCAAGGAACGCGGCCATGAGCTCTACTCGCCGATCACGTCCTCCGTCGAGTATCAGGCCGACAAGAATTCGGTCGTCGTCTACTGGGCGAGCATCGGCACGGGCAGCAAGACCGGCCCCGCGCCCGTCCTGACGGAATTCCGCTGGGGCGAAACGAAGCCTGCTTTCGAGATGCACCTCAAGGGCGGTATGGGCTATCGCGCACTGCCGATCGATGCGCAGAAGGCCTTCGTCCGCTGACGCTCCTGCAGCCTGACGGGCCGACAGGATGACAAGGGGGGGATTCCGCAGGGAGTCCTCCCTTTTTTATCTCGGGGGGCCTTAGCTCAGGCAATTTTGTCAGACAACGAACTAGCGGCTTCTTGTACAGGAGATTTGACGGGCAGAAGTTTCTGAAGGTGTGTCTTCGCCGCGCGGACCGCAAAAAAAAGCGCCCGACCAAATGCCGGTCGGGCGTTGAAGGGGCGCGGAACTACCAGATTCCGCTAAAGGACCGGAAGAGGAACAATCGCGCTGCCGGCCTCTGGCAGAGCGAAGGGGAGGAGATTGGAACCCCTGATGTCCCTTTCCATGTGACACATGCTAACCCGACTCGGACCGGGGGTGGTTAAGCCCCGAATAAGAATCCGACCAAATCACTCGGGATTTGATCTTGCTCAATAAATGAGAACGTTTCTTAAGTGCTTTTAAGCAAAAAGGGCCCTGCGGCGGGGTTTCGGGTGTCATGAAATCGTCATGAAATGTTCACGGGGGCGTCAAGCCGGGTGTTCATACTGCGTTCACGTACAGGAGAACAGCACCTGCACGACTTTTAAAACTGAATGGAACACTTATTCATCATGCAGAACACCATCTTTTCCCGCCGCCGCGTCGTGACCTTCGTCTGCGCCGCCTCCGTCCTTGCCGCCTGCGGTACGACGTTTGCCGCCGGCACGGTCAACCTCAACGGCTCCACGACGGTTCTTCCGGTCATGCAGCAGGTTTCCGAAGCCTTCATGCAGAAGAACCCCGGCGTTGTCGTGACGATCTCCGGCACGGGTTCCGGCAACGGCATCAAGGCGCTCCGCGACAAGATGACCGATGTGGCCATGTCGAGCCGCGACCTCAAGGACAAGGAAAAGAAGGACTTCGAAGCCCACGGCATCAATCCGGTCAAGATCCCTGTCGCCCTTGACGCCATCATCCCTGTCGTCTCCCCGAAGAACGCCGTCGCCTCCCTTACGATGGAGCAGCTGCGCGACCTCTTCGCCGGCAAGATCAAGAACTGGAAGGAACTCGGCGGTGCCGACGCTCCCGTGGTCGTGGTCGGCCGCGACTCCTCCTCCGGCACGTTCGAATCCTGGCAGGAACTCGTCATGGGCAAGACCCGTGTGTCCCAGCGCGCTCTCCTCCAGAGCTCCTCCGGCGGCGTCGTTCAGGCCGTTGCCGGCAATCCGAACGCCATTGGCTACATCGGCGTGGGCTACCTCGACAGCCAGATCAAGGGCCTCGTCGTGAACGGCGTCCAGCCCGGTGCCAAGACCGCTCAGGACGGCACGTGGCCGATCTCCCGCGAACTCTACCTCTTCACCTCCGGCCAGCCGCAGGGCGACGCCAAGAAGCTCGTCGACTACACGCTCTCCGCCGAAGGCCAGCAGTTCGTCTCCAAGTCCGGCTTCGTTCCGCTCAAGTAATCGCCTGACCGGCGAGATGCAAGCGGTCAGAAAAACCGATTGAAGCACGCCGGCCGATCGCCCTCGATTCGGCCGGCGTTTCTTTTGCTCCAGAAAAGATCCAGCCTTTCCAAGGATCCCTCATGCTCAACTACAGATCAGCAGACACGCTGTTCAGAAGGGCCTCGGGCACCGTGGCGTGCGTGAGCGTGCTTGCGCTCACGGCCATCGTGCTCTTCCTGCTCGCACAGGGCCTTCCGATCTTCAAGGACGTTCCCATCGGGGACTTCCTCTTCACGACCGACTGGTACCCGACGGACGAACCGCCGGTCTTCGGTCTCGGCGCCATGATCGTCGGCTCCTTTGCGGCCGCCGTACTCACCGCCGTCATCGCCGTGCCGCTCGGCGTGCTCACCGCCGCGGCCCTTCACTGCGCGGTCCCCGCCTGGGCCGCCCGAATCCTCAAGCCCGTCATCGAGCTGATGGCGGCGCTGCCCTCGGTGGTCATCGGCTTCATCGGCATGGTGATCGTCGCCCCGTGGCTTCAGGAGACGTTCAACCTCCCGACCGGCCTCAACCTCTTCAACGCGGGCCTGATGCTCGCCTTCATGTGCATCCCGACGATCGCCTCGATTTCCGAGGACGCGCTCAGGAACGTGCCGGGCGCGCTTCGCGAGGCCTCGCTCGCCCTTGGCGCCACTCGCTGGGAGACGCTCTGCCGCGTCGAGCTTCGCTGGGCCATGGGCGGCATCGGCACCTCCGTCATGCTCGGCCTCTCGCGCGCCATCGGCGAAACGATGGTCGTGCTGATGGTGGCGGGCGGCGCGGGCATCATCCCCGAAAGCATCTTCGATCCGGTCCGTCCGATGACGGCGGGCATTGCGGCCGAAATGGCTGAGGCCGCCGTGGGCGGCGAGCACTACCACGCGCTCTACGCCGCGGGTCTGCTCCTCTTCCTGATCACCTTCGCCTTCAACCTCGCCGCGTGGTACTTCACGCGCCGTCTCTCCCTCAGGAGCGCATGATGAAAGATCTCAAGATGCGCAATCTCTCCGGCCTCGCAGGCTTCACGGTGATGCGCGGCGCCGCCCTCGTGTGCGTGCTCTCGCTCGTCTCGATGCTCGGCGTCATCTTCTGGAACGCCATGCCCGCCATGACCTGGGAGTTCTTCACCGAAGCCCCGCGCAACATGATGAGCGAAGGCGGCATCTGGCCCTGCATCGTGGGCACGTTCCTCCTCGCCGCAGGCGCCCTCGTGATCGCGCTGCCGCTCGGCGTCATGAGCGCCGTGTTCCTCAACGAGTACAACCTCGACTCGCCCGTCATCACCGTGATCCGCCTCTCGATCGCGAACCTCGCGGGTGTTCCGTCGATCATATTCGGCCTCTTCGGCCTGACGTTCTTCGTGGTCTTCTGCGGCTTCGGCGTGAGCCTTCTCTCCGGCATCCTCACGCTTGCCGTGTTGAGCCTGCCGATCATCATCAATACGACGGAAACGGCCCTCAAGCAGATCCCGCAGGACTGGCGCGAAGCCTCGCTCGCCCTGGGCGCCACGCGCTTCGAGACGATCATGAAGGTGATCCTGCCGAACGCGCTCCCCGGCATCCTCACGGGTGCCATCCTCGCGCTCGCCCGAGCCGCAGGTGAAACCGCCGCCGTGATGTACACGGGCACGGTCTTCTTCACCCAGAAGGACGGCGTCTCGCTCTTCGAGCCCGTCATGGCGCTTCCCTACCACGTCTACGTGATGGCCACTTCCGGCACGAACATCGAGGGTACCCGCCACCTGCAGTACGGCACCTCGCTCGTCCTCGTCGCGCTCGTCTTCCTGATGAGCCTCGGCGCCATCATCCTGCGCGAACGCCGCCGCTCCCGCTGAGACGGATGCGGCCGACATTGAACCGAATTTGAAAAGACACGAACATGACCAGCATTGATCTGAACAGCATGACCGCGATGAACCTTGACGGTCTTTCCACGAAGATCGCGGTGAACGACCTCAACGTGTGGTACGGCAAGTTCCATGCCCTCAAGCACATCACGCTCGCCATACCCGAGGGCCGAGTGACGGCCTTCATCGGCCCGTCGGGCTGCGGCAAGTCGACGCTCCTGCGCACCTTCAACCGCATGTACGCCCTCTATCCGGGCCAGCGCGCCGAAGGCGAGCTGATGCTAGACGGCGTCAACATCCTCTCGGGCACTATCGACGACTGCACGCTCAGGAGCCGCGTCGGCATGGTCTTCCAGCGCCCGACCCCGTTCCCGATGAGCATCTACGACAACATCGCCTACGGCATTCGCTTGCGCGAGAACGTCGCGAAGTCCGAGCTCGACGACCGCGTCGAGTGGGCCCTTAAGAAGGCCGCCCTCTGGAACGACGTCAAGGACAAGCTGCGCGAGCCCGGCACGAGCCTCTCGGGCGGCCAGCAGCAGCGCCTTTGCATCGCCCGCGGCGTTGCCGTCAAGCCCGAGGTCCTTCTGCTCGACGAGCCGTGCTCAGCCCTTGACCCGATCTCGACCGCCCGCATCGAGGAGCTCATTGAGGAGCTCAAGAACGACTACACGGTCGTCATCGTCACTCACTCCATGCAGCAGGCCGCCCGCGTCTCCGACTACACGGCCTTCCTCTACCTCGGCGAACTGATCGAGACCGGTCCCACGACCGACATCTTCACCCGTCCGCAGAAGAAGGCGACCGAGGACTACATCACCGGCCGCTTCGGCTAAAACGAAAGGAAACGACATCATGAACCACATCGTCAAAAGCTACGACCGCGACCTCGAGGAGGTCCTCGGCGAGGTGACCGCCATGGGCAGGCTCGTGCGCGAGCAGCTCGTCAAGGCGGCCGACGCCCTCGAGAAGCTCGACGCCGACGAAGCCCGCTCCGTCATGACCCGCGACGCCGAGGTCAACGGCTACGAGGTCTCCGTCGACGCGAAGATCGAATCCGTCTTCGCCCGCCGCCAGCCTGCCGCCCGCGACCTGCGCACGCTCATCGGCATGAGCCGCGTCTCCGTCGACTTCGAGCGCATGGGTGACGAAATCCGCAACATGGCAGGCAGCGTCCTAGAGCTCAAGGGACTCGACGACTCTCTCCTTGAGAACCGCTCCGCCATCATCATGGCCGTCAACACGGTCGCCCACATGATCGACGACTCGATCCTCGCGCTCTCGCGACTCGACACGAACCTCGCCCGCGAGGTCATCGCACGCGACAGGCTCGTCGACGACGTCTACCGCACGACGCTCAGGAGCCTGATCGTGCACATGATGCAGGATCCGTCCTCCACCGAGGGCGCCATCGCGCTCACTTGGATCGGCCGCTCGCTCGAACGAACGGGCGACCACGTGAAGAACGTCTGCGAGGCCGTCATCTACATTGAGGAAGGTGCGGACGTGCGTCACGAGTTCTATACTGGCAAAATGGAATCCTGCCGAAACGGCTCTGCCGAAGGCTGATCCGCCCATCAACAATTGCGACAAGGCATCTATGGCAAAACTGCTCACCGTCGAGGACGAAACCGCCATCCGCGAGCTCCTCGCCTTCATCTGCGAGACAGACGGCCACGAGGTCGTCAAGGCCGCCAGCCTGGCCGAGGCGCGCGAAGCGCTGCGCCGGGGCGGACTCGACCTCATTTTGCTTGACGTGATGCTCCCTGACGGCTCGGGGTTCGACTTCCTGCGCGAAGTCCGCACCGACGCCGCCAGCGCCTCGGTGCCCGTCGTGATGATCACCGCCCGCGGCGACGAGGCCGACAGGGTCGAGGGACTGGACGCAGGCGCCGACGACTACGTCGTCAAGCCCTTCATGCCCAGGGAGCTCACCGCCCGCATCCGCGCGGTCCTTCGCCGCGCGAGCGCCGAGGGCAGGGCGCGCGAGTCCGCAGTGCCTCCCGCCGACGACCGCCAGGAGGAGATCGTCCGCTGCGGTCCGCTCCTCATGAACGAGACGCGCTTCGAGGCGACGGCCGACGGCATGCCCCTCAAGCTCAGCGTCAAGGAGTTCAGGCTGCTCCTGATGTTCGCCTCCCGTCCGGGACGCGTCTTCACGCGCGGCCAGCTCCTTGAAAACATCTGGGGCAACTCCTTTGTCGACGAGCGCACGGTGGACGTGCACATGCTTCGTCTTCGCAAGGCGCTCGCTGGCACGGCCGCGGAAAACCTCATTGAAACCGTCAGGGGCGTCGGCTACCGCTGCCGCCCGCTTGACTGACCTCCCGCAGGCACGCATCCCGACCGCCCCGCACGATCGAGCACGCGCCCATGCACAGGATTGAGAAAGGAGACACCATGCCCGAAGCACTGTCGGCTCGTGGACGCCGCACGCAGTTCCTCGGCATTCTGATTGTCGGGGGCCTCATTCTGGTCGCGCTCGTCTCGGCCGTCCTGTGGCTGAGCGTCGCGGCAGGCACGGCCGCGATCTTCTTCTGCATGGGCGTCTCGTTCTTCGCGCTTCTCGCCGTGTACGCGGGCAAGCTCATCGTGGACGAGGAGCGCTACATGCAGGCAAGGCTCGAGGCGCGCGACGCGCGCTACCGCCAGACGCTCGAGCTCTTGCCCGAGGGCGTCGTCATCCTCAAGGGCGAGGACGGCGTCATCGAATGGGTCAATACCATGGCGGGCGTTCATCTGGGAATCACGTCCGAAGACGTCGGCAGCGTCTTCACCGACAGGCTCATCGCCTCGCAGCCCGCCTTCTGCGCGTGGCTGCGTTCGCGCGACTTCTCGCGCCATTATGCGCTTGAGACCGCGGGCGGCTCCGTGCTGCTCGATGCGGCCGTCGTCGCGCCCGACGAGCGCCACACCATCATCGTCACGCACGACGTCACCGAACGCCGCCGCGTCGACGACATGCGCCGAGACTTCGTCGCCAACGTCTCCCACGAGCTGCGCACGCCGCTCACCGTCATCGCGGGCTTTCTCGATCTGGCGGACATGGACGTGCCGCCCGAGCTCAGAAAGCGCCATCTCGCCCTCATGCGCGACCAGACGGCCCGCATGAAGCGCCTCACGGACGACCTGCTGATGCTCTCGAAGCTCGAGAACCGGGACGAGCGGGGGACAGACCAGCCCGAGCTCATCGACATGTCCGCGCTCATCGACGACGCCGTGCGCGAGGGCATGGCCTACTCGAAGATGCAGCACAAGTTCGAGGTCGCACACGAGCCCCTTTCGCTTCTCGGACATCCCGAGGAGATCCGAAGCGCGGTCCTCAACCTCATCACCAACGCCGTGCGCTACACGCCCAGAGGCGGCCGAATCAGGGTGGTCTGGAAGCGCACGGGCACGGGCGCCGTCCTCACGGTTGCCGACACGGGCATCGGCATTCCGCCCGAGCACCTGCCCCGCATCACCGAACGCTTCTACCGCGTCGACAAGGGGCGCTCGAGGGACACGGGCGGCACGGGCCTCGGTCTGGCCATCGTCAAGCACGTCATGCGGCGTGCGGGAGGCGAGCTCTCCATCGAGTCGACTCCGGGCGAAGGCTCGAAGTTCATGCTCAGGTTCCCCGAGGAGAGGATCTTCTCGGGCCGCTATCTGTAGAACGGACGCGGCATCCTGCGATCGGAGCCCGTTCGGGCGCGCCCTTGCTGGCGCGATGGGCTAAAATCAGACGATCCAATTCACCGAAGTCCGCAGGATTTCCATGCACATTCTTGTCTCCAACGATGACGGCTACCGCGCGCCCGGCATTCAGGCGCTCGCGCAGGCCATGCGCCGTTTCGGCCGCGTGACGGTCGTCGCGCCCGACCACAACCACTCCGGCGCCTCCAATTCGCTCACGCTCAACCGTCCGCTCACCGTCGAGCATCAGGACGGCGACAGCCTATACGTGCTTTCGGGCACGCCGTCCGACTGCGTGCACGTCGCGCTCACGGGTCTTCTGCCGAAGCCCGACCTCGTCGTCTCAGGCATCAACTGCGGCGCCAACATGGGCGACGACACGATGTACTCGGGCACGGTCGCGGCGGCCATCGAGGGCTACCTCTTCGGCGTTCCCTCCATCGCCTTCTCGCAGATCGACAAGGGCTGGGCCGAACTCGACTCCGCCGCGAAGATTGCGCAGCTCGTCGTCGAGCGTTATCTTGAAAGCCGCGAGGACGAAAGGGCCGTTCTGCTCAACGTCAACATGCCCAACATGCCCGTCGAGGCCCTCAAGGGCATCCGCGGCACCCGTCTGGGCAAGCGCAACTGCGCCGAGAGCGTCATCCGCGAGATGAGCCCGCGCGGCTTTCCGATCTACTGGCTCGGCGCTGCGGGCAAGCCCGCCGACGCAGAGGAGGGGACGGACTTCTGGGCGACCTCCCACGGCTATGTCTCCGTGACGCCGCTGCAGGTCGACCTCACGAACTACAAGCAGGTCCCGACGGTCCGAGGCTGGATGGACGGCCCCGCCGTCTGAGATCCGCAAGGCACATTCAAGGGATAGAACGGAAAGGAAAGAAGGTTCAAGGACATGAACAAAACCGTACGCATTCTGTCGATCTCCGTCGCGGCCGCCGCCGCGGCCTTCCTGTCGGGCTGCTCCTCCGTGGACATGGGCCCGGCTACGGTCGTCGACCACTCCACCTACAGCGACGGCGCCGCGACCGCGCCCGTCCAGACGCCGAGCCTGCTGCCGGGCGGCATCGTCGACTCCGGCCGCACCCACACGGTGGCCGTGGGCGACACCATCTACAACATCTCCGTGCGCTACGGCCTCTCCGCCGAACAGCTCCAGCAGCTCAACGCCATCACCGATCCGACGCAGCTGCGTCTGGGGCAGGTCCTGAGGCTTCCCGCCTCCGTCAACGCGCCCCGCGCCTACACGGGCAATCCGCAGGTCCGCGTCAACCGTGTGACGAACGACACCGTGCTTAAGACTGCGCCGATCCGCAATGCCGAGACGGTGCCCGCTGCGGGTGAAACGACCGCCACCTCGTCGGCTGCATCCGCTGACGCCGCCGAAGCCGCCCGCAAGAAGGCCGAGGCCGAAGCTGCCGCCGAGAAGGTCCGCACCCAGGCCGAAGCGGCCAAGTCCCAGGCCCAGCAGAAGCTCAACGCCGTCACGCCGGGCCAGCGCATGATCTGGCCCGTGAGGGGCAAGATCAAGAGCGACTTCGCGAAGAACACCTTCGGTCTTGAGATCGCGGGCACGCAGGGCGACGTGGTCGTCGCGGCCATGCAGGGAGAAGTCATCTGGGTGGGCACGCTCAAGGGCTACTCGGGCACGCTCGCCGTCGTCAAGCACAGCCCGACGCTCATCACCGCCTACGGCGGCCTTGAGAACGTGGCGGTCTCCCAGGGCTCGAAGATCAAGTCGGGCCAGAAGATCGCCGACCTCAAGGGCGACACGCTGAGGTTCGAGGTCCGCGAGACCGGCAAGTGCGTCGATCCGCTCAAGTACCTCAACAAGCGCTGATCCTCGGAGAGTCAGTCAAAAAAGAGCGCCGGCTTCACCGCCAGGCGCTCTTCTTTTTGGTAAAGTCTCCTACCTGAATTTTTGAGGACGGCCGGATGAAGTCGGCCGCCCAGGGATCCCCGTTTTACATAGAGAGTCAAGAGTCATGGCACGACGCAAAGAGAAAACCCCCGAATACTTCACCGTCGAGGTGGAGCGCCTCGACCAGGAAGGCCGCGGCGTGGGTCATCACGACGGCAAGGTCGTCTTCATCGAGGGCGCCCTTCCGGGCGAGCTCGTCACCTACGAGCGCATCCGCAACAAGACCAGCTTCGAGATCGGCCGCGTCGCCCAGGTTCACCGCGAGAGCGTTCAGCGCGTCGAGCCCCGTTGCCCCAAGTTCGGCCACGGTCCCGGCAGCTGCGGCGGCTGCGCCATGCAGCACCTTGAGCCACGCGCCCAGGTCGCTTACAAGGAGCGCACGCTCATCGACACGCTCTGGCACATCGGCCGCGTTCGTCCCGAACAGATCATCACGCCGATCTACGGTCCGTTCTGGAACTACCGTCACCGCGCCCGCCTGACGGTCCGCGACGTCGCCAAGAAGGGCGGCGTGCTCGTCGGCTTCCATGAGAAGTCCTCCTCCTACGTCGCCGAAATGACGGGCTGCCACATCCTCACGAAGAACGTCTCCGACATGATCATGCCGATGCGCGAGCTCGTTTCCAAGCTCTCTATCCGCCAGCGCATGCCGCAGATCGAGGTCGCCGTCGGCGGCAACGGACGCACGGCCCTCGTCTTCCGCACGCTCGAGGAGCCGACCGATGGGGACATGGCCCTGCTCAACGCCTTCGGCGCCGAGCACAAGGCCGACATCTGGCTCCAGCCCAAGGGTCCGGACTCCGCCCACCCGGTCGATCCCGCCAACATCAACGCGCTCGGCCTCCAGCTTCCCGAGTTCGGCGTTCGCATCAACTTCAAGCCGACCGACTTCACGCAGGTCAACCATGAGCTCAACGAGACCATGGTGAGCCGCGCCGTTCGCCTGCTCGGCGTGGAACCCGAGCACAAGGTCGCCGACTTCTTCTGCGGTCTGGGCAACTTCACGCTCCCGCTCGCCACGTGCGCTTCGCACGTGACCGGCATCGAGGGCTCCGACGCGCTCGTCGCCCGCGCCCGTCAGGGCGCCGCCGACAACGGCCTCGCCGAGAAGACCGACTTCGTGGCCCGCAACCTCTTCACGTGGTGCGACCAGGACTGGGAGGCCCTCTGGAAGAAGATGGGCGGCATCGACCGCGTCCTCATCGACCCGCCGCGCGAAGGCGCCCTGGCGCTCTCCCGCGTGCTCGCCGCCACCGACAAGCGTCCCGCCCGTATCGTCTATGTCTCCTGCAACCCCGCGACGCTCGCACGCGACTGCGCCATCCTTCATCATGAGGGCGGCTGGCACATCCGCGCCGCCGGCATCATGAACATGTTCCCGCACACGGGCCACGTCGAGTCCATCGCCGTGCTCGAGCCGGGTCCCAGGCCCGAGAAGAAGTCCGAGGAGGCCGAGGCCATCGAGCGCCGCATCGCCGCCTCGGGTGACGACGACGTCAAGATGAACCTGCCGCAGTAACCTCAGACGGCTCCGTCCCGTCCCGCTGATGCATGCAGGCTCGGGGAACGAGACTATCCAAGAGTCGAAGGAGTCGAAAATGTCGAAAAAAGCGCCGGACGCCATCGCGTCGCGGCGTTTTTTTCGCATTCCGGCTCATCGAACACGATGTTTTCCTGAGGCCTTTCACGGCAGGATCAAAAAACGCTCATGTTAAGTCGAGATATGCTCAACGGGAGGGTTACAATGGGCGAACAAAGCCCGTCATGCAAGGAGGAACAATCATGACCAGAGCCGCAGTCAGAGAAAGGGCGCAGGCCCGCCGCGCAGCCGATGCGGCCTTCAGGGAGGCGTTCGACGCCTACATGTTCGAATGCTTCGCCAAGCCCGGATTCAAGCTTGAGAGCGAGGCGCAGCTTGCCGAGCGTTTCGGCGTCACCCGCTACAAGGTTCGCAAGGCGATCGAGGCCCTTAATCAGGCGGGCGTGCTCGAGCGCGTCAAGCACGGCGGCTCCACCGTGAGGAGCGTCACGCCCGAGGAGCTTGCCGACCGCGCCGATCGTCTTCTGAGCGTCGCGGGGCTGCCCGCCGAGGAGTTCGAGGACGCCGTCTCCGATCTTGTCTGCGGCCTCGTGCCCGTCATCATGGACAAGGTCGACCCCGAGAAGCTCGCGGGTCTTGAGACCCTCGTCGAGACCGTGGGCGCCGCACGCACGCCTGCCGAGCGCCGCAGCGCCGTCTTCGACTTCCTGACGGGACTCGCAGCTGTCGACGGCAACCGCTACACCGCGCTCTGCGTGAGCCTTGCCGTCAGGCAGGCCGCCCGCCGCGAGGCCTATGACCTGAGGCTCGATCCCGCCGAGCTCGCCGCCGTCTGTCGCGGTGTTCTCAAAGAGCTGATGAAGGGGCGCCGCAAGAAGGTCGTGGCCGAGCTCGAGGATCTCTTCGGACTCGTGTTCCCGAAGCGCGCCGAGCTGAAGAAGGCCGAAAAGACGGAAAAGTCCGAGAAGGCCGAGAAGGCTGAAAAGGGCGGCAAGTAGGACTCGTCCCGGAAAAGAAAGAGGGGCGCAGGCGGCATGGCGACGCCTGCGCCCCGTTTTTGGCGGGCGCAAAAAAGGCGGCTCGATCGAGCCGCCCGTCAGGCGCCTGGGCATTCACCTTGCGCGGGATGGCGTCACTTGGAGCGAACCCAGGAGTTCGGAGAGTTGAGCGAGATGTCGAGCAGGCGCTTGAAGAGGCCCATGGACATGCCGATGTGGCCGGCGGTGTCGCTCACGCGGGAATCGGGGACGGAGTCGGGCGCGGTGCCGTGAACGAGCGCGAGGAAGGTGCGGGCCATGGACTCCTTGTCGGCGCCGGGCGTGAGGGCCGCCTGCGTCATGCGCGAGCGGATCGTGCTGTAGCGGTCGAGATCCTCGGGGGAGAGCTTCGAGAAGAGCGGACGTCCGAGGGCTTGGTCGACGAAGGTCTGCATCTGGAAGAGCGTCTTCTTCAGAAGCTTCTCGTCGGCATAGGAGGGGAGGTTCTCGACGGCGGTCCTCATGGCGACGGCCTGAAGGTTGGCCGCCCAGAAGGCCTTGAAGCGGCGCTTCTCCTCGCCGCCTAGAAGCGGAATCGGGCACAGGCTCACGCCGGCGGCCTTGGCCACCTCCTTGTTGAAGAGCGAGCCGGAGAGGTCTCGCACGCAGCCGCCGAAGGTGTAGCCGAGGTTTTCCGCAAAGATCTTGTCGACGGGACGATTGACGGGCGTGTCGTTCTTTTCTTGGTTTTTGGAGGACATGAGCTGGAATCCGAAATGGGTGTGCCGGAAACCTCCGTGCAGGGGAGATTTCTCAACAGGTGCAATTCTGCCATGACTCGCACGCGGTGAGAAAGGGAAACTAACCCTGATCGGGTTGTAGCCAAAAGAAAAAGGCGTGTGCCCCGGGGAGTGATTGCGCGGCCTCGTGCTAAAATCATCAGTTCAGTACGAAAGGGAGCACAACCGCTCCCTTTTGTCGGTTTTTCCACGTCCCGGAGCCTTTTCCGGGCATTTTCTCTGAGAGAACAAAATGGCTATTGAACGCACCCTCTCCATCATCAAGCCGGACGCCGTTGCCAAGAACGTCATCGGCAAGATCTACTCCCGTTTCGAAACGAACGGCCTCAAGATCGTCGCCGCCCAGATGCGTCAGCTTTCCCAGGCTGAAGCCGAAGGCTTCTACGCTGTTCACAAGGAACGTCCCTTCTTCAAGGATCTCGTCTCCTTCATGACGTCCGGCCCGGTCATGATCCAGGTTCTCGAAGGCGAAGGCGCCATTCTCAAGAACCGTGAGCTCATGGGTGCCACGGACCCGAAGAAGGCCGCCGCCGGCACGATCCGCGCCGACTTCGCTGAAAGCATCGACGCCAACGCCGTTCACGGCTCCGACGCTCCGGAAACGGCCGCCGTCGAAATCGCCTACTTCTTCCCGGCTCTCTCCATTCACAGCCGCTAATCCGCTGCGAACACAGTGAGGAATAATTCGTGACCGACAACGTCAAAGAGTCTGCCGCCGCCTCTAAGGTGAACCTTCTCGACTTCGATCTGGAAGGGCTCACCGCTTGGTGCGCCGGCATCGGCGAAAAGGCCTTCCGTGCAACTCAGCTCTCGCGCTGGCTCCATCGTCATGTCGAAGGCGACTTCGACAACATGACGAACCTCGCGAAGGTGTTCCGAGCCAAGCTGAAGGACATGGCCGAAGTGCGTCCTCCCGTGCCCATCACCGAGAAGAAGTCGGCTGACGGCACGCGCAAGTGGCTCTTTGACGTCGGCAACGGAAACGCGGTCGAATCGGTGTTCATTCCAGAGGATGACCGCGGCACGCTCTGCATCTCCACGCAGGCGGGGTGCGCCATGGGCTGCCTCTTCTGCTCCACGGGCAAGCAGGGCTTCAACCGCAACCTCACGACCGCCGAGATCGTGGGCCAGCTCTGGTGGGCCGAACGCGAACTGCGCCGCGACGCAGGCGTGACGGACCCCAACGACCGAATCATCTCCAACGTCGTGCTCATGGGGATGGGCGAGCCGTTGCAGAACCTCGACAACGTTCTGCGCGCCCTGCACGTCTTCCTTGACGACAACGGCTACGGGCTCTCCCGCCGCCGCGTCACCGTCTCCACGTCGGGCCTCGTCCGCCAGATGGACAAGCTCGCCGAGGACAGCCCTGTTGCGCTCGCCGTGAGCCTGCATGCGGGCAACGACGCGCTGCGCGACAAGCTCATGCCCGTCAACCGCAAGCATCCGCTTGCCGACCTGATGGCCGCGTGCCGCCGCTACCTCAAGGTGGCCCCGCGCGACTTCATCACCTTCGAGTACGTCATGCTCGGCGGCATCAACGATCGCCTTGAGCAGGCCGACGAACTCGTCGAACTCGTGCGCCGTGAAAACGTGCCGTGCAAGTTCAACCTGATTCCCTTCAATCCCTTCACGCAGTCGGACCTGCGCAAGCCCGAGCGCGAGCAGGTTCTCGCGTTCTGCCGCCGCCTCAACGAGGCGGGCATCGTGACGACGGTCCGCAAGACGCGAGGGGACGACATCGACGCTGCGTGCGGCCAGCTCGCGGGCGAGGTGCGCGACCGCACCCGCCGCGCCGAGCGCCTTGCACAGCAGAAGGCCGAGGCCGCGCCTCTTCTGCAGGCGGCCCGCCGCAGGGAGTAGCCTCCCGCCGGGGCGTGCGCGAGTCCTGAGGGTCCGCGGCGCCCAAGACACCGAACATCAAAACACTCCTGGAAGGAAGCGCCATGGCCCAAGAAACGTCTGACATGAACGAGCCGGTCCTGCATCCGGCCCCCGCCGAAGGCTTCGGCGCCGCGCTCAAGCGCGCCCGCGAGGCCCAGGGCATCTCCATCGGCGACATGGCCGCCCGCTCCCGCCTTTCGGTCCAGCAGGTCCGCGCGCTTGAGAGCGAAAGAACTGCCGAGCTTCCCGAGCCCGTCTACGTGCGCGCCTTCATCCGCGGCGTCGCCTCGGTGCTCGGTCTCGAACCCGATCCGCTCGTCGCCGACTACACCGCCCGCTACGGCGCCGCAAGTGTCGGGGTCCTTCCCGACCATGATCCCGCCAAGGAGACCGTCGTGCGCGCCTCCGGCCGCCGCACGGGCCTCAAGGCCGCCGTCGTCGCCATCGCTGCGGTCCTCGTCTGCGCTGCAGGCTGGTACGCCTGGTCGAGCATGAGCGACGGCGCCGAGACGCAGCCCGCTGCGGAGACGCCCGTCGTCGATGCCCCCGAATCAGTTGAAGCGGCGCCCGCCCCTGAACAGGCGGCAGCCGATCAGACTGCTCAGGAGAAGACTGCGGCCGAACAGGCCGCCGCCGAGAAGGCCGCTGCGGAAAAGGCCGCTGCGGAAAAGGCTGCTGCCGAGAAGGCCGCTGCGGAGAAGGCCGCCGCTGAAAAGGCGGCCGCCGAAAAGGCCCGCGCCCAGTCGCAGGCCGCCGCGACGGGTGAGCGCCGCGTCACCCTCTCGACCTCGGGCGCCTGCTGGGTGCAGATCCTTCTGCCCAACGGCCGCAGCTTCTTCGCCAAGGAGATGGCCGAGGGCGGCAGCGAGACCCTGAACGTGCCCGTCGGGGCCCGAGTGACGGTCGGCAACGCCTCCGTCATGACGCTCACGGTCGACGGCAGGCCTTACGAACTCACCAAGTCCACCCGCAACGGCATCTGCCGCTTCGTGGTGAAGTAAGAAGATTCAACAGAGCAGCGGCCTTCGGGCCGCTCTTTTCACACCGGCCTCCGGCCGGTGCGTATTTCCCGGAGACTTAAGCCGTGTCGGAAAACACCCTTGAATTCCGTCGCAAGACCCACGCCGTCAAGGTCGCCTGGGGCGGCCGCGTCGTGACGATCGGCGGCATGAACCCGATCGTCGTGCAGTCGATGACGAACACCTCGACGGCCGACGTCGAGTCGAGCGTCGCCCAGGTGCTTGCGCTTGCGCGCGCGGGCAGCGAGCTCGTCCGACTCACCGTCAACACGCCCGACGCCGCTCGCGGCGTCGCCCGCATTCGCGAGGCGCTCGACCGCTCCGGCTGCGACGTCCCGCTCGTGGGCGACTTCCACTACAACGGCCACAAGCTGCTCGCAGATCATCCCGAATGCGCCGCCGCGCTCTCCAAGTACCGTATCAATCCCGGCAACGTCGGCAAGGGCGAGAAGGGCATGGAGAACTTCGCCTCCATGATTGAGTGCGCGAAGAAGTACGGCGCCGCCGTGCGCATCGGTGTCAACTGGGGCTCGCTTGATCAGGCGCTCCTCGCCCGCATGATGGACGAGAACAACGCGCTCTCCGATCCGCTTCCCCCCGACGCCGTCCTTCGCGCCGCTCTCGTCGAGAGCGCCGTGCAGAGCGCCGACATGGCCGTGAAGCTCGGCCTTCCCGCCGACCGCATCGTGCTGAGCGCCAAGGTCTCCGAAGTCCAGGGCCTCATTTCCGTCTACCGCATGCTCGCAAGGCGCGGCAGCTACGCGCTCCACCTCGGCCTTACCGAGGCGGGCATCGGCTCCAAGGGCATCGTCGCCTCGACGGCTGCGCTCGCCGTGCTCCTTCAGGAAGGCATCGGCGACACGATCCGCGTCTCGCTCACGCCGTCTCCCGGCGCGCCCCGCACCGAGGAGGTCGTGGTCGCCCAGGAGATCCTGCAGTGCATGGGCCTCAGGAGCTTCACCCCGATGGTGACGAGCTGCCCCGGCTGCGGTCGTACGACGTCGGACCTCTTCCAACGCCTTGCCGCGGGCACGCAGGACTACCTGCGCTCGCGCATGCCCGAGTGGCGCGTCTCGTGCCCCGGCGTCGAGAACATGACGGTGGCCGTCATGGGCTGCGTCGTCAACGGTCCCGGCGAGAGCCGTCAGGCCGACATCGGCATCAGCCTGCCGGGCTCCGGTGAGAGCCCCGTGGCTCCTGTCTACGTTCGCGGAGAGAAGGTCTGCGCCCTCAAGGGCGATGACATGCAGGCCCGCTTTCACGCTATGATTGAAGAATTCGTCCAAACGACCTACGGCGCATCGTCCCGTGGGCAATCCGATAATTGACAAGAATGAGCAAAGAAAAATTCGCCGGCGTCAAGGGCATGAACGACATGCTCCCCGCCGATGCCGCCGTCTGGCAGACCCTGCAGCAGACGGCCGTCGGCGTTCTCGAACGCTACGGCTATCAGGAAATCCGCACTCCGATCCTTGAAAACACGAAGGTGTTCACCCGCGGCGTCGGCGAAGTGACCGATATCGTGGAGAAGGAGATGTACTCCTTCACCGACAGCATGAACGGCGACCAGCTCACGCTGCGTCCCGAATGCACCTCCGCCGTCGTGCGCTCCGTCAACGAGCACAGCCTGCTCTACGGCGCCACGCAGCGCCTCTGGTACTGCGGCCCGATGTTCCGTCACGAGCGTCCGCAGCGCGGCCGCTACCGCCAGTTCCACCAGCTCGGCGCCGAGGCGCTCGGCATGGAGGGTCCGGACATTGACGCCGAGATGATCATGATGCTCGCCCGCATCTGGAAGGAACTCGGCGTGGGCGATGTCCGCCTCGAGCTCAACACGCTCGGCGCGCTGCCTGAACGCCAGGCCCACCGCGAGGCCCTGATCAAGTACTTCGAGGGCAATCAGGACGTGCTCGACGAGGACGCCCGCCGCCGTCTTTACACGAATCCGCTGCGCATTCTCGACACGAAGAACCCCGAGATGCAGGAGCTCGTCAACGCTGCTCCGCGTCTGCTCGACTTCCTCGGTGAGGAAAGCCGCGCCTTCCTCGCCCGCATGGAGCAGCTCGTCTCCGCCGCCGGCATCGAGTACGTGATCAATCCCCGCCTCGTGCGCGGCCTCGACTACTACAACCACACGGTCTTCGAGTGGATCACGGACAAGCTCGGCGCCCAGGGCACGATCTGCGGCGGCGGTCGCTACGACCCGCTCATTGAAATGCTCGGCGGTCGTCCCGCCCCCGGCGTGGGCTTCGCCATGGGCATGGAGCGCGTCATCGAACTCATGCGTGAATGCGGCCGCGTGCCGGTCCGCACCCAGACCGACGTCTACGTCATCCATTCGGGCGGCGACACGCAGGTCCAGGCGATGCTTCTCGCCGAAGCGCTTCGCGACGCGGGCGTGCGCGTGATGGTGCACCCCGGCAAGTCCGGCTTCAAGAGCCAGATGAAGAAGGCCGACGCGAGCGGCGCCCGCTTCGCGGTCTTCGCCGCCGAGGACGAGCTTGCCGCCGGCACGGTCTCCGTCAAGGCCCTTCGCGAGGGCGAGAAGTCCTACGCCGAGCAGACGGCCCTGCCGCTCGCTGGCGCCGCCGCGGCCATTGCCGCCGCGCTCGCCGCGTAATCATTCAATCGAGTTGACTTAAGGAGCGCAAGCGATGGCTTACGACTTGGAAGAACAAGAGAGCATTGACCAAATGAAGGCCTGGTGGGATCAGTGGGGCACCCCGATCACCGCCGCCGTCTGCGTCTGCTGCCTCGGCTTTGCCGGCTGGAACGGCTGGCAGTGGTACCAGCGCAATCAGGCCGCACAGGCGTCCGGCGCCTACGTGCAGCTGCAGAACGCGATCTATCAGAACGATACGAAGAACGTGAAGTCGATCGCCGACGGCCTCATCGAGGACTACGGCACGACGATCTACGCGCCCCTGGGTGCGCTCGCCTCCGCCGCGGCCGAAGTTCAGGAGGGCAATCTCGACCTCGCCCGAGACCGTCTCGTCTGGGTGATCGAGAAGTCGGGCCATCCCGAGTACGACACCATCGCGCGCGTTCGCCTCGCGGGCGTCGAGCTCTCGGCCAAGAAGCCCGAGGCCGCCCTCAAGGCGCTTGAGCCCGCCAAGCCCGTTCCCGACCAGACCGCTCTGGTCGAGGACCGCCTCGGCGACGTCTACTACGCCATGAACGACTTTGAAAAGGCCCGCGCCGCCTGGCAGAAGGCCGTTGAGGCCGCTGGCGAGCAGAGCCCGATCCGCGGCGTCCTCCACTACAAGCTCGCCTCGCTTCCGCCTGTTGCGGAATGACGGACTGCGCCGCCCGGCACGGCCGTGACCGGGCAGGAGGACCCTGCATGACGGCGGCGCAGGACGAATGAAAAATACGAGTCATTTGTCCCCGCTGCCGTTCTTTTTGCTAATACAATCATGGATTCAGCCGCGCGGTGGTTTGCCTGCGGCGAGAAGCCCAACACAACGAGATGAATACGATGTTTGCCAAGAAAGCTCTGCTCGGCGCCGCCGCAGCGTTGACGGTTCTCACCCTCGCCGGCTGCAGCACGCCCGACAGCCACGAACCTGCGGACCTGCAGGACTTCCGTGAAATGGTCAGCCCGAAGGTCTCCTGGACGGCTTCCGTCGGCGAAAGCGACGGCTATCTCACGCCTGCCGTGACGGACAATGCCGTCTACGCCGCGGGCGGCAGCAGCCTCTACCGCCTTGACCGCCATACGGGCGACAAGGTCTGGGAAGCCGAAGCCGGCTCCCGCATCGTCGCAGGCGTCGGCACGGACGGCATGCATCAGGCCGTCGTAACGGACCGCGGCGAAGTCGAGGTCTACGACGCCGAGGGCAAGTTCATCTGGCGTGCCACGCTCTCCGCCGAGACGGACGTTCCGCCGCTCGTCGGCCAGGGCCTCGTCGTGGTGAAGACCTCCGACACGCGCATCACCGCCTTCGACATCGTCACCGGCGAACGCCGCTGGCACTATCAGGGCCAGGCTCCCGCGCTCACGCTCCAGGCCTTCAACCAGATGGCCTGGTCCCCCGCGGGCATCCTCGCCGGTCAGGCCAACGGCCGTCTTCTCGCCCTCGGCCTCAACGGCAAGCCCGTCTTTGACGCCGTCATCGGTCAGGCCGCCGGCATCACCGAGGTCGAGCGCCTCATCGACGTCGTCGGTCGTCCGTGGGTCGACAACCAGCTCATGTGCGCCGCCGCCTTCCAGGGCAACCTCGTGTGCATGAGCTCGACGAACGGTCAGCTCGTCTGGAATGCGAAGGTCGACAGCGTCACCGGTCCGGTCGCCGACGCCCGCATGGTCTACGTCGTCGACGACCAGAGCTACGTCCACGCCTACAACCGCGCCAACGGCCGCGAAGCCTGGGTCAACCGCGACCTCGAGTACCGCACGGTCTCCGCTCCGATCCGCATCGGTGCCACGGTGGCCGTTGCCGACTATGAGGGCTACGTCACGATGATGAACCCCGCCAACGGCGAGGTCGTCGGCCGCACCCGCCTTGACGGCGCCGTGCGCGCGCCCGCCGCCCAGTTCGGCTACGGCGCGGTCTTCCAGACCGTCGAAGGCGAGGTCGCCTACGTGCTTCAGGAGTCGCTCGGCGAATGACGCCGCGCGCCCGCGCTCTTTAAAACGCCTTGAATCCACGCCGGTCGATGCTCCTCTGGAGCGTCGTCCGGCCTCTCTTTTTCCAGAAACATGCTTCCTGTCATTGCTCTCGTGGGCCGTCCGAACGTCGGCAAGTCCACGCTTTTCAATCGCCTCACGCGCAGCCGCGACGCCATCGTCGCCGACTTCCCCGGGCTTACCCGCGACCGTCAGTACGGTCAGGGCCGTGTCGGCCGCATGCCCTACATCGTCGTCGACACGGGCGGCTTCGAGCCCGTCAAGTCCGAAGGCATCGTCAAGGCCATGGCCAGCCAGGCCGAGCTTGCGATCGACGAGGCCGACGTCGTCATCTTCGTCTGCGACGCCCGTTCCGGCCTCACTCCGCACGACCAGCGCATCGCTGTTCGCCTGCGCCAGTCCGGCCGCAAGGTGATCCTCGTCGTCAACAAGGCCGAAGGCCTTTCCGCTGTCGCCGCCGCCGAGTTCTACGAGCTCGGCTTCGGTGAGCCGTGGCTCATCTCGGCCGCCCACGGCCAGGGCGTCAACGCCGTCATGGACCTCGCCCTCGAGGGCTTCGAGGAGGAGCCCGAGGATGAGGAGGATGACGACCCCGATGCGCCCAAACGCCTCAAGGTGACGCTCGCCGGCCGTCCGAACGCCGGCAAGTCCACGCTCATCAACGCCCTGATCGGCGAAGAGCGCCTCATCGCCTTCGACATGCCGGGCACCACCCGCGACGCCATCCGCGTCGACTTCGAATACAACGGCCGTCCCTACGAGCTCGTCGACACGGCCGGCCTTCGCAAGAAGGGCAAGGTGTTCGAGGCTATCGAGAAGTTCTCCGTCGTCAAGACCCTGCAGGCCATCGAGGACGCCAACGTCGTCATTCTCGTCGTCGACGCCAAGAACGGCATCGCCGATCATGACGCCCACATTGCGGGCTACGTACTCGACTCAGGCCGCGCCCTCGTCGTCGCCGTCAACAAGTGGGACCTCATGTCCGACTACGACCGCGAGATGTTCAACCTCGAGCTCGAGCGCAAGCTGCACTTCCTGCGCTGGGCCCGCATGATCCGCATCTCGGCCCTCAAGCGAAACGGCCTCAATCACCTCATGAAGGCAGTTGACGAGGCCCACGCCGCGGCCTACCGCAAGATTCCGACGCCCAAGCTCACGCGAGCCCTCTTCGAGGCCGTCGAGCGCCAGCAGCCCCCGCGCGCCCGCGGCGGCCGTCCGAAGCCCCGCTTCGCGCACCAGGGCGGCTCGAATCCGCCGGTCATCGTGATTCACGGCAACGCCCTCGAGGACATCGGCGAAAGCTACCGCCGCTATCTCGAAGGCTTCTTCCGCGAGAAGTTCGACCTCGCCGGCACGCCGCTTCGCATCGAGTTCCGCACGAAGGAAAACCCCTTCGTCAAGGACGACAACAAGCGCTGATCCTCTCGGGATCCGGGGGCGGCCGTCGCCCCCGCGTGCACGAAAACGCTCCCCTCGAATCTGGCGGGAGCGTTTTTTTCGCCGCCGTCTTTTCTGATGCCCGTGAAAACGCGTTTTTCGGTTTCTTTTTCTCTTTGCGGACGATATTTACAATCGTCAGGTGATAAGATAGAAGGGAGTGCCGCAGTACGTGCGGCCGTGCGCGGGCGGTTGCCGGAACCGGTTCAGATCCACCCGCATCGAATAACAACAAAGACTGATGGGCTGCCGCAAGGAACAGGCCCAGACGGTCGGAGAACAACAAAATGACTCAGAAAGGTCAGCTTCTTCAGGATCCGTTCCTGAACATCCTTCGCAAGGATCGCATCCCCGTTTCCATTTATCTCGTCAACGGCATCAAGCTTCAGGGCCAGATCGAATCCTTTGACCAGTACGTCGTGCTTCTGCGCAACACGGTCACCCAGATGGTCTACAAGCATGCGATCAGCACCGTCGTTCCGACGCGTGCCGTGAACATGCCCTCCGTGCCGGAGAACTGAGATAAGCACGTTCCAGATCGATGAGACGCGCGCGGTGAAGGCCACGCGCGCCTTTCTCGTATGCGTCGTCGTCGGCCGCGTCGTCTACCAGGACTCGGCCGAAGAGCTTGCGCTTCTCGTCAAGTCCGACGGACTCGAACCCGTCGGACTTCTTGATGCCAAGCGCGACAAGCCCGATCCCGCCTTCTTCATCGGCTCGGGCAAGGTTGACGAGCTCGGAGAGCTCGCTCATGAGCTGCATGCCGACGTCGTCGTCTTCGACGTCCCCCTCTCGGCGGCCCAGCAGCGAAACATCGAGCGCGCCATCGAGCTTCCCGTTCTTGACCGCACCCAGCTGATTCTCGACATCTTCCGCGCCCGCGCGAAGTCCCGCGAAGGCCGCCTGCAGGTCGAACTCGCCCAGCTCGAGCATCTCTCCACGCGCCTCGTGCGCGGCTGGACTCATCTGGAGCGCCAGCGCGGCGGCCTCGGCAAGACCGGCGGCCCCGGCGAAAAGCAGATCGAGCTTGACCGCCGAATGATCGGCGTGCGCATGAAGCAGCTTCGCGACCAGCTCAAGCGTCTCGCGCGTCAGCGTGACACGCAGCGCCGCTCGCGCTCCCGCTCCGACACGCTCTCCGTTTCGCTCGTGGGCTACACGAACGCAGGTAAGTCGACGCTCTTCAACCGCCTCACGCGCGCCAAGAGCTACGCGGCCGACCAGCTGTTCGCAACGCTCGACACCACCGCCCGCCGCTGTTGGATCAGCGACGAGGAGACGGTCGTCGCGAGCGACACTGTGGGCTTCATCAGGGGCCTTCCGCATCAGCTCGTCGAGGCCTTCAAGTCCACCCTTGACGAAACGGTCCATGCGGATCTTCTGCTTCACGTGGTCGACGCCTCCTCGTCGGTCCGAGAGGACCAGATCAGCGAGGTTAACGCGGTGCTCGAGGAGATCAAGGCGGACGACGTCCCCGCGATCCTCGTCTACAACAAAATCGACAATACGGCTCTCGAACCCGAGATCGTGCGTCATCCCGACGGCCGGCCCAAGGCGGTCTTCGTTTCCGCCCTTACGGGTGAGGGGCTCGATCTTCTGCGTCAGGCGATCGGCGAGTTCGCGCACCAGTGGCGCGTTGACAATCCGAACGAACCGCGCGCGCCCGAACCCTGGGAGGAAGAGGTCGCACACGACCTTGTCGCCCTGGCGGACGACAACATCGAGGACTTCCTCGTTCGCAAGAAGAAGAGATAGCCGCTGACGCCCTTCTGCGCCTTCATGCAAGAAAGCCTGCATTCGCGATGAATGCAGGCTTTCTGTTCATCAGGCCTGAGAGCTGTGCCCTGACTTTCCGCCGAGCCTTTCGGAGATCGCCTCGAGCATGACGTCCGTCATTGCGTCGAGGTCGTACTCGGGTTTCCAGTCCCATTCCTCGCGCGCCGTCGTGTCGTCAAGTGCGTCAGGCCAGCTCTCGGCGATGCCCTGCAGCAGGGGATTCACCTCGTAGGTGAGCTCGAACCCGGGCATCCGCCTTCTGATGCTCGCCGCCACGTCCTCGGGCGCAAAGCTCATCGCGCCCACGTTGAAGCTGTTGAAGTGCCGGAGTCTTGAGGCATCGGCCTCCATCAGCTCGATGGCGGCGCGCAGCGCATCGGCCATGAACATCATCGGCAGCCTCGTCCCTTCGGCGAGCGGAGAGGCGTAGCGGCCGTGCTCGACTGCCTTCCAGTAGATGTCGACCGCATAGTCGGTCGTGCCGCCGCCGGGCGGCGTCACGTGGGAGATGAGGCCCGGATACCTGACGCTTCGGGCGTCGACGCCGTACTTCGCCCTGTAGTAGTCGGAGAGCAGCTCGCCTGCCACCTTCGTGATGCCGTACATCGTCCTCGGCCTGCAGACCGTGTCCTGAGGCGTCGGATCATGGGGCGTTTCGGGACCGAAGACCCCGATGGAGCTCGGTGTGAAGACGGAGAGGTTCTTGTCGCGTGCGAGCTCGAGAAGACCGATCACGCCATTGACGCCGATGTCCCATGCCGTCATGGGCTTCGACTCGCCCACGGCCGAGAGAATGGCCGCCATATTGAAGATCGTGTCGATGGCGTAGTGTTCGACGGTCCTGCGCAGGCCGTCCGCGTCGAGAAGGTTGACGACGGCCGTCGGACCGCCTTCGGAGAGCGCGGCGGTCAGCGGCGTGCGACCGCTGCCTGCGGCCACGGTCATGTAGCCGCGGCGCCTGAGTTCGGGGACGAGCTCGGAGCCGATCTGGCCTGCCGCGCCGATCACGAGGATGTTCTTCATGGGCCCTCCTTCCAGAGTGTTGTCCGAATCAGGATAGCACGGGTGCGCGGAGGCACAGGCTGTTCAGAACGTACAAGGAAAAAGGCCGCTCCTGCGCCTTGTGGCGCGGAAGCGGCCTTGTTGGAGCGGGCTCCGGGAGAGCTTAGCTCGCGAGAACGATCAGCTTCATCACGAAGAGCGAGACGAAGGCCGTGACGATCGGGAGAGCCATGATCTTGAAGAGGTTCGAGCCCTTGATGCCGATCACGCCGAGGCAGCGGCCCATGTACTGGACCTGGCTGCCCATGAGGTAGATCGACGGGGCGACGATGGCGACGTGCTCGCCGGTGAGAAGCCCCTGGTCAAAGAGCGAGACGGCAACACCCACGCCGCCGCCCATGGACATCCAACCGCCGAGGAGAACGGCGGCGGCTTCGCCGGGGAGGCCGAAGATGGCCATGATCGGGGCGAACAGTTCGCCGAAGATCGTGAGGAGGCCCGAGTGGTTGAGGACCTTGATGATCACGAACGCCATCAGGACGTTCGGAATCGTGGAGGTGACGGCGATGTTCCAGCCCTGGACGGCGCCCTTCACGAACACGTCGGTGACCATCGGATTAGCAGATTCATGTCCGGACATTTTTGTTCCTTCTTCTGTTTTTAACGTTCGTGGTTACTTGCGGGAGGCGCGGATCTGGAGGAGGCGCATCATGTTGGCGGAGAGAACCTTGCCGAGCAGGATGACGCCGAGGCACAGGCCCAGGCTGACCGGAACGGCGAGCGTGCCGTCGGCAGCGACGAGCGTGAAGAGTACGGCGCCGGAGGAGAAGAAGTTCGTGATCGGTGCGTCGGCCGTCATCTGGAACGCGGCGAACGTGTTGGTCTCGGATTCCGTGAGCTCGCCGGCGTCCTTGAGCTGGCGGGTGAGGGCGGCACCACCGTCGGTCGACTGCATCGAGGCGATGAGGGCGAGAGCGGCGGAACCGGGGATGCCGATGAGCGGACGCAGAACCGGGGTGAGGATCTTGCGGGCGGCCTTGAGGGCGCCGTAGTGCTCGAAGACGGTGATCATCGCAAGGGCGAACATCACCGTCGGAACGAGGGAAAGAGCGAACATGAAGCCGTCGATGGCGCCGGAGCCGCCCTTGCCTCGGAAGTTGGCCATGGCCGTCTTGATGGCGTCGCCCTGTTCGGTGACGCCGCTTACGAGTCGGCCGAAGCCGCCGTTGACGGTCGTGAAGTCGAAGACGCCCCACCACTGAGAGGAGGCGCAGAGGCCGGAGAAGAAGACGACGGCAAATGCGAGCGAGAGATACGCGCCGATGCCGACCTTTTCATTGACGGCCTGTTCGGTCGTTTTTTCGGGGGTCATGATACAAGTCCTTTGGTTGTTTTGGAGTAAGGGGGCGGTCTTGAGCCGCTTATTTCCTTGCTGCGCGGGAAGGGAAAGCTTCGCGCTCGCCTGCAAATCATAATGGAGACGCCTTAAAACGTCGCTAAGCGTTTACCCTCTGCCACTGGGCATGCGGAGGAGATGCCGCTTTTGGTGATCCTTCGGACGTGTTCCGTGCGCGCGACTGCTTGAGGTGTTCCTGCCGGTTGCCGATTGGAAACGCCTATCTTACTGATGAAAAGGCGCTTTCGGATTGCTGTGTGCGAGGCCGGTAGTTGTAAAGAAGCTTGCCCGCGAGTCGGGCATGCAACAAAAGTCATTAAAATGAAAGATTCAGTTCGGGAGTCTTCAGCAGAGTCCTGCGCAGACCCGCCGACACGCCATTCAAAGACAAACATTGCTGACTGGAGCAACGCATATGCCGCTCAATGACCCCCGCTGGGGCCGCTCCTCCGACGAGGAGCCGCGCAGGGACGATCGTTCCGCCGACGAAGAGCCGCCCCGTCGTCCCGACGAGGACGATGACCGACGTGACGACAACCGCCGCGACGACCGCCGTCGCGGCGATCGACGCGATGACAACGACGGGATGGACGATCTCGACCGTCTCTGGAAGGAATTCTCCGAACTTCTGCACGGCGCAACGGGCCGCGACAGGAAGGAGGACCGCCGTCATCCCGACCTTCGCAGCCGAGACGACTTCTCCCGCGACGATGTGGATGAGCGTGATGACCGCTACGGTCGTGACGAGGATCGTGACGACGAGCGTGTCGAGCGTCCTCAGGCCCGCCGCTACGGCGACGACGACCGTCGTGACGACCGCGCCGACCGCCCGACGGGCGCCCGCGGCATCTTCGGCGGCCTCGGCGGCATGGGAGGCCTCGGCGGCTTCGGCGGCAAGCGTCCCAATCTGCCTGCGGGCCGCAAGGGGGCGGGCATCGGCATGTCCGTGATCGTGGGCCTGGCGGTTCTCGCCTGGGGCGCCATGGGCTTCTACATCGTGCCCGAAGGCCAGAGCGGCATCGTGACCACGTTCGGTCGCTATGCCGAGACGACCGCCGCCGGCTTCCGCTGGCATCTCCCGATGCCGATTCAGGACGTACAGATCGTCGACGTCTCGAGCGTTCGCACGACCGAAATCGGCTTTGCCGGCCGCTCCGACCGTCTGCGCGAAGCCCTGATGCTCACCGACGACGAGAACATCGTCGACGTGCAGTTCACCGTCCAGTACCGCATCAAGCCGGGCGACGGCGCGCGCGACTACGTCTTCCGCATCCGCCAGCCCGACCTCACCGTGACGCAGGCCGCCGAGTCCGCCATGCGCGAGGTCGTCGGCCGCAAGGCAATGGACAGCGTCCTCTTCGAAAGCAAGGCCGAGATCGCCGAGGCCGTCAAGAAGTCGATGCAGGACATGCTCGATCGCTACTCCTCCGGCATTGAGGTCATGAGCGTCGCCATCCAGAACGCCCAGCCGCCCCAGCAGGTTCAGGCCGCCTTCAACGACGCCGTCAAGGCCGGTCAGGACCGCGAGCGCTCGATCAACCTCGGCGAGGCCTACCGCAACGCCGTCATCCCGAAGGCCGAAGGTACCGCCGCACGCCTCAAGGAAGAGGCGCTCGGCTATCAGGCCCGCATCGTCGAGACCGCCCGAGGCGATGCCGACCGCTTCTCCGCCCTGCAGTCCCAGTACGCCAGGGCTCCTGAAGTCACGCGCGACCGACTCTACGTCGACACCGTGCGCGACGTCATGAAGAACGTCACCAAGGTCTACGTCGACGCCAAGGGCGGCAACAACCTGCTGTACCTGCCGCTCGACAAGATCGTCAACAACACGAAGTCCGACGCCATGACTCAGGCCCAGAAGGACGCCGCCGCGCTCGCCGACCACGGCGTCACGGCCGCCCAGAGCGCCGTCGAGACGACGGGCTCCGCCCAGCCGACGACTTCTTCCGCCGCTCCCGGCGACGAATATCAGCGCATGCTCCGCGACCGCCGCTAAAGGACGACAGCCATGAAGAAACTCTCCACGCTTTTGATCGCCGTCCTCGTGGCGGCCGGCCTGCTCCGCATGTGCGTCTACACCGTGAACGAGCGCGAGTACGCTCTTGTCTTCGCCCTCGGCGAACTCAAGACCGTGATCTCCGAGCCCGGCCTTCATGTGAAGCTCCCGCCGCCCCTGCAGAACATCGTCTACCTCGACAAGCGCATCCTCAACCTTGATGCGGCCGGCGCCGACCTCGTCCAGACGTCCGAAAAGAAGAACCTTCTGATCGATACGTTCGTCAAGTGGCGCATCGAGGATCCGCGCCTCTACTGGGTCTCCTTCCAGGGCTCCGAACCCGCTGCCGCGAACCGCGTCTCCGCACTTCTGCGCGACGTGCTCAACGTGGTCGTCAACAAGCGCACCGTCAACCAGATCACGTCCTCCGAGCGTGACAAGGCCATGGTCGAAATCTCGCAGCTCCTTCAGGAACGCGTGCGCGACGTCGGCATCGGCATCGTTGACGTGCGCATGAAGCGCGTTGACTTCACGCCCGAGATCTCCGAGTCTGTCTACCGCCGCATGGAGGCCGAGCGCAAGCGCGTCGCGAGCGAGGAACGCTCCAAGGGCGCCGCCCAGGCCGAGCGCATCCGCGCCTCCGCCGACCGCGAGAGCGAGGTGATCCTCGCCCAAGCCTATCGTGATGCGCAGAAGGTCAAGGGCGAAGGCGATGCTCAGGCCGCCGAGATCTACGCCGAGGCCTTCGGCCGCGATCCCGAGTTCGCCCGCTTCTACCGCAGCCTGCAGGCCTACCGCGACAGCTTCGCCGACAAGAACGACGTGATGGTCGTTGATCCGTCCGCCGACTTCTTCCGCTACTTCAAGTCGGAAAAGCCGCAATGAGCAGGCTCGACGTCATGATGCTCGCGCTCGGGTGGGTCCTCGTCATCGAGGGCTTCACGCCGATGGTGGCCCCGGGCTTCTGGAAGGAGTCGATAAGCCGATTCCTCGACGAGCCCGACCGCGCGCTGCGCATCACGGGCCTTCTGCTCGTCGCACTCGGACTGGCGATCATCTGGATCGTCTGATCCGCTGATTCAGGATCGGGTCCTCGGCTCTCAAAGCCGTTCGAGCCGAGTTGAATTGGGACACTGTCCTTCAGGGGGCGGATGCTTTGAGGTATCCGCCCCCTGAGTTTGTTGCGCTCGGCGAAGGCGTCTAAGTGGTTTTTCGGACCCTGATTCGGGAGCGGCGCGCGCATTTTGCTAAACTTACGATTCGTGTGAGAGACGACGCCCCGCCGGCGGGTACCAAGCCCTGTCGGCTTCCGCCGTGCCCGCAGACTTTGCGGTCGCCTGCAGCGGGCCTGCGTCGCCGCTCTCAATCCATTTCAAGCCCGCAGCTGCTTCCCTGCTTCTGCGGGCAGCCAATGGGCGGCTCGGATCCGCCGTCAATCTGTTCATTAAGGGTAATCTCATGGCCAAGAATGTAGTTGTGGTCGGCGCTCAGTGGGGCGACGAAGGCAAGGGCAAGATCGTTGACTGGCTGACCGAAAAGGTCGCCGGCGTCGTCCGCTTCAACGGCGGTCACAATGCCGGTCACACGCTCGTGATCAACGGCAAGAAGACCATTCTCCGTCTCATTCCGTCCGGCATCATGCATGCCACGTCCGTCTGCTACCTCGGCAACGGCGTCGTCCTCTCTCCGGAAGCCTTCTTCCGCGAAGTCGACGAACTCAACGCCATCGGCGTGCCCAACGTTGAGAAGCGTTTGCGCGTCTCCGCCAACGCCGCCCTCATCATGCCGTACCACGTCGCCCTTGACCATGCCCGCGAAGCCGCTGCCGGCGACAAGAAGATCGGCACGACGGGCCGTGGCATCGGCCCCGCCTACGAGGACAAGATTGCCCGCCGCACGCTGCGCGTCGCCGACCTCTTCGACAAGGAACGCTTCGTCGAGCAGGTCCGCTCCGTCCTGAAGTATCACAACTTCGTTCTCGAAAACTACCTTGGTGCCAAGCCGCTTGACGCCGACGAAGTCATCGACCACATGCTCTCCTACGCCGAGCGCCTCCGTCCGATGGTCTGCGACGTCTCCGCCGAACTCCATCAGCAGTGCGCCGAAGGCAAGCAGTTCCTCTTCGAAGGCGCCCAAGGCTCGATGCTCGACATCGACCACGGCACGTACCCGTACGTCACGAGCTCCAACACCGTCGCCGGCTCTGCCTGCGCCGGAGCCGGCGTCGGTCCGCACATGCTCAACTACGTCCTCGGCATCACCAAGGCCTACTGCACCCGCGTCGGCGAAGGTCCGTTCCCGACCGAACTTCACGACGAAGTCGGCCAGATGCTCCGTGAAAAGGGCTGCGAGTTCGGCGCCGTCACGGGCCGTCCCCGCCGCTGCGGCTGGTTCGACGGTGCCGCCCTGCGCCGCGCCGTTCAGATCAACGGCCTCACCGGCCTCGCCGTCATGAAGCTCGACGTCCTCGATGGCATGGAAACCGTCAAGCTCGGCGTGGGCTACAAGTACCGCGGCGAAGAGATCGCGATCATGCCCGCCGGCGCCGATGCCGTCGCTGAATGCGAACCGATCTACGAAGAATTCCCGGGCTGGAAGGAGAGCACCTTCGGCGTCACGAAGTGGGATGAACTCCCCGAGACCGCCCGTCAGTACCTGACGCGCCTCTCCGAAGTCGCCGGCGCCCCGATCGCTCTCGTGTCGACCGGTCCTGACCGCGAACAGACGATTCTTCACGTCGACCCGTTCGAAGCCTGAACTCCGTTAGACTGAAACCATGAAAAAAACGGCGGGAAGCTCATGCTTCCCGCCATTTTTTTCATCTATTTCGCCCCTTCTTGACCGAAACCTCTCAACAAGGCGAACTTTTTGGTCTAAAATCCCGTCTTTCATTTCTCGGATCCCGCCCATCTTCGCGGGTCCGCTCACTTGGCACGTTCAGAGAGACACACATGTCGGACATTTCTTACACCTGGGAAGAGTACATCGACCTTAACGAAAAGCTTGTTGCCATGGTCGCCAAGAGCGGCTGGCAGTTTGACAGCATCCTTTGCCTGTCTCGCGGCGGCATGCGCCCGGGCGACTTCTTCAGCCGCGTCTACGACATGCCTCTTGCCGTTCTCGCCACGAGCTCCTACCGCGAAGCCAAGGGCACGGTCCAGTCCGACCTCGACATCTCCGACTGCATCACCGGCGTCTCCGAACTCAAGGGCCGCGTCCTTCTCGTCGACGACATGGTCGACTCCGGCAAGACGATCCGCGAAGTGATCGAGCACCTCAAGAAGCGCTACCCCGGCATCACCGAGATCCGCGTCGCCGTCCTCTGGTACAAGGCCCACTCCGTCCTCGTCCCCGACTGGCACGTCGAATACCTCGAGGACAATCCCTGGATCCACCAGCCGTTCGAATGCTACGACGCCCTCGGCCCGGCCAAGCTCATCGAGCTCGTCGAAGCAAAGGAAGCCGCCAAGAAGGCCTGAGGACCGGTCGGGGCGTCACATTTCGAGAGCTTTTCGGCTCTTGAACACGCCTCGCGCTGAGTTATACTAACCAGAACGCAAAGCCGTTTTCGGAACTTTCCGGAAGCGGCTTTTGAACTGATTTCCCATCTATGCGAAGCATGGGGGCAAGCGGGGCTGATGAAGTCTGTATGGGTGTCGATTGATCGTTGATCCACTTAAGTTGCGCCGAAACGCAATGAAGGTGATTTTGATTTGGTATGTGATCTGCGCGGGGTGATGGATAATCAGGATTAAAAAGCATACTAATGTTCGATTTTAAGGTAGTGCTTTTTAAGCCTGTCCAAAAAAATCAAAACTTGGTAGCATGGATCCATATTCCAGTTAACCAGACTGCAGATTTCGATGAAGATTGCGTCCGCCTGCGCAACTTCTGCCGCGTCTTCGATGATACGGTCGAGGTGTATCGCAAGGCAGTGGACTTTTTCATCGAGATCATGCTGAGGCACCGGGATCCGAAATTCACGGAACTCAAGCATGACAACGACCGCATTCGACTTGCAGAGGGGTTGAACGTTGTCAATAAGGACATTGCCGTCAAGACGGCAAACTTCATCGTGAAGCTTGCGAATGAATTCAAGGTTGACGTCATCGTCATGGAGCACCGCGATCTTACGGGTCGAAAACGGGGCACCAAGCGGCAACGGCTGCATCACTGGCGGGCCAAATATGTCTAGAAGATGGTGGAGCACAAGGCGCATCGGTGCGGCATTCGCATTCGTCGCGTCTGCGCCTGGAACACGTCGAAGCTTGCCTACGGCGGCTCGGGTCCTGTCGCAAGAGACACGGAGAACTACAGCATGTGTACGTTCAAGACAGGGAAGCGCCATGAGTGTGATCTGTCGGCTTCGTACAATATCGGATCTCGCTACTTCCTTCGGGAGTACGAGAAGTCCATTCCGGCAACGGAATGGCGACGCATTTCGGCAAAAGTTCCGGAGTGCGCCCATAGGATCCCTCGCACCCTGAACACTCTAATTAGGGTATGTGCGGAGCTGCACTCCAAGTGAGCGCAGAGTTCTGAGCATTCCCGCTATCTGTGGTTAGGGAGCCCTCTGGTAAGTCGGAGGGAAGGCACGTCCATGCGACCGAAAGGGAGGATGGGCGTGGAAGATTCTCAATACTCATACTGAGCAACAACAATGACTCAACCTGTTACGCCCGATCTGACCAACGCCGGCATGGACGTCACGGAACTCGCCGATGGTGCGAAGGACGTCATCGCCTCGACGGCCGAGCGCTTCACGAGCGTGATCGAGGGGCTGCTCCAGCACCTCTCGCTTGAAAACGTGCTCATGCAGATTGCGGCCGTCTTCGTCAGCATGGCGATCGGCTACGTGATCTCCCGCCGCATCAACACGCTCGTCGACCGCGTGCTCCCCGGCGAGGACGTGCGCGGTCTCGGCGCATACGCCCGCCGCGCGCTCGTCGCCTTCACGCACAACGTTTCCTTCAGCTTCATCTCGGGCTCTCTTCTCGCCCTCATCGTCTACTGCATCGTCAAGATCTTCGAATTTGCGCCGCAGTCGATGGTCATCGCCCGAGTCTGCTACAACATCCTCTACGCCTTTGCGCTTCTCTCGCTCCTCATGGCCTTCCTTCAGGGAGGCATCGGGCTGCGCATGATCACGCCGGGCGTTCGCCGCATCGTCACGATCATCTTCTGGGTGATGGCCGTGCTGCAGTTCTTCGGCATCCTCACCGACATCATCCAGTACCTCGATACGACGGTCATCCCGATCGGCGGGGGCAGCATGACCGTCTGGAAGCTTCTCGTCGCGATCGTCTCCGTCCTCCTCACGCTCGGCGTTGCGAACTGGCTCGCATCCCTCATCAACCAGATGGTCGAGGGCCTCGAGAACATGTCCGAGAACATCAAGGTCGTCCTCAAGCGTGTAGTCACCGTAATCTTCATGGTCCTCGCCGTGATCATCGCGCTCGGCACCGTCGGCATCGACCTCACGATCCTCTCGGTCTTCGGTGGTGCGGTCGGTGTCGGTCTCGGCTTCGGTCTGCAGAAGATCGCCTCGAACTACATCTCGGGCTTCATCATCCTGCTCGACAAGTCGATCAAGATCGGCGACCTGGTCACGGTCGGCGGCTTCAAGGGGCGCGTGACGGAAATCAACACCCGCTTCACCGTTGTGCGCAACAACGACGGCGTCGAGAACATCGTGCCGAACGAGTCCTTCGTGACGAGCGCGGTGCTCAACCACTCCTACACCGAGTCCACGTCCGTCCAGTACATCGACATCTCGGTCGCCTACGACGCCGACGTCGAGCGCGCCCTCGCGATCATGCTCGAGGAAGGCATGCGCGCGCGTCCGCGCATCGATACGGGCCGCCGCGGCTGGGCCTATCTCGACACCTTCGGCGACTCGGGCATCAACCTGAGGCTCGGCTTCTGGGTGAAGGATCCCGTCAACGGCGTCGCCGGTCTCAAGACCGCCATCTCGCTCGCCATTCTCAAGCGCTTTGCCGAAGAGGGCATCGAGGTGCCGTACAACCAGCTCGAGGTCAACCTGCGCAAGGTCGACGTCGGTGAAATTCCGGTCCGCATGAAGGTCCAGTCCTCCTGACGATCGTCACCGACAACTCGGAAATGTTCAACAAGAAAGGGCGCGCCTTCCGCGAGGCGCGCCCTTGTTATTTCGATTGCTGCGGTCGGACTTGAGCGCGGACGCGGCTGCTTTCGACCAGTCAATGTCTGAAGGTGACCGAACAGGTGAGTTCGCCACCGAGCGCTGAGAGCGCCGCGGAGATCGTGTCGATCTTCGTCGGGTGGCTGAGTTTCAGAAGACGGTGGGTTTCCTGCGGCAGGCAGCCCAGACGCCTGGCAAGCTCGGAGCCGCTCAGCTTCTCCTTCTTCAGCGCGACGATGAGGTGAAGCTTGCTCGCGAAGTTGGGGGAGAGCGAGAAGACTTCCTCGCCTGCGCGGGGCTCGCGCGGCTCGGGCAGCCTGTCCTCCTTGAGCCTTGCCTCAAGTGCGGGCAGCACCTCGTCCTGCAGCCCCTCGACGAGCTTTGCGATGCTCGGCGCCGTAGGCAGAATTTCCGGAATGCTCGGAAAGCGCGCGCGGTAGCTGCCGTCGGCTGTGCGTTCAATCCAGTAGGGGAAGCGTGTTGTTGTGATCATGGACGATAATGGTGTTTTGCTGTCGACAGTCAGGATAGCACGGGCTGAAATGAAAAAAGGCCTGTACTTTCGTACAGACCTTTTAGAATTTGGTGGTGCCCGGAAGAGGACTCGAACCTCCACGGCCGTGAAGCCGCCAGCACCTGAAGCTGGTGCGTCTACCAATTTCGCCATCCGGGCAACCTTGAGAATTTGAATTATGCCCATGCTTTTCGAGTTTGTCAAGAATTTCTAAAAATATTTTTTTGAGTTGGCTGTAGACTGTCGCAATGCATGAACAACAGAGGTGTTATGGCTAAAAAGAAGAAGACGCCAGTGGCGCAGATCGAACCGATTTCCCTTCCTGACGAGGATCTCGCCAAGGCGCGTGCCTGGCTTGAGGGGCTCAATGCCGACATTGCCTACTCGCAGGCAAAGCGCCAGCTTGCAGAAGCCTGTGGCTGGGAACGCTCGAAGTCCAACGCCGTCATCGTGGCCCTCCACGAGGAGGGCTTCATGGCGGGCGAAAAGAACTATTTCTGCAATCCGAACGCGCCTGCCGAACCCGGCGTCGTGCGCGGCGCCCGCGAGGTCTCGAACTTCACGATCATGCTCCAGAGCGATCCTGAGGTTTCGGTTCCCTTGCCCTACGCAATCCATTGCCTGCCCGGTGACGTCTTCATGCTTCGCAAGACGGTCACGGGCAACTGGCGCGTTTCGAACTTCGTCGCACGTCATCAGACGCGCTGGGTCTGCAAGCTTCGCGGCCGCATCCGCCGCGGCCGTCGTTCGGGTATCGCACAGGTCGTTCCGATCAACGGCTTCGCCCCGGTCGAGATGCAGATGGACCTTGCAGATGTTCCCGCCGAGGTCGATCTCGAGAAGGCGGCCTTCGAGGTCGAGTTCCTGCCCGAATCGATGAAGCCCGAGCCCTACGTCGAGATCTTCGTGCGCTTCGTCAAGGAGATCGGCAACCGCTTCGATCCGCTCGGCGAAATCGCCATCGCCTCGGCCGAATACGACCTGCCCGTTGAATTCAGCGCTGCGGCGCTTGACGAGGCTCAGGCCCTGCCTGACGAAGTCGATCCCAAAAACATGGGTCGCCGCGTCGACCTCCGCGACATCCCGTTCGTGACGATCGACGGCGAGGATGCCCGTGACTTCGACGACGCCGTCTACTGCGCGCGCGTCGAAGACGGCAGAACGCGCCTTCTCGTCGCCATCGCCGACGTGAGCCACTACGTCAAGCCCGGTGCGCCGCTCGACGTTGACGCGCAGCAGCGCGCCACGAGCGTCTACTTCCCCGCGAGCGTCGTGCCGATGCTGCCTGAGAAGCTCTCGAACGGCCTCTGTTCGCTCAATCCCGGCGTCGATCGCCTGACGATGGTCTGCGATGCGGTCATCGATCCTGAGGGCAGGATCGAGGCCTATCAGTTCTATCCCGCCGTCATCCACTCTCACGCACGCCTCACCTACACCCAGGTCTGGGGCGCGCTGCAGGGCGAGGAAGGGGGACTCGCCGCCGTCGGCGATCGCCTTGACGACATCCGTGCGCTTTACGATCTCTTCAAGACGCTGCGCAAGGCCCGCGATGCACGACATACGCTCGACCTGGAGACGAAGGAGACGATGGCCGTCTTTGACGACAAGGGCGTCATCAGCGAATTCAAGGTGCGCGAACACAATGACGCGCACCGTCTCATCGAGGAGTGCATGCTCGTCGCGAACGTCTGCGCCGCGGACTTCGTGATCCAGAAAAAGCGCGGGGCACTCTTCCGTGTTCATGACGCGCCGAGCCAGGAGCGTCTCGAGACGCTGCGCACCGTTCTCAAGAGCTTCAACGAGAAGCTCGAGTCGCCGACGCCCGAGGGCTTCGCGGAGCTCATCTCGCGCACGAAGGAAAATGAATTCCTGCAGACCGCCATCCTGCGCTCGATGTCCCGTGCCTGCTACTCGCCCGACAACGTCGGTCACTACGGGCTGCAGTACGAGGCCTACGCCCACTTCACGTCTCCGATTCGTCGCTATCCCGACCTGCTGCTTCATCGTGCGATCAAGGGAATTCTCTCGCGTCGCATCTATGTGCCGCAGGTGGTCTTCGACGACTCGTCCCTGATGGTCTCGCGTCAGGCCCGAGGCCTCGGCAGCAGGCCTGAGGCAGGGGACGGAGACAAGCCCGCAACGCAGGCCGAGAAGCGCCACAGCGTCTGGGAGCGCCTCGGCATTCTCTGCTCCGCGGCGGAGCGCCGCGCCGACGACGCGACGCGCGACGTGATGAACTATCTCAAGTGCGACTACATGCTTCGCCACGGCAAGGGCCGTCACGAAGCGGTCGTCACGGGCATGATTCCCGCGGGCGTCTTCGTCGCCCTGAAGGACATCGCCGTTGACGGCTTCATCCACATTTCGAACCTCGGTTGGGGCTACTACGAATTCGACGAGAAGAACCTCACAATGACGAGCCGCGAGGAGATGACGCAGGTGCGCGTCGGCGACCGCGTCATCGTCAGGCTTGAGGAAGTCGACCTTGAGAACCGCCGCATGTCCTTCGTGCTCGAGTCGAACCTAGAGCGCCGTCTGATCAAGGGCGGAAAGGGCGGCTCGCGCCGTTCTTCGAGACGCGGTTCGAGGCTCTATGGGCGCAAGTTCGACCCGTTCGACATTGATGACGATGACTTCGACGAGCTGTTCGGCCAGAAAGGCGATGACGACTGGGACGATTGAGCCCGTTTCGAGCTGACGCTCGAAACATCGTGCGCTACAATGAGCGCAAATTTCAAAACCCCTGCGCGCTGTTGGTTTGCTCGACAGCGCGCTTTTAATAGTAGTTGCTGTAAGTGAAGAACATTGTTTTGGCAGGCTTCCATGCCGTGGGCGCCCGTCTGCGCATGGACCCGAAGTCCATCTCCGCCGTCTACCTTGATCCCGAACGCCGCGACAAGCGCATGCGCGAGATGCGCGAGAAGCTGATCGCCGCCGGCGTGCGCGTGATGACCGCCGACAACCGTCGCCTTGACGGCATGGCTCCCGACGTTCCGCACCAGGGCATCGTTGCGATGGCCGAGGAAAAGCAGGCCCAGCTCGAGTTCGATGAACTGCTCGACCTGATTACCGACGACACGCTCATCCTGATCCTTGACGGCGTGACCGACCCGCGCAACTTCGGCGCCTGCCTGCGCGTCGCCGACGCCGCCGGCGTCCAGTGCGTACTCGTGCCGCGCGACCGTTCCGCCCACATGTCGCCCGCCGCCCTCAAGGCCGCCGCCGGCGCTGCGGAAACGGTGCCTGTCGTCACGGTGACGAACCTCGCCGCCTCGATCGTTGAACTGCGCGACGCCGGCGTGACCGTCGTGGGTACTGCCGGTGAAGCCACGAAGTCGATCTACGAATTCGACCAGAAGAAGGCGTTCGCCTGGGTGCTCGGCGCCGAGGGCGACGGCCTGCGCCAGCTGACCCGCCGCCGCTGCGACGACCTTGCCGCCATTCCGATGGCCGGCGCCGTCGAGAGCCTGAACGTGTCCGTCGCCTCGGGTATCTGCCTCTATGAATCCGTGCGCCAGCGCACGGGCGGCAAGCTCAAGTAATCTTTTTTCCGGGCATGCGATTTTTTTTTCCGCTTTTCGGGTGGCGAAAGCCCGAGAAAGTGAGTAAAATCGCATGCTTTCTGTCCTTGCTGCACCGGAGTAGACGCCCGGGCAGCTTTCATCCGCAAGGAGACAATAACAATGCGTCACTACGAACTTTGCATTCTCGTGCATCCTGATCAGAGCGAACAGGTTCCCGCCATGATCGAACGCCTCAAGACCCTTGTCGCCGAACAGAACGGCAAGATCGAACGCGTCGAAGACTGGGGCCGTCGTCAGCTCGCCTACCCGATCGAAAAGCTCGTCAAGGCTCACTATGTTCTCATGAACATCGAATGCGGCCATGAGACGATTGAAGAAATCGAAAACGGCTTCCGTTTCAACGACGCCATCCTGCGTCACCTCACCGTCAAGACGAAGCATGCCGAAACGGCTCCGTCCGTCATGATGAAGGCTGTTGAAAAGGAAGAAGCCAAGAAGGTCGCCGCTGCTGAAGCCGCTGCCGCCGAAGCTTCCGCCGAATAATTCAGTCTCGACTGAACAGATTTTTCTGTGCGATCTGAGATCTGAGTGAACCTCATCGAGATTTCCGGCACGTTGACTTCCAAGGAGGAAGTTCGATACACGCCGGCGGGCATTCCGGTTTTTGAGGGTGTCTTTCACCATCGATCCGAACTGACCGAAGCGAACAGGATCAGAAAACTCGAGTACGACTTCCCCGCCATCGCCTTCGGCGCTCTGGCCGAGAGCCTGAACAAGGCTCAGATGGGACAGGACGTGAACATCCGAGGCTTTTTGGCGCCGCGCTCGATGAAGAGTTCCAAACTGATCGTACACATCACCGAATTAAATTAAGGAGCTACAAAATGGCTTTCAAGGGTAAGGGCAAGCCCCGTCGCGCTAACCAGCAGAACTCTCTCTTCAAGCGCAAGAAGTTCTGCCGCTTTACGGCCGAAGGCGTTGAAACGATCGACTACAAGGACATCGACACGCTCAAGGACTTCATCCAGGAAAACGGCAAGATCATGCCGGCTCGTCTGACGGGCACGAAGGCTCACTATCAGCGTCAGCTGGACACCGCCATCAAGCGTGCCCGCTTCCTCGCTCTCCTCGCCTACACCGACAACCAGTAATCAGATTTAAGGAGATATCAAATGCAGGTTATTCTTCTCGAGAAGATTGCTCACGTTGGTGACCTCGGCGACGTCGTCAAGGTCAAGGATGGCTACGGCCGCAACTTCCTGATCCCGACCGGCCGTGCCAAGCGCGCCACGAAGGCTGCCATCGCCGAATTCGAAGCCCGTCGTGCCGAGCTCGAAGCCGCTCAGGCCGAACGTATCGCTGCCGCCCAGAAGATCGCCGACACGATCAACGAAGGCGAAATCGAAATCTCTTCCAAGTGCGGCGTTGACGGCCGTCTCTTCGGTTCCGTCACGAACGCTGACATCGCCGAAGCCATCGATGCCAAGTACGGTCTTCAGATCAAGAAGTCCCAGGTCCGCACGCCGCTTGGCGCCATCAAGGCTGTCGGCGACTACGTCATCACGATCGGTCTTCTCACCGACATCACGGCTGACGTCACGGTCCACGTTGTTGGCGAAGCCTAATTCGCTTCCGCTTCAACTGACTTGAAGTCAAAAAAAAGGCCCGCAGAACTGCGGGCCTTTTTGCCATTCAGGCGTCGGGAGAGCCATGCCTCAAACTTTCGTTTGAGTTAAGATGTTGCCAGATGCTCGCGTCTGCCTGCTGACGCCGTGCGGCCATTCGAGTTTCAGATCTGATGCTGGCTTGAGTTAAGATGTTGCCCCGCCCGCAGTACCCTGCAGCGCAGAGGAAAAGGAGCCAAGCAGTGGAGCATTTTTTCGAAAATGCCCCGCCTGTCGAAAAAAAAACAGCATTTTTTGCGTAATTTTGCAAAGCATGGCCTGGGCAAAAGGGAGTTGAGCTCGCGCTCAACTCTTTTTTTATCAGACGAAGTACATCACGATCATCAGCCCGAGCATGGTGAATGCCAGAGCGATTTTGACGGCAGTTCCGACGACCATGCCGATCCAAGTCGCAACACCTACGCGCCCCGCGTGAAGATAATCTCGTTTGGCCCAGAACTCGCCGATGAATGCACCGACGAGCGGCATGATGAAGATGCCTACAAGACCGCCCATGAAGACACCGACGAAGGTACCAATGACCGAACCCCAGATGCCGTAGGAGCTGGCACCGGCCTTCTGTGCCCCGGCGGTCTGCGCCACAGTGTCGACGATGACGCCGATGATGGCAAGAACGGCGAGCGTCGCGATCGTGCCCCAGCCGATCAGTTCGAAACCGCCTGCCCATCCGATCAGGGCGCCTCCTGCGGCGATCAGCGGAAGTCCGGGAATGGCTGGGATGACGGTGCCGGCGAGGCCGGCGATGATCAGCGAAACGGCACTCAGCCAGCAGATGACGGCAAACCAGTCTATTTGTGCAAACCAGTCGAGCATTCGAAATTCCTCTTTAGGTTACTGTGCGCCTTCCCAATAGCCGACATCGCCTGCCCAGGGCTCGAAGCGGGTGTTGCCGCCGCGGAAGACCATGCGGAGCGTACCGATTGGACCGTTACGCTGCTTGGCGATGATGATCTCGGCAAGATTCTTGTCAGGAGTGTCCTTGTTGTAGACGACCTCGCGATAAATGAACATGATGACGTCGGCGTCCTGTTCGATTGCGCCGGATTCGCGAAGGTCGGACATGATCGGGCGCTTGTCGGCTCGCTGTTCAAGAGAGCGGTTGAGCTGCGAGAGCACGATGACCGGGCAGTGCAGCTCCTTTGCCAGCGCCTTGAGGCCGCGTGAAATTTCAGACAGTTCGGTCGAGCGGTTGTCGACGCCGGCACGGCCCGTCATCAGCTGAATGTAGTCGACGACGATGAGGCCGAGCGGGCCCGTCTGGTTGACCAGACGTCGAGCACGGCTCGAAAGCTCTGAGATCATCAGGGCGGGCGTGTCGTCGATGTAGATGGGCTTGTTTTCCAGACGATGGACGGCCTTCGAGAAGGCGTTCCATTCCTCGTCCTCGAGCTGCGCCTTCCTGAGCTTCTGGGCGTCGATGTTGGCGACGGAGCTGATCAGACGCTGGGCGAGCTGGTCGCCACCCATTTCGAGAGAGAAGACGGCGACGGGCAGTTCCTGACGTACGCCGACGTTTTCTGCAATGTTGATGGCGAACGAGGTCTTGCCCATTGAGGGACGGCCCGCGATGATGATCAGGTCGCCGCGCTGCAGACCCGCAAGCTCTCTGTCGAGATTGGGATAGCCCGTCGGCACCCCCGTGACTTCCGAGCCCTGCTGGTTCTGGTAAAGATCGATGATCTTCTCGGAAACTTCTCGAACGAGCGTGGCCATGGGCTGGAAGCCGCGCTGGCCGCGAGAATTGCGTTCGTTGATCGCGAGCACGATGCGCTCGGCCTCATCGAGGATCTGCGCCGTTTCGCGTCCTTCGGGTTGCAGCGCGCATGTGACCATGTGGTCGCCCGCACTGATCAGCTGTCGCAGAACGGACTTGTCGTGAACGATTTCGGCGTAGCGGCGGATGTTGGCAGCGGAGGGCGTGTTGTTGACGAGTTCCGCAAGATACGCAAAGCCGCCCGTATCGGTGTCGAGGCCGGCATCGCGAAGCGACTCGGCGACGGTCAGCGAGTCGGCGGGACGGCCGCGCTGGATCATCGCGGCGATGTGCTCGTAGATGATCTTGTGGTCGCGGCGGTAGAAGTCATCGGGCTGAATGATGTCGACGATGCTGTCTAGAGCATTGTTGTCGATCATCAAGCCGCCCAGAATGGACTGTTCGCTGTTGATGCTCTGCGGAGGCCTACGCACGGCCTGCGCGGCGGGATCGTCAATCATGTCAGTCATGTGTTTGCTTCTTCCTCGTGTGTGAGCTCAATATCTTAGCTTCAATCACGCTTGAAAGTGAGGTCGGTCTTCGTCAAAAAACTGAGCATGTTTGCGACAGTCTGAAGATGAAGAAACAGCTTTCATTGTGCGAGAGACGTTGACGAGTTTTCCGGCCCTCCAGAAACGAAGAGGCGCACAATGCGCCTCTTCGTTGTTGTGGGGAAAACGTTGTCAGAGCACTTCAGTCGCGAAGTCCGCCAGACGCGAGCGTTCGCCGCGCGTGAGCGTGATCGTGGCTGCGTGCGGCCAGCCCTGGAAGCGTTCGACGACGTAGGTGAGGCCGGAGCTGCCTTCCGTCAGGTAGGGCGTATCGATCTGGGCGATGTTGCCCAGACAGACGATCTTCGTGCCGGGGCCCGCGCGCGTGATGAGGGTCTTCATCTGCTTCGGGCTCAGGTTCTGCGCCTCGTCGATGATGACGAACTTCTTGAGGAAGGTGCGTCCGCGCATGAAACTCATCGACTTGATGCGGATGCGGGCCTTGATGAGGTCGAGCGTCGCCTGTCGACCCCAGTCGCCGCCCGTGCTGTTTTCCGAGCGGTGAAGCACCTCGAGGTTGTCCTCGAGCGCTCCCATCCACGGCGCCATCTTCTCCTCTTCGGTGCCGGGCAGGAAGCCGATGTCCTCGCCGACGCTGACGGTCGCGCGCGTCACGATGATTTCGGAGAATCGGCGCTCGTCGATCGTCTGGGTGAGGGCGGCGGCAAGGGTCATCAGGGTCTTGCCCGTGCCCGCCTGGCCGAGCAGCGTGACGAAGTCGATCTCGGGATCGGTGAGCAGGTTGAGCGCCATGTTCTGTTCGGCGTTGCGCGCATGAATGCCCCAGACCTTGAGGCGGGTTCGGTAGTCGCGCAGCAGGCGGATCGTGACCGCGTCGGGCTCGACGCTCGTGACGATGGCCATGAAGTCGGGGTCGCCCTCGATCGTCAGACACATGTTGACGACGTAGCGGCCGGCCTCCTTCGTCTCGAAGCGGTAGTGCGTCGTGCCGTCGTCCTGCCAGGACTTGAGGGATTTGCCGACGGTCGTCCAGAAGTCGGAGGGCAGCGCCATGCGGCCCGAGTAGAGCATGTCGGTGTCGTCGAGCACCTTGTCGGAGAGATAGTCCTCCGCGGGAATGCCCAACGTCGTCGCCTTGATGCGCATGTTGATGTCCTTGCTCACCAACACGACGGCCAGATCGGGGAAGGCGCCTTCAACGCCTTTGACGACCGCGAGGATGCGGTTGTCGCCCTTGAAGGTCGGCAGTGCGGCGGGAATCGGCACGTCGACGGCGTGGGTTTCAAAGAAGAGCCTGCCCGTCGCTTCCTTGTTGCCCAGAAGCGAGAGCGGCACGCCCTGTGTCAGATCGTGTCCGTTGAGCTCCATCAGCTGATCGAGGCTGCGACTCACCGAACGCGCGTTGCGTGCGACGTCGCTCGTGCCCTTCTTGTGGTTGTCGAGCTCTTCGAGCACGGTCATGGGCAGGAAGACGTCGTGCTCGGCGAAGCTGAAGATGCTCATGGGATCGTGGATCAGCACGTTGGTGTCGAGCACGAAGAGCTTGCGCTTGTCGGCGGGCGTTGCGGCGCGTCCGCGGCGGTTGGAGTGCCTGGATTCGCGCACGTCGGACTCGGCGACTGCAGGGGCCGTCTGGGGCTTCACTGCGGTTGCGGCTTTTTTGACGGGGGGCTTCTTCACGGCGGGCTTCGCGGGCGTCTTCGCCGTCGATTTGGGGGCGGCAGTCTCCTGCGCGGTGACAGTCTTCGTCGTTTCGGCGGGCGCGGCCTTCACGGTCTTCCTCGTCGTGCGGCGGGGCTTCGAAGCCGTCTCGGGAGCCTGCGACGGTTTGGCTGCGGCCTTGGGCGCAGCCTTTCCGGCGGGCTTGGTCAGATCGGCTTCGGGACCGTAGTCGGTCAGCACGTCCCCTCGCTTGGCGGGTCTTTTCGGAAGCGGCATGGCGTTTCTCTCTAATCTATTGTCAATGAAGTCATTGTAGAGGTTCGGTGGCCGGCGGGCGTCCCCCTTCTGTCTGAAGGTCGACAAGACTTACAATTACGATCGAGTGGACGGGTGTTTCGCGTGAGCATCTGCTCGAAAGCACCTATTTCGCTGTAGGTCAAATGCCTGGGTTCCGTAAAAAACCGTCTCTTTAAGTTTTCGGAGAATGATTTTCAGGTAGTATGGCTTTATCGTCATTTGCCTGATGAGTGACAGCGACTATTTCCCCCTTTTCAAGGAGGTTTAATGCAGTACATTTCCACCCGAGGCCTCGAATCGAGCTTCTCGTTCAGCGACATTCTCTTCGAGGGCTATGCCGAGGATGGCGGCCTCTACGTGCCTGCGGTGTTCCCGAAGGTCGACGCCCACACCCTGATGACGTGGCGCGGCCTCTCCTATGCCTCGCTCGCCTTCGAGGTCATCCGCCTCTTCGCCGAGGAGCTCCCGAAGGAGGATCTCTGGCAGATCTGCTCCGAAGCCTATCAGGCCGGCAACTTCGGCCACACCCGCGGCATGTTCACGGCCGAGGAGATCACGCCCGTGAAGTGGCTCCACGACCAGGTCGGCCTGCTCGAGCTCTCGAACGGTCCGACGCTTGCCTTCGACGACATCGCCATGCAGTTCATGTCGAGGCTCTTCGACACGTCGTTCGCTCAGGGGCGTCCGCGCACGCTGCTTGGCGCCACGACGGGCGACATGGGTGCTGCGGCCGAGGCCGCGTTCGGCGGGCACAAGAACATCAAGGTCGTCATGCTCTCCCCGAAGGACCGCATGAGCCAGTTCCAGGCGGCGCAGCTTTATTCCAATCAAGATCCGAACGTCGTCAACATCGAGGTCAACGGCACGTTCGACGAATGCCAGGACATCGTGCGCACGATCCTCGAGGATCGCGAGTACGCGAAGGCCCACGGCCTCGGCGCGATCAACTCCGTCCTCTGGGCCCGCATCGTGCCGCAGATCGTCTACTACTTCTACGGCTATCTGAGGGCCGTCGAACGCGTGGGCGAGGAGGTCGTCTTCGCGGTGCCGGGCGGCAACTTCGGCAATGCGTACGCGTGCTGGGTCGCCAAGAAGATGGGGCTTCCGATCATGCGCCTCATCGTCTGCACGAACGAAAACGACGCGATGGACGAGTTCCTTCGCACGGGTCGCTATGCGCCGAAGCCCTCGAGCGAGACGATCGCAACGTCCTCGCCCTCCACTGACATCTCGCGCGCCGCGAGCTTCGAGCGCTTCCTCTTCGACGTGCTCGGCCGCGACGGCGCCCGTGTCAGGGAGCTTGCCGAGGATCTGAAGACGAAGGGCGAATTCACGCTCACGGCCGAGGAATTCCGCAAGGTCCGCCTGTCGGGCGTCGTGTCGGGTTCCTCGAACCATCCGAATCGCCTCGAGATCATCGAGCAGATGCACCTCGAGTACGACACGTACGTCGACCCGCACACGGCCGACGCGCTCTTCTCGGGCATCTACCTCCATCCCGTCGGCGTCAAGACGCTCTGCGTCGAGACGGTTCAGGCCGTCAAGTTCCCGAGGATGGTCAGGCAGGCCACGGGCGTTGCCGTCGAGCCGCCCGAGGACATGGCCGACCTCTTCAGCCGTCCGCTGCGCAAGGTCCAGACGCCTGCGTGTGAAGCGGCGGTCCGAGAGGAGATCGAAAGGCTGACGGAGCGCCCTGATGCCTAAAACGGTCGGGTTCGTCGGCTTTTCCGAAAGCGGCAAGACGACCCTTGCGACCCGGGTTGCGGCGGAACTCACCCGCCGCGGTTTCCGGGTCGCGGCGCTTAAGGACGCGCACCACGGGTTCGACATGGACAAGCCCGGCAAGGACAGCTGGCGCTACAGGGAGGCGGGTGCCTCGCAGGTGATCGTGCGCAGCGACCGAAGATGGGCCATGCTCGTTGAAACGCCTGAACAGCCGTCGGTTGAAGAGCTGCTTGCCAGATTTTCGGATGTCGACGTCATCCTTGTGGAGGGGTTTAAAAACGAGGGCGCATTCCCTAAAATTGAAGTCCGACGCAGGGCGTGCGAGGCCAATCCGAGACTCTCGCTCATGCATGACGACGTGGTGGCCGTCGCCTCCGACTTCGAGGAGCCGGACGAAAGGGTGCCGCGGCTCGACATCAACGACCCTGCAGCCGTTGCAGATTTTGTTGTAAGCCTATGATCACCTACGCCGAAGCCCTGCGCCGCCTCATGGAGAAGGCGGTGCCCGTCGAGGGAATGGAAACCGTTCCGCTCCTCTATTCAACCCACCGCGTGCTCGCCGAAGACATCGTGAGCCCTATCGCCGTTCCCGGATGGGACAACTCCCAGATGGACGGCTACGCGGTCAGAGCGGCCGAGCTGGCTGAGGCGTCCGAAGATCATCCCGTCGTGCTGCCCGTTTCCGACCGCATTCCCGCCGGTCAGGTTGGCTCAAGGCTTGCGCAGGGCAGCGTCGCGCGCATCTTCACGGGCGCGCCGATGCCCGAGGGTGCCGACACGGTCGTGCCCCAGGAAAACGTCGAGGTGACGCCCGAGGGCGTCTGCTTCAAGTCCCCCGTGCGCGAGGGCGCATGGGTCCGCCGCCGCGGCTCCGACGTGCCTCAGGGCGGCGTCGTGCTCAAGAAGGGCGCCCGCCTGACGCCCGCCGCGATCGGCATGGTCGCGTCCATCGGCCGCGCCTACGTCAAGGTTTACCGCCGTCTTCGAGTCGGCATCTTCTTTTCGGGCGACGAGCTCGTGCAACCGGGCGAACCCCTGCCGCCGGGTGGCATCTACAACTCGAACCGCTTCATGATCCGCAGCCTCCTTCAGGAGCTCGGCTGCGAGGCGCTCGACCTGGGCAGCGTGCCCGACACGCTTGAGGCCACGATCGAGGCTTTCGAGAGCGCGGCCGCCTCGGCCGACGTCATCCTGACGACGGGCGGCATGAGCGTGGGCGAAGAGGACCACATCAAGCCGGCGGTCGAAGCAGTCGGTTCGCTCAACGTCTGGCGCGTCCGTCTCAAGCCCGGCAAGCCCCTCGCGTTCGGCGAGGTGCGCGGCGTGCCCTTCATAGGCTGTCCGGGCAATCCCGTTGCGGGCTTCGTGGTCTTCCTGATGATGGCCAGACCCTACCTCCTGAGGACGATGGGCCTCACCGACATCGACGTAAAGCCCATGGCCGTGAGAGCCGACTTCGACTGGCTCAAGCCGGGCGACCGTCAGGAGTTTGTGCGCGTGCGCCGCAACGACGAGGGCGGGCTCGACCTCTATCACACGCAGAATTCGCAGGTGCTTTCCTCCTGCGCCTGGGCCGACGGTCTCGTCGACATTCCCGTGGGCGGCACCGTCCGCAAGGGCGACATGGTCAGCTACTACCCGTTCTGCCAGTTCTTCGCCTGAGAGTGGCTCGAAATGCGCAAACCTGAAACACAAGAAAGAGAGGACATAACAAAATGAAGATCCGCATCCTTTACTTTGCGCTTCTGCGCGACGCCCTCGGTCGTGCGCAGGAGGAGCTTGAGGTGCCTGAGGACGTGACGACGGTCGCAGGGCTTCGCGAGTGGCTTCGCGGCTGCGGCGAGCCGTATGCGACTGCGCTCGGCAATGCGCGCCGCGTGCGCGCGGCCGTCAATCAGGAGATGGCCGAGCCCGACGACGCCGTGAAGGTGGGCGACGAGGTCGCCTTCTTTCCGCCGGTGACCGGAGGCTGATCATGTCCCTGACGACCATTCGCGTGAGCAAGGCGGACTTCAATCCCGGCGAGGAGATCGAGAGGCTCATCGAATCCTCTCCCGAAGCGGGCGGCGTGGCGAGCTTCGTGGGCGTGGTGAGAAACCGCAATGACGGCAACGACGTCACGCATCTCACGCTCGAGCACTATCCCGCGATGACCGAAAGGGCGCTCGCGGGCATCGTCGAGCGCGCAAGGGCACGCTGGGACGTCTGCGGCGTGACGGTCATCCACCGCGTGGGCGAGATGGCCGTGGGCGAGCACATCGTGCTCGTCGTCGTCACGAGCGCGCACCGCCGCGAGGCCTTCGAGGCCTGCGAATTCATCATGGACTGGCTCAAGACCGAGGCCCCCTTCTGGAAGAAGGAGAGGACGCCCGAGGGCGAGCGCTGGGTCGACGCGCGCGAGAGCGACGAAGAGGCCAGGCGTCGCTGGGGTGAGGCCGCACGATGACCAGGGACGGGCCGCTCTGGCTCGTGATCCTCGCCGTCGGTACGGGCGCCGGACTCGGCGCCGTCTGCCGATGGACGCTCTCCTATTTCCTCAATCCGCTCGCAGGATGGATGCCCTGGGGAACGCTCGCCTCCAATGCCGCGGGCGGCCTTCTGATCGGCGCCGCACTCGCCTGGACGAGCGCGAATCCCGAGCTGCCGCCCGCCGTACGGCTTTTCATCATCACGGGCTTTCTCGGAGGTCTGACGACCTTCTCGACCTTTTCGGCTGAAGCCTTCTCGCTCATCACGTCGGGCGCCTTCATCAGGGCCGGCGTGCACATGGCCTCGCATTTGCTGCTGAGCCTGACGGGCACTTGGGCGGGCTGGACGGCCGTCCGCTCGCTCTGAGCACGGGAAGGCAGCCTGAACGCTCACGGCCCCGCCGGTCTTGCACCAGACGGGGTCGTTTCATTTCGGCTCTCCGAGAGTCTTGACGCCGGACAAACTCTGTAGCAACTTCAATGTTCAGGCATCTTGAAATGTCCTGCTCTATCCCCATATAGGTAGGGACATCAGATGAGAATCCCGTGATCGCAGGCAGAGTCAATGCGGTCCCATGCAGGGGTTTTCGAAGGAACAAGAACATGCGTCAAGACAAGTTAACGACTAAATTCCAGGAAGCGTTGGGCGAGGCCCAGTCGCTCGCGCTTGCTCATGACAACCAGGTCATCGAGCCTGTGCACATTCTGGCGGCTGTGCTCGCCGACGGTGAAGGTTCGAGCAGGAGCCTTCTTGAACGTGCGGGCGTGAACGTCCAGAGCCTGACGCGCGAAGTGAACGCGGCCGTCGAGCGCCTGCCGAAGGTTTCGGGCACGGGCGGCGACGTGCAGATCTCGCGCGACCTCATGAACCTCCTCAACCTCACGGAGAAGGAGGCGATGAAGCGCGGCGACGAGTTCATCTCGACGGAAATGCTGCTTCTCGCCCTCACGGAGGACAGGAGCGAGGCGGGCCGTCTTGCGAAGAATGCAGGGCTGACTCGCGCTGCCATTGAAGCGGCGGTCGAAACCGTCCGCGGCGGCGACAAGGCCGACAACCCCGATGCGGAAAGCCAGCGCGAGGCGCTCAAGAAATACACGGTCGACCTGACCGAGCGCGCCCGTCAGGGCAAGCTTGATCCCGTGATCGGTCGTGACGACGAGATCCGCCGCACGATGCAGATCCTGCAGCGCAGGAGCAAGAACAACCCCGTCCTGATCGGCGAGCCCGGTGTGGGCAAGACGGCCGTGGTCGAGGGTCTGGCGCAGCGCATCGTCAACAACGAGGTGCCCGACAGCCTTCGCGGCAAGCGCATTCTCTCGCTCGACATGGCGGGCCTGATTGCGGGTGCGAAGTACCGCGGCGAGTTCGAGGAGCGTCTCAAGAAGCTTCTGAAGGAAGTGACGGCCGAGTCCGGCAGGATCATCCTCTTCATCGACGAGCTGCACACCGTGGTGGGTGCCGGCAAGACGGAAGGCTCGATGGATGCGGGCAACATGCTCAAGCCCGCGCTCTCGCGCGGCGAGCTGCACGTGATCGGCGCGACCACTCTTGACGAGTACCGCAAGTACGTCGAGAAGGATGCCGCCCTCGAGCGCCGCTTCCAGAAGGTGTTGGTCGACGAACCGAGCGTCGAGGACACGATCGCCATTCTGCGCGGCCTGCAGGAACGCTATGAGGCGCATCATGGCGTCGAGATCACCGACCCAGCCATCGTGGCCGCGGCCGAACTTTCGCACCGCTACATCACCGACCGCTTCCTGCCCGACAAGGCCATCGATCTGATCGACGAGGCCGCGGCCCGCGTGAAGATGGAGATCGATTCCAAGCCCGAGGCTCTCGACAAGCTTGACCGCCGCCTGATCCAGCTCAAGATCGAGCGCGAGGCCATGAAGAAGGAGACCGACGACGCCTCGAAGAAGCGTCTGCAGGCGATTGAGGACGAGATCGACAAGCTCTCCCGCGAGTATGCCGACCTTGAGGAGGTCTGGAAGAAGGAGAAGAGCGAGGCGCTCGGCGCCAAGAGCGTCCGCGACGAGATCGACCGCACGCGTCACCAGATGGAGGAGTACCGCCGCACGGCCCAGTACGAAAAGCTCGCCGAGCTTCAGTACGCCGTTCTGCCCAAGCTTGAGGAACGCCTGAAGAAGGCCGAGAAGGCCGAAGCGGGCGATGCGCCCAAGCCGAAGCTTCTCAGAACCACCGTGGGTGCCGAGGAAATCGCCGAAGTCGTCAGTCGCGCAACGGGCATTCCCGTCGCGAAGATGATGGAGGGCGAGCGCCAGAAGCTCCTGCACATGAAGGATGCGCTCGAGGAGCGCGTCGTGGGGCAGGACGAAGCCGTCAAGCGCGTGGCCGAGACGATTCTGAGAAGCCGTGCAGGGCTTTCGGATCCGAACCGTCCGTACGGCAGCTTCCTCTTCCTCGGCCCGACGGGCGTCGGCAAGACCGAGCTCACGAAGGCGCTCGCGCAGTTCCTCTTCGACACGGAGGATGCGCTCGTGCGCATCGACATGAGCGAGTTCATGGAAAAGCACAGCGTCGCCCGCCTGATCGGCGCGCCTCCGGGATACGTGGGTTACGAGGAAGGCGGCTACCTGACGGAGGCCGTCCGCCGTCATCCCTACAGCGTGATTCTTCTTGACGAAGTCGAGAAGGCTCATCCCGATGTCTTCAACGTCCTGCTGCAGGTGCTTGACGACGGCCGCATGACCGACGGCCAGGGCCGCACGGTGGACTTCAAGAACACCGTGATCGTCATGACCTCGAATCTGGGCTCCTCCGAGATTCAGGAGATGATCGGCGAGTCGAGGGAGAGCGTGAAGAATGCCGTGATGACCGAGGTGCGCGAGCACTTCCGTCCGGAGTTCATCAACCGCATCGACGAGATCGTGATCTTCAACTCGCTCGGCAGCGAGGCCATCCGTCGCATCGCCGCGATCCAGCTCAAGAGCCTGCAGGCCCGCGTGGCCGCCCAGGACGTGACGCTCGAGGTGACCGACGAGGCCATGGCGGAACTCGCCGAAGTGGGCTTCGATCCGCATTACGGCGCACGTCCGCTCAAGCGCGCGATCCAGGACCACATCGAGAATCGTCTTGCGATGGTCATGCTCGAGGGGTCCGCAGGTCCCGGCGACACGATCCGCGTGGGCGCGAAGGACGGCAGGTTCACGTTCGACGTGGAGAAGGCCGCTCAGTGACGCTGAGGTGCTCGGATCCGTCCGACTCGTGAGCTGCTCATGACGAAAGGGGCTTCGCCGGCAACGGCGAAGCCCCTTCGCAGTGTGTGCGTCGCGATGCGCAATGAGGCAGCTGCATGAGGGGAGTGAGCGTGTCCTTGCCCGAGGAGGTCTCACGGACATCGCCCCAACAGGGCGATGGAGTAAAGCTTGCCGTGAGAAGTCAGCAGAGGCCATGGTGCCAAGCAGGAGGGTGCTCGGGTTGGCAATACATGGTCAGCTCCATGTTTGCAAGTGCAGGGGGAGGGTTTTCGTGAAAAAGACGGTCTCGCGCAGGAAGCGCAGGGCCGTCTTTTTGCATGTGCCGCGCGTCAGTTGAGGAAGTGTGCGGGCATGACGGGGGCGAAGTTTGGGTTGAGCGGCATGGAGACGCCGCGGGCGTTCACGTAGATACGGCCGCCTTCGTCCTCGTATTCATAGTAGCGGGGCTCTTCGTGGATGACGACGTCGGTGAGGCCGAACATGTTGAAGAAGCGTTCGAAGTTGGTGGCGTATGTGTTGAGGTCGACGCCCGTGTCCTGGAAGGAGATGCAGTCGCCCGAGAAGGGCTGGTCGCGGGAGGTCTCCATGGAGAGTGCAATGCGGATTTCGGAGGCGTAGATCTTGGCCGCGTCGGGACGCGAGCAGAAGATGGCGATCGAGGCGCAGAATTGGTCGGGCTCGCAATCCGCCGTCTGCACGGCATTTGTAAGGAGCGGGTAGATGCGGAAGGGCGAGAGCTGCTGCTCGAAGAAGTCGAGTCCCTTGACGAGGGGCATGGGTTCCGTGAAGATCGTCTGGCAGGACGCGATGTTGGACTTGAGGGCCTCCTGCATGTCGAACGCAAACGGATTCTTGAGGATCTGGTTGGGATCGAAGTGGCCGCTGACGCAGAACTCGGGGTGGCGCGCGGTGTCCCACCAGCGGTAGGGATGCACGACGGCGAGCTCGCCCGCAGGCACGGTTACGGTGATGACGAGGTGGCGCAGGTAGAGGCCGTAGATGCGTTCGTTCTCAAGCGCGGCGATGGGGTCATCCTCGCCTTCGGGTACGTCGAGGTGTTCCTTGGTGTAGAGGGTTCCCTTGCATTCGGCCATCGCACGCGTGAGCCTGCCCGCCGTCTCGGTATCGTTGGCGGGCCCTTGATTGCTGCGGAGCATTTCATGGAAGATCGTGATCTTGGCCTTCGGGTTGATGTAGTGCTTCTTGAGGATCTCGACAACCTTGTCGGCGGTTTCCTGCGAGAGCGTGACGTTGGGGCAGGCGGTCTTGAAGAACGTGCTCATCATCAGGCCGACCATCAGCATCGATGTGGACTCGGTCGGGGTCCTGTATTCGTACTTCACCTCGGAGAGCATGCCGTAGAAGTTCCCGCGGGCCTCGTTGGCGACGGAAGGATGCTGGGCCTCGATCTTGTCGAAGACTTCGTTGGCCATGATGTAGAAGTCGTCGGAGAGCGGCTTCTCGAGGATCGTGCGCAGACGCTGCTCGAGGATGTCACGGTCGGCGAGGGTCGTATAGGCCGTCAGGCGGTTGAGGATGAAGCTGAGTTCGCGGCGCTGGGCCGCAAGATGTGAAGAGCGTGCCATGAATGAAGGTCATGCGGCAGCCGGTTGCGGGCGCCGCGGAAAGCGGGATGGGGACGGCCGCTGCGGCGGCTTCCCCGAAAAGCGTTGTGCAGGAGATTCTAACGGATTTGGCCTGCACGGACTGCATTCGGGTCGGATGTGAAAAGAGGAGCGCGAGGCTCCTCTTTTCAATCGTGGCAGGCCTGAAGCGGTCAGGCGGGATTGCGCACGGCGGCCTGGACTTCGTCGAAGGTCTTCGCGATGCTCTTGGAGGGAACCTTGTCGAGAAGGCTCACGACGACGATGGCGATGAGGGCGAAGACGAAGCCCGGAAGGATTTCGTAGAGGCCGAGCCAGGCGTAGTGGTTCCAGACGAGGACCGTGATGGCGCCGGTGATCATGCCCGCGAGCGCGCCGTTGCGCGTCATGCGGCGCCACCAGAGCGACATGATGATGACGGGGCCGAAGGCCGCGCCGAAGCCCGCCCAGGCGTAGGAGACGAGGGAGAGAACGAGGCTGTTGGGGTCGCGGGCGAGCCAGACGGCGACGACCGAGACGAGGAGCACCATGCTGCGGCCGAACCAGACGAGTTCGCGCTGGGAGGCGTTGCGGCGGATGAACGTGCGGTAGAAGTCCTCGGTGAGAGTCGACGAGCACACGAGCAGCTGGCAGGAGAGCGTGGACATGACGGCCGCGAGAATGGCGGACATTAGGATGCCGGCGATCCAGGGATTGAAGAGAAGGCCCGAGAGGACGATGAAGACGCGCTCGTGGTTCTGTTCGACGAGGGAGGCGACGTCGCGGTGCTCGGCGAAGAAGGCCGCGCCGAAGAAGCCGACGGCGACGGCGCCCGAGAGGCAGAAGCTCATCCAGAGGGTGGCGACGCGGCGGGCGTTCGGGATCACCTTGATGGAGCGGGTGGCCATGAAGCGCACGAGGATGTGCGGCTGGCCGAAGTAGCCCAGACCCCAGGCGAGAAGGCTGACGATGCCCACGAGGGTGTGGCCCTCGAGGATGTTGAGCATCTTGATGTCGACGCTCGCGACGCACTCGGTGGCGGCGGTGAAGCCGCCGAGGTCGTACATGACGGCGATCGGCGTCACGATCAGGGCGAGGCACATGAGGAGAGCCTGAATCGTGTCGGTCCAGGAGACGGCGAGGAAGCCGCCCACGAAGACGTAGCAGATCGTGGCGGCGGCGCCCAGAATGAGGGCCGTCTCATAGGACATGCTGAAGGTGTTCTCGAAGAGGCGGGCGCCCGCGACCACGCCCGAGGCGCAGTAGATCGTGAAGAAGAGCAGGATCACGACGGCGGCGATGATGCGCAGCAGGTTTTGCTTGTCCTCGAAGCGGTGAGAGAAGTAGTCGGGGAGCGTGAGCGCGTTGTGGGTCTTCTCCGTGTAGACGCGCAGGCGGGAGGCGACGACGCACCAGTTGATGTAGGAGCCGAGGACGAGGCCGATGCCGATCCACGACTGGGAGATGCCGGCGAGGTAGACGGCGCCGGGCAGGCCCATCAGAAGCCAGCCGGACATGTCGGAGGCGCCGACCGAAAGGGCCGTCACGAAGCCGCCGAGGCTACGTCCGCCGAGAATGTAGTCGCCGTAGCTGCGGGTGTGGTAGTAGGCGTAGAAGCCGACGCACACCATGACGAGCAGATAGCCGACGAAGGTGATCGCAGTGGGATTGCTGAACATAAGGGGGACCCTTTCTTATATTGATTGTTCGCCGGGCGGGGGCGCGGCGGGCGCGTCATCGAGAAGGGGGCCTGGCAGGGTGAAGAAAACGGGCGCAAAAAAAAAGCGCGGCCTGGCCGCCGGATGACCGAAGACTTGTGTTCGGGTATTCAAGTATACGGACGCGAACGCCTTCTGTCCCACTGAACGGGAGAAAAGGTGAAGGACTAAGGCAAGATGCCTAGGCGAAACTACCCGCCGATGTAGCTCATTTCGATCTTCGCGCGCTCGGGCGCGAGACCGAGCGAACGGAGCTCGGAGTAGTGGTTGTCGCGGGCGGACCAGATTCGGCCGAGCGCTTGCTCGATCTCGAAGTCGGTGGCGCCGCCGCGGAGCATCGTGCGGATGTCGTAGCCCTCGGTCGCGAAGAGGCAGAGGTAGAGGCGCCCGTCCATGCTCAGGCGCGCGCGGGAGCATTCGCCGCAGAAGGCCTGGGTGACGGAGGAGATGCAGCCGAATTCGCCAGCGCCGTCCAGATAGCGCCAGCGGGAGGCGGTTTCACCCGGATAGTTGGCGCCGACGGGCTCGACGGGCCACTTTGCGCGGATCATCCCGACCACCTCCGCGGAGGGAACGACGTCGGTCATGCGCCAGCCGTTGGAGGTGCCCACGTCCATGTACTCGATGAAGCGGGGGATGATGCCCGTGTGGCGGAAGTGTTCGCAGATGCGGACGATTTCGGACTCGTTCACTCCGCGCTTGACGACGGTGTTGATCTTGACGCGAAAGCCCATGTCGGCCGCAAGCCTGATGTTGTCGAGCACTTTGGCGGCGGGAAAGCCCACGTCGTTGAAGCCCTGGAAGATGCCTTCGTCGAGCGCGTCGAGGCTGATCGTGACGCGGTCGAGGCCCGCGTCGCGCAGGGCCTGCGCCTTCTTGTGAAGGATGGAGGCGTTCGTCGTGAGCGCGATGTCGATGTCGCGGCCGTCGGGCGTCCTGAGCCTGCGCAGTTCTGCGACAAGTTCCTCGAGGCCCTTTCTGAGCAGGGGCTCGCCGCCCGTGAGGCGCAACTTCTCGACGCCGTTGGCGACCACGATGCGCGCGATGCGCAGGATTTCCTCGAAGGTGAGGAGCTCGGTGTGGGCGAGAAAGGCGTGGGGATTGCTGAACTTCTCCTTGGGCATGCAGTAGCGGCAGCGGAAGTTGCAGTGGTCGGTCACCGAGATGCGCAGGTCCCTCAGGGGGCGTCCGCGGGTGTCGGTCCAGTGGCCTACCGAGCGTCGCACGGCGCCTGTCTGCGGAATCGGAAGACTGCGCACGGGGGCGGGATTCGTAGCGATGGGAATGACCTCGGCCATGACGGTGGACCTCTGTGGAACGTTTCTGCGGGAGTCGTTTCGGGGAAATTGAATGATTATAGAGGCAGCGTGTCGGCGTGGACTGCGAGCGATCTGTAGAAGGCGTAGCGCGCCTCGTCGACCTCGCCCGCCTCGACGGCGGCCTTGACGCCGCAGCCGGGCTCCTCGAGGTGCCGGCAGTTGAAGAAACGGCAGCCCGAGACGTGCGCTGCGATGTCGGGCATGGCGCGCAGGATGTCGTTGAGCGAGAGGTGTGCAAGGCCGAACTCCTGGAAGCCCGGGGTGTCGATGACGCTGCCTTGCCAGTCGTCGTCCTTGGCGTCGTACCAGCGGGCGGCGGTGGTCGTCTGCTTGCCGAGGTTGAGGGCCACGGAGAATTCGCGCGTGGCGGCCTGGGCGTGCGGGACGAGAAGGTTGAGGATCGTGGACTTGCCCATGCCCGACTGGCCGACGAGGAGCGAGGCTCGGCCTTCGAGACGCTCGATGAGGCGGGCGCGGGTCGCCTCGGGCTCGCCCGTGGCGGAGACCGTGATGACGTCGTGGCCGATCGACTCGAGAAGGCGTACGGCGGCCGCAGCCTCCTCGGCGCCTTCGGCAAGTTCGGCCTTGTTGCGGATGACGAGCGCGGGGATGCCTGCCTGATGGGCGGCGAGAAGCGCCCTCCAGATGAACCAGGGGTTGAAGGTCGGGCGGGACGCGAAGACGATGCAGACGAGGTCGATGTTGGCGGCGAGCGACTTGATGCGCCATTCGTCGGAGCGGTAGAGAAGGTTTCGGCGCTCTCGGATCGACTCGATGGCGGAGACGCCCGAGACCGGTTCGGTGCACTCGACGACGTCGCCCACAACGACGTCGCCCTTCTTGCCGCGGCGGTGGGCTTCAAGCACGGCGCCGTCCTCCGTCGTCACGAAGTAGTGGCGGCCGTGGCCTGCGGTGACGCGGCCTGTGATGAGGGGGCCGGCAGCTTCGGCGGTCGGACGGTGCTTGCGGGACGGAGTTTTGGCCATGGGACAGTAGCTGAGGTTCGTGAGCGGACGTGAGCCGCGAAGAAAGGTTGCTGGTGAGGTAGTTTAGTCCGCTTCGGGCGCTCGGGGCTCGGCGGGCTTCGGAAAGAGGTGCTCGAGCCGGCCGCCGGGCGCCGACAGGCGCTTGAGGCGCTGCAGGTTCGCAACGCGCATGCCGGGGTGCGGACGCTTGTAGTGAAAGAGCGAATAGACGAGGGACGGCGAGAGAGATGTCGTCGTGTCCTTGTGCAGCTTCACGAGGGCGCTGATCATCGGGTCGAGTCCCGCGATGCGCGCGGCGTGCAGGTCCGCGTCGTACTGCATGAGGCGTGCGGCGAGGTTGAGCAGGGGCGAGAGCGGGTAGAGAAGCATGGGGAAGACGACGAGCGCGACCGCGCAGACGCTGCCCGCATGGGTGCCGGGCATGTCGAGCGTGAGCATCGGCGAATAGTTGAAACCCTCGAAGAACTGGACGTGCGTGGCGCCCCAGCCCGCGAGCCAGCAGAAGATGTAGGAGACGGCGACGTTGATGAGGAGGCGGAGCACGCCGTGGAAGTGGCGCACGTGTGCGGCCTCGTGGGCGGCGAGCGCGACGATCTCGTCCTTCCTGAGCAGGTGCGCGACGTGCGCGAAGACGATGACGCGGCGCCTGAGGCCCCAGCCCGAGAGCACGATGTTGGAGTGGTCCCAGGAGGCGGGGCGGGTCATGACGACCATTTCGGTCATGGTGATGCCCTGACGGTGCAGGCTCTCCCGAACGGCCTCGCGGGTTTCGGCGTTCGCATAGGGGCGGCTCCGGCGCTTCCAGAAGACGCCGTAGACGCTCGAGAGCTTCCAGCGCCAGAGGAGATAGACGAGCCAGACGCCCCATGCGAGCTTCCACCAGTCGCCGCCCGCGTATTCGAAGATGGTGAGACGCGCGGCGGAGACGGGCATGAAGACGAGCCAGCCCCAGAGGGCCTCTGAAAGGGTGCGCGAGAGCCAGCGCATGCGCGGCTCGCGCATGTAGCCGTAGCGTTCCTTGACGCGGTAGCGGGCCCACCATCCGAAGGGAAGCTCGATGAGGAGCATGAGGAGGACGATCAGGCTGATGAGGACCCAGTCGGCGGGAATGCCCGGACCCATGATCGTCTCGATGACGGCCGTGAAGACGTTGAGGCCGTTGCCGAACGTCATGAAGAGCGCGAAGCCCGCGCCCACCACGGTGAGCAGAAGGTTCGCTTGGGCGAGTTCGCCCGTGTAGTCCGCCGCCTTTCGAATGCCCGCGAGCGTGAGCTTTTTCTCGAAGCCCTCGGGCACGCGTCCGCACGACTTCTCGGCCGCGCGGGTCTGCAGGATCGTGACCGCGCACTCGAGCGTCACGTATAGCGCAAGGATGCTGACGAAGGTGTGCTCGATGAAGGTGGCGTGCAGGGACATGGGACGGACTGCGCGGACGGGCGTGATGAAAGGGACGATAATCCTATATTATGGCGGATCGGCGCCCCCGCAGGAAAGACGCGGGGGGCGGAGCGCCTCTGCTCGAACCTCTTTTGGACAAACGACTACCCATGACGAACGACATTGAACGAGATCCCGCGTATTCGGACGACAACCTGATCTGGATCGACATGGAGATGACCGGGCTTCAGCCCGAGGTGAATCGCGTGATCGAGGTCGCGGCGATCATCACCGACAAGAATCTGAACATCCTGCACAAGGGCCCCGTGGTTGCCGTGCATCAGAGCGACGAGGTCCTCGACGGCATGGACGCTTGGAACACCGACACGCACACCCGCTCCGGACTCGTGGCCCGCGTGAAGGAAAGCACGATCGACGAGGCCGAGTGCGAGAAGATCTTCCTCGAGACCTTCCGCCGCTTCGTGCCGCAGGGCAAGAGCCCGATGTGCGGCAACACGATCGGCCAGGACCGCCGCTTCATGGCGCGCTGGCTCCCGAACCTCGAGGAGTACTTCCATTACCGCTACCTCGACGTCTCGACCCTCAAGGAGCTCACCCGCCGCTGGGCTCCCGAAAAGACGCGCAACATCCAGAAGGCCACGAAGCACCAGGCCCTCTCCGACATCGAGGAAAGCATCGAGGAGCTTCAGTACTACCGCCGCGAGATCCTGAAGATCTGACGGACGGACCTCATCTGAATTGACGAAGACGGCTGTCTCCCTTGCGGGGGACGGCCGTTTTTCTTTGATTTTTTCATTTCAAACGCTGCGCAGGGAGGACTTCCCGAGTGCAGTGTCTGCGCACGAAAGGGGTTGATAAGGGTTGATTCCTATACCGAAAAGGGTAGTGGATCTGTAAGGGGTAGTCTGGTTTGTCTAAAAGATCAACAAAAGTCGATGCGAAAGGATTAGGTGGTAGTAGTTAGGGGTATGCTTTAAACAACAGGACGCCGAGACCGGGCGTCAGCTGAAAGCCATTTGCAAAGCGCTCGAAACGCCTGCGCAAGAATTAAAAAGGAGAAGCATCATGTTCGGATTTTTCGAAAAGAAGGAAGCCCACGTTGATGAAGTCAAGGCCCCGGCCTTCGTCGAATGGAAGGGCTGGCGCAAGTTCAAGGTGATGAACCGCAAGCAAGAATGCGTCGACACGACCACCTTCACGCTGATGCCCGCCGACGAGCAGCCGCTTCCCGCCTTCCGCGCCGGCCAGGGCGTGGCGCTTCGCCTCGAGGGTTTTGAGCCGCGCGCCTACACGCTTTGCAGCACGCCCGACGAAGGCTGCTACCGCATCACCATCAAGGTGCTCGACAACGACCGCGGCGCCCTTTCCGCCCAGCTCGCCCAGTGCCTGCACGTCGGCGACGAGATCGAGGTTTCCGAACCCGCTGGCGGCTTCGTTCTTGACGACCGTGAAACTCCCGTCGTGATGATCGCCGAAGGCATCGGCATCACCCCGATGGTCGCGATGCTCTCCGAGATCGCCACCGACCACCCGCTGCGCCGCGTGCATCTCATCTACTCCACGAAGAACGGCGAGCACTTCCCGCTTCAGGAGGAGACGAAGAACCTCATCAAGCTTATTCCCGACAGCGGCATGGCCGTGGGCTACACCGAACCGCGCTTTGACGAACACGTCGGCCAGGACTACCAGTTCACGGGCAAGCTGATGCCCGCCACGCTGCGTCACGCCTGCATGGACGCCGAAAGCGACGTCTATCTCTGCGGCTCCGAAATCTTCGTCGAGTACGTGCGCAACATCATCCTGCAGTACCGCACGATTCCCGCCGATCACATCCACACCCAGGTGTTCGTGCGCACCCGCTGATCTGAACGGAATTGATAATCCCCTCCCAATCGATTGGAAGGGGATTCTGGGGGGGCGTAACCCCCCATTCTAGTCCCTACCCAATTCGGGCAGTAGCAGGCTGCATCAAACAGCCCTCATCGGTTTCGTCTAGCTTTTTCAAGCTTCTGAAAGCGGACGGAACGTTTGACCGTCGGATTCCTGCTTGGTCATGACGTTCATGAAGGAGTCGTGCAGATGCTTGATCTCCTCGCACGAATTTCCTTCACGAGTCTCGTGAGTTCCTCGCCGTGACGATCACGTTGGGAGGAGCTGCGGCGATGAGCGCAAGGAAGCGGGGGCGGCGAGAGAGGTGTTCCGGTTGCAGTCGTCTGCCGTGCCGAGGATCCCGCGGGAAGGTGAAGGATGGGCAGGCGCGGACACGCAGGAAGGTCCTTCGCAGTCTCTGGGGGCGGGAGCGGGAGGAGATGAGGTGCGTGGAGCAGGGGGCTGCGGGTCGGGCGGGCGGCGCTGCAGGACGAGAGGCGAGAGACGGGGAGAAAGAGGGAAATGAAAAGGGCCGCACCTTTCGGAACGGCCCTTCTTGTCTCTGTCATGAAGCTCTCGGAGAGGACTTCAGGCTCTGATGAATTAGACCATCAGGAGAGCGCAGGCGACGACAGCGACGATACACGGAACGGCGGTGCGCTTGATGACTTCGATCGGGGAGACCATGGCGATACCGGACACGAGAATCGTCACGCCGGCGAGCGGGGACATCGTGCGGCCGAGAGCGCCGGTCAGGAAGGCGAGACCGCCAAGACCCGGGATGGTCATGCCGAAGGATTCGGCGTGCGGGGTCACAGCTTCGTTGAAGGCCTGGGTGGCAGCGTCGCCGGAACCGGTGATGACGCCCATGATCCACGGACCGAGGGAGCCGCCCCAACGGGCGAATTCGTTGGAGTCCTTAAGGGCGGCGACGGCGGCGTCAATGAGACCCGTGGCGCGGAGACCGGCGGCGAACACGCCGGCGGCGATGATGATGCCCATCACGTCGGCATAGCCCTTGCCCATGCCGCTGAAGAATTCCTTCGTGAGCTGCTGCGGGTTGGCGCGGGCGATGACGAGAGCGGCGATGGCGCCGATCAGCATGGCCTGGGCAACGCCCATCTTGATGGCCGGAAGGCAGGTGTTGCCGAGCACGAGGATGGCAATGGGCACGAACGGAACGATGGCCTTGAGCGGGGACGGAACGAAGTCCATCTTCTGGAGCTTGGATTCGTCGACCTGGGCGTTCTTGTCACCCTTGTGGTCGCCGAGGATGAAGGCGACGAGAGCAATGCCGACGATAAGGATGGCGCCGCACATCAGGGAGAACGTGGAGTGATAGGCGATGAAGTCCATTTCAGACATCTTGGCCATGTTGGCGACGAAGACGTTGTGGGACGTGCCCGGAGAGAGGTACGAACCGATCGTGCCGCCGAGAACGGCAGCAGCGGCGGCGGCCGGTTTGATGCCGGCGCGGAGCATCACCGGAATGAGCGTCGAACCGACGGCGGCAGCGCAGCCGGCGGCAGACGGAATGGCGATGTTGATGAAGAACGTGATCGTCGTGCAGACCGGCAGCAGGAAGATGCCGAGGCCGCGGATCGGGGAGGCGAGGTAGTGAACGAGAGAACGGTCACACTGCGTGTAGGAAGCCACGAAGGCAAAGCCCATCGAGCCGCAGATTGCCATGATGAGGGACTTGTTCGTCATGGACTTGCCCATGGCGTCAAGACCGTACATCGGGTCAAGACTAATGCAGCAGAGGAAGAGACCGGCGGCAAGAAGCACCAGTCGCGTTTCATAGCGCTTGATCAGGGCCCAGACCGTAACGAGCGTTACGGCAATGGCGACCCAGCTTTGAATCGACATAAGAAACTCCAAATCCTTTGGTTGTTGAGTGTTTTTATGGGTAGGGCCGCTCTGTAACAGACTCCGCCTGAGGGCGGTCCTCCGAATACAGTTGCTAGTATGCCCTACTGTCAAGGATCGCGCCTGAAGGTTTTTACGTACTGCTTCAGGCAAAAAGGAGCTTCAAAAGGGCCTGATCGGGTCCTAAAAAAGGAGGTTGCAGTTCTGCAACCTCTTGATACGCAACACTTTCCGTAGTTATTCGGAGGTGTTTTCCTGATCAGATGGATTATCTAGGGAATTTCCCTTGGTTTGAGTGCTTTCGCGTTTCTCCCGCTTGATCGGACGCCTGCTTCTGCGGGGACGGTCGGGATCAAGCTTCGCGGCGAGGATCGGATTCTTGAGCCATGCCTGAAGCATGGAGAGGCCGACGGCGAGCAGGATCGGGCCGAGGATGAGGCCGAGGAAGCCGAAGGCGATCACGCCGCCGAAGACGCCCAGGAAGATGAGGGCGAGGGGCAGTGAGGAGCCGCGCGCGATGAGGATCGGCTTGAGGAAGTTGTCCACGCTCGAGACGGCGAGGAGCCCCCAGAGGACGAGGAAGACGGCCATGCCTGTTTCGCCCTGCGAGTAGAGCCAGATGGCGGACGGGCCCCAGACGAGGGGAGGTCCGATCGGGACGATCGAGAGGACGAAGACGAGTGTGCAGAGCATGAGGATGCCAGGCACGCCTGCGATCCAGAAGCCGATGCCTGCGACGACGGCCTGGCCGAGCGCGGTGCCCACGAGGCCGAAGACGACGGAACGGGTCGTGTTGACGAGGATCTTCGTGAGTTCGTTCGAGAGGTCGCCCGAGACGCGCTTCATCAGGGCCTGCACGCGGTCGGCGAACCAGGCGCCGTCGCGGTAGAAGAAGAACACGATGAAGGTGACGAGGGCGAGCTGCAGGAGGATGTTGCTCACGTTGACGGCTGCATTGAGAAGCGCGGCCGAGAGCGGCTCGAGGAGCTTCTGCATGGTGGTCGAGAGCGACGCGGGGTCGATCGCGAAGAGCAGCTGGTCGTGAAGCCAAGGGCCGATGCCCGGAATCTCGGAGATGGCGGGCGGAATCGTGAAGCCGCTGGCGATCCATTCGCGGATGACGGAGATGCCCTTGGGGATCTGCTGTGCGAGCGCGATGAGCAGGAAGCTCGACGGGATCAGCACGCCGATGATGAGCAGGAAGACCATCAGGAGCGCGGGCAGCGTCGTGGAGCCGCCCGCCGACGAACGGGCGCTCGCGAAGAGCGGCCATGTGACGACGGCGAGAATCGCCGCGATGACGATCGCGGTGAGGAACGGCTCGATGATGAAGTAGCAGCCGATCGAGACGGCCACGGCAAGTACGACGCGGATGAGCAGGTCGACGCGCTCGCTGAAGCTGAGCATGGAACGCAGCGTCTGCGGGCCGCGGTTGCGTTCGGCGGCGGGCGACTGGGCGTGGGGCTCAGGCTGGGCCGCCTGCGCGGACGGACCGGGCTCCGCGCCCGTTCGGGTGTCGGGTTGGGTCATGATGGCCTCGGCGGTGCGGCTCAGTCGGCGACGGGCGGCTCGTCAAGATAGAAGCAGCCGTTGAGCGTGGTGCTCTTGACCGCCTGGGCGAGCGTCTCGATCGCGCTCATGCGCGTGAAGCTCTTGCGCCAGACCATGATGACGCGGCGCGAGGGCGACGGGCTCTTGAACGGGATCGTCTTGATGCTGTTGACGTTCGAGCGCAGATAGGGCACGCAGGAGGCGGGCAGCACGGTAATGCCGAGCCCCTGGGCGACCATGTGGCAGATCGTCTGCAGCGAGGAGCCCTCGACCGTGCGCTGGACGTCGGCGATGCCGATGTTGGCGCGCACGAGGTCCGGGCAGATGCCGATGATCTGGTCGCGGAAGCAGTGGCCGGCGCCGAGCAGAAGCATCGTCTGGTCGCGCAGTTCCTGCGGACCGATGTAGTTGCGGTTGACCCACGGATGGTGGGACGGAACGGCGACGACGAAGCTTTCCTGATAGAGGGCCTGGGTCATGAAGCCCGTGTCGGAGATCGTGTCGGCCATGATGGCGACGTCGATGGCGCCCGTGCGCAGCTGGGAGATGAGCTCAGTGGTGTACGTCTCCTCAAGGTAGACGGGCATCTTCGGGGCGAGCGTGGAGAGCTTCACGATGAGCTCGGGCATGAGGTACGGGGCGACCGTGTAGATCATGCCGAGGCGGATCGGGCCGGCGAGCGGATCCTGACCGCGCTTGGCGATCTCGGAGATGAGACGGCTTTCCTCGAGCACCTTCTGGGCCTGCTCGATGATGGCGGCGCCCACGGGCGTGATCGAGATGTCGGGCGTGCGGCGCTCGAAGATCGAGACGCCGAGCTCTTCCTCGAGCTTCTTGATGGCGACGGAAAGGGAGGGCTGACTCACGAAGCAGGATTCGGCGGCGCGGCCGAAGTGCCTTTCACGGGCCACCGCGATGACGTACTTGAGTTCGGTGAGAGTCATGATCAGGGATCCTTGTTTGTGGATTGTATGAATATGGTAGTGCGGTTGCGGGACGTTTCGCAAAGGGCTCATGCGGCTAGGAATTCGCCAGCCGTCTTGAACCAGCGGGCCGCGTGCCTGAGGGCCGCATCCCTGTCCTTTTCGAGCCAGGCATCGGCCGTGCGGCGTGCGGCGGCAAGGAGCGCCTCGTCGCGATCGAGATCCGCAAAGCGTAGGAGCGGCGTGCCCGACTGGCGTTCGCCGAGGAATTCTCCGGGGCCGCGCATCTCGAGGTCGCGCCTCGCGATCTCGAAGCCGTCGGTCGTGTCCCTGATCGCCTTGAGGCGCTCCCATCCTGCGGGCGAGATGTCCTCGCCGAAAAGCAGGATGCAGGCGCTCTGGGTGGCGCCGCGGCCGACGCGGCCGCGAAGCTGGTGGAGTTGCGCGAGGCCGAAGCGCTCTGCGTGCTCGATCACCATCAGGGTTGCATTGGGAACGTCGACGCCCACCTCGATGACGGTGGTGGCGACGAGAATCTGGGTGAGGCCCGAGACGAAGTCCTGCATGACGGCATCCTTCTCGGCAGCGGGCATCGCACCGTGCACGAGGCCGACGGTGAGGTCGGGCAGGCGCTGCTGAAGGTCGTCGCGGCAGACGGTCGCGGGTGTGAGGTCGAGCTTGTCGCTTTCCTCGATGAGCGGACAGACCCAGTAGACCTGGCGGCCCTGCGCAACGACGCTCCTCACGACGGAAAGCACGTCGTCCTTGCGGGAGGTCTTCACGGTCTTGGTGACGACGGGCGTGCGGCCGGGCGGCAGCTCGTCGATGACCGAGACGTCGAGGTCCGCGAGGTAGCTCATGGCGAGCGTGCGCGGAATCGGGGTCGCGGAGAGCATCAGGAGGTGAGGGACGAGGGCGGACTCTGGGCGGGTGCGTAGCGCAAGTCGCTGGGCAACGCCGAAGCGGTGCTGCTCGTCGACGATCGCAAGCCCGAGGTTCGCGAATTTGACGCCTTCCTGAATGAGGGCGTGGGTGCCGATGACGATGCGTGCTTCGCCTGAGGCGACGGCCTCGAGCGCGGCATTCTTCTCCGCGGTCTTGAGGCGGCCCGTGAGCCAGGCGGTGCGGATGCCCAGAGGCTCGAGCCAGGCGGCGATCTTCCTGAAGTGCTGCTCGGCGAGGATCTCGGTGGGCGCCATGAGGGAGGCCTGATGACCCGAGGCCACGGCGCGCAGGGCGGCGAGCGCAGCTACGACGGTCTTGCCGCTGCCGACGTCGCCCTGAACGAGGCGGTGCATGGGACGGTTCGCGGCCAGATCGGCGAGGATCTCGTCCGTGACGCGGCGCTGGGCGTTCGTGAGGTTGAAGGGAAGCTGCGCAAGGAAGCAGCCGACCAGTTCGGCGTCGTCGCCCGCGAGCGGCGGGGCGGTGCGCTGAAAGGCCACGGCGCGCGATTCGCGCAGCGTGATCTGCTGGGCGAGGAGTTCGTCGAAGATGAGCCTGCGCCAGGCAGGGGCGGAGCGCTCCTGCAGACCGATGACGTCGGCGCCCGAGGGCGGCGTGTGGATGTAGGAGAGTGCTTCGCGAAGGCCGGGAAGGCCGAACTTCGTCCTGACCGCCTCGGGTACGAGGTCCGTGAGGTCCAGATCGAGCAGTGCGCGGTCGATGCGCTTGCGAAGCCATCGCTGCTGGATGCCTTCGCCTGCGGGGTAGACGGGCGTGAGCGCCTTGGGCAGTTCGGTCTCGGCAGCCTTGCCGGACTTGATGCGCGGATGCACCATCTCGAGCCCGCCGTAGTAGCCCTCGCGCGGCTCGCCGTAGAGGCGCACGGTGCTGCCGACGGCAAGCTGCTTCTGGATGGACGGGAAGTAGTGGAGGAAGCGGATCGTGATGCTGCCCGTCGAATCCTCGACGACGGCCTGAAGCTGCTGACCGCGGCCCGTGCGCACGAAGCGCTGGTCTGCGACGCGGCCCTCGATCTGGGCGTGCGTGTTCACGGCGAGCGAGCCGATGGGTGTGACGCTCGTCTCGTCCTCATAGCGAAGCGGGAGGTGAAGCGCAAAGTCCCAGTCGCGCACGAGCCCGAGCTTCTCGAGCCTGATGTCAAGGGGCGCGAGCTTCTCCTGACGGATGACGCCCGAGGCGCGCTCCTGCTGTTTCGGGGCGGCGGCCATGTTCTGCATATATACAAAGATGGGGGATTGCCTTACGGCATCGTCACCACGGCCTCGATCTCGACGCGGGCGGCCTTGGGAAGTGCGGCGACCGCGAAGCAGGAGCGGGCGGGATAGGGCTCGGACATGACTTCGGTCATCACCTTGTTGACCACGGCGAACTCGTTGATGTCTGCAAGGAAGATCGTCATCTTGACGGTGTTGCCGAGCGTGGTGCCCGCTGCGGCACAGATCGCCTCGAGATTGGCGAAGGCCTGTCGAGCCTGAGCCTCGACGCCCTCGGCAAGTGCGCCCGTTGCGGGCACTAGACCAAGCTGGCCCGACGTGAAGAGGAAGCCCTCGGCGAGCGTCGCCTGACTGTAGGCGCCGATGGCGGCGGGGGCGTTGTCGGTGTGGACGGGATTGACGGGCATGGTGGGTATCCTCCGAAGTCGGTGCGCGCATGTCGGGCGCGTTGCGGCGAAATCCGCTGAATGCCTATATTCTATCGGAAAATTTTGCACGATAGGGGGTGATTCTATCGGATTTGTTAAGGAACACTATAAAGCCTATGAGGAGGAAAAGTGAGTATAAATACGCAGAATTCCCTAGGCGAGACGGCCTACAACGAGATTAACATTTAAGGTATTTTAGGGGTTAACGTGTATTACTTGAGTGGTAGTACCTTGGGATAGGTTGGCGCGCAGTCCTAGGTAGGAGCCCGTTCGGGGGGCGCCGGAGGGCAGATCGGGCGAATGCTTGGGGAATCAGGAGAAGCGGGGCGATCAGAGATTTGAGGACCCTTGACTGAATCGTAAGAAAAAAAACAGAAACCTAGGGTTACCCCGAATGTTTCTGAGGTGGTAGTAGTAATAAACTGCGCGTGACTTAAGAAAAGCCGCCTTGGGTGTTTTGCCTAGTTCGAAAGAATCGATGCTGACACGGGTGACCGTAGAAATACGTAGCTTTTCGAGAAGGCAGATCGTAAAGATTGGGCAAAGTTTGACGCAGACGTCATCCTCCCGACTTTCCCGCTACCCGATTTCGGCAAAGCTGATATAAGGAATGCGGAGAAAGAAAGCGTTACTTTCTTGCTTCAAAGTCCGCCTCTTGAACGACTGCCGCAAGGTCGTGAAGAGGCCAGTTCAACTGAGTCGCACCAGGAGAACGGCGATTCAGGTGAATTGACGGAATCTGACCCCGTGCCGGGCAGGGCGGAACCTCAGTTTCGCTCCCGGCACATCGTCTTTGGATCTAGGAGACCATTGGAAATGAAAATTATCTACACCGACGTGCTCGTGATCGGTGGCGGTCTTGCCGGTCTGCGTATGGCCGTTGCTGCCAAGCGCCGTGGGCATGACTCGATCGTCCTGTCGCTGGTTCCGCCGAAGCGCAGCCATTCCAAGGCTGCTCAGGGCGGCATGCAGGCTTCGCTCGGCAACGTCATCAAGGGCGTCGGCGACAACGAAGACGTCCACTTCGGCGACACGGTCCGCGGCTCCGACTGGGGTGCTGACCAGGAAGTCGTCCGCATGTTCGTGAACACCTCCCCGAAGGCCGTGCGTGAGCTCGCTGCCTGGGGTGTGCCCTGGAGCCGCATCACCCCGGGTGATCGCCAGGTCATCATCAATGGTGAAAAGGTCACCATTACCGAACGCAAGGAAGCTGCCGGCCTCGTCGCCCAGCGTGACTTCGGCGGCACGAAGAAGTGGCGTACCTGCTACGTGTCCGACTGTACCGGTCACTCCATGCTCAACGCCGTTTCCGACCGCATCATCGCCGAACAGGTCCCGGTCATCGAACGCGTTGAAGCCCTCTCTCTGATTCACGACGGCAAGCGCTGCTACGGCGCCATCGTTCGCTGCCTCATCACGGGCGAACTCATGGCCTACGTGTCCAAGGCTACGGCCATCGCCACGGGCGGTGCCGGCCGTATCTATCGCGTGACGACGAACGCCGTCATCTGCGAAGGCACCGGCTACGACCTCGCTCTCGAAACGGGCGTCGCCTCCCTCGGCAACATGGAAGCCATCCAGTTCCACCCGACCGGCATCTTCCCCGCCGGCATTCTCGTCACGGAAGGTTGCCGTGGTGACGGCGGTCTGCTCCGCGACGTCGACGGCCACCGCTTCATGCCGGACGTCGAACCGGAAAAGAAGGAACTCGCTTCCCGCGACGTGGTTTCCCGCCGCATGGAAGAACGCATTGCCCAGGGCAAGGGTGTGAAGAGCCGCTTTGGCGAACACATCTGGCTCGACATCACGCTTCTTGGCGAACACCACATCAAGCACAAGCTGCGTGAAGTCTACGAAATCTGCCATTACTTCCTCGGCGTTGACCCGACGAAGGAATGGGTGCCCGTCCGTCCGGCCCAGCACTACACCATGGGTGGCGTGCGTACGAAGCCGACCGGCGAATCCCCGACGCTCAAGGGCCTCTTCGCTGCCGGCGAAGCCGCCTGCTGGGACATGCACGGCTTCAACCGCCTCGGCGGCAACTCCGTTGCTGAAACCGTCGTGGCCGGCATGATCGTCGGTGAATTCATCGCCGACTTCTGCGACAAGGCTGAAAACGGCATCGACATCCCGACGTCCCTCATCTACGGCGCTCTCGCCAAGGAAGAGGCTCGCCTGAAGTCCTTCATGAACAATGGCGGCTCTGAAAACGCCTATGAAATCCGCACCCGCATGCAGGAAATCATGACGACGAAGATCGGCATCTTCCGCAAGGGCGCTGACATGGAATCCGCCGTCGCTGAACTTGAAGAGCTCTACAAGCGCTCCTTCAAGGTGTCCGTCAAGGACGTGGTCGGCCCGAACCCCGAGCTCATCTACGCCTACCGTACCCAGAAGATGCTCCGCGTGGCCCTCTCCGTGGCCTACGGCGCTCTCAACCGCAAGGAATCCCGCGGCGCTCACTACCGCGAAGACTTCCCGGTTCGTAACGACATCGAATGGCTCAACCGTACGATCGCTACGTGGAAGGAAGGCGACACGCTGCCGACCCTCAACTACGAAAAGCTTGATATCAGCAAGATGGAACTTCCCCCGGGCTTCCGCGGCTACGGTGTGAAGAACTACATCGAAAATCCGGAATCGGCCAAGCGCCAGGCTGAAGTTGACGCTATCCGCGCCAAGATGGAAGCCGCCGGTGCCGACCGCTTCGCTATTCAGGACGCCCTCATGCCCTACCAGGATCTGCTGCCGAAGCGCCTCAAGGGCAAGAACGAACGCGTTGATGAACCGCTGAAAGACTAATTTTGGAGATTGACGTCAAAATGGCTGATATTCAACAGACCACCAACAAGCAGCACCGCATGCTCAAGATCAGCATCCTGCGCTTCAACCCGCAGGATCCTGAGAGCGTGCCGCACATGCAGACCTATGAGCTGGAAGAATCCGACTCGATGACGCTGTTCATTGCTCTCAATGAACTTCGCGACACCCAGGATCCGACGCTCCAGTTCGACTTCGTCTGCCGCGCCGGCATCTGCGGTTCCTGCGCCATGATGATCAACGGCAAGCCGGGTCTCGCCTGCCGTACGCTGACGCGTGACCTTCCGACGGAATTCACGCTCGCCCCGCTTCCCGCCTTCGAACTTATCGGCGACCTCTCGGTCAACACCGGCAAGTGGATGCGCAACATGTCCGAACGCATGGAAACGTGGGTTCACATGAAGGAAGAGGAAGTCGACCTTCGCAAGAAGGAAGTCCCGATGGACCCGCAGCTCGCCGAAGACATCTACGTTCTCGACCGCTGCGTGGAATGCGGCTGCTGTATCGCCGGTTGCGGTACGGTTCGCATCCGCCCGGACTTCGTCGGCGGCGTTGGCATCAACAAGATCGCCCGCTTCCGTCTCGACCCGCGCGACACGCGTAACGACGCCGACTACTACGATATCGTCGGTGACGAATCCGGCGTGTTCGGCTGCATGTCCCTCCTTGCCTGCCATGACTTCTGCCCGAAGGAACTTCCCCTGAAGACGCAGATCGCCTTCATCCGCCGCAAGATGGCTGAACAGGGCATGCGTGGTTACGACAAGGTTCTGCCGACCCAGAAAAAGGCTATTCCCATTAAGCCGGCTAGGCAGTAAAATGTAGGTCGTGAGAGGTGATCTTTTGGTTTGAGATCATTTGATCACCTCTTGCGGTTTCGACCCGTTTCCCGGGATCAGCGTTCAGGACCAAACATAACGCCCCGCGGGAAACACAAACGGTGAGGATCACCGGCAGAGAATTCTCTCTGTCTGGTCCGACCCGAATATTTGAGGAGCAAATAAAATGTCTCGTATTGAAAGCGACTTCCTTGGCGAACTCGAGATTCCGGATGAAGCCTACTACGGCGTCCAGACGATGCGTGGTAAGCACAACTTCAACATCACCGAAATGCCGATGTCCCAGGAACCGTTCTTCGTCATCGCCTACGGCTATGTGAAGAAGGCCTCCGTGATGACGAACAAGGAACTCGGCTGCATCCCGGCCGACGTCGCTGACGCCCTGATCTGGGCCTGCGATCAGATCATCGCTGGCAAGTACAACGACCAGTTCGTCACCGATTGGCTCCAGGGTGGCGCTGGCACGTCCACGAACATGAACTGCAACGAAGTGCTCTGCAACCTCGCTTGCGAACACCTCGGCCTCCCGAAGGGCGACAAGAAGGTCTCCCCGAACGACCACGCCAACTTCGGTCAGTCCACGAACGACTCCTACCCGACGGCCTTCCACCTGTCCCTGATCCTTCGCTCCAACGTCCTTCTCAAGGCTGTTGAAGACCTCGTCGCTTCCTTCTACAAGAAGGCTGAAGAAACCAAGGACGTTCTCAAGATGGGCCGTACCCACCTTCAGGACGCCGTTCCGATGTCCTTCGGTCAGGAATTCCACGGCTGGGGCTTCACCATCGCCGACGAAATCAAGACGATCAAGGAAGCTCAGGAACACCTCAAGGTTGTCAACCTCGGCGCTACCGCCATCGGCACGACCGTGACGACGCATCCGGAGTTCCCGGCCAAGGCTGTCAAGCACCTCGCTGAAATCACCGGCATCGACTTCCGCAACAGCGAAGACCTCATCGCTGCTACGTCCGACTGCGGTTCCTACGTTGCTCTCTCTTCCGCTGTGAAGAGCCTCGCCGTCAAGCTCACGAAGGTCTGCAACGACCTCCGTCTCCTCGCTTCCGGTCCGCGTACGGGTCTCTCCGAGCTCATCCTTCCGCAGCTCCAGCCGGGTTCCTCCATCATGCCGGGCAAGGTCAACCCCGTGATCCCGGAAGTCACCAACCAGGCTGCCTTCCTCGCCATTGGTCTCGACACGACGGTCATGCTCGCCTCTTCCGCCGGCCAGCTCGAACTGAACGTCATGGAACCGGTCATTACGTTCGCCCTCTACATGCAGATGAAGGTCATGACGAATGCCTGCAACCATCTGCGTGAAAAGTGCATCGACGGTATCGTCGTGAACGCCGAACACTGCAAGGATCTCGTCATGGGTTCCCTCGGCATCATCACGATCCTGAAGCCGCACTTCGGCTACAAGCCCTGCGCCAACATCGCTCGTGAAGGCTTCCTCACCGGCAAGTCCCTCCACCAGCTCGTTGTCGAAGAAAAGCAGATGCTTACCCAGGAACAGTGGGACAAGGTCTTCACGTACGAAAACCTCATCAACCCGAAGTTCGAAAAGTAAGATAATAAAGTCTGGATCCAGGCCGCTCTGAAAAAGGGTGGTCCCGGACAAAAAAAACGAAGCACTCCGGTTTGGGCTCCTGCCCAAGCCGGATTGCTTCGATTAACCAACCAAAGAAAAGAGAGGATTCAAAAGCGGCTCCCGCCGTTTTTGAAGCTAATATGGACTTCATCACCCTTCTCCAGTTCGTGGTCGTTCTCGCCGCGATCTTCCTCGGTGTCCGCCTTGGCGGCATCGGCATTGGCTACGTCGGCGGCGCCGGCGTTCTCGTCCTCGGCCTTGGCTTCGGCATGAAGCCGGGTAATGTGCCCTGGGACGTGATTCTCATCATCGCTTCCGTGATTGCCGCTATTGCTGCCATGCAGCTCGCCGGCGGTCTCGACTACCTCGTTCGCATCGCTGAACGCATCCTCCGTCGCAACCCGAAGCAGATCAACTATCTCGCTCCGGTCGTGACCTATGTGCTTACGCTCTTCGCCGGCACGGGCCACACCGCCTTCTCGATGATCCCGGTTATCGTTGAAGTCGCCAAGGAACAGAACATCCGTCCGGCTGTTCCGCTTTCCATCGCTGTGGTTGCCTCCCAGATCGCCATTACGGCCTCCCCGGTTTCCGCCGCTGTGATCTACATGTCCGGCGTGCTTGAAAAGTTCGGCTGGTCCTACCCCGCCCTGCTCGGCATCTGGATCGTCACGACGTTCGTCGGCTGCATGCTTACGGCCTTCATCATGACGCTCATCTCCAACATGGACCTGAGCTCCGACCCGGTCTACAAGGAACGCCTTGCCAAGGGTCTCGTCAAGGCCCCGAACGCTGCTGAAAAGAAGGAACTCCCGGCCGGCGCCAAGACGTCCGTCCTTATCTTCCTCCTCGGCGTTCTCTGCGTTGTCTTCTACGCCTCCGCCATCTCCCCGGCTGTTGGCCTGATCTCCCCGGTCGTTGTGCCGCGTGACGCCGCTATCTGGTGCTTCATGTTCATCATCGCCACGCTGATCTCCTTCTGCTGCAAGATCGACATCAACAAGATCGGTCAGTCTTCCGTCTTCCAGTCCGGCATGATCGCCTGCATCTGCGTGTTCGGCGTGGCTTGGCTCGGTGACACGTTCGTTTCCGGCCACTCCGCTGAAATCAAGGCCATGGCTGCTGACTCCGTTGCCCAGTATCCGGCTCTCCTCGCTGTGGTGTTCTTCATTGCCGCCATGCTCCTGTACTCCCAGGCTGCTACGGCCAAGGCCATCACCCCGGCCATCGTCGCCGCTCTCGGCATCACCGCTGCCAACCCGGGCGACTCCTACATGCTGGTCGCTTCCTTCGCCGCTGTGTCCGCCCTGTTCGTTCTCCCGACGTACCCGACCCTCCTCGGCGCCGTCCAGATGGACTACACGGGTTCCACCCGCATCGGCAAGTGGGTCTTCAACCACTCCTTCTTCATCCCGGGCGTCATCGCCATCGTCATTTCCGTCGCTCTCGGCTTCGTTGCCTGCAGCCTCTTCTAATGACTTCGGGATCTGCCGCTCAGCTTGCCTGATCGGCTGACAAAGAAAACACGGGCTCCAATCCTTCGGGATCGGGGCCCGTTTTTCATGGGCGGTTCGTCCGTTCCCAAAAACAAGGCCCCGCTGCGCACAATGTCGCAGCGGGGCCTTGCCGTCAGATGAGTCCGACTGCTCAGCGGGCGGGATTGGCGAGGCGCTCAAACGCCCAGGGATCGCTCACGAGGGACGGGGTCCTCGTGAAGGAGAGGGCCCTGCGGGTGCGGAATTCGAATTCGGGCCAGTGAGCCTTCTGCGTCTTCGCGAACTCAACCCACGAGGAATGCATGGCGTAGGCGAGGGACCTCGGAGCGTCGGCACCGTTCGACTTGAGGGAGCGGGGCGCATCGAGGTTGTCGAAGACGAACGGAACGTCGTTCGAGTGGGCGGCTCCGATGGGAACGCCGCTCTTTCCTTCGACGGGACTCTCCCAGTCAAAGCTGTAGGCCCAGACCGTCGCGCCGCCCCTGCGCAGGGATTCCATGAGCCGCACGCACGGCATGCGGAAGATGATGTCGCTCTGGATCTGGGCGAATACGTCGCCCGGCGTCGAGCCCCTGCCTGCACGGCGGTAGGCTTCGGGCAGATCGGCGGAAAGCCCGGCGTTGACGCAGAGCGCCTTCACCGCAGCTTCGTTCACCTTGGCGATGAGGCCGTTGGGAACGATGTAGTGTCTCCACTCGGAACGGGTGGAACCGGTGATCACGGCGAGACCCTCGCACGCGCCGGCAGCGATGGCGTCCACGGGACGCACCGGCATGAAGTCGTCGCCCACGTATGCCTTGAAGAGCGCGATGTTGCCGTTGGTGCTCCGGGCCCATGCGGCGTTCTTCGCGAGCCTGCCCGCAAGCGATCCGAAGGCCGCAAGGCTTTCATTGGGTATCTTCAGCATGGCTTCGCGGGTGGGTTCGCAGCCGATGGCGTCGCAGACGAGCTTTGCGGCTTCCTCGGCTTGGGCAGCATCCCGCCACTGTGCGACGGCTGACGGGCTCTGGATGACGGCACCTGCCAACAGTCCCTTCGTGTACGGAGAGGCGATCACGTCGACGAGGTGGGTGCCGCCCGCCGACTGGCCGAAGGCCGTGATCTTGTCGGGGTCTCCGCCGAAGGCCGCGATGTTGGCCTTGACCCATCGCAGGCCTTCGAGAATATCGCGGTTGCCGTTGCCTGAGTCTCCGCCCCTGAGCTTGAGGAAGCCGTCGACGTTCACGCGGTAGGCGAGGGTGACGAGCACGACGCCGTCACGGGCGAAGTTCGTGCCGTCGAAACGTTCGTCGTTCTGGGCACAGCTGATCGATCCGCCGCCCGGCACCCAGACCATGACGGGAAGGTTCTCACCCGCCTTCGGCGCCCAGATGTTCAGGCAGAGCGGACCGTCGCCGCCCACCATCTTCTTCTCGACATTCTTGTCGGGATTGGGCTGGAGCGGAATGCTGCCGTGCTTCAGGCAGTCCATGACGCCCTCGTGCGCGCCGTAGGGTTCGGGTTTCAGGTAGCGGCGCACGGGCTCGTAAGGATTTTTGATGAAGGGAATGCCGAGCCAGCGGCGCACGCCCGTGCCATCAAGCACGCAGCCCCTGTAGGCACCCGTCGGCGCCGCGGCGGTCACGTGGGCGGACGCACCTTCGGGGAGCGTCGCAACGGTTGCGGCGGGTTCGGACTTAGGGGCGGCAGCACAGCCCGTCAGAAGGGCGGGGGCGATCGTGACGGAGCCCGCAGTTGCGGCGGCTCCGATGAGTTGTCTTCTTTGCATGGTCTTGGATCTCATGAGGAGCGGCGAGGGGAGGAGCCTGACGCCGTCCGGTCGTTGATGGTTCCCGTCCATTTTAGAAATGTGCGCCTGTTCAGACGGGCCTAATCATTGCAGGCTTGCGCGCGGGCAAGTTACGCGCGTAAGCCGAACAATTCAGATGTCGGGACGGGCGGATCAACAAGAAAAAAGGCCCCGCGGGTGTCCGCGGGGCCTGATGTCTGATGGTGCCGGAAACGGGGGTCGAACCCGTACGCAATTTTGTTGCGGCGGATTTTAAGTCCGCTACGTCTACCAATTCCGTCATTCCGGCACCGAAGCCGATGCTTCGGACGCTCTCTGGATTTCGGAGCGTACAAACGAAAAAAGGAAGCCTGCCGCTTCCTTTTTTCTTGAATTCTGGAGCGGGAGACGAGTCTCGAACTCGCGACCTCAACCTTGGCAAGGTTGCGCTCTACCAACTGAGCTACTCCCGCATCTGAGAAGTCGTATTTTACATAGGTTTTTGGAAATGTCAAGAATTCCTCAAAAAAAAATCAAGACCTAAAACCATTCCGCCCCTCGGACCTCCGAAGGCTCTCCTCATTCACCCTTCAGCAGACTTCGTCAAAGACAACATCATGCAGTTTGGAAAAACGGCCGCTGCCCTTGCGTCGCTCCTCGCCGCAGGCACCTGTGCCGCTGCAGGCGTCAAGGTCTACGGCGCCATCGACACCGGCCTCACCTACAAGCACGTCGCCGAGAGCGGCGGCAACAGCCTGGAAATGACTTCGGGCAACTTCGCCGGTTCCCGCCTCGGCCTCAAGTGCTCCGAAGACCTGGGCAACGGCCTCTCCGTCGGCTTCATTCTTGAAAACGGCTCCAGCTCCGACAGCGGCGCGCTCGGCAAGGACGGCTCGATCTTCAACCGCGAGTCGCAGATCTATCTCAAGACCCGCTTCGGCACGTCGCGGTTGGCATAGAGAATCTGACCGTAGAACCAATTGGCCGTCATCTCGGGGAACGTGCGGGTGCAAAGCGATGCCTTCTGAGCGGCACGCGCCGTCTTGAAGGCGGCCGCCGGATCGTTTTCCATAACCAGCTGCCGCATGGCCGTGAGAATCATCCGGGGCCAGTCATCGTGCATGGTGCCCACGTAGGCCCAAGGGCTTTCGGAAAGCCAGAAGCCGTTGCGAAGAGAATAAAGCCTATTGATGGTTGACCTCGGCGTGCACGCCTGAATCAAGCCGAGTTGCTTGGCCGGCAATTCGACCGAAAAGATCCCGGTCGCCGTCAAGTCGAAGCTCTTCTTTGCGAGCCACTCAGCCCACTCATTCATCACCTCATCGGGCAGGATGACGAACATGGGCCGGAACTTCGGATCCTCCAACCAAGCCTTGATCGTCTTCTTGAAGCTTAAGGGCCGTCCGGCTCGTCCATCAGCTTCCGAATCCCGGCGGTCTGATCTTCGACGGACTTGCCGTTCTTGAGGTCCGCACAGGCAGTGAAAATGCCGAACATGACATCAACAACATGAATGGCATTGCGATTGACCCTGGCGTACCTCTCGCCGCGCCTTTGGACTTCGGCCTTGAAAATCTCGTGCGGATAACGATCGCCCATCTCCCAAAAGAAGTCTTCCGTGGGTAGGATGTCGAAGACCTTGTTGTAGCGCGAAATCAACTCCATCCAGCCTGCCTTCTTCCAGTCGTTGAGCAGCTTTTTGACCCTCTCCTTCGTAATCTCGCGCAACTCGACTTGGCGTCCGTAGTCAATGGTGTCGAACCAGCTGTAGGAAAAAACAGTCGAGAAGCAGTTGTTCTTCGGGATGCGTGATGGTTGGCGCGGGGCGGTTCTCCTGATGGGTTCTTACGGCCAATGTTCGGGCTTCATGCGGCCTAGGTTCGCGCAGATGCTTTCGGCTCGGATGCTGTCGGCGCAGGCGCGCTCTTGACTATGCGGAAGTCTACCCTCAAGAAGGGCAGATCCAGACGATTGACGTACCGTTTTAGAGAAATTCACGAAGACCGTCCGCTGAAAGTTGTCGAGCCGCACCATGTCTTCCTTCGAAAGCTCAAGGCCGAAGACATTGATGGGGGGATCTACAAAAGTTGAGAGGCGGCTTCGGTCGTGGAGGAGATGTATTTCAGCTCGACTTGGTAGACTGAAACTTTCGAGGACATGAGGGAGCTCAGGCATGGGCAGACGCGTACAGTTCGGCACGACATGGTGGGGAAAGCAGTGGATCGACGCACTCACGCATTTGGATTATGAGAACAGGCTGCCCCGTGGGCGCACCTACTACAACACGGGGCGCATCGACGACATGCAGTTCAACCCCGCGAAGCTCAGGGTCGAGGCGATTGCGCATGGCAGCGCCTACTCGCCCTACGAGGTTGCGATTGACTTGAAGCCCCTGCCGTCCGAGGACGTCACGAGGCTCGTCGATGCTGTTGCCGAGAGGCCCGCGCTGCTTGCGAAGCTTCTCGAGGGCGAGCTCGACCCCGAGGTCGGCGAGATTGCAGCGGAGCTCGGCATCAGCCTCTTCCCGCAGTCGTGGAGGGAGTTCCGCATGTCCTGCTCGTGTCCCGACGATGCGGTTCCCTGCAAGCATATTGCGGGTGTCTACTACGGAATGGTGAAGACGATCGACGCGGACCCGATGTGGGTCTTCCACTTCAGGGGCGTTGATCTGCCCGGACTTCTGCGCGATCGCGGTATCGATCTTGACAAGTCCGTCTCGCTGTTCGAGCCGGATCCTCTTGTCTGGCTTGCGCTCGCCGATCCCAAGGGGGAGGCAGAAGAGGGGGACGGCGAAGCGCTCCCTCTGCTCGAGGAAATTGAGGGCGGATATCTCAAGCGCCTCGCGTCGCTTCTGCCCGCATCGGTCGAGGGCGCAAAGGCGCTTTCACGCTACCGCTATGAAAAGCTCGTCGCCCCCGTGATGAGCAGGTCCCGTTCCCACGAAGGTCAGGGGCATGACGTTGACGAGCTCTGGAACAAGTTCCAGTCCGCCTTCTCAGGTGGACGCGTGCTGCCGGAACTTCTCTGGGCGGACGGTCGCTTCATGATGTCGCTTCGCATACCGCGCGGCCGCAGTCTCGATGCGTCGATGATGGACCGGGGCCGCCTCATCATCTCGCTCTCCGAGCTCGACGGGCGCATGCCCGCGTCCGCCCCCGGTCTCGAACCCTGGAGCCGAGTCGCGAAGGCCGCCGTCATGCTCCTGAGGCAGGGGGCTGCGGTCCCCGTGCTCGTGCACCTCAAGACGGAAGGTCGCGACAAGATGGCGGCGATGTGGATGCCTGCGATGCAGGCGGTTGGCGTGCGCAGGTTCGTCGAGGAGACGGGCGCGATTCTCTCGAAGGATGTTCTCGGCATATTCAAGAAGAGCGGGTGCCCGCTCGCACAATCCACGCGGACCGGCAGGCTCTTTACGCTTCTCTCCGTGCTGATGACCGAATATGTCGAATTCTCGGCGCGCGTGCCTTCGACCTTTGCGGGCGATCCGCTTTACGCCCTGATGGCCAGGCCCCTGAGCTCGGCGCTCGATTACGGCATCGCCCAAGCCGACATTACGCTCGTGCGCAAGTTCCTCAAGCCGTTCTCGCTCGCCTTCATGCAGCTCTCCTGGGTTCCCGTCATGACGGTCCGCACTGCGAAGAACGGCAACGTGACGGTTAATCTCGGCGTCCTTCCCCGCAACGCCGGTCCCAAGGCGCGTCCCGTGCTCTACAGGGACGTGCTCAAGGAGGAGAAGTTCGAGGCCGACCGTCTGGCGATCCTTTCCGTCTTCGAATCCCTCGCCGTCTACTGCAACGAGCTCAGGGCAGTGCTCGACTCAAAGGGCAAGCCAGCGACGCTCCCGAAGGACGGACTGCGCGACTTTCTCTTTGACGCCGTGCCTTCGCTCGAGTTGCTCGGCGCCCGCGTCATGCTCCCCAGGAGCCTCAGCAATCTCCTCAAGCCGAAGCTGTCCGTCTCCATGTCGGGCAGCACGGGCAAGGGTATGATCACGAAGGAGTCCGTCGGAAGCTTTGACTGGAAGGTGTCTCTGGGAGAGCGGGTGCTCACCAAGGAAGAATTTGAGGCTGTCATGGCTCATGTGGGAGAGGTCATTCCCTTCAATGACGAGTTCGTGTATCTCGATCCCGAAGTGCTCAGAAAGCTGAAGGCGAAGGTCGACTTCATGGAGAGTGCGGGATATCTCGACATGATGAAGGCCGTCTATACGGGCGAACTCGACGACGGCACGGCCGTCTCGGTTCCCGACGACCTGATTGAGCGCACCCGTGAGTTCGGGCGCGTGGATTCGATTCCGCTGCCTTCGGGCCTCAACGCGGTGCTGCGCCCCTATCAGGAAAGAGGCTATTCGTGGCTCATGAGAAACCTGATGCTCGGACTCGGCGCCCTCATTGCCGACGACATGGGCCTCGGGAAGACGCTGCAGGTCATCACGACGCTTCTAGCCATGAAGGAGCGAGGCGAGTTTGCGAAGGAAAAGGCGATCGCGATCGTGCCCGCCACCCTGATGACAAACTGGATGCGTGAGATCGAGCGCTTCGCGCCCGGCCTCACTGCATCCGTCTACCACGGCTCGGCCAGGCAGCTTGCGCCCGTCGAGGAGCGGCCCGACGTGACGATCACGACCTACGGCACCTTCAAGCGCGATGCGGCGGTCCTTGGGGCCGAGACTTGGAGGCTGATGGTGCTCGACGAGGCGCAGGCCGTCAAGAACACGGGCTCCGGCATCACGCAGGCGGTTCGTGACTTCCCCGCCAGACAGGTGATCGCCATGAGCGGGACGCCCGTGGAGAACAGGCTGATGGAGTACTGGTCGCTCCTGTCGATCGTGCAGCCCGGCATCCTCGGCACCCAGGACGAATTCATGAAGTCCTTCGCCAAGCCCATCGAGACGGACAGGAACGAGCGTGCGCTCGAGGCCTTCCGCCTGGTGACCGCTCCCTTCATGCTCAGGCGCCTCAAGACCGACAAGTCGATCATCTCGGATCTGCCCGACAGGGTGGTCTGCGACCGCTACGTCGATCTCACGCCCGAGCAGGCCGCACTCTACAAGACGACGCTCGACTACTGGATGAAGAAGCTTGAGGGACTCGGACAGGAGGACGGCATGAAGAGGTCGAGCATGCTGCTGAGCCTCATCACGGCCCTCAAGCAGATCTGCAACTCCCCGTCCCTTTATGAAAAGAGGCACCTGCGGCTTCCCGACAGCGGCAAGGCCGACTCGCTCTTCGAGCTTGTCGAGGAGTGCAGGGAGAACGGGCGCAAGATGCTCGTCTTCACGCAGTACGCCGAGATGGGCGAGAGGTTGCAGGACTGGTTCGAGAAGGCAACGGGCGTCAGGCCCGACTTCCTCCATGGTGGCGTCTCCATCGCGAAGCGCGCCGAGATGGTAGACCGCTTCCAGAACGATCCCGCGGACGCCCTTCTCATCATCTCGCTCAAGGCGGGCGGCACGGGCCTCAACCTGACGGCGGCCTCCGTCGTCGTGCACTACGACCTGTGGTGGAACCCCGCCGTCGAGAATCAGGCGACCGACCGCGCCTTCCGCATCGGCCAGTGCAGGGATGTGCTCGTCTACCGCTTCCTCTGCGCGGGGACCTTCGAGGAACGCATCAACGACATGCTCGAGCGCAAGCGTGAGCTCGCCGACCTGACGGTTGCGACAGGCGAAGGCTGGGTGGGCGATCTGAGTACGGACGAGCTAAAGGCGCTCTTCCGCCTCGAATCGCCTGAAAACGCCTGAAAAAGGATCTTCGAATACCGTGTTTATGGTATTTTTCGTTTTTTTTGGAAGAGTGCTCTTGCCAATCCCGAAAAACTGTGTAAAATTCAAATCCTTCGCAGGGCGAATGCGGGAGTAGCTCAGTTGGTAGAGCGCAACCTTGCCAAGGTTGAGGTCGCGAGTTCGAGACTCGTCTCCCGCTCCAGGTTTCAGAGGAAAGGGGAAGCGTGATGCCTCCCCTTTTTTCATGCGCATCCGAAACGCAAATCAAAAAAAATGCGTTAGACAGATGCCAACCTTCGGCGAATTTGGTAAAATTCGCCACTTTCCACGATGGGATACGGTTTCGACTGAACTGCCGCCACGGGTGGTTGGTTGTGCCGGCCCCTTCAAACGGTTGATTGCCAACGGTTTGAAAGCGTCCCGACGCGGAGATTTTTCCGGAAGTCTGCAGGTTAGTTATCGAGTGCCGTCCTGCAGACCACTCGTAATGTCACTCGTTTTGTATACGTGGGGTTTGCCATGGCTGTTCAGCAGAACAAGAAATCCACCAACAAGCGCGGTAATCATCGTGCTCACGACTTTTTGACCAACCCGCCCACCGCGATCGAAGCTACGACCGGTGAAGTGCATCGCCGTCACCACATCAGCCCGACCGGTTTCTACCGCGGCAAGAAGGTGATTGCGACGAAGGCTGACGAATAATTAGCGTCTGCCGGTCTTTTCGACAAAGAAGCTTCCTTCCGAAGCCGTTGGCAGCGCCATGCCGTCCGGCAAGTCTTTGCGCGCAGGATGCAACGCGCGAACCCCACGGTGAGTGACAGATCAAGCTGACTCGCGTGAAGGTTTCAAGGATTAGGCTCCACTGCAGCTTGCATCGGAAGACGTTGAAAAGATCGTCGAAGTCATAGAAAGAGGGATCCGTCAAGACGGGTCCCTTTTTTTATGTCCCTTGCCCCCATACGGCTCCGTCGCACCGCTGCGTCCATGGCGTATGATCGCTTCATGCGCGGGCCGACGAGAGGCCCGTGACTCCAGATACGCACGAAAGGACACGCAACATGGACCTCGCATCGATTGTTCGCAGCAAGGCGGACTTCCTGATCGGCATGCGCCGCCGCATTCACGCTCATCCCGAGCTGAGCGGCCGCGAGTTTGAAACCGCAGCCCTCGTTCGGGAGGAGCTCACGAAGGCGGGCATCGAATGGAGGCCTTGCGGGCTTCAAACGGGCACGCTTGCCGAGATCCGGGGCGCGAAGCCCGGCAGGACCGTTCTTCTTCGTGCCGACATGGATGCGCTTCCCGTCACCGAGACCACGGGAGCCTCTTTCGCAAGCTGCAATCCCGGCGTCATGCACGCCTGCGGACACGACTGCCACACGGCGATGCTGCTCACCGCCGCACTCGTGCTGCAGGAGACGCGGGAGGAATGGGGCGGCGTTGTCAGGCTCGCCTTCCAGCCAGCAGAGGAGTCGGGTGAGGGCGCACTCTCCATGATCGCCCAAGGGGCGCTCGAGGGCGTCTACGCCTGCTTCGCGATGCACGTCTGGTCGGACGTCCCTGCCGGACGGATCGGCCTCATTTCAGGTCCATGCATGGCGGGCACCGACAGGTTTGAGATAGACGTCAAGGGCGTGGGCGGTCATGCCGCGCAGCCCGAGCACTGCGTGGACGCGCTGGTGGCGGGCGCCGCGATCGTCGACGGACTGCAGACCCTCGTGAGTCGCGAGGTTTCGCCCGTCGACACGGCTGTCGTGACGATCGGCACGTTCAATTCAGGCACCCGCTGGAACGTGATTGCGGGCGAGGCCAGACTCACGGGTACCGTCAGGACGCTGAGGCCTGAGACCGCAGCGCGCATGCCCGAGGCCGTTGGTCGCATTGCCGCAACGATCGCCGCCTCCCGTCGCGCCGAGGCCGTCGTGCGCTATGAGCAGAAGGCGCTTCCCACGGTGAACGATCCCGCAGTGACGCAGGTTGCCCGCGGGGCCGCCCTCAAGGTGCTCGGCCCCGACGCCCTCTACGAGATAGGACCCTCGATGGTAGGCGAGGACTTCTGTCACTTTGCGGCAGGCGCGCCAGGCTGCATGGGGCTTCTCGGCGTGAGGAACGAGGCTTGCGGCGCCGTCTACGGACAGCACCACTCGTCCTACACGGTCGACGAGAACGCACTTTCGGGCGGCGTCGCCATGTACGTGCAGACTGCCATCGACCTTGCGGCCCGCTGAGGGGCAAGGCGCCTCCTGTGCGCAGGGAGGTAGAATTGATGCTTCCATTGAGGTAATTCCGAGGAGACGTCCCATGACCATGATGAACCGCCGCAGCCTGCTCGCCGCAGGCTGTGCAGCCGCCGCACTTTCCTGCGCTCCCGCCGCTCTGCTTGCCGCGGCTCCCGCCTACCAGGTGATCCGTCCCGAGGAGGCCCGCAGGATGATGGAGCGCGGAGGCGTCGTGGTGCTCGACGTCCGTACGCCCGAGGAGTTCGCCACGGGGCACATCAAGGGCGCCGTCAACGTGCCCGTCGATGCGATCCGCCCGGGCATGCGCCTGCCGTTCTCGCCCAATCCCGACACGCCCGTTCTCATTTACTGCCGCACGGGCCGCAGGGCCGAATATGCGGGCGAGGCGCTTGTAGCCTCGGGCTACCGCCACGTCTACAACTTCCTCGGGGTCACGCAGTGGCCCTATGAGCTCGTCCGCTAAGTCCTGCGGGCGTTTTGCGTCTTATTACAAATGCCGGGGGAGCGCACCGCGTGCGCTCCCCTTTCTTCGTTATGATTTCGGGGTTTTCACGAATAGAGAAGGAAAGCCTCCATGTACTCACGCGTTTTAGGCACGGGCAGTGCGCTTCCGAAGCGCATCGTCACCAACGGGGAATTTGCGGCCATGCTCGCCCGCGACGGCATTGAGACGAGCGACGAGTGGATTCGCACGCGCACCGGCATCGAGAGCCGCCATTTCGCCGACGAGGCCGAGGGCGAGACGACGTCGTCTTTGGCCGTGGCCGCCGCCCGCAGGGCGCTTGAGGCCGCGAACGTCGAGGCTTCCGAAATCGACCTGATCATCGTGGCCACCACGACGCCCGACATGGTCTTTCCGTCCGTCGCCTGCCGCGTGCAGGCCGCGCTCGGCGCCAGGGGATGCGCGGCCTTCGACGTGCAGGCGGTCTGTGCGGGCTTCATCTATGCGCTCAACGCCGCCGACGCCATGCTGCGCGCGGGTCCCTACCGCGCCGCGATCGTGATCGGCGCCGAGGTGATGTCCCGAGTGCTCGACATGAAGGACCGCTCCACCTGCGTGCTCTTCGGTGACGGCGCGGGCGCTGTCGTGCTCAAGGCCTCGTCCGATCCCGGCATTCTCGCCGCCCGCATGTACGCCGACGGCGACTACGGCGAAAAGGTGCTGAGCCTCACGGCCTCCCTCAACCACGGCGCCATCTCGGGCGATCCGTACATCCGCATGGACGGCCGCCAGGTCTTCCGTCTTGCCGTCGAGGGCCTTGTCGGCAGCGCACGTGAAGTGGCCGACCTCGCCTGCGTGCATACCGAGGACGTCGCGCTCTTCGTGCCGCACCAGGCCAACCTCAGGATCATGACGATGGTGGCGGCCAAGCTCGGCATTCCCGAGGAGAGGATGGTGAGGACCGTTGCCGAGCACGGCAACACGTCGGCCGCGAGCGTGCCGCTTGCGCTCGACCGCGCTGTGCGCGCGGGCATGGTGAAGCCCGGCGAGCTCGTCCTGCTTCAGGGCGTCGGCGCCGGCATGGCCTGGGGATCGGCGCTCATCCGCTGGTAAGCGGGTCTCGGAAGCCCGAAAACCCCGCCAACACGGGAGGGGAATTCCTGTTTTCGGTCGATGCCCCACCTGCTAAACTCCTACCGATTCAAATCAACCCATAGGACCAGTTCTATGCGCATTGCATTCGTGTTTCCCGGCCAGGGCAGCCAGAGCGTCGGCATGCTGTCGGGCTTTGCCGGCAACGAGACCGTCGCCGGCGTGATGGCCCGCGCCGACGAGGCGCTCGGCTTTTCGCTCACCGGCCTCATTGCCGAAGGCCCCGCCGAAACGCTTTCGCTCACGGTCAACACCCAGCCTGCGATGCTCGCCTCGTCGGTCGCCTTCTATGAAGCGTGGCTCGCCGCCGGCGGCCGCACGCCTGAAATGATGGCGGGCCATTCGCTCGGCGAATATTCGGCTCTTTGCGCCGCAGGCGCGATGTCCCTTGAGACGGCCGTGCGTCTCGTGCGCTTCCGCGCCGAGGCCATGCAGAGCGCCGTGCCCGTCGGCGTGGGCGGCATGGCCGCCGTCATCGGTCTTGCCGACAACGCCGTCGAGGCCGCTGTCGCCGAGGCCCGTGAAACGGGCCGCGTCGAGGCCGTCAACTTCAACGCGCCCGGTCAGGTCGTGATCGCAGGTGAAAAGGCCGCCGTCGCCCGCGCCATCGAGTGCGCCAAGGCCCGCGGCTGCCGCCGCGCCATCGAGCTGCCCGTGTCCGCTCCCTTCCACTCGAGCCTGATGCAGCCCGCCGCCGACAAGCTTGCGGCCCGTCTGGCCGAGACCGAGATTCAGGTGCCCGCCATTCCCGTCATCGCCAACATCGACGTCGAGGTGCACGAGACGCCCGACGCCATCCGCGAGGCGCTCGCCCGTCAGGCTGCGGGCGCGGTCCAGTGGGTGCGCACGATCGAGCGCATGAAGGCCGCCGGCATCACCGACATCGTCGAGTGCGGCCCCGGCAAGGTCCTCACGGGCCTGCTTCGCCGCACTGCGCCTGAAATCAACGGCCACAACATCTTCGACGCCGCCTCGCTCGCCGCGGTGCTCGAAAAGCTGAACTGAAATTTGGAGAAAGACATATGACGACGTTTTCCGCCAATGCGCTCGAGGGCCGCGTCGCGCTCGTGACCGGCACGAGCCGAGGCATCGGCGCTGCCATTCTTGAAGCCTTCGTGAAGGCCGGCGCCACCGTGGTCGGCACGGCCACGAGCGAAGCCGGCGCCGAACGCATCACGGCCCGCATCGCCGAACTCGACGGCAAGGGCCGCGGCATCGTGCTCAACGTCTGCGACGGCGAGGCCTCCGCCAAGGCCGTGGCCGACACGGTCGCCGAATTCGGCCGCATCGACGTTCTCGTCAACAACGCCGGCATCACCCGCGACACGCTCGTGATGCGCATGAAGGACGACGCCTGGAACGACGTCGTCGAGACCGACCTCACCGCCGCCTTCCGTCTTGCCCGCGCCTGCGTGCGCCCGATGATGAAGCAGCGCTCCGGCCGCATCATCTCCATCACGTCCGTCGTGGGCGCCATGGGCAACGCCGGCCAAGTCAACTATGCCGCCGCCAAGGCGGGCCTCATGGGCATGACCAAGGCCCTCGCCCGCGAGATCGGCTCTCGCGGCATCACGGTCAACTGCGTCGCTCCGGGCTTCATCGACACGGACATGACGGCCGGTCTTCCCGAAGAGCACAAGGCCGCGCTTCTCGCCCAGATCCCGCTCGGCCGCCTCGGCGGCGCTCAGGAGATCGCCGACGCCTGCCTCTTCCTCGCGAGCGATGCGGGCGCCTACGTGACGGGCACGACCCTGCACGTCAACGGCGGCATGTTCATGGGCTGACGCTCCCTCCGCCGGGCATGAGGCGCTCCGGAGGGAGCCTCCCTTCACACAAAGCGGCTCTTGCTTGGTAAAATATTCAATCACCTAAACCCCGAAGGGGATTGTCCCTTCACTTTTTCCCCGCGCCTGCGGGGTCCTACCCCATTAAAGCGGAGTTAAAGAAATGGAAGATATCGAACTGAAGGTTAAGAAGATTGTTGCTGAACAGCTCGGCATCAAGGAAGAGGACATCAAGAACGAGTCCTCCTTCATCGAAGACCTCGGCGCCGACAGCCTCACGACGGTTGAAATGTCCCTCGCCCTCGAAGACGCCTTCGGCATCGAAATCCCGGACACGGAACAGGAAAACCTCCGTACCGTCCAGCAGGCCATCGACTACGTCAAGTCTGCCGTCAACAAGTAATTTCGCCTCGAGTGAGCTCGATGTGAACGGCGTCCTCAGGGGCGCCCGAATTGTGGGATCCGCCTCTGCGGGTCCCACAGTTGTTTTAAGGGGAAGGCGGATAACGCCGACCCGCTAGTCCCTAAGGCCGAAAATCGTATCAGATTGTTCGGCTTCCAAGAACACCCACAGCAAGGAATACCACCATGATGAACCGTCGTGTTGTCGTTACCGGTCTCGGTATGGTTTCGCCGATCGGCAACGACGTCGCCTCGAGCTGGAAGGCCGCCCTCGAAGGCAAGTCCGGCATCGACCGCATCACCGCTTTCGACGCCTCCGCCTTCGGCTGCCAGATCGCCGGCGAAGTGAAGGACTTCGACGCGGGCAAGTACCTCGGCGTCAAGGAAGTGCGCCGCTTCGACCGCTTCGTTCACTTCGGCGTCTCCGCCGGCATCATGGCGCTTGAAGACTCCGGCCTCGAGATCACCGACGAGTTCGCGCCCGAATGCGGCTGCGCCATCGGCTCGGGCATCGGCGGCCTTCCGCTCATCTGCACGAACAACGAGGCCTGCAACGAGCGCGGTCCCCGCCGCATCTCGCCCTTCCTCATTCCGGGCTGCATCATCAACATGACCTCGGGCCAGCTCGCGATCATGAAGAACCTCAAGGGCCCGAACATCGCCCACGTGACCGCCTGCTCGACGGGCCTTCACGCCATCGGCGAGGCCATGCACATCATCGCCCGCGGCGACGCGACCGTGATGGTGGCGGGCGGCTGCGAGTCCACGATTCATCCCGTGGGCGTCGGCGGCTTCGACAACATGCATGCGCTCTCCCGTCGCAACGACGATCCGAAGACCGCCTCCCGTCCCTTCGACAAGGACCGCGACGGCTTCGTGATGGGCGAAGGCGCCGGCGTCCTCGTTCTCGAGGAGCTTGAGCACGCCCGCGCCCGCGGCGCCCACATCTACGCCGAAATCGTCGGCTACGGCCTCTCGGGCGACGCCTTCCACATCACGACCCCGTCGACCGACGGTCCCGCCCGCTGCATGCGCATGGCGCTCCGCCACGCCGGCATCGCCCCCGAGGACATCCAGTACCTCAACGCGCACGGCACGTCCACAAACGTCGGCGACGTCAACGAAGTGAAGGCCATCAAGGAAGTCTTCGGCGAACACGCCGGGAAGCTCGTCGTCAACTCCACGAAGTCCATGACGGGCCACCTTCTCGGCGGCGCCGGCGGCGTCGAGTCCGTCTTCACGATCAAGGCGCTCGAGGAGCAGGTCTCGCCCCCGACGATCAACGTCTTCGAGCAGGATCCCGAATGCGACATCGACTGCTGTCCCAACGAGGCCCGCAGGATGGAGATCAACTACGCCATGAAGAACTCCTTCGGCTTCGGCGGCACGAACTCCACGGTGATCTACAAGCGCTGGACTGAATAAGGCGGCTTGTTCCTGCGCAGTCCGCAGGACCATCCGCATGCGCAAAAGGGCACTCTCCTCACGTTGAGGCGGGTGCCTTTTTTATGCCGCTCCTCCCGCGGTCTCAAAAGAGGAGGAAAATGTCTGCATGACATTCTTTCCAATCAAAGGAGAACGACATGCAGGACTGCGCCAGGTACGTCGAGGAGATGACGAGGCTTCGCCGTGAAATCCACCGCCGCCCCGAAGAGGGCTGGACCGAATTCGAGACCCAGTGGAAGGTCTTCCGTGCGCTTGAGGCGCTCGGCTGGACGATCCGCATGGGGCTGGACGTGATCAGGCCCGAGGCCGTCATGGGCCGCAATGCGGAGCTCGTCGAGAAGGCGATGGTCCGTGCGGCCGAACACGGCGTGCCCGAATCCTTCCTCAAGGCCACGGGCGGCTACACGGGGCTCACGGCCGACTTTGACACGGGCTGCGAAGGCCCCGTCACGGGCTTTCGCTTCGACATGGACTGCGTGCTCGTCGAGGAGCTTCACGACGCCTCGCACCTGCCCGCGGCCGAAGGGTTCGACTCCGAGATCCCGGGCCACATGCACGCCTGCGGCCATGACGCCCATACGGCGACGGGCGTGACGCTCGCGCACTGGATCACGGACCACAAGGACGAGCTCAAGGGGCGCTTCCGCCTCATCTTCCAGCCCGCCGAAGAAGGAACGCGCGGCGCGGCGCCCATGGCCGCCACAGGCGTCGTGGACGATCTCAACTGGTTCTTCGGCGCCCATGTGGGCTGCAACTGCAGGATCGGCGAGGCGTCCGTCGTGAAGAAGGGCTTCCTGGCCACGACCAAGATCGACATCGAGTTCACGGGCGTGCCCTCGCATGCGGGTTCGGATCCCGAAAAGGGCAGGAGCGCGCTCATGGCCGCAGCGGCCGCCGCCGTGATGATGCAGGGCATTCCGCGCCACGGCGAGGGCGACACGCGCATCGCCGTCGGCAGGCTCGTGGCGGGCGAGGGCAGGAACGTCACGCCCGTGCACGCCTTCATGCAGTGCGAGACCCGCGGCTCTACGCAGGAGATCAACGAATACATGTTCGAGAGCGTCAGGCGCATCGTCGAGGGCTGCGCCGCCTCTTACGGCGTCGAATGTCGCGTGACGAAGGCGGGCGAGGCCACGAACTTCGAGGCGACGCCTGCCGCCTGCGACCTGGCGGTCGAGGCCTGCTCGGAGGTGTTCGGGCGCGATCACGTGACCAGTCTTGAGACTGCGGGCGGCAGCGAGGACTGCTCGATTCTTGCGCGCCGCGCCATCGAGCACGGCGCCGAGGCGACCTTCCTCTTCTACGGTTGCAACCATCACGGCCATCATCGCGCCGACTTCGAGATCCAGGACACGCAGAGCCTGCCCGCCGCACTTGCCGTGCTCTCGGGCATCTGCCGCCGCACCAACGGCCTCTGATCCCGATATCCGATCACGGGAGCTCCGCCTGCGGGCGGCTCCCGTCCGGCGCCGCGAGGCTTCCCGCACGTCCTCCGTGCAGGAACCCGCGGCGCTTCCTTATTGGCAAAGCGGACGGCATTCGCCCGAATCCGCTGCGGTGCAAAAGATTCGGGGAAATTCAATGTGTAATGGCGCCTGAATGGTACAATAACAGGTCCTAGAAAGGCCCGATGACGGCCATGTTTTGCAAGAGCCGCCCGTTCCCGTCGAGCATTGCGCTCCGGTTGGCGGCCCGTACAAATTCCGACCCATTCAGTCTCTTCAATGCAGAAAATCCGCAACTTCTCGATCATCGCCCACATTGACCACGGCAAGTCGACGCTCGCCGACCGCCTGATCCAGCGCTGCGGCGGTCTTTCCGACCGCGAAATGAGCGCCCAGGTGCTCGACAGCATGGACCTCGAGCGTGAACGCGGCATCACGATCAAGGCGCAGACCGCCTCCCTCAAGTACAAGGCCAAGGACGGCGAGGTCTACGAACTCAACCTCATCGACACCCCGGGGCACGTCGACTTCTCCTATGAAGTGAGCCGTTCGCTCTCCGCGTGCGAAGGCGCGCTGCTCGTCGTCGACGCTACGCAGGGCGTCGAGGCCCAGACGGTTGCGAACTGCTACACCGCCATCGACCTCGGCGTGACCGTGCTCCCCGTCCTCAACAAGATGGACCTTCAGAGCGCGAACCCCGATGCGGCCGCCGAGGAAATCGAGGACGTGATCGGCATCGACGCGACGGACGCGATTCCCTGCTCGGCCAAGACCGGCATGGGCATCGACGACATCCTCGAGCGCGTCGTGCGCGACGTTCCGCCTCCGAAGGGCGATCCGGACGCCAAGCTCCAGGCCCTCGTCATCGACTCCTGGTTCGACAACTACGTCGGCGTGGTGATGCTCGTGCGCGTCGTCAACGGCACGCTCCGTCCGAAGGACAAGATCCGCCTGATGGCCACCGGCGCCAATCATCTCGTCGAGCAGCTCGGCGTCTTCACGCCGAAGTCCCAGAGTCGCACCTCGCTCTCCGCGGGTGAAGTGGGCTTCGTGATTGCCGGCATCAAGGAGCTCAAGGACGCTCGCGTGGGCGACACCGTGACGAGCGCCCAGAATCCTGCCGACGAGGCCGTGCCCGGCTTCAAGGAAGTGAAGCCGCAGGTGTTCGCGGGCCTCTATCCCGTCGAGTCCAACCAGTACGATGCGCTTCGCGACGCCCTCACGAAGCTCCAGCTCAACGACGCCGCGCTCCAGTTCGAGCCCGAAGTCTCTCAGGCGCTCGGCTTCGGCTTCCGCGCCGGCTTCCTCGGCCTCCTGCACATGGACATCGTCCAGGAGCGCCTTGAACGCGAATACAACATGGACCTCATCACGACGGCCCCGTCCGTGGTGTACGAGGTTCTGCAGACGGACGGCACGGTGGTGCACGTCGAGAACCCGTCCAAGCTCCCGCCCGTCGACAAGATCGACGAGATCCGCGAGCCGATCGACACGGTCACGATCTTCGTACCCGACGAATACGTGGGCGCCGTCATGAAGCTCTGCCAGGACAAGCGCGGCATCCAGACGAACCTTGCCTACCACGGCCGCCAGGTGCACCTCACCTACGAGCTGCCGCTCGCCGAGATCGTGCTCGACTTCTTCGACCGCATGAAGTCGATGACCCGCGGCTATGCCTCGATGGACTACGAGTTCAAGGAATACCGCGCCTCCGACGTGGTGCGCGTGGACATGCTGATCAACGGCGACCGCGTGGACGCCCTGAGCTCCATCCTTCACCGCAGCAACGCGATCTTCCGGGGCCGCGAAATCGCACAGCGCCTGCGCTCGCTGATTCCGCGCCAGATGTACGAGGTCTCGATTCAGGCCGCCATCGGCGCGAACATCATCGCCCGAGAGAACGTCAAGGCCCTGCGCAAGAACGTGCTCGCCAAGTGCTACGGCGGCGACATTACGCGAAAGCGCAAGCTCCTTGAAAAGCAGAAGGCCGGCAAGAAGCGCATGAAGCAGGTGGGCTCGGTGGAGATTCCGCAGGAAGCCTTCCTTGCAATCCTTCAGCAGGACGAACAGTAATCCCGCCGCAAAGCGGAGGTTCGACGACGGACCTCCGCTTCGCCGCATGAACGAAACGGAAGACATTGATGAACTTTCCTCTGATCCTTCTCATTCTCACGGTCGTCACGGGCATCTTCTGGGTGCTTGAGCGCCGCAGCTTCCTGCCCGCCCGCAAGGCCCGCGCCGACGAGGCCGCCCGCCGCTTCGAGGCGGACAACCGCGAGGCGATCGATCGCGGCGAAAAGGCCGTGATCGACGCGCGCAACGACCTCTACGCCCGCGAGATCCGCCAGCCCTGGTGGCTCGAGTACACGGCGGGCCTCTTCCCCGTGATCGCGATCGTCTTCTTCGTGCGCAGCTTCCTCTTCGAGCCGTTCCGCATTCCGTCGGGCTCGATGCTCCCGACGCTGCACGTGGGCGACTTCATCCTCGTCAACAAGTACGAGTACGGCATCAGGCTCCCCGTCACCAACTGGAAGATCATTCCGCTCGGCAGCCCGCAGCGCGGCGACGTCGTGGTCTTCAAGTACCCGATGGACGAGTCGGTCGACTACATCAAGCGCGTCGTCGGCGTTCCGGGCGACACGATCGAATACCGCAACAAGGTCGTCTACGTCAACGGCGTCGAGCAGAAGCAGGCCGGCCACGTCGACTTCATCGACACGCACTCCCACGTCACGCTCGACCAGCGCGAGGAGAACCTTTCGGGCGTCGAGCACATGATCGCCGTCGACGGCCGCCGTCCGTCCTGGGTTCCGGCGCAGGCCATTCTGAAGAAGGTCCCCGAGTGCACGTACACGAACACGGGCTTCATCTGCAAGGTCCCCGAAGGCAAGTACTTCATGATGGGCGACAACCGCGACAACTCCGAGGACAGCCGCTACTGGGGCTTCGTTGATGACTCGAGCCTCGTCGGCCGCGCCACGTTCATCTGGGCGAACTTTGGCGACATGTCCCGCATCGGCTCCTTCCGCTGAGCGGACCCGGTCTGACAGACACCGTTTGGAATAAAAATGCAAGATCTTTCGATTCTTGAGGAGCGCATCGGCCACAAGTTCGCCGACCGCAAGCTTCTCGAACGTGCGGTGACGCACCGCAGCTTCGCGGCGCAGCACAACGAGCGCCTCGAATTCCTGGGCGACTCGGTTCTCAACTGCGTCGTGGGCTACGCGCTCTTCCAACGCGACAAGCACTTCACCGAAGGCGACCTTTCGCGCGTGCGCGCCAACCTCGTCTGCGAGAGGACCCTCGCGGTCATCGCCAAACAGATCGACGTCTCGGCCTTCCTTCGCATGGGCGAAGGCGAGATGAAGACGGGCGGTGCGCATCGTCCCTCGATCACGGCCGATGCCATGGAGGCCATCTTCGGCGCCGTGTTCGCCGAAAGCGGCTTTGAGGCTGCCCAGAAGGTGATCCTCGGCCTCTTCGAGCCGATCCTCGCCGCGCCCACGGCCGAACAGCTCGGCAAGGACTCCAAGACGCGCCTGCAGGAGTACCTGCAGGGCCGCCACCTGCCGCTGCCGCAGTACGTCGTCGTCAGCGTGACGGGTGCCGCGCACGCCCAGCACTTCAACTGCGAGTGCCGCATTCCGTCGCTTGAAATCACGACGCAGGGCCATGCTGCAAGCCGACGCTCGGCCGAGCAGGAGGCCGCCACCGCCGCGCTTGAGATTCTGAAGAACCGCGAGTCCACCAACGGGAGGTCCAGACATGAGTGAAGAAAAGACCGTGCCGGCAATGTCCGACGCCGAACTTGAACGCATGCTCGCGCAGGCGGGCGCCGCCTCCGTGCAGGTGCCCGAGGGCTTCCGCTGCGGCTATGTGGCCGTCATCGGCCGTCCGAACGTCGGCAAGTCGACCCTGATCAACCACCTGATCGGCGAGAAGGTCTCGATCACCTCGAAGAAGCCGCAGACGACGCGCGACCGCGTGCTCGGCGTCGTGACCGAACCCGACGCCCAGATCGTCTTCATGGACACCCCGGGGTTCCAGACGAAGGTCGGCAACCAGCTCATCCGCCGCATGAACCGCACCGTGCGCTCCACGCTCGGCGAGGTCGATGCGATCGTCTTCGTGATCGAGTCCCTCGGCTGGAAGCCCGCCGACCTCGAAGTCCTCAAGCTTCTGCCCAAGGATGCGTCGAACGTCATCCTCGCCATCAACAAGACGGACCTCAACAAGTCGAAGGACTCGCTCCTTCCGCTCATGGCCGCCTCGATGGAGAAGTTCCCGTTTGCGGCCATCGTGCCCGTGTCCGCTGAAAAGGGCCGCCAGCTCGGCGACCTGCTCGGCGAGATCAAGAAGTTCCTCCCCGAGAGCGTCCCGTTCTTCGATCCCGACACCTACACGGACCGCTCGCCGCGCTTCCTCGCGGCCGAGACGATCCGCGAGAAGGCCTTCCGCCTGCTCGGCGACGAGCTTCCGTACGGCATTGCCGTGACGATCGACAAGTGGCAGGAGGACGAGGAGAGCGCCGAGATCGTCGCGACCCTCATCGTCGAGCGTGAAAGCCACAAGCCGATCGTGATCGGCGAGGGCGGCGCCAAGCTTCGCGAGATCGGCCGTCTGGCTCGCACCGACGTCGCCGCGATGCTCGGCAAGCGCGTGCACCTCGAGGTCTGGGTCCGCGTGCGCCGCGGCTGGTCCGACGACGTGAAGGCCCTCAAGACTCTGGGCTATGAATAAGGACGCCCTGGAGGCGGGGGTGCCGCACCGCAGGGTGCGCGACCGTTCCGAGGGGCCCCGCTCCTCACGGTCTCCCGTCTCCTCGCTCGAGGGGCCCGCGGCGCAGCGCGCCTCGACCCTCTCGGGCATTCTCGAACGCCGCCGCGCCGCAGAGCGGCAGATGGCGGACGTCTTCTCCGCGCTCCCGGAACCGGCGGAGCGCATCCCCGCCCGCGTCACGGGCGAGCTCGGCTTCATCCTCCACGCGTGGGACTGGAGCGAGACGAGCCTTCTTCTCGACGTGCTGACCGTACGATACGGCCGCGTCTTTCTCGTTGCGCGCGGCGCCCGCCGCGCGTCCTCCCAGTACAGGGGCCTTCTCACCGCGTTCTGTCCGCTCCGCTTCTCATGGACGGGTAGCAAGGAGGCCAAGATGCTCGTGCGCGCCGAATGGCAGGGGACGATGGTGCCCCTCACGGGCGAGGCGCTGCTCTCGGGCTTCTACGTCAACGAACTCATCCTCAAGCTCACCGTCCGCGAGGAGCGCCATCCGGGGCTCTTCGAGGCCTACGTCAAGGCGATCCATGCGTTGGCGCTCGACGAGCGCGACGCCATGCAGCCCGCGCTTCGCGAATTCGAGATGGCGGTCCTCAAGGCCGCAGGCTGGGCGCCCGCCTTCTCCGACGACGGCCGCTCGCCCTGGTACTGCGTCAGGGACGGCGCCCTCGAGGGGCTCGCCGGCGTCGAAGGGTTGCCCGAGGGCGTGCGCGCCTGGCCGGGGGACCTCGTGCGCGAAATGCTTTCGGGAGAGCCGATGAGTCCTGCGGCGCTTCGCGCCTCGCGTGATATTCTTCGTACGTTGATCGACTTTCATCTCGACGGGCGCAGCATCCATTCCCGTCGCATCCTCGCCGAGCTCAACGGCCTGCAGAAGACCTGACGCCCGCCAAGCCGATCGAACCGGACAAACAGGGGGCGCTGCGGCGTCCCGAACACCAGGAGTGCATCGCAATGCTTCGTACCAAGCTTTCCGTCAATCTGAACAAGGTGGCGCTTCTTCGCAACTCCCGCGAAGGCAACTGGCCCGACCCGGTCTTCTTCGGCCGCATCGCGCTTGAGGCGGGCGCCGCCGGCCTGACGGTTCATCCGCGTCCCGACGAGCGCCACGTCCGCGCGACGGATGTCCCCGCGATTGCCGCACTCGTGAGCGAATATCCCGACCGCGAATACAACATCGAGGGCAACCCCTTCCACAATCTGATGGGCCACCTTGAGGCCGTGCGTCCCGATCAGGCGACGTTCGTGCCCGACAGCCTCGGCCAGAAAACGTCCGACCACGGGTTCGATCTTTCGGATCCCGCCGTCTGCGACGCCGTCCGCCCGCTCATCGCGCAGGCGAAGGCCTGGGGCTGCCGCGTGAGCCTCTTCATGGATCCCGCCCCCGCCCTGATGGCGAAGGCCGCCGAACTCGGCGCCGACCGCGTCGAACTCTACACGGAGGGCTGGGCTCAGGCGCACGGCACCGAAGCCCAGGACAAGGTCCTCGAGCAGTACGCCGCCAGCGTGAAGGCCGCCCGCGAGGCCGGACTTGACGTCAACGCCGGGCACGACCTCTCGCTCGACAATCTCGAGGTCTTCCTCAAGGCCTGCCGCGAGGTGAGCGAGGTCTCGATCGGCCATGCGCTCACCGCCGAGGCGCTCCAGTTCGGCTTTGCCGAAACGGTCAGGCGCTACGAGGAGATCCTCGACCGCGTCGCCGCGTCCGAAGACTGAAGGGAGGAGTTGGGCATGACCGAAGTACTGAAGCCGGGTCCCGTCTGCGTCGACGTTGAGGGCCTTTCACTCACCGAGCATGAGCGTGGGCGCCTGCGTCATCCGATGACGGGCATGGTGATCCTTTTCACCCGCAACTACAGGGACCGGGAACAGCTCAGGGCGCTGTGCGACGAAATCCACGCCGTGCGTCCGGGCATCCTCATCAGCGTCGACCATGAGGGCGGCCGCGTGCAGCGCTTCCGCTCCGAATTCACCGATGTGCCCGCCATGTCCGAGATCGCGGCGCACGAGGACGCCGAGGCGCGCTTCGAGGCGGCCGGTCTCGTGCTTGCCGCCGAGCTGCGCGCCTGCGGCGTCGACTTCACCTTCGCGCCCGTGCTCGACGTCGACTACGGCCGCTCGGCCGTGATCGGCTCGCGCAGCCTTGGCACGACGCCCGAGCTCGTGACGGCGCATGCCGCCGCGCTCATTCGCGGGCTTCGCAGGGGCGGCATGGCCTCCTGCGGCAAGCATTTTCCGGGGCACGGTTGGGCCGAGGCCGACAGCCATACGGCCCTTCCCGAGGACGAAAGGGATGCGGAGAGTCTGATGCGGGACATGCTCCCCTACGGCAAACTGCCTGAACTTGCATCCGTCATGACGGCCCATGTGGCTTATCATGCCTTTGAGGGGGAGGTCGCCACCTTCTCGAGGCGCCTCCTGCAGGACGAGCTTCGAGAACGGCTGGGCTTTCGCGGCCTCGTCTTCTCGGACGACCTCAGCATGAAGGGCGCCGCGGGCGGCAGCGTGACGGAGCAGGCCGAGAAGGCGCTTGCGGCGGGCTGCGACATGGTGCTCGTATGCAATCGTCCCGACATGGCCGACGAGCTTCTCGCGAACCTGCGTTGGACTCGAACGCCCGAATTCGACGCGCGCCTTGCGGGGCTCGCGCCCGCCGCGGCCTGCGGCGGTGCGGAGCTTGAAGAGGCCCGCTCCCTTCTGGCGGCCTGACGGTCGGCCCCGAAGGCGTCAATCATTCCACGTATAGGAAGGCTGTCTTGATCATCGAATCACTGCTCGACACGGACCTCTACAAATTCACGATGCAGCAGTGCGTGCTGCACCAGTTTCCGGGGGCCGATGCCGAATACCGCTTCAAGTGCCGCACGCCCGGCATCGATCTTTCGCCCTTCGTCGACGAGATCAACGCCGAGCTCGACCATCTCTGCAGCCTCTACTTCAGGGAGGACGAGCTCGCCTACCTCGACAGCCTGCGCTTCATCAAGTCGGACTACGTCGAGTTTCTGAGCCTCTTCCATCTGAAGCGCAAGTACATCTCCGTGACGAAGTCTCAGGACTATCCCTGCGGCATCGACATCACCGCGAAGGGCCCGTGGCTGCACACGATCCTCTTTGAGATTCCCGTGCTTGCGATCGTCAACGAGGTCTACTTCAGGAACACGTATCCAGATCTTGACGAGACGGAGGGGGTCGCACGCCTTGAGCGCAAGATCGAGCTTCTGCGCAACGAGCCCGACAACGGCGGGCTGCGGATCTCCGACTACGGTACGAGGCGCCGCTTCTCCAAGGCCTGGCAGAAGAAGGTTCTCCTCAACATGAAGGAGCGTCTCGGCGGCATCTTCACTGGCACGTCGAACGTCATGTACGCCAAGGAGCTCGGCCTCACGCCCCACGGCACGATGGCCCACGAGTTCCTGCAGGCCTGCCAGGCGCTGGGCCCAAGGCTGCGCGACACGCAGGTCTTCGCCTTCGAGATGTGGGCCAAGGAGTACAGGGGCGACCTCGGCATCGCACTCTCCGACGTCTACGGGATGGATCCCTTCCTGCGCGACTTCGACATGTTCTTCTGCAAGCTCTTCGACGGCGTCAGGCACGACTCGGGCGATCCCTTCGTCTGGGGCGAGCGCATGATCGAGCACTGGAAGGCCAACCGCTGCGACCCGAGGACGAAGTCCCTCATCTTCAGCGACAGCCTGACGGTCCCGAAGGCCATAGAGCTCTACGAGCGCTTCCACGGCAGGGTCAAGGTCGCCTTCGGCATCGGCACGAACCTGATGAACGACAGGGGGCCGCAGCCGCTCAACGTCGTCATGAAGATGGTCAAGGCCAATGGGCAGCCCGTCGCCAAGATCTCCGACGCGCCCGAGAAGGGCATGTGCGAGGACGAGGGCTATCTGCGTTACCTCAGGCAGGTCTTCGGACTGCCGCCCGTGGCATAGGAGTCTCACGGGCACGATGAAAGGCGCGGACCTAGGGCCTGCGCCTTTCATTTTCCAGTCCTTTCGGCTTAAGGGGCCCCTCATTTGTAAAGAAACCTCGGAAAGTTCTGCAGGGATCAGAAAATCCGTGTATGTTTGCATTCTGAGATATTTTGTAACGCGGTGCACATTGGAAAGTACAGTTGGCGCCTCCGCTCCCGGGAAGCGCTTTCGACCGCACCTTCCAACGTACGCCATTTTCAACCGGCGGCCGGCGCTCAGGCGGTCGCCCCAGGGAGTCTCCATCGTGACTTTGTCCATTAAAAGCGTTGCGGCTGCAACTGCAACCCTTCTGCTGCCTGCTGCCGCCATGGCGAGCGACATGAACGGCGCCGAGCTCGGCCTTGCGTGGGCCGTGCCGTTTGCCGGCATTCTGCTTTCCATCGCGCTTTTCCCGCTGTTCGCCCCGCACATCTGGCACCATCATTTCGGCAAGATCTCCGTCTTCTGGGCCCTGTGCTGCATCATTCCGCTTGCGACCGTCTTCGGTCCTGACACGGCCTTCCACGAGATCGCCCACGTGCTTCTCGCCGACTACGTGCCGTTCATCATCTTCGTGGGCTCGCTCTTCATCGTTGCCGGCGGCATTCACGTCCGCGGCAGCTTCGTCGGTCGTCCGATCGTGAACACCGCGATCCTCGCGCTCGGCGCCGTGCTTGCCAACTTCATGGGCACGACGGGTGCTGCCATGCTTCTCATCCGCCCGCTCATCGGCGCCAACGAGAACCGCAGGCGCAAGGTCCACACCTTCATCTTCTTCATTTTCCTCGTCGCCAACGTGGGGGGCGCGCTGACCCCGCTCGGCGATCCTCCGCTCTTCCTCGGCTTCCTCAAGGGCGTGAGCTTCTTCTGGACGCTTGAGCACCTGATGCTTCCGTGGCTCGTGACTTGCGCCATCCTGCTTGCGGTCTACTTCGCGATCGACAGCTTCATGTTCTCCCGCGACGTCAAGGATGGCTTCAAGGCGCCCGAGGAAAAGCAGGCCATCGGCGTCGACGGCGGCATCAACATCCTGTTTCTCGCCGCCATCGTCGGCACGGTCCTGATGTCCGGCTTCTGGCGCTCGGGCGTGGACTTCACGTTCCTCGGCGTGCACTTCTCGCTCGAGGGCGTGCTCCGCGACGCGCTCTTCATCGTGATCTCCGGCGCTTCCCTGCTGCTCACCACGAAGGCCACCCGCGAAGCCAACCACTTCAGCTGGGATCCGATCCTTGAGGTCGCCAAGCTCTTCTTCGGCATCTTCTGCTGCATCGTGCCGGTGCTCGCCATGCTCCGCGCGGGCCACGACGGCCACTTCGCGCCGCTCGTCGCCCTCGTGACGAACGCCGACGGCAGCTTCAACAACACGTTCTTCTTCTGGCTGACGGGCATGCTCTCCGCGTTCCTTGACAACGCGCCGACGTACTTGGCATTCTTCAACCTCGCCGGCGGCGATCCGACCGTGCTGATGGGCGAGGGCGCCAAGACCCTGATGGCCATCTCGATGGGCTCCGTGTTCATGGGCGCCGTGACCTACATCGGCAACGCCCCGAACTTCATGACGGTCTCCATCTGCAACGAGCGCGGCATCAAGATGCCGACGTTCTTCGGCTACATGCTCTGGTCGGTGACGCTCCTCTTCCCGACCTTCTTCCTGATGGACATGCTCTTCCTCATCTGAGAGCCGTCCTGACGACAACAGGCTGAAACAAGGCTGAAAAACAGGCGCCCCGAAGCGAAGGCTTCGGGGCGTTTTCTTCATTCGCCAAGCCTGAACCGCAGGGAAGAAGTAGAGGATAGTTGTCTCTGCGCAACACATGGGCACGTGAAGGCCGGCATTTCCCTGCATTGACCTATCGTACTAGTGACTTTGCGGAAAAGATGCGCTAAAGAGACACCCGTACCCGCACGCGGACGCATCAACACATGCGCCCGCGTGCTTTTTTGTATTCTTCGAATAAAGGAACCAAGGGCCCCTTTACGCCATGCAGCTTACCGTCGAACCCAAGGACGTCTCCGACGCCTACAGCACGCCCATCGTTCAGCAGACCTCCTTCTGGTCCCGCGTCAAGGCGAATCTGGGCATGCGTTCCAAGGCCTTCGAGTTTTCCGTGCGCAACAGCGGACTCTACACCGACGTGGGCGGCTGGTCGCGCACCAATGCGGACCTCCTGATGTTTGCGCAGTACTGCAGCCGTGACGAATACATGGCCTATCTTCCGTACGGTCCCGAGATCGAGCCGTCGGAGGAGAACCAAGGGCGTGTCGCGCCCAAGGCGGATCCTTCGCATCCGATGCACGGCCTCTACCGCTTCAAGACGGGCTTTGGCGGCCAGATGTACCACCAGATGGGCTGCTGGGACTATCCGCTCGACATGGACGGCTACAGGCAGTTCGCGGCGCGCGAGATGAGCTTGCCCGGCTACTACGCCTGATCGTCACCGACAGGAACAAAAACGGCGGATCCGCTTCGGAGTCCGCCGTTTTGTTCATCTCGGGTTCACGCCCGGCTCAATCCCCGTGGTGATGATCATGTGAATGGGCGTGCTCATGAGCATGTTCGTGCGTGTCGTCGGGCGTCACGGGGATGAGGTTGAGGCGTCCGTGGCGCACGCCGGGTTCGGCCGAAAGGCGGCGGGAGAGCGTGACGACGTCCTCGGCGCGGCCGCGGATCACGACGCTCTCGACACACTCTTCGTGCGTGGCGTGCACGTGCATGGTGGAGATGACCTCGCCCGCATGCTCGTGCTGGTACTCGGTCATACGCATGGCGAGCTGGCGCTCGTGGTGGTTGTAGGCGTAGCTGAGCACGCCGACGCATTCGGCCGAGGGATTGTCCTTCACGTCCTCACTGGTGAAGTGATTGCGGAGAATGTCGCGGAAGCATTCGGAGCGGTTGGCGTAGCCGTGTTCGGTCAGGTACGCGTCGAAGCGCTCGGCAAGCTCGTCGTCGATGGAAAGCGTGAATCGCTGCATGAGTGTGTCCCCCTGAGAATGCCTTCCATTTTAGCGGGGGGCGCGGTGGATCAGGGCTCCGGCACGGAAAACCTCGGAGACGGCGTTCCGGGCGAGAGCCTCGCCGTCGTCCGTGACGGGATCGCGCAGGACGATGAAGTCGGCCCTCATGCCGGGCGTGAGCCTTCCTACGCCTTCGAATGGCAGGACCTTCATCGGGCGGGAGGTGTAGAGCGAGACGGCCTCTTCGCAGGAGACGGCTTCGGACCTGTTGAAGACGGTGCCGTCCCAGGCTGTGCGCGTGACCGCAGCGCCCATCGAGACGAAGGGATCGTCGGGATCGGCCCAGGCGGTGGCGGGCGCGTCGGAGGAGAGCGCGAAGGCGTCGAGCGCCGAGGAGACGGTCCTCACGGGATAGACGCGCTCAAGGTCCTTCGGGGCGAGCACGGCCCTGTAGCCTTCGATTTCGGCGTACGGGAAGATCACCTGGGTTGTCACTCCGAAGCGCATGGCCGAGGCGTTCATGCGGGCGAGCTGAGCCTCGTTGAGGAAGGTGGCGTGCTCGATGCGCACGGACGGGCGGTCCTCAAGCCAGGGCGTCTGATCCTCGAAGAAGTCGATGATGCGCCCGACGGCCCTGTCACCCATGGCGTGGACGGAGAGCTGGATTTTGTTGGTGCGGGCGTACTCGGCCGCGGCCTCAAGCGCGCCGTCGTCGAGCGTGACCATCCCGGTCGAGCCGTTGAGAAAGGGCGTCGTCACGGCCGCCGTGGCGCCCGAGACGCTTCCGTCGGCAAAGAGCTTGACGCCCGCGATGAAGTGGTCTCCCGTCCTGTCCTCGTCCGTGAGCGCGGGCATGCCCCGAGGGTCGCGTCCGCCCTTCCAGACGAGGTAGAGCCCTGCCCTGACGGGAAAGCCGCGGCGCGCCGCCTCGCGGTAGACGGCGAGCTGGCGGTAGTCGGTCATCATTTCGGTGAAGGCGAGAATGCCGCGCGCAAGAAAGTGTTCGCCCGAGGCCGTCATCATCTCCACTTCGCTCTCGAACGTGGGCTCGCCCATCAGGCGCTCGACGACCTGTGCGGCATTGAATTCGGTGAGAACGCCGTTGGGGCGACCGTCGGGAAAGCGTCCGAAGCGCCCGCCGGCGGGATCGGGCGTACCTGCCTCAATGCCAGCGAGGCGCAGTGCGACGCTGTTGCAGATCGCAGAGTGGCAGTCGGAGCGCTTCACGAACACGGGCTGCGTCGTGCTGACGCGGTCGAGGTCCTCGATGGTGGGGGTGCGGTGTTCGGCGAGCTTGCCTTCGTCATAGCCGAAGCCCGTGATCCAGGCCTCGGGCCCTCGGCCGGCGAGCGGATGGCGCCTGAGCGCCTCAATCATCTCCTCGATCGTGTTGACGATCGGGGAGACGCAGGGCACGGACCTCACCGTGGCCGCAATCCAACTCGGATGGGTGTGAACGTCGCAGAGCGCGGGCAGAACCGTGCGTCCCTCGAGGTCGACGGACGGCACGCCGTCGTGCGCGGGTGCGCAGGCGCCGGGACCGATCCAGGAGATGCGGCCCGCCTTGACGAGAAGGGCGTCCGCGTCGGTGAAGCGTTCGCCGTCGTGAATGACGGCATTGTGAATGAAGACGTCGTGCATGGCTCTCCGGCCTTGAAGTTGAAGGGGATTCAGAAAGGATACGGCTCGCGGAGGAGGACGTCGCCCGAAATCTGGCGGGCTCTTGTGCGCTGTCATGCGGTATCGGGAAAAGAGAGGAGGCGGCGTGAGGGAAAGGGGAAGGAAAAGGCAAAAAAAATGGACGTTCCGAAGAACGTCCATTTTCTCGATGACTTGGCAGGGGTAGTAGGATTCGAACCTACGAATGTCGGATTCAGAATCCGATGCCTTAACCGGACTTGGCGATACCCCAGTACATCTGGTGCGGTCGGAGAGACTCGAACTCTCATGGCTCTCACCACAGCGACCTCAACGCTGCGCGTCTACCAATTTCGCCACGACCGCGGCCCGAACTGTTCCCCACTGATGTGCATCCGAAGAAGCGAGGTCACCAGCAGAGGAGGTGTATTTTACCTCGGAATTTCGTTCGTGGGGGCCTTATTAGGGTTTTCACTACCAGACATACCATATTCATGGGATGCCGGCTGTTCGACCGTTGACAAAACACCACCCGCTGGCTGAGCGGAACGCTTGTTGAAGGCGCCGGAAGCGAGCGTCAGGGCGATCGTGGAGCAGAAGAAGACCGTGGCGGCGATGGCCGTGGAACGGGAGAGGAAGTTTGCGCTGCCCGTAGCGCCGAAGACAGAGCCGGAGGCGCCGGAACCGAAGGCGGCACCGAGGTCGGCACCCTTGCCGTGCTGCATGAGCACGAGCACGATCACGACGACGGCAGAGATGATCTGCAGAACGAGAGCGATGCTAAGAAGAAAATGCATGGCGGTTAAACCTTAGAGTGAAAAATCAATCGACGCGGGCAGCCGCGCAGACGGAATGGAAATCTTCAGCCTTGAGGGCGGCGCCGCCGATGAGGCCGCCGTCGATGTCGGGCTGGGAGAAGAGTTCATGGGCATTGTCCGGCTTGACGCTGCCGCCGTAGAGCAGCGGCGTCTTCGCGGCGGCTTCGGCGTCGGCCTCGGTGAGGCAGGCGCGCAGAGCCGCGTGAACGTGCTGGGCGGCCTGCGGAGTCGCCGTGCGTCCCGTGCCGATGGCCCAGACGGGTTCATAGGCGACGGCGCCGAGCTTGGCAACGGGCACTCGCGTGAGCACGGTTCGAAGCTGGCGCAGCACGACGGCCTCGGTGAGGCCTGCCTCGCGCTCGGCGAGCGTCTCGCCCACGCAGACGACGGGGGCGATGCCGTGAGCAACGAGGTTTTCAGCTTGGACGGCCACGGATTCGTCGTCCTCACCCCAGAGGGTGCGGCGTTCCGAATGGCCGACGAGGCAGAGGCTCATGCCGATGTCGGCGAGCATGGCGGCGGACACTTCGCCCGTGAAGGCGCCCTGATCCCTGGGCGAAACCGTCTGGGCGCCGACAGCGACCCCCGTGTCCTTGAAGAGGCGGACGAGTTCGGACAGATAGACGAAGGGCGCGCACACGGCGGTCCTGCAGTTGAGATCGCCGAGTTTGGCAAGGAATTCCTCCGCCCAGAGGCGGTTGGCCTCGGCGGAGCCGTTCATTTTCCAGTTGGCGATGACAATCTTTTCACGCACGCTGAGTTTCTCCAACAATGCCGGTGAAGGATGCGGATGGTCCGTTTTTGACGCGGACAATGCATAACCCTCGCATTTTATACGGTTTCCCTCAAGTCTTCAAAGCACTCGGGGAAAAAACGATGGGGTTTTGAAACAAGAAGCCCTGCTCTCCTCGCGGAGAGCAGGGCTCGTGTCTTCAAGCCCGGAAGGGCTCAGGGATTAGGCCTGGGCGGCTTCGTCCTTGAGAAGAGCCTTCATGGAAAGGCGCACGCGGCCCTTTTCGTCGGCTTCGATGACCTTGACGCGGACCTGCTGGCCTTCCTTGAGGTAGTCGGAGACCTGGTTGACGCGTTCGTTGGCGATCTGGCTGATGTGAAGGAGGCCGTCCTTGCCCGGCAGGAGCTGGACGATGGCGCCGAAGTCGAGCAGGCGCTGGACCGTGCCTTCGTAGATCTGGCCGACTTCGATCTTGGCCGTGATGATCTCGATGCGGCGGCGGGCTTCTTCAACGCGGGCCGTGTCCGGGCTGGCGATGGTGACCGTGCCGTCGTCTTCGATGTTGATCGTCGTGCCGGTTTCTTCGGTGAGGGCGCGGATGGTGGCGCCGCCCTTGCCGATGACTTCACGGATCTTGTCCTGATCGATCTTGAAGGAGATCATGCGCGGGGCGAAGTCGGAGAGTTCCTTGGCGCCGCCGCCGGCCATTTCATGCATCTTGCCGAGGATGTGCTGGCGGCCTTCGTGGGCCTGAGCCAGGGCGGCCTGCATGATTTCGGCCGTGATGCCTTCGATCTTGATGTCCATCTGGAGGGCGGTCACGCCTTCGGCGGTGCCGGCCACCTTGAAGTCCATGTCGCCGAGATGGTCTTCGTCACCGAGAATGTCGGTGAGGACGGCGAACTTGTTGCCTTCCTTGATGAGGCCCATGGCCACGCCGGCGACGTAGTCCTTGAGCGGAACGCCGGCGTCGAGCATGGAGAGGCAGCCGCCGCAGACGGAGGCCATCGAGGAGGAGCCGTTGGATTCGGTGATTTCAGAAACGACGCGGATCGTGTACTGGAATTCCTCGGCGGTCGGGAGAACGGCCTTCAGGGCGCGCTTGGCGAGACGGCCGTGGCCGATCTCGCGGCGCTTCGGGCTGCCGACGCGGCCCGTTTCGCCCGTGGCGAACGGGGGCATGTTGTAGTGCAGCATGAAGCGGTCGTGCGTTTCTTCGCAGAGACCGTCGATGATCTGTTCGTCCTGCTTCGTGCCGAGCGTCGTAAGCACGAGGGCCTGCGTTTCGCCGCGGGTGAAGAGGGCGGAGCCGTGGGTGCGCGGAAGCACGCTCTGGCGGATTTCGATCGGGCGGACCGTGCGGGTGTCGCGGCCGTCGATGCGGGGTTCGCCGTTGAGGATGTTGGAGCGAACGAGCTTGGCTTCGAGTTCGAAGAGGATGCCGTGGACTTCGTTCATGTCCGGAGCTTCGGTGCCGGCGGCTTCGGCGTCGGCGACGAGCTGGGCTTCGCAGGCGGCATAGACTTCGCGGAGCTTTTCCGTACGGGCCTGCTTGGAGCGGATGCCGTAGGCTTCCTTGAGGCCGGCGTCGCAGAGTTCGACGATGCGGGCGACGAGGGCTTCGTTCTTCGGGGCGGGCTGCCAGTCCCAGGCCGGCTTGCCGGCTTCGGCGACGAGCTCGTTGATGGCCTGGATGCAGACCTGCATGGCCTTGTGGCCGGCCATCACGGCTTCGAGCATCGTCTTTTCCGGAAGGATGTCGGCCTCGGATTCAACCATGAGGACGGCGCGTTCCGTACCGGCGACGACGAGGTCGAGGCGGGAGCTCTTGAGTTCTTCCGTGGTCGGGTTGATGACGATTTCGTCATTGATGTAGCCGACGCGGCAGGCGCCGATCGGGCCGCGGAACGGGATGCCGGAGATGGCGAGGGCGGCGGAGGCGCCGATCATGGCCGGAATGTCCGGATCAACGGCGGGGTCGGCGGAGAGGACGTGGATGATAACCTGGACTTCGTTGAAGAAGCCGTCCGGGAAGAGCGGGCGGATCGGACGGTCGATCAGGCGGGAGGTGAGCGTTTCCTTTTCGGACGGACGGCCTTCGCGCTTGAAGAAGCCGCCGGGGATCTTGCCGGCAGCGTAGGTCTTTTCGATGTAGTCGACGGTGAGCGGGAAGAAGTCTTGGCCGGGCTTCGTTTCCTTCTTGGCCACGACCGTGGCGAGCACCACCGTGTCGTCCATCTGGCAGATGCAGGCGCCGGTGGCCTGACGGGCGATCTCACCGGTGGTGAGGGTCACGTCGTGATTGCCGAAGCGGAAGGACTTGGACACTTTGTTGAACATCGTCATGATGTATTCCTCTGTGCATGGTTGTCGTCGCTGACGTTTCTTATCAACTTTCCGGGCGCAAGAGCAATTCGAGTTCGAAGCTCTTTGGCACGCTGCGGCATCGGCTCCCTTTCCCCTTTTTCCTTGTGCCGGAGGGGGAGGGAGCTCATGTCGCAACGCGGTAGCTTCGCGTGGAAAGAAAGTGTGCCGTCAACGAACGACGTGGGTTTTAGATGCGACGACGGCCTGTCGTCGTTCGGCAGGCCGTTGTCAGGGAGAAATGTTCCGTCTTACTTACGGAGATTGAGGGCTTCAATCAGGGCGCGGTAAGCATTGAGGTCGGTGCGCTTGAGGTAGTCAAGCAGCTTGCGGCGGCGGGAGACCATACGGAGAAGGCCACGACGGGAGTGGTGATCCTTGGTGTGAACCTTGAAGTGGTCCGTAAGGTGGTTGATGCGGGCGGTGAGAAGAGCAACCTGCACTTCGGGAGAGCCGGTGTCGCCTTCAGCGCGCTGGAACTTGGCAACGATCTCAGACTTGTTCATTTCAACGGACATTTGTTTTCCTGAATAAAGAAAAAGGTATGGAAACTTGCGGACACGAGCGTTGAGACTCGAGCCGTGAAAGCGGAGATTGTACCTACTGCATGGGCGCCGTGCAAGTGCAAAGCGAGGAAATTTTCACACAAGGCGGCGCGGGCTCCGAAACGGCCTCCGCGGGTTGACTGTCAAGGGCCCCGGAAGCCCTGAAAAAGGTATGAAAAACGCCGCGCTCCCGTGGGGATGCGCGGCGTTCGGAAGGCTCTTGGGATGTCAGCGCTCGTCGCTCAGACGGTAGCGCTTTTCAAGCCAGCCGACGAGCTGGCTGATGGTGAGCGTCATGACAAGGTAGAGGATCGCGACGCAGGTCCAGATCTCCATCGTGCCGTAGGTTTCGGCAATGACGAGCTGGCCGGAGCGGGTCAGTTCCTCGAAGCCGATCACTGAGACGAGGGAGGAGTCCTTCAGCATGGCGATGAACTCGTTGCCGAGCGGCGGGATGATGCGCTTGACGGCCTGCGGCAGCACGATGTAGCGCATCGTCTGCGGGTAGGTCATGCCGAGCGAGAGGCCGGCGCGCATCTGGCCGAGCGAGATGGACTGGATGCCCGCACGGAAGATTTCGGCGATGTAGGCGCCCGAGTTGAGCGAGCAGGCCGCGACGGCGGCAATGTAGGGGTCGATGCGCTCACCGATGATGTTCGGCAGGGCGAAGTAGATGATGAAGATCTGGATCAGAAGCGGCGTGCCGCGGATCACGTCGACGTAGACTTTGGCGGGCCAACGGAAGATGGGATTCTTCGAAAGCTGGGCAAGACCGAGGAAAAGGCCGATGATCAGGCCGAGACCCACGGCGAGCGCCGTGATTTCAAGCGTCAGGCCCGCGCCCTTGAGAAGCAGGGGAAGGCTGTTGACGATCAGGGATAAATCAAATTCCATGACGGGTGACCTCTAAGCAGATTGTGGTTTGCGTCCGCTTCCGGATGAAGGGCGGGGGGGATGCTCTTCGAAGGGGAAGGGCCCGGGGCGCGGCGCAATGATAAAAGTGTAAGGCAAAATTTGCTGAATTTTACAGACACGGATCAAGGTTGTCTAACCGTACAGGGCAAACCTTGAGGCGTCTCAAAGAAAAAGCCGGCGCGCTCCCTTGCGGGAGAGGCCGGACTCCTGTGTCGTCAGATCACGGATTTGCGAAAAATCAGTTCTTGCCGAACCACTTGTTGTAGATCTTGTCGTATTCGCCGTTCGACTTCAGCTTGGCGAGCGCAGCGTTGACCTCGTCCTTGAGTGCGGACTGGTCCTTGCGGAAGACGAAGGCAAAGTCGTCGGCGGAGTAGGTCTCGGGCTGGTGCACGAGTTGGGCGCCGAGCTTGGGCTGTTGCGTCATGATGTAGGCCGTCACGGGACGGTCGTTGATTACGGCGTCGCTGCCGCCGATGGAGAGGTCGAGAATGGCCTCTCCCGCGGTGTTGAATGTCACGATCTTGGCGCCCTTGACCTTTTTGGCGGCGTTGTGGCTCGTCGTGCCGATCTGCACGCCGATCGTCTTGCCCTCAAGGTCCTTCATGCTCTTGACGGCGCTGGCTTTGGCCTTCGTGGTGACGAGGGAGAGGCCGGAAGTGTAGAACGTGTCGGAGTAGAGGACGCGCTTCTTGCGCTCCTCGGTGATGGAGAAGCCTGCGGCGCCCATCTCGACGGTGCCCGAGAGCATGGCGGGGATGATGGCGTCGAAGCTGAGGACCTGGAATTCGATTTTGGCGCCGAGTTCCTTGCCGACGGCCCGCACGAGGTCCATTTCGAAGCCGGAGACTTCTCCCGTCTGGGTGTTGACGAATTCAAAGGGGGGGAACGTCGGTTCCGTGGCCACCTTGATGAGGCGTTCCGCAAACGCGTTGGCGGATATGCCGCCGAGAACGGCGGCGCTCATGATGACGCCGGCGAACGTCTTGACGCCGGCACGTGCGAGCTTGAATTGCATTTGTAAGGCCCTCCTGGGCTTGTAGCGGGAGCGCGGTGCTCCCTGTTTTAATACCGTTCGCGTGAACGGCCCGAGAGTTCCTGGGCTGCAGGGGGATGCGGCTTCGGACGTTGGAAATTCTTTTCAGGCGGCCTGTTTCAGGTTGTCGGACTGCGGGTGATGTGCTGTTTTTGGTCAGTCCGGCCCGCGCGCCGCGCGGCTGGCGCGGCACGGGGACTTTGGTGAGGAGAGGTTACTTGGCGAACCACTTGTCCTCGATCTTGGCGAATTCGCCGGACTTCTTGAGCTCTTCAAGGGCGGCGTTGAGCTTCTGGAGGAGCTCGGCGTTGCCCTTCTTCACGGCGAAGCCGAAGTGTTCGGCGTCGGCGATCTCGGTGGAGAGCTGGAGGTTCTTGGCAACGCGCGGCTTCGTCTTCAGGAAGTAGGCGAGCACCGGACGGTCAAGCACGACGGCGTCGGCGTTCTTGACGTTGAGGTCCATGAAGGCCTCGCTCGTCGTGTTGAAGGCGGAGACGCGGGCGCCCTCGACGTTCTTGGCGTAGGCGGCGCCCGTCGTGCCGATCTGCACGGCGAGGGTCTTGCCCTTGAGGTCGGCGAAGGTCTTGATCTTTTCAGCATCGGCCTTGCGGACGAGATAGGAGAGGCCGGACTGGTAGTAGGGGGAGGTGAAGTCGACCTTCTTCTGACGTTCTTCGGTGATGGAGATGCCCGAGGCGATCACGTCGATCGTGCCGGCGGAGAGCGCCGGGATGAGGGCGTCAAAGCCCATGTTCATGACCTTGACGTCGTAGCCGGCCTTGTCGGCGACGGCCTTGATGAGGTCGATGTCGAAGCCGGAGAACTCCTGGGTCTTCGTGTCGAGGAATTCGAACGGCGCGAACGTGGGTTCGGTGCCGACGCGCAACGTGTCGCGGGCCATGGCGTTGCCGGCGAAGGCGGCGATGGCAAGGGCGGAGGCGGCAGCGGCGAAAACTTTCTTGAACATCATGGTAAGGCGGTCCTTTGAGATTCTGTCTGTTCGTTTTGCGGATCCGGAGCGCCTCCTGCAAGGCGCTTCGTCCGTAGGATGCAATATAGCCGAAGTGTTCGGCCCCCTGCGAGACGAATCGCCCAAGTTTGTACGCCGCTCAGACCGTATAGGTCCTATACCCCAATATTCGCGCGCCTTCGTATCAAAGCCGCCCAATTGTCGGCAAAAGGCGGGGGCGGAAGAAGCCTCAAGGGCGTCTCAAAGCTTCCATGCGTTCACCAGCCATCCGTTCTCGCGAGCGGCCTCGAGCAGCACGGGGTCGGGGTTGACCGCCACGCAGTCGCCCGAGGCGAGCGCGAGCGGCAGGTCGTTGCGGCTGTCGGTGTAGAAGACCGTCTCTGCGGGGCGCAGCCCCCTGTGCTCGAGTGCGGCGCAAAGGCGCACGACCTTGCCCTCGCGGAAGGTGGGCGTGCCCGAGAGCTCGGGCGTGATGCGGCCGTTCCTGACGACGAGCTCGGTGCCGAGCGCGACGTCGACGCCGAAGACGCGTTCGGCGATGGGCTTCACGAAGAAGGCGTTGGAGGCGGAGATGATGAGCGTGAGCATGCCCGCGGCCTTCGCGGCGCGGATCGTCTCAAAGCCCTGCGGATAGGCGATGGGACGGATCTTCTCCTCGATGAAGTCGGAGACGAGCGCATTGCGCTCGGCCTCGTCAAGTCCCGAGTAGGCGGGAACCGCCTCGCGCAGCCAGGCGGCGATGTCGAGCGTGCCCGCGTGGTAGGAGGCCTTCATGCGTTCGTTGATCTCGCGGAAGACGGGATCGGTTACGACGCCCCTTTCATAGAGATACTCGGTCCAGCCGATCGTGGCATCTCCCGCGATGAGCGTGTGGTCGAGGTCGAACACGGCGGCAAGCGGCATGAAGCCGGTGGCGGGAACGGGGCGGAAGGCGGTCATGGCGGGGAGAGTCCTTGGAGTTCTTGCAGGGATCGTCATTCTAGTCGTTCTCATCCAAATGTGATGAAAGCCGCACCGGGCTTTTCTCGTCCGGTGCGGCTTTTTCATAAGTCGACTTGTGCGAAACGCACGGTCGTTCGGGCGTCTTGTGCGGATCAGGCCTTGACTACGCGGGCGACGTCGGCGGCGAAGGCCTCCTCGCCCTGAGCCGACAGGATGCCGTAGAGGCGCATGGCGGTCAGGTTGCAGAGCACGTAGTTGCGCAGCGCGTTGAAGGTCTTTTCATCGCGCACGCCCCACTTCTTCTCAGCGAGGTTTCGAAGGGCCTTGACGACCCACTGGCAGGCGGGCACGGAGATGACCCAGTCGTGGTCGGCGAGGTGTACGACCCAGCCCTCGATGCGGCGCGGCAGCGGCAGGGTCTTGCCGTCGGCGGCGATGAGGCCGGCCTTGACAGGGTCGACGCCCGCGATGATCGCGGCGGCGCGGAGCCAGCCGACGACCTGGGCTTCGCCGGAGGCGCTGCCCGGATGCTCGTGGGCGCAGGCCTGGGCAACGACGAATTCGGCGGGCAGGCCGCGCTTGATGGACTCGGCGATGCTGAGTACGTGGTGTTCGCCCGTGCCTGCGAGGGCCTCCTCCTTGCGGCAGGCATTGTCAGCCTCCCACTGGAAGACCCAGGGCTTGTGCAGGTCGTGCAGGATTTCACCGCCGACGGCGTGGTCGAAGTCGAGCTTGAGGCCGTCGATGTTGTCGTAGGCGGCGACGAGGGATTCGGCGGAGACGACGTTGAGGGCGACGTGGGTGCAGAGGCCGCCCGGATAGGCATGGTGGCTGCCGTAACCGGAGCCCGGCGCGCTCCAGGTGGGCTGCGGCGAGCGGGTGGTGTCGGAGAACTTCGGGAAGACGGACGTGCGGCCGGCGGCGATCAGGCCCTCCTTCTTGAGGGCGGCGAGCACGGCGCTCTGGTCGGCGGAGGCGATCGTAGGAGCCGGGTTCTCGATGATGGAGAGGACGGCCTTCCTGAGTTCGGGATCGCGCAGACGGCCGGCGGCCGCGCGGATGATTTCGTACGAGGTCTGGACGACGTCGCTCTCGCGGGCCATGTCGACCGGGGACATGGCGGCGATTTCGACAATGGTGCGGGCCTTTTTGGGTGCGGCGGCAGCGGCTGCGATCGGGCTGAAGGCGGCGAGGCCGCTCGCGACGGGGAGAACGGAGGCCGCAGCGGCGGCGCCGAAGAGCGAGCGGCGGGAGATCTGAGTCATGATTTTCCTTTCACAAAACAACATCTGCATGAATTGTGCAGAGCAGGCCCTGTTCAACGACGGTCCCGATCCGGGACTTCAGGGCTTCGGGTCTGAGCTTTTCCCGGATTCCCTTGAGCCTGCAGGACGGATTCTTTCAGGGCCGCATGACGGCGCCGTGACCGTGCGTTGACATCTTGAAGACGCTTGCGTGAATTTTCGATGACGGATTGTCTTCGGACGCCCGATGCGACGAGCGCCCGTCTCTTCGAAGGAGACGGGCGCTCTGAGAGGGCTCGGAGCGAGGCGCTCAGCGGATGGGGCGCCTCCCCGCGAGCCATGCGGGAATGAGGGCGCAGAACGAACCCGCAAGGAGCGTGGCCGCGGCGGCGAGAAGTTCGGGCGAGCCCATGGCGGGCGACATGGCAACGCCCGTTTCGGCGGCAAGCAGATGCGCGGCCGCCTCCGCGCCGATGAAGCCGAGGACGAGGCCGCCCGCGGTCCCCGCAGCGACGACCGTCATGACGATGCACCAGACGAGGCTCATGATGTAGCGCTGCGGGGCGCCGAGTACGCGGAGCTGCTCGAGGGCGGGCCTGCGGAGCTCACCGAGCAGCACGCCCATGATGAGCGTGGCGGCGAGCGCCGTGAGAAGCGTGAGGCGGGCCGTGATCGTCACGGCCTCGCTCGCGCCGCCCAAAAGCGAGTGGAGCGAGACGAGCACCTCGCCAGAGAAGACGCCCATCAGGTTGACCGACGTGCGGTCGGGGCCGGAGAGCGTGCGCTGCGACTGCTGCTGGCGCAGCCTGTAGGCATCGGCGAACGAGGCGGGCTTGACGACGACGGCGGAGACGCCGGGAAGCGTCTCGAAGTCGTGTTCGGAGAAGACGCCGAGCAGTCGGCCGTGCCCTTCTTCATGCGCATATTCATGCTCCGTTCCGTCTTCTTCTTCGTGGTCGTAACCGTGGGCGCGCTCGAGTTCGTCGTGCACCGTCATCGAGTGCGTGGCCCAGACGGCCTCGATCGGAATCATGACGGCGCGGTCCCAGGGAGTGCCGCTTTCGGGCATCCTGCCCACGACCTTGAGGCGTCCGTGGTCGTGCGCGTGTCCTGCGCCGGGCGTCCTGCCGTGCATGGGTACGATTTCGTCGCCGATGCGGTAGGGGGCCGAGGCGCCGACGACGGCCTCGAAGGGCGCCTTGAAGAGGCGTCCCTCGGCGGGCCTGACCGTGCCGCCGAAGGTGACGAGCGACGTTGTCGTGCCGACGATGGGAGAGTCTCCCGCCCTGTCGCCGAATGCGACGGGGGCTGCCCACTTGACGCCGTGCCTTTCGTCAAGGTCCTTCATGACGGAGAGTGGCACGAGGGGAAGGGGTTCGTCACGCAGGAAGACGGCGCCGAGCAGAAGGGACGAGGGGCTGGCCTTGGCTCCGATGAGAAGATCGAACCTGTCGGCGGCCTGGGCCGAGGCGTGCCTCAGCATCCTGTCGGTCATGCCGGTCGCAATCGAGATCGAGAGCGAGAGTGCGAGGACGGCGGCGATGCCTGCGAGCACGGCGGCGCTTCTGCGCAGCTCGCTCCTAAGAAGCATGAGGACGTTCATGGATCAGATCCTTGGGGTGAGTCGGCCGTCGGCGAGCGTGAGGTGGCGCTCGAAGTGGCCGAGCACGCGCTCGTCGTGGCTTACGAGCACGAGGGAGGCGCCGAGCGAGCCTGCGGCGGAGATGAGTGCGTCGACCGCATGACCTGCACGGTTGGCGTCGAGGCTTGCGGTGGGTTCGTCCGCGAGGATGATCGAGGGAGACTGCATCAGCACGCGCACGAGCGCCGTGCGCTGCATCTCGCCTCTCGAGAGGAGTTCGGAGCGCGTGTCGGGATTGACTCCGTGCAACTTGAGGAGGTCCGTCGCGTCGCGACGCTGGGTGTTGGATACAGTGCGCGAGCAGAACGTGAAGGGGAGCAGGACGTTTTCGAGGGCCGTGAGGCCGTCGAAGAGGCGGAAGTCCTGAAAGAGGAAGCCGACGTGCCGGCCGCGCCAGCGGTCGCGCCTGGGTTCGGAGAGTGCGGAGACCTCGGTGTCGCCGTAGAGCACGCGGCCCCTCGTCGGGAGAAGAATGCCCGAGACGAGCTTGAGGAAGGTGGTCTTGCCCGCGCCGCTTGCGCCGCGCACGGCGATCATTTCACCGGGTTCGAGGCAGAACTCGTCGATCTCGAGGAGCGTGCGCAGGGAGGAGCCGTCGCGAACGTCGAGTCCGACGCCTTCAAGCTTGAGCGTGTCCGTCATCAGATCACCTCGTACTTTGCGTCGGCGAGCCGCACGAGGCTCACGAATCCCGTTTCGGGATCGGTCTCGCTGCCCGTTTCGAGCCGTCCCGTCACCTCGATGAGGCGGTTGTTCTGCACGAAGGCCTGCTCGCTCGCGAGCCTCACGAGGATGATGCTGTCGGGCCAGTCCTGATCGGAGTTGCAGAAGGGGCACAGGCTCACGGGCTCCTTCGTGAGGATGAGGAAGGCGGCTTCGGCCTTGAGCGGCGGAGCCATGAAGCCGCGGATGCGGATCCGCTTGCCCGAGAGCGACTTGAGCTTTTCGGAGAACTGAAGGCCGAGGACGGAGTTGCCCGCGTACATCTCCTCAAACCTGAGTTCTGGGACGGCGGCGAATGCAGGGACGGCCACAAGGAGCGGGGTCCCAAGAAGGCATTTGACGAATTGGCGGCGCTGCATGATGGGTGGCGTCTCGTTTCTGAAAATTGAAAAGGCCGGAGGCGGACTCCCGTGGGAGCCGCGCCTCCGGCGCGGGGCCCTGCGAGGGGCCTTGTGACCGTTACTTGCCGAGGGCAAGCGCTTCGGCCATCACGCGGAAGACTTCCGTGGAGTTCATGAAGCCGCGGATCTGTTCGGCGTTCGGACCCTGGGCGGTCACGACCAGATCGTCGACCGTGTGCACGCCCTGGCTTTCGTTTCGCGGGAGGTTGCCCTCGACGAAGTGGCCGCCCTCGACGTCCTTGTACCTGGCGTCGGCGACGTATTCGCCCTTTTCGTTCTTGACGGCCGGGTTGAAGGTGGCGTCAGGATAGGAGCGGTACGTTTCGTAGTAGTCGGGGTGGGCACCGAAGAAGACGGCAAGACGCTTGGAGGGCTGGAAGTTGTCGGGGAAGCCGTCCTTGTCCTTGTCCTCGTAGTTCGGGTAGCCGGCGTCGGCATAGACGCCCACCTTTTCGCGCATGTCCTTGCCCGGCTTGTTGTCGTCGACCGTGCCGGCGACGGAGATCGAGTGCGTGTGGTCGCCCGTCACGATGAGCAGCGTGTCGGGGTTCTTGGCGCAGTAGGCCTTGGCGCGCTCGACCACCTTGTCGAAGGCGATCGTGTCGCCCACGGAGCGGGTCCAGTCGAGCGGGTGGGAGTACTTGTCCACGAGGCCCGCCTCGAGCATCAGGAAGAAGCCGTCCTTGTTCTTCTCGAGCACTTTGACGGCGGCGTCGAAGGATTCGGTCAGATCAGGCTGGTTCGGGAACTTCTTGACGGTGTTGCCCTTCCACTGGTGGCGGTCGACCCAGCCGTCCATGTTGCCGGTGTGAAAGAGGCCGAGCAGGCGGTCGGGCGTCTGGCCGGAGACGGCGCTGAGCATTTCCGTGCGGTCCGTGACGAGCTTGTAGCCGGCGTCGCCGAACTTCTGGATGTAGTTGATGCTGTCCTTGCGCTTGGAGCCGGCGGTTTCCTTCGGGAGGAAGTAGGCGGAGCCGCCGCCGAGGATGACCTCGGGCTTGACGTTGTAGAACATCCCGACGATGTCGGCCTTGTCGGCGCGGCGGCGGGTGTGGGAGACGACGGAGGCGGGCGTGGCGTCCTCGATCTCGGCGTCGCTCACGACGCCGATGGCCTTGTTGGTCTTGCGGCGCAGAAGCTCGGCGATCGTCTCCTGCTTCGGATCGTCCTGGCTGGCCTGGGTGCGGTCGGCGTAGACGCCGAGGGCGTTGACGCTCGACTTGTGGCCCGTCATGTAGGCGGAGGCGGTGTTGGCGCTGTCGGCGGCGATCGTGTCGACGGAGCTCGTGCCGAGAAGAGCCATGTGCGGCATGTCGTCCATGGCGAGCGGAGCGTTGTACATGCCGTTCGTCACGCCCTTGGAGAGGATGCGGGCGGCGGTGCGGTGACCGACGGAGAGGCCGTCGGCAAGAAGAATGATGACGTTCTTGGCAACCGGCTTTTCTGGCGTCGTGTAGATGTCCCAGTTGGCGCGCATTTCGCCTTCGGGGCTCTTGACGATGACTTCGTAGCGGCCGGGCTTCTTGATCTCGACGTCGCGGACGACGAGGGCGGAACCGTGGACGTTGTCCTCCTTCTCCATCCAGACTTCCTTGCCGGAGAGCGTCTTGGAGTAGTCGGCACCGTTGATCTGAACGGTGACGTCCTTGCGGGCGACGCTCTTGTCAAGCTCGATCTTGAAGTCGAAGCGGGCGTTCGTCATGAAGCGGGCCTGATCGACGGGATAGATCTGGGCGGCGCCGGCCTGGCCGGCGGCAATAAGGGAGAGAAGCGCTGCGGAGACGGCAGCGGTCGCGGTCTTGATTTTCACAATGAATTCCTTCAACAAACAATGGTCCGAAGGCGCCGGGCCTTCGGATGGAGCAAAGTCTAGGAATTCGATTTGACGATCCCGTGTCGGCTTCGTGAATTGATGATGACCGCGAGGAGGAAATGATGACGGAACCGTGTCGGACGGGACTCAGTCGGCGAGAAGGCTCCAGATGCCCGCAAGGCAGAGGCCGATGAAGGCGAGGAGCGCGATGCACTTGAGAAGCGCGACGGCGGACTCAAGACCGCCTGGCGCACGGGCGGGCGCCTCGGGCGCGGCGGCGCTTTCCGTCACGGGATCCGTCTGCTCGGGCGCTTCGATCTCCGCGTTCGTCTTTCCTGCGCTGCGGCGTCGGCCTGCAGGCTTGTCGAGGCGGGTGCGGCTGTAGATGCCCGTGCCCGGCAGCCCAGCGTTGAGGTAGGTGCCGCGCTTGCCGACCGAGACGCTCGCGCCCTTGCGGCCGACCGTGGCGCTGACGCCCGACTTGGAGAGGTTGAGCGTGACGCCGGGAAGAATCTTGATGCGCTTTCTGAAAAAGAGTGCCATGGCTGTTCGGGAAGCTTGTTTGCCGGGAGGATTCAGGCTCGGACGGCGCAGGCGTGCGCGGCCGGAACCCAATAGCAAAAAAAGGCAGAAAGCCGAAGCTTTCTGCCTTTCGAATTCTGGCGGAAGGGGAGGAATTCATGAATTAAGGCGTAGCAACGGTTGTAGAGGCTTTAATGTCAAAAGACCCACCAAAAGACCCACCGACGAAAAAAAGAAGACTAACGGTTTTTTTTGCTTGTGGCGTTGCGAGATTCTCTGGCTACGCGACTCAGGAACTCGCGTAGAGCTGCGATGGGGTACGCAGTAATGCCTGGATAGGCTACAGGGTCCGGGAAGCCGCTTTCCAATGCCCAACGTCGAAGTGTCGGCTCTGATGTATCAAAGGCGGCGATGACTTCATCTCGCGTTAGAAATGCATAGTCAGGAACTGCCGGATCAAAGAGCATCTCGCGAAAACGCATGCCGTCGCGAATCTTGTTGGACGCCGTCATCATTTTTTCATCATCCTGCTGTTTGTTCAAGTCTTTCATTCCTGGTGACCTTTCCTTCTTTCAGGAGTGCCTGATAAAGCCTGTACAGCCCTTTCGGAGTAACGTGCGCCGTGATCGACACGCTCAGTCCTTTTTCCGGGTGCGTGAAGTTCGACACGCGAGGGCGCAGGACGCCTTGCTTCACGCGGTCCGCGTAAGGTTCATTTTTCATTGTGATCCACGAGTGTGCGCGTAGCCAGTCAAAGAGAAGCGTCGCTGGATAGCCGAGCGTCTTGGCGGCTTCTCTGATGAGCATGTCACCGTAGGACGCTTCGACTGTCTCAGCAAAGGCTACCTTCGGAGCGTCCTCCGCGACCTTGTGTTCAAGCGCAGCTTGCTTTTCCAATGAAGAGGCGAGCTGTCGCAGCGCCGTTGGATAGTCCGGCAGCGCCGGAGCGGTAGCCTTGGCCTTTGCGATTTTTTCGCACTCGATGAAGTAGAGGCGGGCTTGCTTGCCTTTCGCGTTTCGTTCGACCATCGCCAGCTCTTTTGCCATGCCGAGGGAAACGGAAAATTCCTTGCTCGGACGACCGCCAGAACTTTCGCTCAAAAATGAGCAAAAGTCCGTGTTCTCGACAAAGCCGAAGTCTTTGATGCGACGAGCTATCCAGTCCTTGAACTCGGTCTTGACGCCGAGGAACGCATGAAGGTCACGCGCGTTGACGGTCGGAATTTGTTCGCCGCCAATGTTTGCCGCACTCAGTGCGATGATTTCGTTCATGGGTTCTCCTTAAAACGGTACTTCGCCGTCGTCATAGGTCTGGGCTTGTTCTTGCACGCGTGAACGTCTTGCCGGTTCGGCCTGTTGCTGTTGTGCTCGGTCCTTCGCACTCTGGACGAACTGGAAGTGTTCGCAGATGACTTCCGTCACCCATCGGTCGGCGCCGTTTTTGTCTTTGTACTTTCTCGTTTGAAGACGGCCACGTACCCAGATCGGCGACCCCTTGTGCAGATACTCGGCAATCGTCTCGGCAGTCTTGCCAAAGGCGACGACGGTGTTCCAGTCTGTGACGTTTTCGTATTGACCGTCCGCGTTTTTCACTCTACGGTTTGTGGCGACGGCCAGGGAAACGAAAGCGAGGTTGTTCGTCCCATATCGGAGGTCAGGGTCGCGGCCAAGACAGCCGCAAATGGTCACTTCGTTGATGTTCAGCATTGTTGTTCCTTTGAAATTCGGTTGATTTGTCGTTCAATCTTTTCGTGCATTGCTAGGTCGACCTTGGCGCTGAAACCGGGGATCAACAGGCGCAGTTGACCGATCATCACGAGGCAGTCGGCACACTCTTCCGCAAGGTTGTTTTCAAGCGCCGTGATGCACCGATACTTGCCGCCGGATGCTTCGGCCTGTCTGGCGAGTGCGAGCCGTGAAGCCGCCGTCGCAGCCTCACCGAACTCTTCGGCAGCCTTGAGCGTCTGATGGTCTCGCCCGTAGTGTCTGGCAATGTATTTCAGTTCTTCGTCGATCATTCTTCGTAGTCCTCACACCAAGGACGGAAAGAAAGCTGATACCTGCTGACGTCCAGCTGTCGATTGCGCTCGTCGTACCAGTCCCGTCCGTTGAAGTACGCGTACATGCAGAATCCTTTGTGGCCGTCACGAGGGATGAGGCTGATCTGGTAGTGCCCGGGCTCCGGACGCTCTTTCTTGAATGTGCGCCAGCGTTCGTTGTCTTGGTTTGTCATTCCTGCTCCTTGATCTCTTCAATGTCCTGCCACTCAATCCGGACGTGCGCGAGGCATGCGCCTATCCATATGCCGACCGTGATGCCCTCAGCAAGCTCGCGATCGGTTATTCGCCCGGCTTTGTGAGCATCCGCAAACGCGGCTGCATACTTGTTCAGACGTTCGTGGAATTTGCCACCGGACAACGTCTCTAGTTTTCTTCGCGCTTTTTCGTCGCGCAATCGGTACTTCATTCGATCAGTCCTTCCTCTTTCATGACACGGACCGGCTTCAGGTGATGCTTCATCACGTAGTGAAGAGCCTGGTCCATCTCTTTGTAGGTGAAGCCCTTGAAAAGTTCGATTAGGTTCGGCAGCAGGGCTTCGGCTTGCAGCAGATTTTCTTTCGCGATCACGTTGCGTTCTTGCCAGATGCGCCAGGCCGCGTCGACATGACGCCACGCCGGTTCAATCTCACGCCTGAACTCTTCGCCTTCTTCGAGGTCGTATGAGAGGCGATCCGCGAGAAGCAGAAGCCCAACGAGGTAAGCCCACGATTCGTGCGAAGGCTCCGTTCTGAAGGACTGCAGGTGAATGCGGTAGTCAAGCTCGATACTGGCGGCGGCGCGATCGCTGAGCCCCTTATTCGCCGAGATGTCGAGCATGTCGAGGTAGCCGATGCGGTGTTTCTTCGGGTTGTATTTCTTTGTTCGCTTTTTCTTGGCTTTCATTCCTCGACCTCCTTTTCCATCTGAATGCGGATCGAGCGATAGTCCTTCAGCGCTCCGACGCAGTAGGACAACTTGCGGATGGCCGCATCGACCTCCTCAATGGTCGGAGGAGTTCGACCTTTCCAGTCCTTTCGACACGACGTGGCGCATACCTCGATGGCTTCCAACACGAAGAGCGCACGGCGTCGGTGCACTTTTTCGTTCTTCATTCCTCGCTCTCCTTCTGTTTGACGAAGCAATCAAGCGGGTAAAGCGTTGGCTCAATCTTTCCTTTGACTGGAATGTGGAGGAGATAAAAGCCGCCAAGCGTTCCTGTTGCGTCGATTGGACCCATGTACAACCGTCCAGCGCACTCCGCTTCGGCTTTGCGAATCGCTTCTTGCGTTGTGCCTATCATGCAAGCGACCCGCTTGCGGATTTCCTTTTTCATTTCGACTGGCATTCTTCGTTCTCCTTGATCTTCGATAGCAAGAACGTCTTGAGCACGAACGCCGCATCGTCTAGCGAAACCTTGCTCACGTCCTCAGTAACCTTCTGGAAGATCGGCTTTGCTGCTTGGTTCAAGATGACGCAGGTGCGGGCTATCTCGTTCGTCGTAAAGTGGACTTCATAATGCCTGCCGTTCACGTAGAATCCGTAGCCCCACATATTCTGAGTGCCCTTGATTTCGCAGTTGAGGCGCTGCATCTGTACCCCTACCCACTCCGTTTGGGCCTTTTGGAAAGCCTTTGCGTCCTTCGCTGCCCGCAGGATCGAATTCGCGATTTGCTCGGCTTCGAAGTGCCACATGTCGGCGATATATCCCCCTTCTTTGACTAGGACTCTTACAGATGCCCCGCTCCTTTCAATAAGCGCGAGAAAGTCACGATCCTCGTCAAGCGTGTTGTCGTAATAGTCCTTTGCCCACGGTATGCCGACGATCTCGGCAATCGCGGCCTGAGCGGCCTCATCAATTTTTACTGTCTGGCTCATTCTTCGTCCTCCCACAGAGCGTATCTGGCGGTCACATCCTTATGCCCAAAGGAGCCGGCCGTCCCAAAAATCGGCAGCCGGTGGAACGAGCCGAACGGGATGAAGTCTTGGCCGTCGAAAACCGCAAACCCCTGAAAAAGGGTCTTGCCGAAGTAGGGTTCCGGCGTGCCAGTGTTTTGATCCTTTTCTTTGACTTCGAGCCTGAGCGGCAAGCCGCGCGGCGGCGTCGTGTCCGGATACGTTTTCCATTGCGTCATTCCTTATCCTCCTTACGGAAAGCCCCGCACGAGGCGGGGCATGAGTGGGTTACTGGTGCTTGAAGCTCAAGCGAATGTCGCCGTTGTCTTCAACAGTCATGGACGTTCCAGCGATCTTTTTCAACGCTTCTGGATCAAACGCGGGCGTCTGTTCAACGGGCACCGTTTCAGCTGTGGGTTGTTCGTCGAACTCCTCCTCTTCTTCAGCGTTTTCTTCAGTGTCGTCATAAGCAAACAACAGAGCGCTGATCTCGTCGCTTTCGATTTTGGCGCGCTCGATTGTGAGTGCGTAGTTGCAGACGGAATGGGCGATATTCTGGAGGACTTCCTTGTGTTCGCTTTTGTGGCTTTCGAAGGCGATCAAGAGAGCTGATTCGACGAGGAGAGAAGTGTCGATGTCGTCGATCCGGTTGTCATACTGATTGTTGATGTCGAACAGAGCGGACCGGATGATTTCATGGGAGGTTGCTTTTTTAAGCATGAGCTTCTCCTTGTAGAGATAATGGGTTAATTGTTTTCGTGGATTTCGTCGTCAACGACCGGGGCTTCGAGATACTGCTCTGCAGCGGTGCCTTTCTCGATGAACTCGCCTTCGATGAAGTCCTGCTGCGTTACGGCCTCGCCACGGTCCGACTTCTCGTCGATCTCGACGGCACGGACGGCCTCGATGCTGACGGGGAGATACTTGAAGAGGCGACGAATGACGGTCTTCTTTGCCATCTCGTCCCAATGCGAGGACCAGGGGCCAGAGGTGCCGGCTTTTGAGGTCTTGCGCACAGCTTCAATCTCGGCGCGAGACATAACCTCGAATTGAACTCCGCCGCCCTTGAGCTTCGCGACGGCATAGACGTGAGTGACCTTTCCTCGATCCGCAACCGATGCAGGGATGTGCTCGATGTCCGGATCAAGACCGAGCTTGTAGTTGAAGGTGTCCTGTTCGTGCACGCAGTATGCGGATAGGCTGACGATCTGACCGGATCGACGGGCGAGATCGATCATTCCTCGGTAGCCGATAATCAGCTGCGCGTTCGGGCGGCCTTGCTTGTCTTTGCCATTTCCGAAGGGCAGCAGATAGCAATGCCCGAGCGCGGAGCCTGGCTCAAGGCCCAGAGCTGCGCACTGGAGGACGGCGCCGTAAAAGCTCTCAGGGGCGCACTTCAGAAGAGCCGGTGCCTTGCGGCACTCAGTCATGACGATGCGCGTCAGGCGATCAGCAGTCATGCTCTTCGGAAGTGCCAGGACCATCTGTGCCTGAAACTTTTTCGAGCGCACGACGTCGATGACGGTTGCGGCTTTGACCTGTTGCACGACGGCGGTCTGTTCGGCGGCAGGTGCGACCTGAGATTTGAGAACATCAGTTGTGGACATTGGTTTTCCTTTGTGTTAAGCGAGTCGAAGGATGCGGGTGGTGGAGGTCTGTACGAAGTCCCTGTACAGGTCCGGGTGTTCTTTCTTGAATGCAGTGGATGCGAAGCGGGAGCTGTTCTGCGCCTTGTAGGTCACGGCCTTCTCGCCGCCAATGAGTAGTCCTGACTTCTCGCCGATGGCTAAAATCACGCGGTTTGCGACGGCCTTTTCCTGGTCTTGGAGCTCCTTGATGCGCTCTCTGATCGTGCGCAACTCGCCAATGTCGGCCGCTTCATCGTTGCTGGCCTCGACCATCTCGCCGTCATCGCGGGCGTACAGCTTCTTGATGTCGTCGGCATTGATCGGATCGGGAGGGACGTCAGCGAGGACCTTCTTGAACCAGAAGGCGTGGCACTTTTCGACGATGGCTTTGATCACGTCCTCGTCGCGCCGCACTTCGTACATTCGGAAGTCTTGTCCGCCGATGAGAACAGCGACATAGAACTTCTTGATTCCGGTAACGGCCATGTACCACTGAATCTGCGTTTCGTAGTAGAGCGGAATCTGGTGCTCGGTGACGACATTGCAGGACACGATCTCAGCTTCCTGCGAAGGTCCCCACTTGTCAGCCATGAAGGCGTTGGCGGTCTTGCATTCAAGGCCAACGTCGGTCGAAAGCATGAGGCCTGTTTCGGCTGCCTTTTCGGGCTTGTGGACGCGGACCGTCTTAGCAATCTGCTCGTTGACGATCGCCCGGTCGATGTTGCCGCGCATCCAGCCTCCCTCGCCGGTTGAGAGTAGGAAGTTCACGCGTTGAATTTTCATTCCGGTGCGCTTGCTGAACTCTTTTGCAACCACGTCTTCAAGCGTCGTTCCCCAGTAGGCTGCCTCACCTGCCTGTGAGCCTTTTGTCTTGCCGGTCTTCTCTTCCCACAAGCTCAATGGCGTCTTGTAAGGGTTGAGTCCGAGGACCGTTGCAACGTCTGAGCCGCCGATGCCCTTCGTGCGTTCTTGCAGCCAGGCATCGCGTTCCATCTCTGCAGTCTTAATTGCTGCCATTCAAAACTCCTTGAAAGAGCGCGGCCGCGACAATTGCGAGCGCTCCTACGAGAACAACGACCTTCCAGATCAGCGAGGGGTGTTCACACGAAAAAGGCTCGACGTTCTGCCGAGCCTGCTTTGCTACGCGCCGCTGTTCGAGCGGTCGCTTTCGAGTAATTCGTTTCATGTCGAAGTCCCTTGGAATGTGGTCAATGATCTTGACTGGGGCTGAGTAGCTCATTGTGTTACCTTGAAAATCCCGCGTTGAAAAGCTTTGTAGACTGCTTCTGCGGCAGTTCTCGCGCAAAGCACGCTCATCATTTCTTCGTGGTAGTACTTGACGGTCGTTATCGCGATGCCCATCTTTTCGGCGATTTCGCGTCGTCTGAGACCTTTCGCGACGAGCGTGAGGTACTCGATTTCGCGCGGTCTCAGGTTTTTGCGCGGTTCTGCCTTCATTCGAGCACCTCGCCTTCGTCTTCGTCATCTTCGTCGTAACCGTGTTCGTCCTCGTCTTCTTCGTCAGGGTCGGGGCCGCACCATTTTTCGTAGTCGTCAGGACCACATCCGTCAGGGTAGTTCCATGCCATGCCGATCTCCTTAGTCAAAAATCCAGTGGTAGAGAGTGGCCGCAGCCATTGCCGGCAGGATCACCAGACCGAAGAAGCCGATTAGCCCTTCGAGCGCGTCGAGGAAAAAGCCTGCAGCGCCAGAGCGGTGATATTCCGTGCCATCAGCGCCAAAGAGGGTGCGCTTTGCAAGGGTTTCGAGGTAGTTGAAAAAGCGCTTCATGACGCCTCCGAAAAAAAGAAAAGACATTCAGACGCCCTCGCTCGGAAGAACTGCCGGCTCGTGATGGCACGGGCAAGGGCGCGTGAATGTCCTTTTTGTTGGTGGTGGGTGAGGGAGCAGGGGTGAACGCAAAAGCCTCTCGTCTGCAGATGCCCCTGCTTTGGAATCTGGCTCGAGTCATCGACCAGACCGGCTCATATCTGCGTCAAGCCGTTTTCCCTCGAAGTCGTTACGGAAGTTCGTCCAGGATGCACTGGACGTTGCACGCGACCTGCTCGTACTTCTCCGCTGCGGGGCAGTGGATGACGGTCGGCTCGGTCTTCATGTAGAAAGCGAGCGCGGCGGCGTTCGCGATGCTCATGAGCGCGTACTCGTGGACATCAGCTTCGCTGCAGGTCTCGCGACCGATCGAACGGAGGTGATGCGCCAGTCGGGCGTCGAAGTCGTTGCGCTTCATTCTTCGTCCTCCTCGTCGTCATCGTTGAGCAAGCCAGTCAGAAGGGTGTCAGCGGAGTTGAGTGCACCGATGTACGCATCGTCGTCGCCCCGGAGGAAGGCCTCAGCGGCCTCATCCATGAAGCCTTTGATGTACTCGATGTAGTCGAGCTTTTCTTTATCCGTCATGGTGTTCTCCTGATAAGCCGTCCCGCGTGTCGCTCTTTGCGGGTGCCCACGGGACGGCTGTGATCTTTATGAAAGTCCATCCAAGCGCTCTCGCGCCAGTCCCCTACGCATTGAACACATGCGCAAGAACGCTTGAATCGACTTTCTGCTGTGCACGGTCCCGCGTTTTCCGCAGGCAGCCGCTCGGGCCTTACATGACCTCTGTCCCTATCGACTGCATCAGCTACGTCCGCCGCTTCACGTCTCTCAACGTCTGCCACCTCGCGTCCGCTTGTTCGCCCGTCGGGTTCAATGGACCTGGCGGGTATGTCTTGCCCTAACCGGAGTTCACAAAACGCTAACTCCGAATTAGTAACCAGATACTAACCGAGGTTAGCAAAGCGAGCAAGTCAAAACTAACCGGAGTTTGTTGTTCTATTGACTTATGTCAACTTCTGTGGAGAAAAACAGTAACGTAGGTAAACAAAAAAAGCCCGGCATAACCGGGCTTGTGTGATGTGGGAGATTTGTCAGAGTTCTCGTGAGGCGTGGAGAGCGCGGCCGAAGATTTGGATGCGGTCGCATTCTTCCTTGACGTAGCGCTCGGGCGGGTAGGCGGGATTGTCCGACGAGACGAGCAGACCGTCTTTGATCTTCCTCAGGCGCTTTACTTTATATGCGCCGTCGATTGCCAGCACGTAGATCTGGCCGTCGATGACGGGGACGGCTGCGGGTCGGCTGTCGACCTCTTCTGCCCACAGGATCTTGTCGCCGCGCGAGAGGGTCGGCTCCATAGAGTCGCCGATCACCTCGGCTACCTTGCAGACAGATGGACTCACATGCTTCGCGATGAAGAATGATTCCGGGAACCACATTGGTTCAGATTCTGTGACTTCTTCCCAGTCGGGATTGTGTCCGTCTCCGGCGGAGAGAACAAGTTTGTACACGGGAATGATGACTACTCCTGGCGGGGTCTTTTCTTCTTTAGGCAAGCAAGAGCGCACCGGCTGGCGATTTTCTTTTTCGCCTTCGCCGGTCGCAAGCCATACGTGTGACACGTTGAAGAATTTCGCCGCCTGCATGAGGTTTTGCGGCGAAATCACTCCCTGATAACACCACTTGGCAACAGCCGCAGAGGATACATCACAGAACCGCGCCAATGCGGCCTGCGTCAGCCCTGCGTCTCGATTGAGCAAAGAGCGCAAGCGTTCAGCAATTTCAGCAGGTTTAGAGCGGTCCATGATGGCCTCCTTTCTACCTAACAAAGGTTAGCACAATAAGAAGTTAGCGGAGCTAACCTTAAAATACTAACTTGTGTTAGTATTGGTTGTGAATTTTTAACCCATTGCTAACGCAAGGAAGTAACGAATGAGTGAATGCAACCAGCGGAAGAATCCAAAGCGTCTTTCGCAAGCTACTACATCGCGCGTTATCGATGCGCTGGGTGGCACGAACGCGGTTAGCCGCATGACGGATGTTTCTACAGCTGCAGTGGCCATGTGGCGCAAGCGTGGGATGCCGAAGGCGCGTGTCGTTTTTCTCAGGGAGGTTTATAAGCATCTCCCCGTCATGCGCCTCAAAGAGGTTCGTGAACTTTAAGGGGACGCGATGAGCTACGCCGCAGAAAGATGGGCGCGTAGTCAGAAGGTTGGCAATGCTTCGGCGAAGTTCGTGCTGATTGAACTGGCGAACGCGCTCAACAAGGATGACGTTGAGTGCTATCCAGGCATCGACACGCTTGAGGAATCTACCGAACTGAATCGTAAGACGGTGCTTGCCGCGACGAAGCTGCTTGAGGAAAAGGGCTTCATCAAAAAGCGCCGCGCATGCGAAAAAGGGAAACAGCGAATCTATTACTCGTTCCCGGCGTTCAATCCCGCTGACTGGGAGTTCAAAAAGGAAAGTACCGAAAACGGAACTTTGCAAAGTCCCAAATCAGGAACTTACGTCGAGCAAAGTCCCAAAAACGGAACTTTAGAAAGTCCCAAAAACGGTACTCAGCAAAGTACCGAAAACGGGGTTTTGCAAAGTCCCAAAAACGGGCCTGTAACAGGTAATAAGAACAGGGAAATAGAACACGTAATAGAAACACATGAGGACGCCGCGTCGGGAAGCACGCCGCCAAAAGCCAGAACCAAGAAAGGCGAAGCCTGGAAAAAGTGGATCAAGGTCGAAAAGCCGGCTGAAGTTCCTGATGACCTCTGGAAGCAATTCGGAGAGATTCGGGCTCTGAAGAAGATGGCTTTGACTGAAAGTGCGCTTGAGCTTCTTCGATCCGAAGGGGAGAAGGCTCACATGACGCTGCTTCAGGTCATCGAGCATTGCTGCGCCAATGCCTGGGCAGGCTTCAGAGCTTCCTGGTTGACGAGGGCGAATGGTAGCAACTACCGCAAGCCTCAGAACGTCACCCAGACGGCTGAATACCGAGAACGACTTCAGGCCTGCTGCCGAGGTGAAGGCAGAACCGAAAAACTCGCCGACGACGGCGTAACGATCATCGTGGATTGAGGAAAACAACATGAAAAAAGCAGAAGGCTTGGTCGGCTTGTTGGGCTTTGCCGAGGGGGAAGAGGAGCGGGTATGCCCAGAGCATGGGCGGTATATCTCGCACCTGACCTACCTGAAGGGAGAGCTCAAGAATGCGAGCGGATGTCCGAAGTGCCGAGCGATCCAGTTGCAGAAGCGGCAGGAAGACGAAGAGCGCGAACGAAAGGAACATGAAGAGCTTGAAAAGCGCCGCGCGTATGAGCAGACGCTGGACCGAACGGCCATCCCGACCAAATACCGATCCAGGACGCTCGCATCCTTCAGAACCGATGGGAACGACCAGAAAGCGAAGGTGCTCAAGATCGCCGAGTCCTACATCACAAAGTTCGACGCGCTTCGCCAGTCCGGCATAGGAATGGTTTTTATCGGCGAATGCGGGACTGGCAAGACCCATCTGGCGTGTGCGGTGCTTCAGGAACTCTTGAGCAAGTGCGCCGGCATCTACACGACGGCACATGAGATGGGGCAGAGGGTTGCCGATTCCTGGGGCTGCCGAGAGACGGGTAAGACGACCGCAGACGTCAAGCGAGCCTACAAAACCTGTCCGCTGCTTGTCGTCGATGAGGTCGCAAAGGAAGACGCGAAGCCGATCACAAAGGAAGTCCTCTCAGAGGTCTTGTACGCCCGCTACGACACTCAACTTCCGACCATCTGGATCACCAACGCCGATCCGGCGCTGCTGAAGAGCGCGATAGGAGAGCAGGAGTACGACCGGCTCAAAGAAACGTGCAAGTTCATCCGGCTCTCGTGGCCGAGCATGCGGAAGAACGACATCGATTTTTAAAGGAGGAGTCATGAAAGAAAGTGACGAATACCGCCTCGGACGATCTGCCGCACAACGCGGTGAGCCGATGGCGAAGTACCAGGGCTTGACGGCTCGAATGAGTCCGAAGAAGAGAGCTGCCTTCGTGCAAGGCTACTTCGATGGGCAAAAACAAAAGGAATTCACATCAAAGAAATCAAAGTGAGCTGGCAACTTGAGACGGCCTCCGGTGAACCCGTGACGGTCTATCTCTGCCAAAGAACTGGAGAAGGTTTCTCCAGCCCACTCTTTCGACCAAACGGCGAGATGTTCGTCGGGATCGAGACCGACTCCGGATTCTGGGTGGCTGAGGCCCCTGTGGATGACACCGAAGTCGAGGAACTCAAAGAGATGGCCGCCCGCCTGCTCTGCGAAACATGAACAAAAGGAATGACAGCAATGAATTTCACAATCGAAGGACTCCCAAAGGGGAAGGGGAGGCCGCGCTTCACTCGCAGCGGCCACACGTACACGCCGGACACGACGCGAAAGTATGAGGCGCTCGTGACGGCCAGGGCAAAGGAGGCAATGATCGGCAAGAGAAAGATCGAAAAGCCGAACGCGGTCCGGGTAGACATCCTCGCCATCTTCCCTGTGCCCTCGTCATGGTCCAAGAAACGCCGCACAGCGGCTCTGCAAGGTGTCGAGCATCACGTCTCAAAGCCGGACCTTGACAACGTACAGAAGGCGATTCTTGACGGCATGAACGGGATCGTTTTTGAGGACGACTCGCAGGTGATCGACAGCCGGACCAGAAAGGCATACGGCCCAGAGCCTGGTGTAAAAGTTTTTATTGACGAGGTGAAGCATGGATGATGCAGACCGAGCTGCCAGAAGCGATGAGTGGATCATGCGCGCGGCGATTGAGGAGAGAAAGCCAGAGGGACCGAGACCGATCGTGGTGAGCTTGTGCTTGAACTGCGGGGAAGTGATCGAGAGAGTGCCTGCAACGGTCGAGGGAGTTCGAAATGTTCGACGTTGGTGTTGTGCCGAATGCCGGGACGAATGGGAAAAGGAGCATGCGCATGGATGAAGCGGAGCGACGAATCCTTGAAGCGCGTCTTGAGAACTGGTCTTCATGGGCGCGTGAGGGAAAGCCTCGCGGAAAGAGTTCAATGCTCGGCGTGATGCGAGAGGCCGGCTACGTGCCAGAGGAAGGCACAAAGGAACGTCCTCGCATTATCGACATCAATGACGCTGTGGAGATCGAGGCGGCATGGAGCGCGATGCTCGATTCAAAAGAGAAGCGGTTGTTGCAGGAGGCCTATGGGAATCCGAGCCGGCCGCTCTGGATAACCTGTCGTGTGGTAGGCATCCGACCACGCAAGTACGAACAGCATCTCATGTTGGCAATGCGCATGTTGCACAACGTGCTGTCCCGTGATAGACTTCACTAATCAAATTATGCCGGTGTGTCCGAGCTGGGGGGCGAGTCTTTTAGGCTCGCTTTGCCATGCCTAGGAAAAACACCAGCAATTCTAGAAAGCGGTATCTCCTCCACGGTGATGCCGCTTTTTTTGTTTTAAAAACAACACCGCGCACGCCTCTCAACGATGCGCAACCCGCGCGGTTTCCATTCGCTACCTTAGGGCAGTTTGCTCCGAGGTCGGGGCGGGGAGAAATCCTCGCCCTTTCTCATTTTCGGAGGGTCGCTATGTTCGATCGATTTGACAACTGGCTTATGGATAGGCTTGTTCGGCTCTATGTTGCTGCGAGTGCGCGCCGACGTCGCCGCCTTGGGCTTGCCGCTGATGGAGACTTCGAGGGTGTCCGCTTTATCGATACCGACGCGGGACAGGCAAGGTTCGTTTACTCGTACCGATTAGCGAACAAAATGGGCGATTATGGCAAGGGCGATATTCCGGTCAACGGAACAATTGCTGAAGTGATCCCCGTAGACGAAGAGCCTGATCCTGGCTTAGAGCGTGTCGTGGTGTGGGCGATTTCTGACGATGACATCAGCGTGTCGCTCCCTGTGAAATACACCAGGGAGCGGCTTACTGATTTCCAAATTAAAGACCTGCTTGGTCAAATGGCCGAAATTGCTCGCCATCGAATCCAATGTTTGACGTGACTTCATCTTCGCCCGAAGCCGGAAGTTGCTTCAGCCCTTTGGCTTGGAGATACTGCGCTAAACAGTATTTCAGTTCGTTCTTGGTGAGCTGCCTGTAAGCCATCACGTGGAGCGTGAATGTTTTAGCGCTGTTCATGATGACGTTATGGATATGTGGCTTAGGAATGGCATCTGACATAAAAGCTCCTTGGTTACGTTGATGGTGTCAGAGTCTCAACGATACACCAGGGAGAGCGTGACGCCCTCGGGGGAAACCTCGGGGGCTTTTCTATTTGGAGGTCTCTATGACTGAATTTTGGATGGGCGTTGGCATGATTGCTGGAGCCCCGGTGTTTGGGTTCGTGTCAGCGCTTCTTGCCGTTGCACCTATCTATTGGGCTTGGGGCCGTGTTTTGAAAAAGATGCCAGAGGAAGATAGAGCAGAAAATAAAGAGAAGGTGGACTCAATCGTCGCTTCTCTTGTTTTTGCTGTTTTTTCGTTGGTGGCCCTTGTGTCGGTAATCAAAGGCTTCTGTTTCATCTTCTGAGGTACAGCATGAAGAAAGCTATTGTGGCGGCCATTGCGGTCGCCTTTTTCGTTTCTACAGCTGCGGAAGCACGAGGTGGTCGTGGGTTCAGCGGCGGTCGTTCCTTCTCCCGTCCTGCTCCTACGAAGAGCTATGCACCGAAGCGCACGACAGTCGTGAAGAAGAACACGACCGTCATCAACCAGACTGTGAATCAATCTGCTCCTGCCTCTTCCGGCGGTGGCTTCTGGAGTTCTCTCTTCGGTGCGACCGCAGGATCGATGGCCGGCAACGCTATCTACGATGCTGTGACTGATGACAAGAGCCAGACGCCTGTGCAGGCTCAACCTCAGCCTCAGCCCGCTCAGTGATGGGGCGTCGAATGAGCGACGGAGAGAGCTTGGGTCCTCCCGGGGCTTTTTGAGGTCTGCGGGTCGGACGAACCCCGAAAACGGTCTAGATGCAATTTTCAAAAGGGTGTTCATGAACATTTCACTTTACGCTTTCCGTGAACGGTTTACGCCTGCCGGTGCCTGCCGGTATTGAAGCGAAAGCGCGAACGCGTGAAGATGGAAGTACCAAACAAAATGAGGTGTTGGCATGGCGAACGATGGCGTCAGCATGCGAGAGTTTGCGCGCCAGGTCGGACGTAGTGCCGCATACGTAAGCGGGAAGTGCAAGACTGGCGAGCTGCCTCTTGTCGACGGAAAGATTCCGTTAGAAGAAGGCCTGAAAGCCTTCAAGGCTCTGGTCAAGTCTGAAGAACGAAAAAAGGCGAGCCGCCGCACGTCCAGAAAGACTGCGGACGTGTTCACGAGCGACGACGAAGACGACAAGCAAATATCGTCTGCGCTGAACGTTAACGAGGCGTTCAACAAGGCCCGGCTCGCAAAAGAGGTCGCGACCGCAAAGATCAAGGACTTCGAATACAAAAAGCTCAAGGGCGAATATGTCTCGGTTGCTGAGGTTGAGGCGGACGCGAGAGAAGCGGCAGCGATGCTCCGAAACTTCGCGATCTCCGCACCAACACGTTATTCGGCGCTGCTTGAAAACAGAACGCAGCGCGAAGCTGAGGAAGTCCTTGAAGACATCTTCCGCGACTTATTGAAAACAATCAACGACTCGCACTTTGCAAAGGGGGGATGAGATGGGCATTTGGTCCAAGGCGTGGGCGCAAGCCTGTCGTCCGATCTCTCGTTTGACTGGGAGCCAGTGGGCCGACAGGTTTCGCGTCGTCGCTTCCGGTACGTCTCCTGAAGCGGGTATGTGGCGAACGAGCAGAACGCCCTACCTGCAGGAGCCTATGGACTCTGCGACGGACAGGCGTACGGAAATCGTCGTCATGTGTTGCTCTTCACAGCTCGGCAAGTCAGAAATGCTCCTGAACATCATGGGCTACTACGCCGACCAGGAGCCGGCTCCTCAGCTCATGCTCCAGCCGACCGTCGAAATGGCGGAGGCTTTCTCAAAGGAGCGCATCGAGCCCATGTTCCAAAACTCCCCGGGCCTGCAAGGCAAGCTCGAAGAGGGAAAGGACGGTCGCGGCTCTGCGAAAAAGTCAAGCACGACGATTCGCATGAAGCATTTCCCGGGAGGCTACCTTGCTCTTGTCGGCGCGAACTCACCGGCAGGTCTTGCGTCTCGTCCGATCCGTGTTCTTCTTTGTGACGAAGTTGACCGATACGGAGTGACGAAGGAAGGCGATCCTCTGAAGCTTGCTATTCAGCGAACTCAGAACTTCGGAAACCGAAAGATCATTCTGGTCAGCACACCGACCATCAAGGGCGCGTCGAAGATCGACGACTGGTACGAACGCAGTGATCAACGTCGATTCTTTGTCAAGTGCCCTCATTGTGGTGAGGAACACATTCTCCAGTGGGCAAACGTGACCTGGCAGAAAGACGACGAAGGGAACGCGCTGCCGATGACGGCCTGTATGCATTGCCCAGAATGCGGCTGCGTCACGAGAGGCGCTTACAAACCCGATCCGAAGCTACTGCAGAGCGGGCGTTGGATTGCAACGAACCCCGGCAGCAAAATCAAGGGCTATCACGTGAACGCGCTCTATTCGCCGTGGGTGAACCTTCACGACCTTGTGGATGAGTTTGTTTCCGTGAACCACAACCGAGACAAGCACGGGCTCATGGAGTTCGTGAACCTGAAGCTCGGCGAAGCGTGGGAAGAGATCAATCCCGATGCAGACAACTGGGAGCAACTGTTCAACCGACGCGAAAGCTATCCGGTAAATGGCGTGCTTCCTGAAGGCGTCTTGCTGCTGACTGCCGGCATCGACGTTCAGCACGATCGTCTCGAATGCTCCGTTTACGGATGGGGCGTCGGTCGGGAGTGTTGGGGCATAGAGCACCGCGTGCTCTACGGCCGCCCGGACGATCCGCGAACTTGGCAACAGCTCGATGCGGTCCTGCAGCGTCAGCATTCGATGCCGAACGGCGTCAATGTTGCGGTTGCTTGTGCTTGCGTCGACTCTGGTGACGGTACCTACACAACGAATGTCTATCAATACACAAAGGCTCGCGAGCGGATGCGCGTCTTCTCTGTGAAGGGGCGCGGCGGCATCGGTGTTCCTTTCATCAACACGCCGACGAAAAGCAACGCGATGAAGGCAACGCTCTTCACACTCGGTGTTGACAGCGGAAAGTCGCTCGTCATGAACCGGCTTTCCGTGCAGGAGCCTGGTCCGAACTTCGCGCACTATGCGGCGCAGGAGGACAGGGGCTTTTCTGAAAACTTCTTCAAGCAGTTGACCGCTGAGGTACTTGAAAAACACTTTGAAAAAGGCGTCGTGAAAATGGCGTGGAAGAAAATCCGTGAACGAAACGAAGCCCTTGACTGCGCGGTCTACGCTACTGCCGCACTCGAATTGCTGAACCCTAACTTCGAATACCTTGCCGATTTCTACCAGAACGGCGGGACACTCAAGCAGCAGACCGCTCCGCGTAGGTCGCGCGGAACCCTTTCAAAGGGGATCACCTTGTAAAGGAGTTGAAGCCTAGTGGCACAACAGAAAACGCAGATCGAATACATCAACGTTGACGATCTGAAAGCGTACGAGCGAAACGCCCGGACGCACAGCGACGAGCAAATAAAACAAGTCGCAGAATCGATCAAGGAATTCGGTTTTACAAACCCAGTCTTGATTGATGAACACAATGAGCTCATTGCAGGCCACGGTCGAACATTGGCCGCGAAGTCGATCGGCATGAAGGAAGTGCCGGCGATTCGCCTGAATGGGCTCACCGATGCGCAGAAGAAAGCGCTGCGCATTGCCGACAACCAGTTGGCACTCAACGCCGGGTGGGACGAAGAGCTTCTTCGCATCGAGCTCGGCGAACTTCAGGAACTTGACTTCAACCTCGACGTTATGGGCTTCTCAGACGAGGAGCTCGACCTTCTGCTTGACGGAACCGGCTCGATTGATGACGACGAAAGCCACGGGCAGGACGCTGAGGAAATCGCGGAACCGTCTGAAGACCCTGTTGTCAAGCCCGGCGAACTTTGGCTCTTGGGCGACCATCAGCTTTTATGCGGAGACTCAACGCGCATAGATGAGCTTGTTCGCTTGTGCGAAGAAGGCAGCGTCGATCTGTATCTGACCGACCCGCCTTACAACGTCGCATACGAAGGCAAAACGAAAGACGCCCTGACGATTGAGAACGACAACATGTCGGACGAGGACTTCAGAAAGTTCTTGCTTGACGCTTTCTCTACTGCGGACTTCGCCATGAAGCCCGGGGCATCTTTTTACATCTGGCATGCGGACAACGAGGGATACAACTTCCGAGGCGCGTGCCGCGACAACGCGTGGAAGGTGCGCCAGTGCCTTGTGTGGAACAAAAACTCTCTTGTTCTTGGTCGTTCTGACTACCAGTGGAAGCACGAGCCGTGCTTGTACGGCTGGAAGGAAGGCGCGGGGCATGCCTGGTACTCGGACCGTAAACAAACGACGGTTCTCGACTTCGATAAGCCGTTGAGGAACGGGGATCATCCGACGATGAAACCTGTCGATTTGTTTGAGTACCAGATCGGCAATTCCACAAAGAAGGGCGACATCGTGCTCGATAGCTTCGCAGGGTCCGGGACGACCGTCATTGCTTGTGAAAACACTGGCCGCAAAGCCAGAGCAATGGAGCTCGATCCTCGTTACTGCGACGTCATCATCAAGCGTTGGCAGGACTTGACGGGAGAGGACGCTGTTCGTGAAGACGGCGTGACTTTCAACAACTGCAAGTAATCACAAACAAAGGAGGCATCGAAATGTCTTGGATCACCATAGACGAGGCCCGCGCGAATCTGAAGATGTGGCTCGATGCCGAACGCGCGGTTGCTTCTGGTCAGTCTTACAAGATCGGAACCCGCAGTCTGACGAGGGCATCGCTTTCCGACATTGCGTCTCGTATCAAGTACTGGCGCAACGAAATCGACAAGCTCGAAAACGGCCGTAAGGGGGCGCGTGTGATGCGCGCCGTTCCTCGCGACCTGTAAGGAGGCTTGCAAATGAATCTGCTTGACAAAGCAATCAGGGCGATTAGTCCTGAGCGCGCGTTGAGGCGCTTTGAAGCTCGCAAAAAGCTCGAAATTCTGAATTCGGGTTATTCGCGGCACGGTGGCTCATATGCCAAGAAGTCCCTTATTGGATGGCTATCTGGCGGAAGCGACGCGGACGCGGACATCGTGGACAACCTTGAGACGCTCCGCAATCGATCGCGAGACCTCTACATGGGGTCGCCTCTTGCAACCGGCGCACTCAAGACCGTTCGAACGAACGTCGTTGGCTCCGGGCTTGCTTTGAACGCCCAGATCGACGCGAAGTTCCTCGGCCTTACCGAGGAGCAGGCGAAAGAGTGGGAAGAAAACACCGAACGCGAATGGCGTCTCTGGTCTGAAAGCGTGAACTGCGATGCGGAAAGGCGGCAGACATTCTTTCAGCTTCAATCGTTGGTGCTCCTTTCTGCGCTGATGAGTGGTGACGTCTTTGTGACGATGCCGATCATTCCGCGCAAGGGTTGCGCCTACGACTTGCGAATCGGCCTCATCGAAGCCGACCGCGTGTGCGATCCGCTGAACCCTCCGACGACAGCTAATGTCCTCGGCGGCATCGAGGTCGGGACGTACGGCGAGACCGTTGCCTACTGGGTAGCAAAGCACCATCCGGGGGCAACCCCTCGCATTGGTCAAGACCTGCAGCAGGAATGGAAGCGTGTGCTTGCCTTCGGGACGACGACCGGGCGAAGGAACGTACTTCATATCATGGCGGACGTTGAACGTCCTGCACAGCGCCGAGGGGTGCCGATGCTTGCTCCGGTCATCGAGGCCTTGAAGCAACTTTCACGGTATTCAGAAGCCGAGCTGATGGCGGCGGTCGTGAGCGGCATGTTCACGGTCTTCGTTAAGAGCAACACTCCTGATTCTCCACTCGCGACGGCCTTCAATCCGGCGATGCAAGTCGACAAAGATCCTAACGCCTATGAGATGGGGAACGGGTCGATCGTCGCACTTGATGAGGGTGAAGAGGTTCAGATTGCGGACCCGAGTCGTCCGAATCCGAACTTTGATCCTTTCGTTATCGCCATCTGCCGTCAGATTGGTGCGGCGCTCGAGATCCCTTACGAACTTCTCGTGAAGAACTTCACAGCGTCCTACAGCGCGTCGAGGGCTTCGCTCTTGGAGGCTTGGAAAATGTTCCGCATGCGCCGCGAATGGCTTGTCGGGAACTTTTGTCAGCCGATTTACGAGGAGTGGTTGACCGAGGCAGTTCTGAAAGGTCGTGTGCAAGCGCCCGGATTCTTTGACGACCCTGCGATCCGTGCTGCCTGGTGCGGGGCCGAATGGTTCGGCGATGCGCAGGGACAGCTCGATCCGCTGAAGGAAGCCAATGCCGCGAAGGTTCGAGTCGATGAAGGCTTCAGCACTCGCGAACGAGAGGCGGCTGAGCTTACTGGCATGAAGTACGACCAGGTTCACGCGGTGCGAAAGCGCGAGGAGGCCATGCGTAGAGAAGACGGTCTGAGTGCGACAGCTCCGGCTCAACCAGTGACGGAACCGGAGAAGGAGGAAATCGATGAATAAGTTTTGGAACGTAAAGACCGACGACGGGGCAAAGAGGGCCCGGATCGATCTTTTCGGGTATGTCGGCGGGTCCAAGGAGTGGAATGACGGATTCAACGAGAAGGATTTTCTTGACGAATTCCGCGCGATTCCGTCCGATGCCGAGCTTGAGATTTCAGTCAATAGCTTCGGTGGATCTGTGTACACGGGGCTTTCGATCTATTCGTTACTGAAGGCACATAAAGGCTCGATCACCATCCGCATCGATGGGGCTGCTATGAGTGCGGCAACGATCATCACGAGCGTGCCTGGTGCGAAGGTCATCATGCCGAAGGGCTCAATGATGATGATCCACAAGGTCAGCTCTGGCGTCTGGGGGAACACGGACGACATGAGGAAGGCGGCCGACGACATGGAGAAGCTTGAGGAAAACCTCATCAACATCTATGTCGAAAAGACCGGTCGCGCGGTTGATGAGATCAAGGAAAAGGTCAACGCCGAGTCCTATTTCACAGCAGAAGAGGCTGTGGAGTTCGGTCTGGCTGACGAGATTGATGAAACGACGGAAGTCAAGAATACGGCTTCTGGCGGCTTCGTTATGTTAAACGGCCTGAAGGCAGATTCGCGTTTCTTTGCGAATGCGCCGAAGGGCTTCATTAACGCGGAACAGCCCAAGGCATCCGCAGTTCAAAAGGAGGTTCACAAGATGAATCTGGAAACGTTGAAAGCGGAACATCCTGAGCTTGTTCAGGCGATCCGCGACGAAGCTATTGCCGAAGGCGCAACGAATGAACGCGCACGCATCCAGGCAATTGAAGACATCGCTGTTGTAGGTCATGAAGACCTCGTGAACAAAGCGAAATTTGACGGCAAGACGACCGCCGAGGCGCTTGCTGTGCAGATTCTGAAGGCGGACAAGGCTCGAGGCGCACAAATGCTCACGGCTCGCATGAAAGATGCGAAGGCGCTTGAAGGCATCGACCCCGAAGGCAACGAGGGACTCAATCCGAAGGCCGAAGAAAAGGCAAAGCAGGACGCCGAAATGAAGGCTGTCATTGAAGCCGGTGCACGCGCTTTTGCGCGTAAGTAAAGGAGGGACACATCAATGTCTATGCAGGAAAAGTTTGAAACGACGATGGACAACCTGTTTGCCGCGTCGCAGATCATGCCGGTTGTTAACGACAGCATGACGATCAAGAAGAGCCAGGGTGTTCTCAAGCGTGGGGCGCTCCTGGACAAGGACGGCAATCTTTGCACTGTTGACTCAGGCAAGACGACCATTTCTGAGGTCTATGCCGTGCTCGCGGAGGATGTGGACACGGCTTCCGCTGACAAGAGCGCTCCCGTCTATCTCACGGGCGAGTTCAACGAAGACGCTCTGAGTTTTAAGACGGAAAACAGTGCTGCGATTGCGGACTTCAAGCCGTCTGCTCGAAAGGTCGGCATCTTCTTCAAGAAGAGCATCTAATCAGGAGGGACAACAATGGATATGTTTACTACTCGCACTATGCTCGCGATGGTCGAGGAAGGCCAGAAGAGCAATTCCACGTGGCTGCGCGATCGTTACTTTACGAATCGTCCTACGTTCAACACGCAGAAGATCGACTTTGACATCATCGGTCGAGGCGGTCGCAAGGTCGCGCCGTTCGTCAACCCGAAGGTGGGCGGTGTCGTCCTGACGCGTGAAGGCTTCCGCACTGAAAGCTACGAAGCGCCGGAAGTTTCTCCGATGCGCGTGACGACTGCAGAAGACATGCTGAAGCGTCTGCCTGGTGAAACGATCTACTCCGCCAAGAGCCCGACGCAGCGCGCTGCCGAAATTCTCGGCAAGGACCTGTCCGACCTTGATGACATCATCACGCGTCGTGAGGAAGTCATGTGTGCCGAGGCTCTTTTCACTGGCAAGGTGACGGTGAAGGGCGAAGGCTACGATGAGGTGCTGAACTATTGGGCTCACCTTGAAATGCAGGAACAGCCGAAGACCACTCTTGAAACGAAGTGGGACGCTGCTGACGCTGCCAAGATCATGGGCGATCTTCGTACGCTTCGTCGCACGATGATTCAGTCCGGCGGCTTTACGCCGCACGAGCTGATCTGCGGCTCGAAGGTGCTTGATACGATCCTCGATAAGCTCACGACTGCCAATCAGCTCGATACTCGTCGCGTCGACATGGGCGCGATTGATCCGCAGCACTTGCCGAATGGCGTGACGTACTGGGGCTATCTCAAGGACTCCGGTCTTGACATCTACTCTTATGACGAGTGGTACACGGATGACGCCGGCAAGGAACAGCCGATGGTTCCCGAAAAACTCTGCATGCTCGCAAGCCCGAACGCCAAGACGATGCTCGCTTACGGTCTTGTTGCGCTGACAGGTGACGAAGCGATCAAGTTCTACGAAGGTGCTCGTGTGCCGGACTCTTGGGTCCAGCGTGCGAATCCTTCCGGTCGCATCGTGCAGATCAAGAGCCGTCCGCTGCCGATCATTCAGCAGATTCACGGCTTCCACGTCATCGAAGCTCTCGCTTAAGAGCGACAAAAATCGAATTAGGGCAGGCAATACGACCTGCCCTTTTTCGTAGGAGGGACAGAAATGAAAGTTGTTCTTTTAGAAAACATTCTCATTTCCGGTAAACGCTACACGGCAGGTGAGGAGATCGAGGTTGACGAGACGGTCGGCCTTCAGCTTCTCAAGGAAAATCTGGCGCTTGTCGGCGTGAATGAGGTCGAGGACGACCCTGTCGAAGAAGCTCCATTGCCGACGCCGGAAGCTGCTTTTGCTCCGATTCCCGAAGCAGAAGAAGAGCCAGAAGTGGAAGTCAAGCAACCTGTCAAGCGTCGCACAACGAAGAAGGTGGCGGGATGAGCGCCTTCAAGGATTTCGTTGCTGCTGACGTGCAGAACGTCTTCATCAATTTGGACGAGTTTGCCGAAGAGCACGAAATCGGTCACGAGATCGTGCCTTGCATTCTCGACAAGATCATCACGCAGGCGAACGGCGACGATTCATACCTTGGCGTTTTTGTCAACCAACTGACGATATACGTCGAAGTCGGCGTGATTGAAACGCCTGTCGAGGGCGAGCTTCTCAACATCGACGGCGCGCTTCATCTTGTCAAGTCCGTCAGCAATGAGGGCGGCGTGCTCGTCATTGTGACGGAGGCGAATGAGCAATGAGTAAACCATTAGAGGTCATCGTTTCCGACGGACAGGGGCGGTACAAGAACGCTCTTGAGAAGGCGGCCAAGTTGCTCTCGGAAGTTCCGAACGGATACGAGGCCGCCATCAGTCGCTCGATGAATCGTGCGGCCACTGCCGGACGCTCTGCCGCGGTCTCAACGATCCGGCAGGAGTACACGATCAAGGCTTCAACGGTGCGCCGTAACTTCTCCATCCATAAGGCGACGCGTTCAGACCTTGAAACGCTGGTCACGAGTAAGGGGCCTCGCATTCCGTTGGTGAATTACAAGACTCGTCCGAAAGCCGACACGACCGGCAATGCACGAAAGCCGGTGCGCGTCGCCGTCAAGGCACGGGGAGGTTTGAAGCCATTGGGGAAAACGTTTGTCTATCGCGGAAGGATTCTTCAGCGATTGGGCACAAGTTCGCTTCCTGTGCAAGAGGTTTATGGTCCAGCAATCCCGGTGCTGTCTGGGAATAACGAGGTCGTAGACAACGTCGAAAAGGCGATGCAGGAGACCTTCCTCAAGCGTCTGGATCACGAAACCGGCTATCTCCTCGGCGGTGGGAACATCAACAAATACACAAAACACAAGGGGTGATGCGGATGGTCGAAAACGAACTGACACGCGCGATCCGTGAGCTGGTCGCGGAGGCCGTGAAGAACTTCTCGCTTCCAACGAAACCAGAGCGCGGCTCTGCAGAGGGCGATCTTCGTGCTCCGCAGGTCGTCAACGGGTATCTGCCGCCGAAGCGTACCGGACAGAGGGACGACTTTCCTTTCGTTCTTGTCCGAGCCGACGAAGGTGCGACAGACCAAGACTCAACCGAGGTGAGGGTTTCGATCATTGTCGGGACCTACTCCGAAGAGTACGACGGGCACGAGTACTGCCTGAACGTCATGTCCCGCATTCGCACTGCGCTGTGCTCCTTGCCGGGGATGACCCTGGCTAATCGGTACAGGTTGCAACACCCGATCAAGTGGAGCACCTATGCGGAACAGCCCTACCCGTACTGGCAACTCGACATGCAGACGGCGTGGGACATCCGCACGCCACAGCCAATTGATAAGGAGGAGGACTTCTGGTGACTACGAAGAAACCCACAACTAAAAAGGCGCAAACCAGCGAGGGAAAGGCTGTCGTTTATATCGGCCCGACTCTTGGCGGTGGTGCACTGATGCGCAATGCGGTGTTCCGTGCTGGGGAGTTTCCTCCGCACATCGTATCGATGCGCGAAAAAAGTGAGGCCCTGCGTGGTCTCTTTGTCCCGGTATCTGAACTGGCGACAGCGCGAAAGCGTATCGGCGTGAGGGGCGACATCCTGAACGCCTACGTTCAGCAATTGAAAAATGAACTCTAAGGAGGTCATAACATGGCATACAACCACGGGGTAAAAATCTCCGAAGTGCCGACTTCTATCCTGCCGCCGGTGCAGGTTGAGGCGGCCATTCCTTTCATTGTCGGGACTGCTCCGGTCAATATGACCGATCCGACCAACGTCAATAAGCCCGTTCTCTGCTACTCGTATGACGAGGCTGTCGCTGCCTTCGGCTACGTGCCGCCGGTAGAGGACGGCGCAAGCGGTCTGAAAAAGTACGATTTCACGTTGAGTGAGGCGATTTATTCGCAGTTCGCTCTCTTTGGCGTCGCACCGATCATCGTTGTCAACGTGCTTGATCCTACGAAGCACAAGAAGACGGCGACGGCAAAGACGGTGACGCTTGACTCGAAGACCGGATCTGCAACGATTGCTGAGACCGGCATCATCCTGTCGACTCTAAAGCTTTCTCAGGACGTGACGACCTATCAGGAAGGTACGGATTTCGTCGCGACCTTTAATGATGCGGGGCATCTGGTCATCACTTCGAAGAAGGACGATGACAACTTCAAGGTGCCGGTTGGCGCGTCGCTGACTTTGGCGGCCGAGAAGCTCGATCCGTCTGTTGTTACGAAGTCGGAAATCATCGGCGGCGTTTCCGTCGACGGCGCCAAGAGCGGCCTTGAACTCGTTGGCGAGTGCTTCCCGCGCTTCCGCCTTGTCCCTGGTCAGATCGTTGCTCCGAAGTATTCGAGCGATCCTGAAGTGGCGGCTGTGATGGCTGCCAAGGCTGTCAATATCAACGAACACTTCCGTGCGATCGCTCTTATCGACGTGCCGACCGACACCGTCGATTCATACTCGAAGGTCGCCGAATGGAAGAACAACAATAATGTTGTTGATGAGGCGCAAGTCGCATGTTGGCCGATGCTTGCCCTGTCTGGCACGGCGTACCACATGAGTACTCAGCTCATGGGCCTTATCGGCAAGGTGGACGGTGACAACGACAGCACGCCGTATGTCAGCCCGTCCAATAAGAACTTCCAGATGACTTCCACGGTCCTTGAGAACGGCAAGGAAGTCTGGCTAGGGCCTGAAAATGGCGCTTATCTGAACGGCCAGGGCGTCGTGACGGCGCTCAACTTCATCGGCGGTTGGGTGTGCTGGGGCAACCGCATGGCCTGCTACCCGGGCAACACGGACGTGAAGGATTCCTTCATTCCGGTGCGCAGAATGTTCAACTGGGTCGGCAACACGCTTGTGCAGACCTTCTGGCAGCGCGTTGATGCGCCGTTGAACCGCCGTCAGGTCGACACGATTGTTGACAGTGCGAACATTTGGCTCAACGGGCTTGCGGCTCGTCAGTACATCCTCGGTGGTCGCGTGGAGTTCCTTGAGAGCGAAAACTCGACGACGGACCTGATGGACGGCATCGCACGCTTCCACGTTTACGTGACGCCGCCGTCACCGAATCGCGAGATTGATTTCATTCTTGAGTACGACGCGAGCTATCTCTCGACGCTGTTTGAATAAAAGGAGGCTTGAATTATGGCAACTGGAAACAAGGTGCCCGAGCGCCTGATTAACTTCCGCGTTTACAACGACGGAAACGACTTGCTCGGCGTCGCGAATGTGGACCTCCCGTCCATTGAGGCGATGAGTGACACGGTCAGCGGAGCCGGCATTGCTGGCGAAGTTGAGAGTCCGATTCTCGGCCACTTCGGTTCGATGACTGCGACCTTCACTTGGCGCACCATCACGCCCGAACTTGCAAAGCTCGCGAACCAAAAGGCGCATGCGCTTGACTTGCGCGGATCGCAGCAGGTCTATGACGCAGCGCTCGGCGAATATTCGTCCGTTCCCGTGCGCGTTTCTCTGCGTGCGACGCCGAAGAGCGTCTCGCTCGGTTCTTTCGAAGTCGGTTCTACGACGGACAGCGAAACCGAGTTTGAGGTGATTTACATGAAGGTCCTTGTGAATGGCAAGGAACTCATCGAAATCGACAAGTACAACTTCATTGCTAAGTTTGACGGTGAAGACAAGCTCGCCAGTGTTCGAAAGGACCTGGGCTTGGCGTAAAGCACAACGCCGGGGACGGCACGTGTCGTGCCCCGGCAATCCCAACATAAAGGAGTGAATCTCATGAAGTACATCCTCTCGAAGGAATACGAGTTCGAAGGCCAGAAGTACACGGAAATCGAGATCAATCTCGACGTGCTCACAGGAAAGGACGTGTCTGCCGCAAAACGTGAGTGGACCCGCGCAGGGAACTTCTCGCCGCTGATGGCGTCCGACACTGACTTTTGTGTCTACCTTGCCGCGAAGGCAGCGAAGCAACCGATTGAGTTTATGGACGGGTTGCCCGCGAAGGACTACTGCGCGATCGGCCAGGAGGTCATGAATTTTTTGTTGGGCTGATTGGCTTTGCAGAACGGTCTGATCCTGACGACGAGGTCAAGTCTGCGGCGGTATCCATTGCGCGCGTTATGAAAGGTGGCGCGCTTGAGTGGATGCAAGAGCCGTTGATTGAGCTTGCATCATGGAACAGAACGATTACAAAGCAGCTCGAAGCAGAAGCTCGGGCGGCGAAGAAAAAATAAGGCGGGCAACCGCCTTTTTTCGTAAGGAGGTGACCTCATGTCGAAGGTTTACGACATTGCCTTCAAGATCGCGGGGAAGCTTTCCGGAGACTTCGCGAACACCTTCAAGAAAGGGCAAGAGACCGTCGCCCGCATGGGTGATTCACTCTCTACGCTGAACGCGAAAGCCGCAAAGATGGACGGTCTCGTAAAGGCACGCAAGGCTGTTGGCGAAAGCTCACGAGAGTACATCCGGGCGAAAGAAAAGGTCGCAGCACTCGGGAGAGCAATGAGTTCGACCAAGGAGCCGTCAGTCCAGATGGTCTCCGAGTTCAACAAGGCGAAAGCCGCCCTTGAAAAGTCGAAGAAGGCTCTTGATAAGAATCGATCCTCTCTGCGCGAACTTGACGGTCAGATGGGAACGACCGGCACGCACCTGAGGACACTTATCGAACGACAAAATGCGCTCGCACAGTCGGCCGACAGGGCTCGTGCAGCGCAGCAGAAGCTCGCCAAGATCAACGAGCGATTGAGCAAAGCTCAGGGCGCTCAGGATAAGGCCAGCGAAATGCGGTCTTCGAGCGCGGGCGCTCTTATGGGCATTGGCGCTACGGTTGCCGCAACCGCAGGCGCTCCGGTCAAGCAGGCGATGAGCTTTGAAGACCAACAGGCTGAGCTTCGAAAGTTCTCGGACGACTATAAGCAAGTCTTTGACGGCATCCAGAAGCTCTCGCTTCAATACGCGAAGAGCACCGAAGACATGACGGCGATGGCGGCGAATGCCTTTCAGTCCGGCATCGCCAAGACTGCCGACGAAGCCTTGAAGCTCGTTGAGATTCAGAACCAGATGGCAATCGCCTTCGATATGACGGGCGATGAGGTCGGTGCTGCATACGCGGACATTCAGTCCAAGATGGGCATCAACATCGAGCAGAGCAAGGCGATGTTTGACATCGTCAATCAAATCGGCAATACGACCTCTGCTTCCGCGAAGGACGTCGTCGAGGTTCTTGCTCGCTCCGGTGGTGCTCTCAAGGGTTTGACCGCGATGAATGAGAAACAGATTGCGGCCCTTGCTGGCTCGTTCCGATCGGCGTCCGTGTCGTCCGAAGTCGCTTCGACTTCGATGATGTCTTTCATCAACGCTCTGTCGTCTGGTGAAGGCGCCACGAAGGGGCAGAAGAAGGCGATGGAAGAGCTCGGCATCGATGCGGGCAAGATGGCGCACATGATGACGTCGAACTCCGAAAACGCCCAGAAGGCGATTCAGGACGTTTTCAAGCGCATCAACGGTCTACGAGAAGACCAGAAGTCTTCGATCATCGGTGCTCTCTTCGGTAACGAGGCGGGCGTGAAGTCTGCGGTGGCAACGCTTGCCAAGCAGGGCGACTTGCTTGCAGGCAACTTCGCGATGATTTCCGATCCTGCGCAGTATGCAGGGTCAATGCTGAAAGAGTTTCAGTCTCGTGCCGACACAACGTCGAATTCCTTGCAGATTGCAGGTAACGCGGTCAAGCTAGTCGCCGGTGGGATCGGGACGGCTCTTCTTCCCGCTGTCCGAAAGTCGGCGGAAGCCTTCGTGAAAAGTAGCGAGGGTGTCATCAAGTGGGTGAGTGAGAACCAGTCGTTGATCCTGACGGCCATGAAGGTCGGGGGCGCGATCCTCGGCTCTGTGGCTGCCTTTCATGCGTTACGCCTTGGCTTCGCGCTTTTGGCGAGCCCCGTCATCTCAATGTACAAGGGCTTCCTGAACGTCCAGAAGGCAATCACGCTGATGAGGAACAGCACTGTTCTTGCGACGGTCGCATCGAAGGCTCAGGCCTTTGCGATGGGTGCTTGGAAAATTGCTGTGACGGCAGCGACGGCAACGGCCAAGCTGATGCGAACAGCGATGCTATTGCTTAATGGCGCGATGCGTGCGAATCCTGTGGGGGTCGTCATTACGGCCTTCACGTTGCTCGTTGGTGCGGGGCTTGCGGTCTACAAAAACTGGGACACGATCAAGGCGAAGGCAGTCGAGCTGTGGAATTCGTTCTCCTCGAACTTCCCGAATATCGCCTCGGTCGTGAAGGCAAATTTTGCGATTGTCGCTGGTGTCGCTAAAAACGTCTGGGGCGTCTTCTCGAACCTGATCGGCTTCGTGAAAAATGTCTTTACCGGACAGTGGTCTGCTGCCTGGGAGAACGTGAAGGGCATCTTTTCGAATGCGTTTCAGGCACTTGAAGGGATTGCGAAAGCGCCGATCAACGGGGTCATCAACCTCGTCAACGGCGCAATCGGTGCAATCAACGGGATTTCTGTGGACATTCCGAAGTGGGTGCCAAAGTTCGGCGGTGAGACCTTCGGCGTCAACTTGCCGAAGATTCCGCAACTTGCTGAAGGCGGCATCGCAACGCGCTCAACGCTTGCCAATATCGGCGAGGGTGGGGAGCCTGAGGCGGTTATTCCGCTGTCGAAGCTCTCGAACATGCTCGGTGCCGGGGTCGGCATGGGCGGCGGCATCACAGTCACTTTCGCTCCTGTCATCAACGTTTCGGGCGGCTCTGGTGATGCCTACGAAGGCGTGAAGCGCGGCCTTGATGAAGGTCGCCGACAGCTTGAAAAAGACCTGCGCCGTCTTCTGGCGGATCAGCAGCGTCTATCTTTTGCATAAGGAGGCGGTGACGTGAAGACATACACGACCGTCGCACAGGACACCTGGGACATCATCGCCAAACGAGTCTATGGCTCCGAAGCGTTGATGGACCAGTTGATCCGCGCGAATTTACAGCACCGGAAGACGGTTTTCTTCAGTGCGGGCGTTGTGCTCAATGTGCCGGACATTGACACGGAATCGGCAGAGTTTGCTGAGAATCTACCGCCCTGGAAGCGTACGGAGGGAACGCGATGAGTGGACCTATCCAGACCTATTTGAGGCTCCTCTTCACCGAAGCCGGCACTTCGGTGACGCAGGACATTCTGCCTGATCTTCTTTCCTTTTCCTATGACGACAAGGAAACGAATGAAGCAGACGAAATCAGCCTCACGCTCAAAGACCCGACGGGAAAGTGGGCAAGCAAGTGGAAGCCGGACGGCGGCGAAGTCGTCCGCGCTTACATCGCATCTGGGACGGTTGACGGGAAGAAGGGACGCGAGCTTTTCTGCGGGAAGTTCTTCGTCGATTCTCTCCGCACCAGTGGCTCGCCTCGTGTCTTCGAGATGCGGGCCGTGTCGATCCCGATGAATACACCGATCCGTCGAAAGATGGTGACAAAGGCATGGGAAAAGAAAACGCTCAAGGGCATCGCTCAGGAGATAGCGGCGGCCGCGAAAGTCAAGCTCCTCTTTGATTCGAAGGAGAACCCGAGCTACGACCGACAGGATCAGAAGGCAGAAAGCAACTTGAAGTTTCTCTCGCGCCTATGTGAAGACGCCGGGCTTTCGATCAAGGTGACGGACTCGCAGATTGTGATCTTCGACCAGGCTTTCTACGAGAAGAAGAAGCCGGTCAAAACACTCACGCTGGGCGTTTCGGACATTCTTTCGTGGGACTTCGAGTCGCAGCAGTCTGAGACGTACAAGAGTTGCACGATCTCATACCGCAACCCTAAGGAAAAGAAGAAGTCCTCCGCAGGCGGCTACACGTCGAACGAGTATGACATCGACGCCGTTCCTGAGAAGAAAAATCCTGCCGTCATGACGTACACCTACGTCGATCCGGACGCCGATGACGACGGTCAGGAATACCAGGTTAAGAAGCGTGCGACTTCGATCTCCGAAGCGAAGCGGATCGCTAAAGCAACGCTTCGCAAGCTCAACCTTCGGAAGATGACCGGCAGCCTTTCTCTTGTCGGCGACACGTCCCTTGTGGCGGGTGTCGTCATCAATCTGAAGGGCTTCGGGTCGTTCGATGGGGCGTTCATCATCGAAAGCGCGTCGCACAGCGTCAGCACGAGCGGGTACGTGACGTCTTTGTCAGTCCGGCGCGTCAACAACAACTATTGAGGAGGTGCGGCATGGACGCACTTTGGAAAGTCCCTGATGTGCAGAGCCTCATCAAAATCGGTGAGGTATCGAGCATCGATCCTGCGAAATGTACTGCTCGCGTCGTTTTCGACGACGAGGACAGCATCGTTTCGTATGACCTCCCCGTTCTGCAGCGCAACACGCTCAAGAATCACGACTTCGCGATGCCGGACATTGGGGAGGACACGATCGTTCTCTTCTTCGGTGAAGGCCAGGAGGACGGCGTCATCATTGGGTCGATTTACGCGGGCGAAGTAACGCCTCCGGAATCGACCGAGAACCGGCGCACGGTTGTCTTCGATGACGACACGCGCGTCTGCTACGACCGTCAGGAGCACAAGCTCACGGTGACGATCGAAGGCACGGAGATTGTTTTCAACCGCCTGGACGGCTCCATCACGGTGCCGAATGCCGTCACGATCAACTGCACAACTGCGACGGTCAATGCGTCGTCGAGCGTCACGCTTGACACGCCGAAAACGGACATTACTGGTGTGCTGAACGTCACTGGACTCATTACAGGGAAGGGCGGCCTCGCTGTTAGCGGTGGAGGCGGTGCGGCCGTAACGGTGTCCGGAAACATGAATCTGGAAGGCCAGATCGATGCGTCGAGCGATGTGGTCGCAGGCGGCATCAGTCTGATGAACCACAAACACCAAGAACAAGGCGACGGCTCTCCGACGAGTCCGCCGCTGTAAGGAGGCGATGAAATGGGCCTTGGTTTTAGCTTAACCGGACTGTTTGGAAAGGTCCCGTTCGTCAGCAGCAGCGCTGTCGTTTACACCTTCAAGGACCTGTCTGTCTCGCGCAGCGCAAGATGGGCGACGCACGAGATCATCGGTAAGAAGCCGAAGCTTGAGTACATCGGACCAGGGCTCACGGAGGTCAGCTTCAATATTCAGCTGAACTCCTCGCTCGGGACGCCGCCTCTGGTGGCACTCATCATGCTCAAGAAAATGCTCGAAAAGAAGCAGCCGGAACGCTTGCTCATCGGGCCGGACTACCTTGGAAAGTTCGTCATTGAGTCGATTGGTGAGGAGCGCAAGTATCACAACAACTTTGGCATCTGCGTGTCGGCAGAGGTCAGCATCACCTTGAAGGAGGCGGCGTAAATGGCTCAATACACAGTAACGCTATCAAGTCAAGTTGACTTCGCGCCGTCGGACGAGGTGCGAGAGATTCTGCAGAACGTGCGGACGATCCTCAGCACGCGTAAGGGCTCCGTTCCTCTGGACCGAGACTTCGGGCTGACGTGGGCGCATATCGACAAACCAATGCCGGTTGCAAAGATGCTGATGCGGTCTGAGGTGATTGACGCGATTGAGGAGTACGAGCCAAGAGCAACGGTCGTGTCTGTCGACTTTGACGAGGACACTGCGAGCGCAATGGACGGCATTTTGAAACCGCGCGTTGTTGTGCAAATCGGAGAGGAGGAATAAGACATGGCTGAAACAATTCCCCGTTGGCACTTGCCGGCGGTTGAATTCCTTGAAACGGACGCCGAGACCATCAAGGCCGAGATTATCACTGGGTACGAACAAGCAAGTGGGCGAACCCTCGCGGCGGGCGACCCAGTACGACTCTACCTTTTGAGCCTTGCTGCCGTCATCATTCAACAGCGCACGGCTGTGAATCTGGCGGCGCAGCAGAACCTGCTTTCATATGCTCAGGACGGCTACCTCGATGCACTCGGCACGCTTTTGAGCGTTACGCGTCTTTCTGAAAGCAAGGCCGTCACGACGATCAAATTCACGCTTTCGCAGGCTCTGGCGACGGTCTACACGATTCCCGCAGGAACCGAGGTGACGAACGGCGTTGTGACTTTCGCAACGGACCATGAGCTCAATATTGAGAAAGGTAAGCTCGAAGGGAGCGTCACGGCATCCTGCACCGTTGCGGGGACGGTCGGCAACGACTACCTTGCCGGTCAGATAAACACCATCGTCAAGCCGATGACGTTCGTTGCAAAGGCTGAAAACACAACGATTTCGACGGGCGGATCGGAAGCCGAAAGCGACGAATCTCTTGCTGAACGCATTCGGCTTGCTCCGAACAGCTTTTCGGTTGCGGGGCCAGAGAAGGCGTACATCTACCACGCGAAGAGCGTGTCGAGCTCCGTGCTTGATGTTTCTGTTACTTCCCCGACACCTGGCGAGGTCGATGTCTATGTGCTTCTTGCGGGCGGCGAATTGCCGTCTCAGGAAACGTTGGAGCAAATCGCGGCGTACTTGAGCGATGAAACGATCCGCCCGTTGACGGACTTCGTGAAGGTGCTTGCGCCGAAGGCCGTGAATTACGAGCTTGAGCTTCACTATTGGATCAGTCGCGAGGATAGCTCGCGCGCCGAGCAGATCAAAGCTGATGTCGAAAGGGCGGTTGAGAAATACCGCGTTTGGCAGCAAGGAAAAATCGGTCGCGACATTCTTCCTGCAAGGCTCATTCAGTACGTCATGCAGGCGGGAGCTTCGCGCATCGACAATCAGACGATGAAGCCTGCTGACTTCCAGAAGCTCGAAAGCGACCAGGTAGCGCAATGCACGGGCGTGAAGATCGTTTACGAGGGCTACAAGGATGAGTAAGGGGCTTGCGGAGGTAAGGCTGAGCGACTTACTTCCTGATTCCATTGCTCAAGACGACAACGTCAGACACAGCGCGACGGCGCTCGACAAGCAATTGCTCGATATGACGGCGGCGGTTGATCTTCCGTCGATTTACGTCAGCATTGACAAACTCACGAGCACTCAGCTCGATCATGTCGCCTACGGGTGGGATGCGAGCGTCTGGCGTGATTCGTGGCCCGTTGCTTTGAAGCGTAGCGTCCTGAAAAACGTTGTGCGTGAAAAGCGAAAGAAAGGGACGCTTCGTGCTGTCAAGGATGCGGTTTCTTCGATTGGATCGGCTGCGACCATTAAAGAGTGGTGGCAGATGGAGCCGAAGGGAACTCCGCACACTTTCGAGATTCAGGCGACGCTTGGAAACATCGACGGCACGCTTGATGCCGAAATGCAGGAGGACCTTTTCGCGCTCGTCGACGACGCGAAACCGGTCCGTTCGCACTACACATTCGTACTCGTTCGTCAGCTGGATGGCGGGCTCGGGATCGACGGCTATCTGCGCCCGGTAGCTTACGCGCGTATTCGCTCTGAAGAAATTGTCAGCCGTGACATCGATGCGGCAGTCGGCATTTTCGTCGGGGCACGACCTATCGCGATGCGCTCGCTCGTCGGGCTTGCAAAATAAGGAGGGATTCCTATGGACATCGTTTTGACGACGGCAGGTATTCAGGCCGTCATCAACGCAAAAGAGACCGGGACGAACGCCGTCACGATTTCGGAAATCGGCGTCGGCACCGGCAAATACACTCCAACCAAGGAGCAGACACAACTACAAGCTCAAGTCAAGCGCATGCCGATCCTCGAAGGTGGGCAAGCAGGCGACAACGCGATTCACGTCGCGTGCAAGGATGACGGCCCGGGCTCGTATGAAGTGTTCGAGTTCGGGCTTTTCCTTTCTGATGGGACGCTTTTCGCGGTCTACTCGCAGAACGTACCGATCATTGAGAAGCAGGAGAAGAGCAATCTTCTGCTTGCTATCGACATGAAGCTCGAAGGCGTGAATGCCGGGAACATAACTTTCGGCGACGTGTCTTTCTCTTTCACTGCTGCAACAACTACGAATGCGGGGATTGTTGAGCTTGCTACTGACGAAGAAACGCAGGCCGGAACCGATTCGCAGCGAGCTGTGACGCCCGCCGGTCTGAAGAGCTTGACTTCTACCGCAGACCGTGCGGGTCTCATCCGCACAGCATCGGAAGCCGAAGCAAAGGCGGGAACGGAAGGCGCGGCTGCTCTCACGCCTGCGACCATGAAAGGCGCGGCTGCTTCCGAAGCGGAAACGATTGAAGGGAAGTCCGGGACGCTCTATGTGACGCCTCTCGGCCTTCGAGGCTTGAAAGCTACGACTGGACGAGACGGGCTTGTCGAACTGGCGACAGAGGCTGAGGCAAAGGCAGGGACGGACAAAGAACGCGCCGTTACTCCTGCGGGCTTAAAGGCTGTCGTCGATGAGGCGACACCGGACGCAAGCGAAGCAGCCAGGGGGATGATTCAGATCGCCTCTACGGTTGAAGCTACAGCTGGAACAGACGCTCTGAAGGCAATGACGCCTGCGACTGGAAAGGCTGCACTCGATGCGCGAATTGCGACAGTTGAGGAAGCGAAAGTTGGCACGTCGACGACGAAGCTCATCACGCCTGCAACGCTGAAAGCCGTTGTGGATGCAGCGGTGGCGGCTGCTCTTGCGAAACAAGGAGGTGCCGAATAATGGCCAACACAATTCTGATTACTGACGCCGGTCTTGCCGAAGTTGTTGAGGCAGAGCAGGGAGGATTCGCGCCCATCGTCATTACTGAGGTGGGCTACGGCACGGGGCAATACACGCCGACTGGCGACATGACGGCTCTGAAGGAAGAGTTCAAGCGTCTGACGACCATCGCAGGCGGTGCGGTTGGAGACAACGTCATCCACCTTGCAGCCCGCGATGATTCGGCCGAGGCCTACACGGTCTACGAGGTCGGACTTTACACGGCAAGTGGAACGCTCTTCGCTGTTTGTTCGCAGACGGTTCCGATCATCCAGAAGGCTTCGCAGTCGCAGGCTCTGCTCGCGATTGACCTTGCTGTGACGGACTTCTCTGCGGATTCAATCGCGTTCGGAGATACGAACTTCCTGAATCCGCCGGCGACGACCACGACTCTCGGTGTCGTTGAACTTGCGACGAATGAAGAAACGATCGCGGGAACAGATGGAACGCGTGCTGTCACGCCGAAGAGCCTGAGCGCACGAACATCGACGGAAAGCCGCACCGGTTTGATCCGCATCGCGGTGCCTGCGGAAGTGCTTGCTGGCAAGGACAACACAAAGGCAGTGACGCCGTTTGGCTTGCTTTCTGCCTTCTTGAAGAATCACGGCGACAGCGGCTTTCAGAAGTTGCCGAACGGTTTGATCGTGCAGTGGGGAAAAGCCTCGATTGCATCCGATGGCTCGACCGTTGTTGCCTTCCCAGTTGCTTTCCCGACGAGCGCTGTTTTCGCGAACGCGACGCCTACTGGTGAGGTTGCTGCGGACTTCGTTGCCACTGGTTTGACGAAGGGGAACACGACCTTCAAGCACAACGCAAACGGAAAGGTCCAGGCGCTCTGGATGGCGCTCGGATTCTGAAAGGAGAGGACAGGATGGCTTACTACTACAGCGCGTCTCAACGCGCTTTTTACTGCACGGAGATTGTGTCTGTGGACGTTATGCCCGCCGACAAGGTGGCAGTCGCGGACGAGGCATACAAGAGCCTCATGGCCGCCCAGAATGCGGGGAAGTTGATCCGTCCGGGTGCGGGCGGAGCTCCTGAAGCCGTCGACCAGACGGGCGCTGCCGCAACTGGCATCGTCCACGAACTGACGGCTGCAACTGCTGACAAGCTGGGCCACATCAAGATCGGCAAGAACGTCGATGTTGCAGCAGACGGAACGATCTCGGTCAATCTCTCGAAGGACGTTGGCGATCAAAGGGATCGTACTCCTGAAAAGCCTGACTATGGCTTGAGTTGAAGGAGGTGAGGGAATGGCTGCTGTTCACAACTTTTCTCTCGATCAAGGTTCGGACAAGGTTGTCTATTTCGTCTTGCGAGATAAGAGTGGACCGATTGATTTGAGTGGGTACTCGGCTGCCATGCAGGTGCGCCGGTACGCATTCAGCGAGGCGGCTATTGATACGCTGACAACGTGTAATGGTCGCCTTCTTATTGATGGGCCTGCCGGGAAAATCACAGCGAAGTTCAATCACGCAAACACCGAGCAATATCCAGGCGATACGGTGCTTTATGACATTGAGCTTGAGTCCCCGGACGGTGCAATCACAAGGATTCTCGAAGGGAAAATCAAAGTTTCTCCGGAGGTGACCCGTGTCAGATGCAAGCCTAAGACGTGAAAAGTTTCGCAGAAAAATTGCTTTAACTGAAGAAATCTATATCGAAGGTCAATGTAGCGATATTGCCCCAAAGATTGTCACAGTAGAGGTTCCAGGAATTCAGGGACCTCCGGGCAAGGATGGGGCAGACGGAAAACCTGGAGAGCCCGGTAAACCGGGCGAAGGGGCTCGCGTCGAAAGCATTGAGAACTCTTTCATTGACAATCTTTTTTAAATCGTAAAGGGAGTGAGAAAAATGAGTAATTTGAACGCTTTTTTGGATAAGCAAGGGTTAACTCATTACGACAGCAAATTGAAAACGGTCGTTGCCGGGCAGATGACAATCGAGGGGCGCACGATCACGCTGAAGAGCGTCTCTGGTGCAACTCTCGCAACGGTGACGATGCCGCAGACGATCTATGAGCTTGCAACGGCTCAGAAAGACGGTCTGATGAGCAAGGAAGACTTCGCCAAGTTGCAAGGTATTGCGGCTCAGGCTACGAAGGTCGAAAACTCTGAAACGAACGGGAACATCCAGATCAATGACGTGGAGACGCCCGTTTATGTCCATCCGACCGTGACGGCAGGCGCTCTTGCGGCGGGTCTCTACAAAATCACGACCGACGGTAACGGGCACGTCACTCTAGGGACGAAGGTCGTCAAGGGTGACATTACGGCTCTTGGTATCCCGGCGCAGGACACGACGTATGGTCCGGCCACGGCTGATGCTGCGGGTCTGATGTCTGCTGCCGACTTCACAAAACTGCAAGGAGTCGCTGTGGGAGCTCAGGTCAACGTACTCGAAAAAGTGAGCGTCAACGGCGGTGCTCTGCCGGTCAGTTCGAAGGGCGTCAATATTGATCTCACGCCGTACGCGCTGAAAACGGACATTGCGAGCGCTGTGAACTACAAGGGTTCCGTCGAAAACTATGCGGCGTTGCCGACCAAGGACGTGAAGGCCGGCGATATGTACAACGTCGAGACTGCCGATCCTGCTCATCAGATCGACGCCGGGATGAATGTCGTTTGGAATGGCGCGAGTTGGGACCCGATGGCTCCGATGATCACGATGACTGGCATTACGAACGAAGAGATCGACGCCCTCTTTGCATAAGGGGGCATTCCGATGGCTAACTCTTTTCTTGATTTGATAGGGCTGGCTCACTTCAAAGAGAAGCAGAGTCAGCAAATTAGCAAAGAGTTCGCAAAGAAGTCCGAGGTCGTCACAAAGGCTGAGGCTTCGGACTTCGCGAAACACAAGACGTGCAGCGCGATTCGAGATCGCTCTACGTCAAAGCCTGACTACGGGCTGAATACAAAGGAGGGGGCTAAATAATGGCTCTGAAAGAACAGGACATCGTCTTTACGACGACGGATGAGGCGGGTAACCCCGTCATTCAGTTTCCGATTACGCGCGTCGAAAATGTCGAAGACGCCGTGCGTACTGTGAACAAGAAGAAGCCTGACAGCAATGGCGACATTCAGATCGATGTCGACATGAGTCATCTGGCGACAAAAGATGAGCTGACGAAGGGCTTGGCGAATAAGCGAGATCACACGATCCAGATCGCCAACGCGGACCTGAACACGCTGCTTGAGGACAAAACATGGGCCTGCAGTGGGACGCTGAAAAATACACCGATCGCTTGCACCTTCTGCATCGTGCAGGCTTATGACACGGGTGCTCCTGTCAGCGGGAACATCGTGCAGGTCTGCTACGTCCCGAACCTAACCGACAACACGGTCCGCACCTTCTGGCGCAACTGCAATAATGGGGTGACCTTCGGAAAGTGGAGCGAGTCTGGCGCGGTGAAGACGGTGAATAGCATCGCGCCTGACGCATCCGGCGAAGTGACGCTTCCGAACGCTACGACGAGCAAGGCCGGTCTCGTGCGCCTTGCTGCTGAAGAGGACGTTTTGAATGAAGCTCCCCAGACGGCGGTCTGCACTCAGCTGATCTACGAAATCAACGAGTTCAGACGCAAGTCAACGGCGTACCAAGTCGGCGACAAGGTGGACTGCGCCTTCCAGTACGAGCGCTTCCTCGAATGCACGAAGGCGGGGAAGACGAGCGCGGAGCTGCTTGATACGCGAAATGTCACGCATGGTCATGTCATTGCGGACGGCATGGTTGAATGGACCGTTCGTACTCATGTTCGAAGCGTGAATGGGAACGTCGCCGGCGCGGACGGTAATGTTCTGGTTGATGTTGGGGTGAAGACGGTCAACGGGAATCGGCCGGACGGAAGCGGGAATGTTTCCATTCAGGCTGGTATTGAATTAGTGAGGTGGTAACGGTGTATATCGTGAAAGATAAGACGCTAGGCGACTGCGTTTTCGCGAACGGCTTTACTCGAAAATATTTTAAGACGATTACCGTTAGCGGCGAACGCGAGTGGGAAAACCCCGCGATTTCAGAATTGGGAACGATCGGGGGCAGTACGTTCGCCTGTGCTGCTACTGGAGACAGAGGCGATAACGGAATAAATGTGGCATTTGATAAAAACCAAAGCACATCATATTTCAACCGTTGCGGAAGCGGCGCAGGTATAGACTATCTGACTATTACAATGTATAACCCTGTTGCAATTAGGGTTAGGTCGATAGAAATCGTTCCGGCTTACTACAGCTTAAACAAAGGCATCCTCCAATATTCCGACAACGGGAGCACGTGGACTGACATTAAAGCCGTTACAAAAGGGCAAAACGATGTTCCCGATGTTGGTTTGCACAAATATTGGAAGATCAGAGCTATAGAAGGCGTCTACAGTGGGGGCTTTAGAAACGTGCATGTCTCCGAAATCTACCTCCGAGGATTTGAGCCTTACACCTATCAAAAAGAGGTAGAGGCAACGGCGGACGACTATGACCGTTACGAAGACCATTTAAACATTTTGCGAGGTGAAATAAAATGAGCGTGAAGAAAATTCACCTATTCCCGTCAGAGGAAAGCTACGTGGCCAATAGTGGTAGCGTTGAGGCTGATGATGTGGCTTTGGTGCCGTTAGTGCTGGCACCTGTCGCGAAGTCGGGGAGCTTTAACGATTTGAACAACCGTCCGCAAGCCTACATCACGGAAGCTTGGCGAAGTGGGACAGCTTGGCATCGAGTTTGGTCTAATGGGTGGATTGAGCAAGGGGGGCACGGGACTGGTAGTAGTTGTACTTTTAGTAAATCGTTCTCGAATAAAAATTATTCCTTTGTGGTAAACGCTTCAAACGATTACACGTCACATCCCGATTATCTGGCTGCGTATGAAAAAAGGGGAAGTAGAACGACTTCCAGTACTGGTATTACGACGTATTCAGGTGGCGCTGATGGCTGGGATTGGTACGCATGCGGAAATTAATAGAAGGAGCAATGAACATGGGCTTTGAAATTGGACAAATCTTTGATGGCGAATATCCGCCCGAGTGCGCCGTTTGGTGCAATAGGCACGGCGACCGATGGATCAAAGAAATTGAACCGCTCGAAGGCGTGCGTCGTTTTCAGATCGTAAAGTCGCCGGAGCCGACGCCCGAAGAAATCGCCGCGCAGGAACTTGAACAGGCAAAGATCGAACGCGCGGCGGCTGTGGCGGCAATCAAAGTCGAGGTCGACGGCATGATCTTCGACGGAGATGAGGAATCTCAGCAACGCCTCACGCGAGCGATCCAGGTCGCAGAGATCACGGGCATGGAGTCGACGCAGTGGGTGCTTGCTGACAACACCGTCGCTACGATCACGGTCGAGCAGGCAAAGCAGGCGCTCGCAAAAGCAATGCTCGCTATGGGCGAACTGTGGACGAAGCCTTATGAGCTGAGATCGTGAGCACGCCAACATGGCCGCGAGTACTAATGGCTTATTTCCAGGAGCCTCTGTAATGATGTATGACCCGAGTGTTCTCTGTGATGGTTTGGGGCACAAACAAATCTCGAGGCAGGATCACTGTGCCATCCGATAGCGTTAATCGCTTTCCGTTCAGCCGTGATCCATAAATGATTCTTGTTAATTTGGATATGAAGCGCACGTTGGCCGTAAGTCGATATGCTGACCTCAAGCGAATGAATTTGTAGAAATCAAGAAGCGTCCCGATATATGGGTGATTTGGTTTTGCTCCAAATGTGCTTATGGAAATTTGGCATGGCGCTTCGTAGCTTGCAAAGCAATCCAAGGATAAAAGGTCATCAAAAGCATCCGGCCTAATGACCTCGTTATTCGTGTCCATGTAAAGGCCGCCGTACTTGTAAACGGCATGCAGTCTTGCAACATCGGAAACGAAAGCGTAGATGCCCTTGTTATATGCGTCTACGGCATAGGGGTAAGATTCAATAGGAAAATTGTTTTCATCCCACCTAACGATTTCATAATCTGGTAAGAGACGACGCCACGTATCGATGTTTTTTTGTCGATGCTCAGGGATTCGACCTCCACCAAACCAAGCAAAATGAATGGTTTTTGGGATTTGCCTTGATGGGATGTAATCTCGTTTTATAGGGCTGAATTTTCGACGTAGGAAAAATTCAGCCAAGTCCAAGTGAAGGAAACTGTTAACGATGAAATTCGGCGTAGGGGGGTAACATCTTGAAACACTTTTGATTTGGCTACAAAACAGCTCACGGCCGTCGAAACCATGAGCGGGATTCATATCCGTAACTTTATCACACCGCCTTCTGGCGGTTTTTTTATATGTGGAATTTTATTGTCAAGGCGCTGAAAGATGCGCTAAAGGAAAAGGTGACTGAAATGACAAAGCGAGAAGTGAAGGAGCTGCTCGACAAGCTCGGCGTCAAGGTCGAGGAAGTGACGGACGAGATCGTCGCCAAGGTGCAGGCTCAGAAGGCGCTGCTCGATGCTGAGACGCGACTCAAGACGCGCCTCTTCTGGGGACCTGTCGGCTTCATTGCCGGGGTTCTCGCTTCGTGGCTATACAGCGTCCTCTTCTGAGGATAGATGCAACGAGCTGTGAGAATCGGCGCGATGTGACTAAGGGCATGCTACTGTGTGCTCATGGCCGGGGGACTGTCCCTCGGCCTTTTTTATAAGGAAAGCCATTGTTTTATTACGGCTTCATTAACGACCAGAGCATTTGCACTGGCACGTACGGTTTCCCGACAGAGGTGACCATTCCTAACTACATCTACATCGGAACGACTGACGACAAGACCGTCATCGGTAAGAAGTGGACGGGCAACGGCTGGGTTGAAGTGATCTACTTCTTCTACGCTCAGCTCAACGAAAAGGACCTCTGTATCGGCGTGCAGGAGTATCCGACCGAGGTGATCGATGCGCGTTTGATTCGAATCGAAACGCTCGACGAATCTCTCATCGGCTTCTGGTACGACCGTTCGGATTCGACTTTCAAGCCGGCTCCGATCCGCGTGCTCGCAGATCACTCCACCGACGTTGTGAACTATCGCGACGAAGACCGTTGGCTTTCGGACGTGCTTGACGAAAAGGCAAACAGCCTCACGATCTACAGCAAGACCGAAGCGGACGCTCGCTTTGCCCTCAAGGGCGAAGGCGGCTCTGGTGGAACCCCGGGCGCTGACGGCGCTGATGGTTTGAGCGCTTACGAGGTGGCTGTCGCCAACGGCTTCATTGGTAGCGAGGTTGAATGGCTCGAGAGCCTTGTGGGTGAACCTGGCCTGCCTGGCAAGGACGGCGTTGATGGCAAGGACGGCATCGACGGTGCTCGCGGTGAGCAGGGCCTCCCGGGCAAGGATGGTCTTCCCGGCGCTGAAGGTGCGCCCGGTAAGGACGGCGCTCCTGGTAAGGATGGACTTCCTGGTCGAGATGGCGAACGCGGTCCGCAGGGCTATCCGGGTGCCGATGGTCGCGATGGAACGAATGGCCGAGATGGTCAGGACGGCCAGGATTTCGGTGGTTCTGTAGCTTCTGACGTTATTCGCCTCAACGGGACTCAGGCGCTCTTCAAAACGTCGTCCATGATGACGCTCGCGACGAACAGCCTTGAGACGATGATTGCCGGTTCGAAAATCTACTCGAAGACGGCCATCAGCGTTTCGTCGGACGTTCGACTCAAGGAAGGAATTGCGAAGGTCGATGCCGATCGAGCGATTGCGTTCATTCGCAAGCTCCCAGTTGTCACCTATTCCTACCTCGGCGAGGAAGACGGTCAGAAGCACATGGGGCTCATCGCGCAGCAGGTCCAGAATGCGGACCCGCAGATTGCGAAGCTCTTTGTCAGCAAGTCGTCTGAGGGCTATCTGGCGGTGGACTATGCTTCGCTCGTTTGTCCGTTGATCCTCGCGGTTCAGCGACTTTCGGAAGAGGTTGAGCGACTTAAAAGATAAGGCTTAAAGCTCCATAACAGGGGGACGGGAAACCGTCCCCTTTTTTTACGCCTGTAGTGATGGCAGGCGTGTCAGGGCTAGGGATTTTGACGGTCGTTGAATATGGTGAAGGGGAGAACAAACAAGGAGGTGATTTATGGAGAGAGGGTTTGTGCAGACGTTCATCGACTACATGTCGTTGCTCGTACCTGCTAAAGGGGAGGCGTATTTGATGCTCGCTTCAGGGGCTGTCGGAAGCGCACTGGCTTGGGCGCTAGGAGGTATTGACCTGCAGTTGCAGTGGCTGTTGATGTTCGTCGCCGTGGACTACGTGACGGGGACCATCGCTGCAGGAAAGACCGGCGAGTGGAACAGCCGTGTCGGCTTTCGAGGGCTTTTCAAAAAGGTTTTCATTTTCGTCGTCGTGATGCTTTCGCATGGGCTTGACGTAATCGCAGGCACAGACATGCTGCGCAACGCGGCTATTGCGGCTTACGCCGTTAATGAACTCGGCAGCACGCTTGAGAATCTTGACCGCCTTGGCTTTGGCGGCATGATCCCAGGCTTTCTGCATCGAGCGATTAAGGAAATTAAGAGTAGGGAGGTTGTCAAGAAATGAGTAAGAAACTGACTATCGTGCTGGACCCGGGGCACGGAGGTACTGATCCGGGGGCTGTGAATGGTCGCTACAAAGAGGCTGAAGCGGCCTTGGGTATCGCAAACAAAATTGCGGACAAACTAAAGGCGAAAGGGCATCGCGTCGTGCTCACTCGAACGAAGGATCAGGCGCTTCTGCTTCAACAGCGATGCGACATTTCGAACGCTGCCAAGTCGGACGCGTTCATTTCGATCCACTGCAATAGCGCCGAGAACAAGGACGCAAGCGGAATCGAGACGTTCAAATATCCGGGTGTTGGAGGCGTGACGAAACGCCTTGCCGAAAACATCCAGAACGGTCTGGCTTCAAGCTTTCCTGAAGAAAAAGACCGAGGTGTCAAGGAGGCGAAGTACTACGTGCTGAAGCACACGAACGCACCGGCCGCACTCGTGGAGGTCGGGTTCATCTCGCATGACGAGACAGCCGAGAAACTGTTCCGCTTCAGCTACCAAGACAAGCTCGCGAGAGTGATCGCCGAAGGTATCGAAAAAACTTTTTCTTGAACGGGATATCAAAAATTCTTGTTCGCTATTAGGGTTTACGATATACTGATTAGGCATGTACAAGCTCAGACAGAAAGTGACGCGTAAGTATCACGAAGTCTCGGAAACGCCGTCACACCGGGCTTTGTCCGCCCAATCAAGTTACTGTTGTAGTAAATTCTGTAGCGTCCTACAAGACACGAGAAAAGCCCCTGAAACCTACTTGCGGCGCGGTTTCTGGGGCTTTTTAACTTTCAGAGAATTACGGGGAAACGCCCTGTTTTAAAGTGCGTAAGTGACACGTAAGTTACACGACACGCCTAGAAAAAAGCCTTTCGGCTTGACTTTCCCAGTTCACTGAATTGTCACACTATGTTCACTTGCAATTTGTCGATTGCTTCAATCAGGTCGTTGATGTCCTTGTGCGTGTAGTGCTCTGTGACGTTCGAATTCGAGTGGCCGACGATCCTTTTCAGGACCACTGAGTTCGACGATACGCCGCAAGAATCCATCAGAGAGACGAACGTATGTCGGAGCGCATGAGGCGTGTGCGAGACGCCCAGGCTCTCCATATACGGGTCGAAAAAGTGCTTCTTGTACTGGTCGTACTTAATAGGCTTGCCGTTCGCGTTTTCGATCAGGTGCTCGCCATCGAGGCGCTTTGACAGGATTGGTGCAAGCTCTCGGTGGATCGGCACGATCCGGTCTGCGTTTTCGGTCTTTGTCCCGCGCACGTGGATGATGCGCTGCGCAAGGTCCACGTCTTCAGTCTTGACCCCGAGGAGCTCTCCTATCCGCATGCCGGTGTAAAGCATGATGAGCACCGTGTCCGCAAGCCGCAGCTCGGCGTAGGACTTTTTGCCGGTCGGGAATTGCACCGCGAAGTCTTGCGAGCCAAATACAATGCCGAGCTCCTCTGCCGTGAAGAACTTTTCCTTCGCGGCTTTTTTCTTTTTGGGCGGTGTGATCACCAGGAACTGTGAGTAGTCTTTCGTGACGACGTCGTTCTCTATGCAGTACTTGAACGCGTTCTTGAAGATCGATTTCACCTTGCCCTGGCTCTCCTCCGACATGTGATTCATGCCATCGAGGATGTCCTGCATGTGGACTTTCTTGATGTCGGCCATCTGCATGTCGTAGAGCGGTGCGCAGCGCTTGTAAGCTGACCTTAGCCCTGCAGCGCTGCTCGGGTACTTCTTGAAGTGCGGCGGCGTCCAGATGTCCCAGACCTCAGCAAAGGTGAGCGTCTTTCTTGTGAGGTCGATCGGGTTCTGGTGATACTCGGCCAAAGCGATCATCGCTTCTTTTCGGCTTGCGTAATAACCAAGTGTGGACGTGAGCTGCTTTGCCTTTCCCGTCTCTTCGTTGATCTCCCATCCGGTCGTGATGCGTACCCAGAAGGGGCGGCGACGGTTCCCGGAAAGCTTTGTGATGCCGCCCATGCCGTTCGCGTTACGCATCGCCTCCACGCCCTTTCTCTTGATACTCCCTCAAGAAATTCTCCATTCCAATGCGCTCGGTTTTCGATAGCTGCTTGAGGAAATCCGTCTGAACTGGCAGGCCTATCAGCAACGCAGGATTCACTCTCAGTTCGACGGCCATATCCCTGAGGATGTTTCGCTTGATGTTCGTGACCTTTCCGCTTTCCCATTTTTGGACCGCAGCGGCCTGCACGCCAAGTCGCTCACCGAGTTCTGCCTGCGTCAGATTTCGAAGCATCCTCGCGCGTTTGATGATGTAGCCTATTTCTTTGTCGGATAAATACTCCATTAAACCCTCTCCCTTTGTTGTATAAATATCCAATTTGGATATTTATATCTAATTTAGATCATTTAATTTATCAAAGCAAGAGGAACGATTGACTTCCAAAAATTCACTATTGAACTCAATTGTCTGATTTCGTACTATTTTTTTGAAAGGCAGTGAGAGGCACCGTGCGATCGTGCGCGATTTTTTTTAACCGCAACTGTCTAAAAAAGATGAAAAAGGAGATGTTTTCCATTGAGAAACCTAACGGTGAACGATGTCGCTAAGGCGCTCAATAAGTCGCCCCAGTACATACGAATCTGTCTGCAAAAGGGATTGCTTCCGTTTGGAACGGCTGCAAAGATGCCGGGGAGCAATCAGTGGTCTTATTGTATCTTCCCAAAGAAGTTCAAGGAATACGTTGGCGATGAAGCCGTTTGAGAGAGCTGCGTTGAAGAGGGCACGCAGGGAAGCGGGGTTCACGCAGGCGGAGCTGGCCGCGCTTGTCGGATGCGGACAGCAAACAGTCTCAAAACATGAGAGCGGTGCCGCGACACCGGCGCACTTCAAGACGTTGCGAGCGTATGAGGAAGTGCTCGGCGTTCCGGCTTGCGAGCTCTTTCCGGACGTTTTCGGGGCGGAGGAATGAAAAAGGCCCCGCCGTGACAGTTCGGCGAGGCTATCGAATGAAATGAGGGGAGGAATTCGCTATCTCTAGTATGACATCCCCCGAAGAAAAAGCAATAAGCCCAAACATGTCGGGCGTAAAGCACCATTTCAGCGTGTCGGTTGCCGTCGAGGTCGGCGTCAACGCAGCCGTCGTTTTGGAGAACATCGCGTTCTGGGTCCGAGCGAACAGGAAAGCAGGTCGTCACAAGCACGATGGCAAGCACTGGACCTATGGCAGCACGCGTCACTTTGCCGAGCTCTTCGACTATCTGAGCGAGAAGCAGGTGAGGGGCGCTCTGGATAAGTTGATAACCTGTGGATACGTGGAAACAGGGAACTTCAACCGATCGGCATATGACCGGACCAGGTGGTTCACTCTGACCGAAAAAGGCGAGCGCGCGACCCAGGAGCGGCAGTCCGAAAAGCCGACAAAGGCGAAAGGTGCAGCCGGTAATGGGCGACCTATACCAGATAAAAACAAGAAATCGAAAACGGGATATATGACAGATGCAACGCCCGGGCACTACCGCCGGGACCCGTTTGACTTTTGAGGGAAGGAATGAGAATGAATGGCTTTGAGGGAAGTCGATCTTTCGCACATTCGCAACGGGCGCACGAAGCCCGCAATCTGCACCACACATGGTGCATTTACGGACACGGGAGTAATGATCCGCGACCGGATCATCTGGATGGGCTGTGCGCAGTGTGCGCTTGAAGCCCGCGACCGTGAGAACGCCAGACTGGCGAAAGAGGCTACAAAGCGCAGCGAGGCGGTGAAGGCTTGTCGCATCATCGGTGACGCGGCCATACCGGCTCGATACAGAGGCCGCACGCTTGAAGGCTATGTCGTGTCGAACGGTGGCCAACGTGCCGCGCTTGAGGCTTCAAGGGAGTACTTGCAGACAATCTGCGAGAACGACGACAGTGGTGCAAACCTGCTTTTCTACGGCACGTCTGGAACGGGTAAGACGCACCTTGCCATAGGAATCGCGCAGGCGTTGATCGAGCACGGCGGCTCTGCGCTCTATACGCGAGCGTCTCGGATCGCTCAGCGAATCAAAGAGACCTACGGACGCCAGTCGGATCGAAACGAGCGCGAGGTGTACGAGTCCTTTGCTACGCCTGACCTTCTTGTCATAGATGAAGTCGGCAGGCAGTTCGGGACCGATGCCGAGAAGCTGATGCTTTTCGAGGTGATCAACTCACGCTACGAGGCGCTGAAGGCGACGATCGTCATCAGCAATCTCTCTGGTGAAGCCTTGATGGACTACTTGGGCGAGGCGGCGATGGACCGGCTTCGCGAAGGAGGCCGTTCTGTGCTCTTCGACTGGACGAGCTATCGACGCCGAGGATATTGAATTACACGAGACCCCTTCGCGGGTCTCTTTTTGCATGGAGGCTTCGATGAACTGGAAGCTTTTTGTGCCGCTCGGGCTGTTTGCTGCGGGCGCTGTCGGCGGGTACATGTACGCGTCGCACGAGTACGGCGAGGAGATCGCCAATGTCAAACTTCAGGCCGCGATTGTTCGCGCAAACGATGGGAGAAAGGCTTATGAAAAACTTGTTGCTGCGCAAAACGCGCTTGATGCTTCTCGGCGCGATGCTGTGCGCTTCTCTGACGACCTTGACCGGGTGCAGCGTGCCTACCAAGATCGAGAGAGAAGAGCCTCTGCCGATGCCTGCAGAGTGGAACGAGCCGCAATCGCCCGGTGCGAAGGACTTCTCAGAGAAAGCACAGAGCTTCTTGCAGAGGGTTCAGGCCTACTTCAAAGAAACGCCGGAGTTCACGACGCCAGAGCAACCCTGAACAAATGAAAAGCGCCAGAACGAATCTGGCGCATGGGGCTCTTAGTCCACTTGCAAATCTCCGAATTAGATGCCCTGCTGTTCGATGATCTTCATTTCCATCGTCTTGAGGTCCACGCGAACGGTGACGCTTGCCTTCATCATTGCTCCGAAGCCATTCTTGGCGCGGAAAGTTGTCTTGACTATTGCAAACGGGGCCTCGTTCTTCCTGTTCAGGTGAAGCGTGTAGCTACTTTCGTCGTGCTTGTAGGAGTCAGGATCATTGAGTGTCTTGAGCACGGCTTCTTCGGTTGGTTTGAAGGATCCGTCCCAAGGGCTGAATAGCTTGAAGAACGGATCAAGGTCAATGTGTGACTTGAATTTTTCCGGAATGTCCTTGTATTCGTTCAGACACCATCCGAGAACTTCTGTGGTCTTGAGGGTTGTGGACTTAGTGTTCGCGTATTCAGTCAAGCAATTACGGAACCCGTCAAGCTCGGATTCTGTAACGCCATTTTGTTTCAAATAGACCTTGAGCACATCTGACTTGCTGTCGCTCCAGGGGCTACCACGGTACGTACTGAGCGTCTCTGTCGTGAGTTGTTGGGCAAGCTCTGCCTCACGCTCTTTTGCTTCTTCTTCCGGGTCAGAGCAGGCTGTCAACATGGTGGCTGCAACCATAGCCAGAGCAATAGTGATCTTTTTCATGGACTCTCCTGATGGTGATAGGGCTACGAAAACGACAAAAGCGCGGAGGTGAGCCGCGCGTGTAGATTTTAAAATTGTAACCTACTTTTATTGGATGGCTTCAAGGCGGGCAGCGATTTCGTCGCGGTCGTCGCAAAGCGTCAGGAACGCCTTGACAAGGCTCCGCCACTCTACTTTTTTACCGGCTGCATAAGCGTCGGCAGCCTCGTCGCTCTTGAGGTCGATGGCAAGTTCGAGCTGTTCGAGGGCTTTTTCGAGTTCGCGGCGGTTGTCGGTGTTCGTCATGTTGGTCTCCGGTGTTTTGTTTGGGTGAGTTCATGTTCGCTCTGTGTCCCGGAGGCAGCAAGTCGATGTGGGAATGACTTGCTTTACATCATTCGTTACGTTGGCAGGATCGCATCCGCCCACTGCTGCATGACCGGGCGGCGTTGCTCAAGGAGGTCTGAGCGTTGGTAGGCCTGCACGACCTTGTCGCCCTTTACGTGAGCCAGAGCGCGCTCGGCAAGGGCCTCATGGATGAAGTTCTCCTCGCACCAGTCGCGGAACGTTGATCTGAAACCGTGCATTGTGAAAGACTCGCCTGTCGCCTTCCGGATAAAAGCCCGAGGGCTGTCGATAACCATCTCTTTGTCTGATCGTGGCGCAGGAAAGACGAGCTCAGACTTCCGTTCGCATCGTTCTAGGACTGCCAGTGCCTGACGTGAGAGCGGGACGCGGTGCTCAAGACCGCACTTCATTCTAGAGGCTGGGATCGTCCACGTCGCGCGCTGGATGTCGATCTCGTCCCATCGTGCGCAAAGGAACTCTTGCACGCGTGTAGCAGTGAGGATGCCGAAAAGGACGGCGCGAGACACGACAGAAGTCTTTTTCGCCGTCTCCGGTGCAAAACTTTTCAGAATTTCAAGAGGCATTGCCTCATGGTGCTTGACTTCGTGGACCTTTGAGATCGGCGGCAGGAAGAAAGCTAGCCCGTCTTTCCAAGTAGCAGGGTTTGTTTGTATGAGTTCTTCAGCGATTGCTTGAGAGAAGAGACTTTCGAGGCGGCCTCGTAGGCGGCTGGCTGTCTCTGGCTTTTCTGTCCAGATCGGTTTGAGGACTTCGAGGATGTCTCCTCGCGTGATGTCCTTTACGCGAAGAGCACCGAGAACCGGGACGGCATAGGTTTCGATTGTGGACACCCACTGCGATGCGTGCTTTTCGTTTTTCCAGCGCTTGACGTTTTGAATGGTCGCGATTGCACCAGGATAGAACTCTTTGAAAGTGATGCTTTCTCGGGCGTCTTCTTCTGAAAGCTTTGATGATGACGGATCGATGCCGTCGGCCGCCATTGAGAGAATTTTTGCTGCCCGCGCTTTTGCAGACGTGATTGAAATGCGCGAGGCGCCACCGATCGACAAGTCTTTCCGTGTCCCCGCGAATCGGTAGCGGACAACCCACTGCCGGGAAGACTCAGAACGCACGAGAAGCATCAACCCACCGCCGAGCGAGTACCGGCCGGGTGGCAGCGTCATGAAATTTTTCGACGTGACTTGATCTTTCATATCTACCTTTGGGCGGTGAATCGCGTAAGACCCACCAGAGACCCACCGAAAAAAGACCCACCAAAAGACCCACCTCCACAGTCTATCGCATGGCGTGATATGTCGCAATCTGGCGGATTTTGGCGGAATCGACGAAAGTAGAATTCTGGAATGTGTCTGGTACTCAAGGTAAATAAAGAAAAACCCCGGAGCCTGAGAGGCTTCGGGGTCTGTGTTCTGGCGGAAGGGGACGCCAAGGACCGCACGGACATCATCTATCTGGAGCCGCTGCCCCTGTTTTTCAAATAGTCCCGTATGAAAAGGCCGCTTGCCTGCGCCGGGTTTCTATATCTTGTAATACAACTGCTTGCAGCCTTTCTGCCGCCAGCGGCTTTTGGGCCGCTGGCGGCCGTTTTTCTTGCGGCCGTTTTTCCAGCCTGGAAATTGGGCGGACGGTTCCGCACTCACGCCGTGCTGGCATGCACCGTTACGGGCGCGGCGCTGCTGCTGCGCATGGCGGCGTTTACATGGATGATGGCTCCCATTCAGGCGCGCGCCGGAACACAGGCGGAGATCCACGCAGCGGTTGTGGAAACGTCGCCGGGCTTTCTTGAAGATACCGTTCGGGCCGGTGTTCTTGTGGACGAAGTGAACGGCATGGCTGTGCGCCCTTTTCGGGTGTATTTTCTTTCTCTGCCGCAGGCTTTGCCGGGCGAATGCTTTTCTGCGCGCGTGGAGTTCGCGGAACTGGAAGAAAACGAATATACATACGGCAATTACGCAGACGGCATTTTTCTGGCGGGAGAATATCTGGACGGCTTTTTGCCACAGGGGGAGAGCGGTGCGCCTTGGGCTCGGGCGAAACGGGTGCAGGCGGCGTTGAGCATGGCGCTGCGC